>Ga0070679_100001672_pt1 | contig 19989 bp, 18 predicted proteins | sample KBSC63BmetaG_FD_65652 | JGI IMG/M metagenome (GOLD analysis project Ga0070679, IMG submission 65652) | Corn rhizosphere microbial communities from Kellogg Biological Station, Michigan, USA - KBS C6-3B metaG | ecosystem: Host-associated > Plants > Roots > Rhizosphere | place: USA: Michigan... | reverse complement strand
AAATGGTCGCATTGATCGCGGAGCGCGAGGCCCGTCTCGGCACGAGCGATCGGCTCGTCCGCGCGGTTGCGATCAATTACGCGAAAATTCTCGCTTACAAAGACGAATACGAGGTCGCGCGGCTCTTCGCCGATCCCGCCTTCCGCGCGGGGCTGAACGAGACCTTCGACGGGTCGTTCTCGGTCGCATTTCACTTGGCGCCGCCCTTCTTGGCGCGCTTCGATCGCAACCTGCAGCGTCCGCGCAAGATGAAATTCGGCGCCGCGATGCTGCCAGTCTTTCGCGCGCTCGCCGCTTTGCGCCCGCTCCGCGGCACGCCGCTCGACCTCTTCGGCTGGACGAAAGAGCGCCGGCGCGAGCGCCAACTCATCGCGACTTACGAAAGAGGCCTCGGCCTAATTGCGGCCGAACTCGCGGCGGCGAATCACGCCTGCGCCATTGCCCTGGCATCGCTGCCCGATCAGGTGCGCGGCTTCGGGCCGGTCAAAATGAAGGCGCTCGATCGGTTTGACCGCGATTGGGCGGCGCTGGAAGATCGTTTCCGCAACCAGCCAACGCTGTCGCCGCACAACGACAACGCCGAGGCCGCGCAGACGGGGACGTCCTAGATCGGGTTACGCCGAGGAGGTTGGATTTGCGCAACGATCAGCACGGGCTCGACTTCGGTCTCGGTTCCGAGATCGACATGTTGCGCCAATCGGTGCGGGGTTTCACCGAAGCCGAGATCGCGCCGCGCGCCGAAGCGATCGATCGCAAGGATGAATTCCCGCGCGACCTCTGGCCGAAAATGGGCGCGCTTGGCTTGCTCGGCATCACCGTCGAGGAGGAATGGGGCGGGGCCGGGATGGGATATCTCGCCCATGTCGTCGCCATGGAAGAGGTGAGCCGCGGCTCGGGCGCGGTCGGGCTTTCCTATGGCGCGCACAGCAATCTCTGCGTCAATCAGCTTCGCCGCGCCGGGACCCCGGCGCAGAAGCGGCGTTATTTGCCGAAGCTCATCAGCGGCGAGCATGTCGGAGCGCTCGCCATGAGCGAAACCGGCGCCGGCTCCGATGTCGTCGGCATGACGACGCGCGCCGAGAAAAAAGGCGGGCATTGGGTGCTGAACGGCCGCAAAATGTGGATCACCAACGGGCCTTATGCCGACACGATCGTCCTTTACGCCAAGACCGACCCGCAAGCCGGCGCGCGCGGCATCACCGCGTTCATTCTCGAGAAAGGAATGAAAGGATTCTCGGCGGCGCAAAAGCTCGATAAGCTCGGCATGCGCGGCTCGCCGACCTCGGAGCTCGTCTTGGAGGATTGCGCGGTCCCGGAGGAGAATGTCCTGGGCGCGGTCCATGGCGGCGTGACTGTCCTGATGAGCGGGCTCGATTACGAGCGCGCTGTGCTCGCCGCCGGGCCGCTCGGGATCATGCAATCTTGCCTCGATGCGGTGATCCCCTATCTCCATGAGCGCAAGCAGTTCGGCCAGGCGATCGGCGAATTCCAGCTGATGCAGGGCAAGCTCGCCGACATGTATACGAGCCTCAGCGCCAGCCGCGCTTATGTCTACGCCGTAGCGCGCGCCTGCGATGCCGGCCGGGTCACGCGCAAGGATGCCGCCGGCGCGATTCTTTACGCCGCCGAGAACGCGACGCAGATGGCGCTTCAGGCCATCCAAGCGCTCGGTGGAACCGGCTACGTCAATGATTCGCCGACCGGCCGCTTGCTGCGCGACGCCAAGCTTTATGAAATCGGCGCCGGGACCTCGGAAATCCGGCGCATGCTGATCGGGCGCGAGATTTTCAACGAGACCGGCTGAGCGCATGGGGGAACCTTTCAAGAGCGCGATCGACCGCAACGCGGAGAGCTTTGCCGCGAACGCCGCGGCGATGCGCGGCCTCGTTGCCGATCTTCAGCGCGAGCTGTCGCGCATTGCCTTGGGCGGCGGCGAGACTGCGCGTCAGCGCCATCTCGGCCGCGGCAAGCTGTTGCCGCGCGAGCGCGTCGCGGCGCTGATCGATCCGGGCGCGCCCTTCCTCGAATTCTCGCCGCTCGCCGGTTACCGACTCTATGACGAGGAGGTGCCCGCGGGCAGCATCATCACCGGAATCGGTCCCGTCGCCGGGCGCGAATGCGTCATCGTCGCCAATGACGCGACCGTCAAAGGCGGCACCTACTATCCGATCACGGTGAAGAAGCATCTCCGCGCCCAGGAGATCGCGCGGCAGAACCATCTGCCTTGCGTCTACCTGGTCGATTCGGGCGGCGCCTTCCTGCCGAGCCAGGACGAGGTCTTTCCCGATCGCGATCATTTCGGCCGCATCTTCTACAACCAGGCGACGCTCTCGGCGGCCGGCATTCCGCAGATCGCGGTGGTGATGGGGTCGTGCACGGCGGGCGGCGCCTATGTCCCGGCGATGGCGGATGAATGCGTCATCGTGCGCGAGCAGGGCACGATTTTCTTGGGTGGTCCGCCGCTGGTCAAAGCCGCAACCGGCGAGACCGTGACGGCGGAGGCGCTGGGCGGGGCCGAACTCCATGCCCGCATGTCCGGCGTCGCCGATCATCTGGCGGAAAATGACGGCGACGCGCTGGGCATCACCCGCCGGATCATCGCCAATCTGAACCAACCGAAGCGCGTCGCGCTCGACATCGCCGAGCCGCGCGAGCCGCTTTACGACGGGCAGGAGCTTTACGGCATCGTGCCGAGCGATCCGCGCAAGGGTTACGATGTGCGCGAGATCATCGCGCGGTTGACCGATGGCAGCGAGTTCGACGAATTCAAGGCGCTTTATGGCGCAACCCTCGTCACGGGTTTCGCCCGGCTTTGGGGCTATCCCGTCGGCATTGTCGCGAACAATGGCGTGCTGTTTTCGGAAAGCGCGCTCAAAGGCGCGCATTTCGTCGAGCTTTGCGCGCAGCGCGGCATCCCGCTGGTCTTTCTCCAGAACATCACCGGCTTCATGGTGGGGCAGAAATACGAAGCGGGCGGGATTGCCAAGGACGGCGCCAAGATGGTCGCGGCGGTCGCCTGCGCGGCGGTGCCGAAATTCACGGTAATCATCGGCGGCAGCTTCGGTGCCGGCAATTACGCCATGTGCGGCCGCGGCTACGATCCGCGCTTTCTCTTCATGTGGCCCAATGCGCGGATTTCGGTGATGGGCGGCGAGCAGGCGGCGAGCGTTCTTGCGACGGTGCGGCGCGACAATCTCGAGGCGCGCGGCGCAAGCTGGAGCGCGGCGGAGGAGGAGGCGTTCAAGGCGCCGCTGCGCGCCCAATACGAGACGCAGGGCCATCCCTATTATGCGAGCGCGCGGCTATGGGATGACGGGATCATCGACCCCGCCGAGACGCGTCGCGTGCTGGCACTTGCCATCTCCGCCTCGCTCAACGCGCCGATCGCCGAGACCCGATTCGGCGTCTTTCGAATGTGATGTTCGGCAAGCTCCTGATTGCCAATCGCGGCGAGATTGCCTGCCGCGTCATCCGCACGGCGCGGCGCCTCGGCATCAAGACTGTCGCCGTCTATTCCGAGGCCGATGCCGGCGCGCGCCACACGGCCATGGCGGATGAGACGCTGGCGATCGGCCTGTCTCCCGCGGCCGAGAGCTATCTCAACATTGAGCGAATCATCGCGGCGGCCAGGGAGAGCGGTGCCGAGGCGGTCCATCCGGGTTACGGCTTCCTCTCCGAAAGCGCCGATTTCGCGAGCGCTTGCGCAGCGGCCGGCCTCGTCTTTATCGGCCCGCCCGCGGAGGCGATCCGCATCATGGGCTCGAAGGCGGCGAGCAAGGCGCTGATGGAACAGGTCGGCGTGCCGCTCGTGCCGGGCTATCACGGTGCCGCGCAGGACGATGATCGTCTAGCGGCCGAGGCGCAGGCCATCGGCTATCCGGTTTTGATCAAGGCCTCGGCGGGCGGCGGCGGCAAAGGCATGCGCGTCGTCGAGGCAGGCGGCGATCTCCTAGCGGCGCTCGCCTCGGCACGGCGCGAAGCGGCGGCATCCTTTGGCGACAATCGCCTCCTTATCGAAAAATATCTCGCCGATCCGCGGCACATCGAGGTGCAAATCTTCGCCGACAGCCATGGCGAGGTCGTGCATCTCTTCGAGCGCGACTGCTCGATCCAGCGGCGCCACCAGAAACTCATTGAGGAAGCGCCAGCCCCAGAGCTGAGCGAGGAGCAACGGAAAAATCTCGGCGCGCTTGCGATCAAAGCGACGCGCGCCGTCGATTATGTCGGCGCCGGCACGATCGAGTTCGTCGCGGCGGAGGGCGCGTTCTATTTCATTGAAATGAACACGCGGTTACAGGTGGAGCATGTCGCCACCGAAATGATTACGGGTCTCGATCTGGTTGAATGGCAGATCCGCATTGCGAATGGCGAGCGCCTGCCCCTCGCGCAGAATGCCATCAGCCGCAGGGGGCACGCCGTGGAGGCGCGGCTTTATGCCGAGGACCCGGCGCATGGGTTTCTGCCTGCTGCCGGCAAAGTGGCGCTGTTGCGCCTGCCGGCCGAGACAGCGGAGCTTCGGGTCGAGACTGGGCTGCGCGAGGGAGACACCGTATCGCCCTTCTATGATGCGCTGATCGCCAAGCTCATCGCTTGGGGCAAGGACCGGACGGAAGCGCTGCACAGGCTGCAAGCCGCGCTCGAAGAAACGAAGCTCGCCGGCATTGCGGGCAACCGCGATTTCCTGCTGCGGATCGTGTCGCACAGCGCTTTCGCGCGCGGCGCGCAGGACACTGGCTTTATCCCGCGGCATAGCGAGGATTTGCTACCCGCCGCGACAGCGCCGATCGCGGCGCTGATCGGCGCAGGTTTCGCGCTTCTGCTCGAAGCATTGCCGGCGCGCGCAGCCGCCGATCCGCATTCGCCCTGGCGGCGGCAGGATTTCTGGCGTCTCGTCGGCGAAGCAGGACAGCGCTTTCGCTTTCGCGACGCGAGCGGCGTGCGCGAACTTGACCTGCGCTTCACCGACGGCCGCTTTCGCTGCGAGAGCGACGGGCGCGTTGTGACGGCGGCGGCCGAGCGGACCGCGGGCGGCGATCTTGCCATCGAAATCGACAGCGATCGGATCGAAGCCGCAACCCTCCAGAGGGGCGCAGAGATCTGGGTGGTCTTGCCCGATGCGACCTGGCGGCTCGCTTACATTGATCCGCTTGCGTCGGCGCATCGCGCCGAGGCATCCGCCGGCAAGGTCGTCGCGCCCATGCCGGGAAAGATCAGCGCCATCCTGGTCACGCCAGAGATTGAAGTGACGCGCGGCCAGGTGCTGATGCAGATCGAGGCGATGAAGATGGAGCTTGCAATCACCGCCCCGATCGACGGCATCGTCGAGCGGATCAATTGCGCCGTCGGAGCGCTGGTGGCCGAAGGCGCGGAGCTGGTGGTGCTGCGTCCAGCCGCCGGCGAGAAACCGGCGTCATAGCTTGTGTAAAACTTGGCGCACCCGGCGAGATTCGAACTCACGACCTCTGCCTTCGGAGGGCAGCGCTCTATCCAGCTGAGCTACGGGTGCGGCGCCGCGAACGATAAGCGACGGGGCGCAAGGATGCAACCCGAGGGGTGCGCGGGCCCGCCTTAGGCGTAAGCTGGGGCCGCTGCCTTGCGGATATAGGCGCCGAGCGCCTCGAGCGGCAGAATCGCGCTGCAAAGACCGGCATTGGCGACGACGCCCGGCATGCCCCAAACGACGCTCGTCGCCTGATCCTGCGCGATGACCGTGCCGCCGGCGGCGACGACTTGGCCGGCGCCGGCGAGGCCGTCGGAGCCCATGCCCGTCAGGACGGCGCAGAGCAGGTTGGCGCCATAGACTTTCGCGAGGCTGTGCAGCATCGGGTCGGCCGAGGGGCGACAGAAATTGACCGGCGGCGATTGCACGAGGTGCAGCTTGGGCGGCCGCGACGCCTCGACCACCATGTGCCAATCGCCGGGCGCCACGTAGATGCGTCCGTCGCGCACCGTCTCGCCATCGATCGCCTCGGCGGCCGGCCGGCCGGCGACGCGCGACAAGTGCTCGGCCAAGGTCGTCGTGAAGCGCGCCGGCATGTGCTGCGTGATGAAGATCGGCTGCGTCGGCCCGTCCTTGAGCTCGGGGATAAGGTGGAGGAGCGCGGCAGGCCCCCCGGTCGAAGCGATGATGGCGATCGCCCGCACCGGCGCCGCATGCACGGGCGCGAGCTTGGGCGCGCGGATATCGGGCTTCGGCAGCGGCGCGCGGAGCGGGCCGCGCCGCGCGGCTCCGAGCGCGCGCACCTTGGCGACGAGGTCGCGCTGGAACTCGCTCGCGGCGCTCGGATCGGCCGTGCCCGGCTTCAGCACGCATTCCGCCGCGCCCGCCACCAGGGCCTTGTAGCTGATATCGGCGCCGCGCGGCGTCACGCCCGAAACGACGAGGACTTTGACGCCCGGCTTCGCGGCAAGCAGGCGCGGCAGCGCGGTGAGGCCGTCCATCACCGGCATCTCGATGTCGAGCACGACGACGTCGACCGCGTGCTGGGCGAGCGCGTCGATCGCGGCTTGGCCGTTGCCCGCCGAAGCGACCACGGCGATGGCGGGGTCGCTCTCGAGCGCGCGGCGGTAGAAGCCGCGGACCGCCGCGCTGTCGTCGCACAGCAGCACGCGGCACGGCTCGCTTTTTCCCGCGACAGTCGAACCGTTCATCGACGACAGGCCTTTCCCGACATCAGCGCCAGACCCGCGACGGCGCGTATTTCGCCGCGAGCCAATGATAAAGCGCGTGGACGCTTTCGTCGGTGCCGTGGTTGAGGACGAGAGGCAGATCGCGCCATCGGTCGAAAATGTCGTTCCACGGCAGCAGGTTCGAATGGAGCTTGTCGCGCACGTCGCGGATCAGCTTGATCGCGCCATGCGGGTTGCGCAGCATCTCGAGGATATCCGCGGTCTGCCCGTCGAGCTCCGCGAAGGCGTTGGCGAATTCGGCGACCGGCTGCTTCAGCAAGGTTTGCGCGCGCCGCAATCCCTCGCTGATCTCGGGATCGCCCTTCGCCATGCGCGAGAGCTGGAGCACCTTCTCGTGAATCGAGCGCAGCTGTCCGGCATGGTCGCGCAATGCCTCGATGTAGCAGAGCTCGCGCGCCATCGTCTCGAGATGGTCGATGACCGATTGCTTGCGCTGGGGCTCGAGCCCCAGCGCCTCGGCGATGGCGGTGAAGGCGAGCTGAAACTCCTCCTTCACAGCGATGTCGTCCTCGGCCGCGGCGAGCAGCTCCTCGACCGAACCCGCTTTGCCGTCGCGAGAAATCCAGGCCGCGACCTGCGCCAAGAGCTTGGCCTTGGCAAGCGCGCGGTGCCGATCCTCGACCGACCAGGACGCGCTGCCGTCAACGAGCTCTTTCGGGATCGAATCGCCCGGCCGCACCTCCTTGACGTGGCGCAACGCCTGGCTCGCGAGCTCGATCAGCTGACTGTCGAGCGAGCTCACCTCTATGTTGAACTCGCGGCGCAGCACCGCCGGCGTCAGCGCCACGGCAAGATTGCCGAGATAGAGATGGAACAGCGCCGCCTGCTTGTGCTCGTCGAGGGCGAAGCGCGCGCCCGGCAGCGCGAAGACCTTGTGGCGAAAATCGAAGATCGCATTGACGCCGCCGCCTGTCGCGGCGATGAGCTCGTCGACCGACTGCCGGGCTTCGGGCGGCGATGCGAACGGATCGTCGGCACCGCCCTCGAGCGTGGCGGCCTCGGCCACGTCACTGCCCCACGGCGCGGGCGAGCGCGGCCGACTGGGCCGGAACGAAAATGCCGGCATGGCCCGGATTAGGAACGAATTTCTCGCTGACGCCGATGACCGTCTCGGCGCCGCCGAGGAAGAGGACGCCGCTTTCGGACATCTGGCGGCTCATGCGGTCGAGAATGTCCCGCTTGGTCGCGAGCTCGAAATAGATGAGGACGTTGCGGCAGAAAATGACATCGAAGGTGCCGAGCGCCGCGAAGCTCTCCAACAAGTTGATCGTGCGGAATTTGACGCGCTCGCGCAGCGGCGCCTTGATGCGCCAGCCCTGCTCGTCCTTGTCGAAGTACCGGGCGAGCATTTGAATCGGCAGGCCGCGCTGCGCCTCGAAATGCGAGTAGAGCCCGCCACGCGAGCGCTCGACCATCTCGGTCGAGAGATCGGTGCCGATCATCTCCACCGTCCAGCCGGCGAGAAGCGCGCGCTCCTCCTCGAGGATCATGGCGACGGAATAGGGCTCCTGGCCACTCGAGCAGGCGGCGAACCAGATGCGCAAGGTCTTGGCATGCGCGCGCGCCGCGACGAGGCCGGGCAAAACGGCCTTGCGGAAGGTGTCGAAGGTGCCCGCGTCGCGGAAGAAGAAGGTCTCGTTGGTCGTCATCGCCTCGACGATCTCGCGCTGCAGCGCATGATCGAGGCCACTTCGCATCGCCGGCCACATCGCCTCGATGCCGGGCTGGCCATGACGCCGCGCCAGCGGATTGAGGCGCGACTCGAGCAGATATTCCTTGTCGCGCGTTATCGCGAGACCCGACTGCTCCCGCAGCAGCTTCGCGAGAAACGTGAAGACTTCATCCTTCATAACCAAATCCGGTACGTCAGGCCAATCCCTGCAGCGCGACTTTCGACGATAGAATCTCCGCGTCGAAAGGCTTCATGATGAATTCGTCGGCGCCGGTTTCGAGAGCCTGGGTGATGTGGCTCATGTCGTTCTCCGTCGTGCAGAAGAACACTTTCGGCGTCTTTCCGCCCGGCATCGCGCGCAGCTCCTTGAGAAACTCGATCCCGTTCATGACCGGCATGTTCCAGTCGAGCAGCACGGCGTCGGGCATTTTCTTGGCGCAAGCCGCGAGCGCCTCTTTGCCGTCCTCCGCCTCGTCGGTCTCGAAGCCAAGATCATGCAGGATGCCGCGCGCGATGCCGCGGATCACTTTTGAATCATCGACGATGAGCCAGTTTTTCTTCACGCGTCGCTCCGATGCTCAGGCGGCGTAGGCGGCGGCGCCGAGACGCAACAGCCGCGCCACGTCGATCACGACCAAAAGCTCGCTTTTGAGGCGATAGATTCCATTCGCGACCTCGCGCCAACCGGGATCGAGCGTCGGCGGATTGAATTCGAAATTCTCCGCCGAGAGGCTCAGCACCTCGCCGACCCGGTCGACCGCCAGCGCGAAGAGATCGTCGCCATGCGGCACGACGATGCTCATCGGCGGTCCCTTGGCGTCGGATTTCGGCAGGCCGAGGCGGTGACGCGTATCGACGACGGTGACGATGCGGCCGCGCAGGTTGAGGGAGCCGAGGATCTCGGGCGGCGCCATCGGGATGCGCGTGATCGCCTGGGGACGCAGCACATCTTGCACCTGGAGCACCGGCACGCCAAAGAGCTGGCCGGCAATGGCGAAGCTCACGAAATCGCCGCCGCCGCCGGCGTGGTTCCGCTTGTCCTCGGCGCTCTTTTGCGCTTCTTCGATCATGCGACGTCCTTCTTCGAATTGAGCGTGTCCGCGATCGCCTTCAGCAGCAGATTGTGATCGAGCTTCGGCACATGGCGCTGGAAGCCCGATCTTCGGCCGCGCTCTTCATCCTTGGCGCTTACATGCGAAGTCAGCGCGACGAGCGGCGTCTCGCGCCAGTTCTCGCTCTCGCGCACCTTGGCGGCGAAGCCGAAGCCGTCCATGCGCGGCATCTCGATGTCGCTGATGATGATGTCGAAGCGCTCGCCTTCCTCGCAGAGACGCAGCGCGGTCTCCGCCGAATCGGCGCCGACGACCTCGTATCCCGCCGTGGTCAAGAGCGGGTGCAGCATGTTGCGCAGGAAGGGGCTGTCGTCGACGAGAAGCAGGCGGCGCGGCCGTCCCTCGCCGCCGAATGGAATCTTGGTCTCTTTCTTGAACCAGTGCGAGCCGGCCGCGGTGAGATAGTGCGAGATGTCGATGAGGTCGGTGGCCTTGCCGGCGATGATCGCGCTGCCGAGAATGCCGGGCCGCTCGCTGAGCAGGTCGACCGAATAGACGGTCTCGACGATGTCGATGATCTCCTCGACGGCAACGCCGATCGAGTGCTCGCCTTCGGAGAAGACGAGGATCGGCTGGCGGTTCGCCGGAGCGAAGGGCGCCGTCGAATCGAGCGTGAGGATCGGCATCAGCGCGCCGCGGTACTGCACCACCGCGCGGCCGTTTGCGATCTCGAAGGCCGAGCTGTCGAGCATTTCGAGCCGCGCGACGAGCTCGAGCGGCAAGGCCTTGGGCTCGGGGCCGCCGGCGCGGAAGAGGATGACGTTCTCGGCGCGGTGCGCGCTCTTGTCCTCGGCGTGTGCCGCGGCCTTGTCGTCGCCCTCCTCGATGGTGAAATTGGCGAGCGCCGTGATGCCGTTGGGATCGAGGATCATGACGACGCTGCCGTCGCCGAGGATGGTGTTCCCCGAATAGACGCTGAGGTCGCGCAGCAGCGGCGATACCGGCTTGACGACGATTTCCTCGGTGTCGAACACGCGATCGACCATGATGCCGAAGCTCTGCGCGCCGACTTGCGTGACGATGACGAAGTTCTCGCCCGACTGGCCTTCCTCCGCCCGGCTGTCTTCCGCGGCAAGGCCGAGCATCTTGCGCAGCGAGACAAGCGGAAGAATCTTGTCGCGCAGACGCAGCACCGGCACGCCTTTGAGGCGCTCGACCCGGTGATCGCTGTTCGCGGCGGTGTGGACCAGCTCGACCACATTGATCTGCGGGATGGCGAAGCGGTCGTCCATGCACTCGACGATCAGCGCCGAGACGATCGCGAGGGTCAGCGGAATCTTGATGACGAATTTCGTGCCCTTGCCGAGCCCGGTGCGCAATTCGACCGTGCCGCCGATCTTCTCGATGTTGCTGCGCACGACGTCGAGGCCGACGCCGCGGCCCGAGATGTTCGTGACCGCCTCCGCGGTCGAGAAGCCCGGGCGGAAGACGAATTGCTGGATCTGCTGCTCGGTCATCGCCGCGAGCTCGGCCTCGGTGGCGAGCCCGTTGGCAATGGCTTTCTTGCGGATGCGGTCGGTCGAAACGCCGCGGCCGTCATCGCCGATCTCGACGACGATGTGGCCGCCGACGTGATGCGCGTTGAGCGTGATGGTGCCGGTCTCGGGCTTGCCGGCGGCCAGCCGCTCGGCGGGCGCCTCGATGCCGTGATCGGCGCAGTTGCGCACCATGTGGGTCAGCGGATCGCGCACCATTTCGAGCACTTGGCGGTCGAGCTCGGTCTCGGCACCGATCATGCGCAGCTCGAGCTTCTTGCCGAGATCGCGCGCGAGATCGCGGACGAGGCGCGGCAGCTTCGCCCAGGCGTTGCCGATCGGCTGCATGCGCGTCTTCATGACGCCCTCTTGCAGCTCGGTCGTCACCTGCGACAGGCGCTGAAGCGCGGCGCTGAAGACGCTGTCCTTTTGCGTGCGCAGAATCTGCATGAGCTGATTGCGGGTCAGCACCAGCTCGCTCGCGATCGTCATGAGATCTTCGAGCAGGTCGACATTGACGCGGATCGCCTGGGCGCCGAGATCGGCTGCCGATGATGCTGGCGCCGCATGCGCCGGCTCGCTGGGCTTGGCGCGCTCTGGCGGCGCTTCGGCGCTGCTCTGGACCTCGGCCGGCCGGGCCTCGGCCGCCGGCGGCGCGGGCTCGGCCGCTGGCACCGCAGGCTCGGGGGCGGTCGGAGCCGCATCGCCTTCGCTTTCGGCGAGATGGTCGAGCGCCGCGATCAGCGATGTGTCCTCGCCGGCGGGCTCCGCCTGGGTGGCGGCGAGGGTGTTGACGATGTGCTTGATGCCGTCGACGGCGCCGAGCACCAGACCGACCGCATCGGGACCCGCGAGGAGCGTGCCGTCGCGGAAGCGGCCGAGCACGTTCTCGGCGGCATGCGCCAGCTTTTGCAGCCGCGGCAGGCCCAAGAACCCGCAGGTGCCTTTGATGGTGTGGACGATCCGGAAGATGTTCTGCAGCAACGTCGGATCGCTCGGATTCTGCTCGAGTCGCACGAGCTCCGAATCGAGAATGCCGAGGCTTTCGACCGTCTCGGTGATGAATTCCTTGAGAAGATCGTCCATTCTTGTCGCTCGCTGCGCTTTTATCGGGCCGTCGCGTCGACCGTGCCCTCGTCCGAGGGCGGCGCCGGCGCCGCCTCGAACAGCGAATCGATCTCGCTTTGATCCGCCGCGCCTTCGAGCTGCGGGCCGTTGAGGAGATGCGCGTCGGGCCTTTGGTCTTCGGGCATTCCCGCCGTGGCGCGCGCTGCTTCGTCGATGCCCCAAATCTCGATCATGGCGTTGATGCGCGTCTCGATGTAGCGCAGCGCATTGACCACTTTGCCGATCCGCTGGCCGGTGAGGTCCTGGAACGAGCAGGCGGTCATGATCTCGGTCGCCTGCTTGCCGATTTCGGCGGCAATTGCGCTCGCCTCCGGCGCCGCGGCAAGCTTCGCCGCGGCGGCCTGGATGCGCTCCGCGCCATTGAGGATGTCATAGGTCGCGCGCTCGGTGGCGGAGACGATGGCGTCGAGCTCGCTCGTTGCGTGAACGAGGCGGCTGCCGCCCGTGTCGTCGGGATGCAGCGCGGCAATCTCGTTGCGGGTCTGCTGGATATGGGCGCTGATCTCGAGCAGCTCCTTGCGCAGGATGCGCACATGCTCGCTGGCGGGCGGGCTCGAATCGGCGCTCTCGCGCGGCATGATCATCAGCTGCTTCATCATGCGGCGCACGCGCTCGGCCGCGACGACGCGCGACAGCGAATCGCGCTGGCGCAGGAACGCGCGTCCCTCGGCCGTCGAGGCGATCAATTCCTCGAAGGCCAAATATTCTTTCCGCGACAGGCGGCGGACATTCGTCATTTCAGCTGTCCCAGGACCGTCTCGATCTTCTTGCTGAGCGTCTCGGCGTTGAACGGCTTGACGATGTAGTTGTTGACGCCCGCCGCCTTCGCGGCAACGACGTTCTCGGGCTTGCTCTCTGCGGTCACCATGATGAACGGCAGCGCCTTGAGCTGGGCGTCGGCGCGCACCGCCTTCAAGAGCTGCAGGCCGGACATCGGCTCCATGTTCCAGTCGGAGATGACGAGGCCGAAGGGCTCGGCGCGCAGCTTGTTGAGCGCCGTGCCGCCGTCCTCGGCCTCGACGATATGGGTGAAGCCGATCTGCTCGAGAAGGCTGCGGAGAATGCGACGCATCGTGCTGTAGTCGTCGACAACGAGGACTGGTTGGGAGAGCGCTGCTGCCATAATGCGTTCCAATTCGAGAGTTGATAAATGATCCCGTCTCCGGCCGCCGCCGCACGGAGTGCCTCACACCCTGCAAGACATAACGCGTGTTCTTGCCCGCCGTTGTTGGATTATCCCGCCGAGTTCTTACCGAAGCTTGAAACCACAGCACGTGCGATGCGCGCATGCCGCCGATTGCGTCGCGTTGCCGCAGCGCCATGCGCGACGCGTGCGCGGCGCATGAAAGCGATCGCGTCGCGCATCACGGCGTTAAGGTTGATCAAAGCTTGCGCGCCGCACGGCGGCGCAGCGGCGCCCGAAACAAGGTTAAGCGTCTCTTTGCGTCACGTGGCGCGCGCTCCGCATCCTTAAATAACCAACTCTTCAAGTTTTTTCTTTAGTTTCACACCACCAATCGCGGCGCCGGGCTGCCGCGATTTCAATCTGCAGAGCGGGGTCATCGCTTCATGGTGCGCGTGCATGCCAAGGTCGAGTCATCGAAGGCGGGCGAGGCAAGCGGCCGGACGCCACGCGCGGCGGCTCGTCCGTCATCCGCTCCGGCGAGCTTCACCTCTTCTTTCCATCGACGCTAAAGGATATTGACGATGCGCAAGAGCGGCGGCTTCTTCCTTTCCGCGTTTTTCGCCAAGATGAAAGGCTTTCGCGCGCACTCGATCGGCGGCAAGGTGACCTTCGCGTTCCTCGCCGTTTTGCTGGTGACGATCGGCCTCGGCGCGTTCTCGATCGAGCGGCTCGGCGCGGTGAACGGCGCCGCCACCGAAGTGCGCAACGACTGGCTGCCCAGCACCGCCTTGATGGGCGAATTGGCGTCGGCGGTCGAGCAATACCGCATCATCGAAGCGATCTATCTGCTCTCCTCCGCGGACCCGGACACGCGCAAGCGCATCGAGGCCGTGATGCGGGATGAGCAGGCTCACATCCAGAAGCTGCGCAACGACTACGAGCCGATGGTGACGCCCGGCGAGGAGCGCGCTTTGATCGACGCGTTCGACAAGACGTGGGTCCAATATATGGGCGTCCACATGTCGCTGATCGCCTTGAAGCGCAAGGACGACGCGGCGGCGGCGGCCGAGCTTTTCACCGGACAGGAACGCGACTTCTTCAACGCGACCTTGAAGAACCTGACCGACGACATGCAGCACAATCTGCGCGGCGGCCGCAAGGCCGCGGACGACGGCGCGGCGATTTACCAGATGGCGCGCTATCTGATCATCGGGGCGGTCTCCATCGCGGCGATCCTTTGCCTCATGGCGGCGCTGATGATCGTCGCCAGCGTGTCGCGGCCGATCGCCGCCATGACCGAGGCTATGCGGCGCCTGGCAAAGCACGATCTCACTACCGAGATCGCCGGCGTCGGCCGCAAGGACGAGATCGGAACGATGGCGGATGCGGTCCAGGTCTTCAAAGACAACATGATCGAGGCCGATCGGCTCGCGGCGGCGCAGGAAGCGGAGCGCAACATCAAGGAAAAGCGCGCCGCAGCGCTCGAGACGCTGACGCAGACCTTCGAGGCGAAGATCGGCCGCATGGTCGCGACGCTGTCGACCGCCGCAACGGAAATGCAGGCGACCTCGCAATCGATGTCGTCCATGGCCGGCGATACGAGCACGCGCTCGGCGACGGTCGCGTCGGCGGCCGAGGAGGCTTCGAGCAACGTTCAGACCGTGGCCGTCGCCGCCGAGGAGCTGTCCGCGTCGGTGACGGAGATCGCGCGCCAAGTCGCCCAATCCGCCAAGATCGCGGGCAAGGCGGTCGACGACGCCAAGCACACCGACACGACGGTCCAGACCCTCGCGAACGGCGCGCAGAAAATCGGCGAGGTGGTGACGCTCATCCAGCAGATCGCGAGCCAGACCAATCTTCTCGCGCTCAACGCGACGATCGAGGCGGCGCGCGCGGGCGAAGCCGGCAAGGGTTTCGCGGTGGTGGCGTCGGAGGTCAAATCCCTCGCCAATCAGACGGCGAAGGCGACCGAGGAAATCGCCGGGCAGGTGGAGCAGATTCGCGGCGCCACCGGCGAGGCGGTGACGGCGATCCGCGGCATCGGCGCGGTGATCAACGAGATCAACGGCATCGCCGCGGCGATCGCGAGTGCGGTCGAGCAGCAGGGCACGACCACCAAGGAGATCGCGCGCAACGTCCAGCAGGCCGCGGCCGGCGCGCAAGAGGTCACGCGCAACATCACGACGGTCAAGGAATCCTCGACCGCCTCGGGCGGCGCGGCAACGCAGGTGCTGGCGGCGGCGGACGAGCTGTCGAAGCAGGCGGCGGGGCTGAGCGATGAGGTGAACAGCTTCATCGCCGAGGTGAAGGCAGCTTAAGCCGGCGGCGACGCTCGGCGGCGCGCGCGAAACGCCGCGGCGCCGATTGTCTTGATCATCCGGTTTGGCGGCCGGCGGCGGCGGTCTGGGCGCGCCACGACAAGACGGCGACATAGAGCTCGACTTCCGCCTGCCGCAGCAGCGCATCGGCCGACATCTCCTCGTTCATCTTCTCTTCCGCTTCGGCCTGTAATTCGAGCGCGCGCGCCCATTTCACCGCCGCTTCCACGACGCAAGTCCTCGCCGATGTCATGCATTCACCTTGCGAAACGTCACGCCCTTATCTTCGCGAAACGCTCGCGAGCGGGGTGTGACAAAGCCGTGGCGCCAGCAGCGCCATAACGCGGGTTATGACGACGCAGCAGCGCGATGATCGCCTTCGCGCTTCCGTGGTGATTCCGGCGGGGAGGAAATCTGGAGCGGGCGAAGGGATTCGAACCCTCGACCCCAACCTTGGCAAGGTTGTGCTCTACCCCTGAGCTACGCCCGCATCCAAGGGGCGCGATCATAAGCAAGCAAGTCTTGGTTTTCAATGAGCGCCGGGCTCTTCCGGCGAAACGCCGGGGCGGCGCGGGGTGCGAGGCAAGGCGGCGCGCCGGCCGGTCGGGGAGGCCCGCTCTTGCGCTCGACGCCGGGGACCGCCATTTTTAGGTCAGTATTGAAGGGAAAAGCCACATGGAAGCGATCATTGGAGGCGGCGCCGCGGTTGCCGGCGACGCCAACCTCGTCAGGAACGGCTCGACCGCGACCTTCATGGCGGATGTCATCGACGCCTCGCATGACGCGGCGGTCGTGGTCGATTTCTGGGCGCCCTGGTGCGGGCCCTGCAAGCAATTGGGCCCGGCCCTCGAGAAAGCGGTGCGCGACGCCAAAGGCGCGGTGCGCATGGTCAAGATCAATATCGACGAGAATCCCGAGTTGGCGCAGCAGATGCGCATCCAGTCGATCCCGGCGGTCTATGCCTTCAAGGACGGGCGCCCGATCGATGGTTTCGTCGGCGCCCTGCCCGAAAGCCAGGTCAAGCAGTTCATCGGCAAGTTGGCCGCGGCGGGCGGCGGAGGAGCCTCGCCGGTGGCCGAGGCCCTGGCGCTCGCCAAGGAGTCCATGGCGGCGGGCGATACGGCCCGTGCCGCCAATATCTTCGCCCAGGTGGTGCAGCACGAGCCCGGCAATGTCGATGCCCTGGCGGGCCTCGCGCGCATCGCCCTCGCCAAGCAGGATTTGAAACAGGCGCGGGCGATCCTCGAGAAGATTCCAGCCGACCAGGCGAGCCATGCCGAAGTGGCCGCGGCGCGCGCCGGGCTCGAGCTTGCCGAGGCCGGCGCCCAGGCCGCCGGCGCGGTCGGCGAGCTCAAGACGCGGCTCGAGCGCAATGCCGCCGACCATCAGGCGCGCTTCGATCTCGCTTCGGCTCTCTTCGCTTCGGGCGAGCGCGAGGCGGCGGTGGATCAGCTCTTGGAGCTGGTCCGGCGCGACCGCGAGTGGAACGAGCAGGCCGCGCGCAAGCAGCTGGTCAAGTTCTTCGAGGCCATCGGATTGGGCGATCCGCTCACCGTTCAGTCGCGCAAGCGTCTCTCCTCGATCCTCTTCTCCTGAACCCGCGGCATGAGCTTCGAGCCGCGCTTTGACGATCTTCCGGCGCTCTTGCCGATCTTTCCGCTGACCGGCGTTCTGCTGCTGCCGCGCGGACGCCTGCCGCTCAACATCTTCGAGCCGCGCTATCTCGCCATGACCGAGCGCGCCATGGCGCAGGGGCGCCTCATCGGCATGATCCAGCCGCAGGAAGGCGCGGGCGATGCCGGCGATCCGCCGGTCTATCGCACCGGTTGCGCCGGCCGCATCGTCGAATTCGCCGAAACGCCGGATGGGCGGTTTCTCATTACGCTGAAGGGTGTGGCGCGTTTCGATATCGCGCGCGAGCCGGCGCGCGAAGAGCTGTTCCGTCAGGTCGTCCCCGACTGGCAAGCCTGGCGCGGCGATCTCGAGGAAGACGAGGAGAATGTCGATCGCGAGCGCATGGTCGCGGCGCTGGGGCCGTTCTTCGAGCGCCATGGCATCACCGCCGAGTCCGACGTGCTGAAATCGGCGCCGGTCGAGCACCTCGTCAACTCCCTCGCCATGGCATGCCCCTTCAGCCCGCGCGAGAAACAAGCCTTGCTCGAGGCGCGCCGCACCGCGGAGCGCGCGAAAATTCTCACCGCCCTCGTCGAAATGTCGGTCGCGAGCAATGTCGCGCCCGGCGGCGCGACGCGGAACTGACGCGCAACGATCGGAGGCCCGGCATGGCGGAGTCCGCAAGCGATATCGATCCGAGATTGCTCGAAATCCTGGTCTGCCCGCTGACCAAAGGTCCGCTGACCTTCGACCGCGCCAAGCAGGAATTGCTCAGCCCGCAGGCGGGCCTCGCCTATCCGGTGCGCGACGGCATTCCGATCATGCTGGTTGACGAAGCGCGCACGCTCGACGATGCCGAGAAGGCCGCGCTCGCCGGCAAGGCCTAAGCCACGCCATGAGCGAGCTCGGAACGCAGCGCTGGCCGACCGAGCTGCGACTCAAGACCGCCGAGAAGCTGCTCGAGATCGTCTTCGACGACGGATCGCATTTCCGCCTGCCCGCCGAGTATCTTCGGGTCGAAAGCCCATCGGCGGAGGTTCAGGGCCACGGCCCGGGTCAGAAGCAGGTCGTGGCTGGCAAGTGCAATGTCGGCATCGCGCGCATCGAGCCGGTCGGCCATTACGCCGTGCGTCTTGTCTTCGACGATCGGCATGACACCGGCATCTATTCCTGGACCTATCTCTATACGCTCGGGGTGGAGCAGGCGCGGCGCTGGCCCGCCTATCTTGCCGCGCTCGAGCAAGCGGGGCTCCGCCGCGAGCCTCGCTGACCGCGCGTCAATCCGCCATTAAGCACGCGGGCGCCAGAATGCGCGGATGCTCTCCCTCTTGCGCGATGCGCCTTGGCTGACCGAGCGCCGCGTTCGCGCCTATGCGGCGATTCTCATCGCCTTCGACCTGTTCGCGATCGCCTGGGCGCTGACAGGCTCGGGGATAAACGATCCGAGCGGTAAGCCGATCGGCACCGACTTCGTCAGTTTCTGGACAGTGTCCGCCGCGCTTCGCCATGGCGAGGCGGCGGCGATTTACCAGCCCCTCCATCTTGCGGCGCTCGAGCAGCCCCTCACCGGCCGCGGCGATCTTTTCTATGCCTGGGCCTATCCGCCGATCGCATTGCTCCTCGTCGCACCGCTGGCGCTCCTGCCCTATCTCTGGTCGCTCGCCGCCTGGCTCCTCTTCGGCCTCGGCGTCTATCTCCAAGCCCTGTGGCGCATCCTGCCGCGCGGCCTCGCCCTCGCCGCCGGCCTCGCCTTTCCCGCGGTTTTCATCACCATCGCCCATGGCCAGAACGCCTTGCTGAGCGCCGGCCTCATGGGCACCGGGCTTGCGCTCCTCTCGGCGCAGCCGGTCGCCGCCGGCATTGCGCTCGCCGCGCTCGCCTTCAAGCCGCAGCTCGGGATTTTGCTGCCCTTGGCGCTCGCCGCGGGCGGGCATTGGCGCGCCTTCGCTTCGGCTGCGGCGACCGTTGCACTCCTCGCCGGCGCAACCGCCGCGCTGTACGGCATCGCGACCTGGCAGGCGTTTTTCGCGGCGCTGCCTTTCACCCATGCGATGCTCGATCAAGGCCTCGTGCCCTATTTCAAGCTTCAGTCGATCTTTGCCGCGGCCCGGCTCGGCGGCGCGTCGCTGACGCTTGCCTATGGCGCGCAAACGCTCGGCAGCTGCGCCGCCGCCGCCGCGACGATCTGGGCGTGGCGCCGCCCGGTGCGTCAGGGGCTGAAGAATGCGGTTCTGGTGCTGGCAGGCCTCCTCGCGACGCCCTTCGTCCTCGATTACGACCTGACGCTCCTTGCTTTGCCGATCGCCTGGCTTGTTGCCGAGCAGGAAGCGGGCGCCCTGCCCTGGGAGCGGACGGCGCTTGTTGCGGCGTTCTTCCTGCCGCTTTGCGCAAGGCCCTTGGCCGAATTCGCCGGCATCCCAGCAACGCCGCTGGTCGTCGCGGCGCTGCTCGGGCTGTTGCTGCGGCGCTGCGGCGCTGGCGCGCCCGTCCCCCGCCAAAGCGCCGCTGCGACGAGCTGATCGTCAGCGCGAGCCGACTGCGCTATGCTCCCCGGCGAAGCTGGTTCCGAGGAGGATGTCATGACGCTTCCGCCTGCGAAGCCGACGCGGCCCGGCACCGACATCAACCACTCTCTGGGGACGACGGGCGTCGTCGTCGTGTGCAAGCGCGACGGCTTCGTCGAATTCCACGACGGCAAGAGCTTCGCGCTGGTCGAGGAAATCAAGCTGCCCGATTTCCCACATGAGGTCGTGCTCTCACCCGACCGCAAAAAGGCCTATGTGTCGATCTACGGCAACGGCCAGGTCGGCACCAACACCGAACCGGGCACGCGCATCGCCGTGCTCGATCTCGC
>Ga0070679_100001671_pt1 | contig 19995 bp, 18 predicted proteins | sample KBSC63BmetaG_FD_65652 | JGI IMG/M metagenome (GOLD analysis project Ga0070679, IMG submission 65652) | Corn rhizosphere microbial communities from Kellogg Biological Station, Michigan, USA - KBS C6-3B metaG | ecosystem: Host-associated > Plants > Roots > Rhizosphere | place: USA: Michigan... | reverse complement strand
AGCGGGCGCCTGACCAGCGACGACGTCACCCAGGATCGCCTCGACATCCGCAGCTACATCGACACCGCCGGGAAACACGGCCTCGGCGCCCTCGAAGTCCTGGAACAACTCATGCTCGGCTACCCCTGGATGCCCCAGTGGTTGCCTTGAGGCGCCAGATGTACACCGTGCGCGATCACCCGAATAGGCGCTTTAACTCCGGGACGATAAGCCCGGGATGTAGGCCACGACGTCGATCTCGAATTTCAGTTGGCCGAGGCCGCCGGACAACGTCGTCCGGGCGGGCATCGGCGGGCTGAAGTAGGACTTGTAGAGGGAGTTGAACTCGTCCCGGTAGGTGATATCACCCAGGTACGCCTTGACCTGCACCACGTCGTCGAGTGAGCCGCCAGCGGCGGCGAGGATCCTGGTTACGTTGGTGAGGGAGCGGTCTAGTTCGTCGGCGAAGCTGCCCTCGACGTACGCGCCCGTGTCATCGACCGACGCCTGGCCGGAGACGAAAACGAAGTCCCCGGCCCGGATGGCGGGCGAGAACGGCAGGTGGCTGATCGGGATGTCCCCGGTGATGGCGGTGCGCGGCATGGTTCCCTTCTTCATTCAACTCGCTGTGTAGACGGTGTCCAGCTCAAACGGGTACATGGGGCGGCGGCGGTGCTGATAGGCGAAGCCGCCGAGGGAGTTACGGGTCACCCCGGGCGTGTCCACGACGAGGAGACCGCCGCAGACCTCCGCGTAGCCGGCCCGCGGGGCGTTCACGCCCTTGCCGATAATGGCGCGGAAGGACGCCGGATCCAGGCCGACGACCTCCAGTTGGACCGGGGTGACGGTAGGGACCACCTTGCTGGTCAGCACGACCACGGTGCCATCGTCGGTTCGGATCGCGATCATCTCGCCGCCGTCGAAGTACCGGAATCCGCCGTGCGCGATCTTTTCCGCCTCGTACTGGCCGGTGTGCCGGCCGGCAATGACCCCGGTGAGCGTGACGGGCCGGCCATCCTGCTCGGCCGTGTGCCCGCCCGCGGAGATGCTCACCCGGTCGCCGACGGTGGCGTCGGCCAGCGCGCCCACCGCGGCCGGGTCATACAAGGTACCCGCGACGTCGGGAACCCGAGCGGCGAGGATCGCAGCGAGCAGGACGGTCGAATCGCCTGGTCCGCCGCCCCCGATGTTGTCGCCGACATCGAGTACGAGCAGCGGCTTGCCGGAACTGTCGCCGGCCGCCAACGTGACGACCGCGTCCTCGACCGCCACGGCGCCGCCCTGCAGGTCGGCGCGGCGGTCCCAGACGGCGGCGGCGACGCGGCGGGCGGCCGCGCGGGCGGTGGCCTCGTCCGGGTGCGTGGCGAGGACCGCCATGCCCATGTGCGGCACGTCAGCGTAGGGGAAGCCCTCGAGGATCGAGACGTCGATCATCCCGGGCTCCGCCTCAACTTGCTCGGCGACGGCGAGCAGATCCGACATCGGCGCGGTCGCGGTGTCCTGGGCGGTGATCGTCACGACAAGCGGCACCTGCTCGACCACAACAACGGGGCGATTACCGGTGCGGATGATGTCAAGCAGGAGGCGGCGGCACTCGGCCGCCTTCCGCCGCGGGTCAACGTGCGGGTTGGTCTGGTAGGCGAGCAGCACGTCGAGGGTCCGTGCGAGCCGTGGGTCGGCGTTGGCGTGCATATCGAGGACTGACCCAATCGGTACGTCGGGGCCGACGACCTCGCGGGCCCGGTCGGCGATGTCCGCGTCGGCGGATGGGTGTCCGCCGGCGACGCACGCGCCGTGCAGGCCGAGGAGCACCCCGTCGAACGGTCCTTGTTCGGCGAGCATCCGCATCATTTCGTCCACGAGCTCCTCGTAGGCTTCCAAGCTCACCCTGCCGCACGGGTTGACCATGGCGTCCATCAACGGCACGGTCTGCACGTCCTCCTGCCCCGGGCCGGTCTCAAGGAAGCCTCCGAAGGTGGCCTGTGAGTCCCGGTAGTGCGCGGTGACGGCGGCACCTCGCCGGATCCCCCCGGCGCGGTAGGCGGCCAGGTCAGCCGGCACTGTCGAGAACGTGTTGGTTTCGTGGTGCAGTCCGAGCACAGCCAGCTTGATCATGCGTCCTCGCTTTCCTTCAGTGCGTCGCCGGGATGCTGAGCGGCCCCGAGGGCTCGCGGCCCAGGGCCGTCGGCGAGGGTAGCGGCGAGCGCCTCGTCGAAGGCAGCGACCGTTTCAGCGATGTCTTGCTCCGAATGCACGGTGGAGATGTACCAGCGGCCGCCGGGTAGGGCGAAGACGCCGCGGCGCAGCATGTGCACCGTCAGGCGGTCGTAGAACGCTTGATCCGCGCGGAGGAACTGCTCGAAGTTATCGGCGGTCGCGGTCCCGAACACGACTTGCACTACCGAGCCGACCTGGTTGACCGCGCCGGTCACGCCGTGGCGCGCGACGGCAACTCGCATACCGTCCGCCAACTGCGCGCCGCGTTCCTCCAGGGCCGGGTAAACCCCATTGCCGGCGAGTACGTCCAGTGTCGCAGCCGCGGCGCCGAGCACAATCGGATTGCCGTTGTAGGTGCCGGCGTGCACGACGCCCGCTGTGATCTGGTCGATAAGACAAGCCCGTCCCGCGACCGCCGACATGGGATAGCCGCCGGCGATGGCCTTGGCGAGCACCACGAGGTCTGGCACGATGCCGAACCGCTCGACGGCGCCGCCGTAGGCGAGACGGAACCCCGTGATCACCTCGTCGAAGACAAGGACCGTGCCGGTCTCATCGCACAATCGCCGCAGCCCCGCCAGGTAGCCGGGCGGCGGTGAGATAACTCCGGAGTTGCACAGCACCGGCTCGACGTAGGCGGCGGCGATGTCCGCCGCTGGATCACGCAGCACTTGAGCGAGGTCGTCCAGGTCGCCGAACCGCACCAGGCTGACGTCAGCCAGCACCGACTCGCGCTGCCCAAGCGTGCCGAAGGAGTCGAGGTGCCCGGCGGAGTCGGGACGGTAGCCGAGCAGGAATTCATCGGCCCAGCCGTGATAATGGCCGATGACCTTGAGGAACCGCTGGCGCCCGGTTGCCGCGCGGGCTAGCCGCAGCGCGACCTGGGTGGCCTCGGAGCCGGTGTTGGACCACAACACGCGCTCAGTGCCGGGGATGGCGGCGAGCACCCGCTCGGCAGCCTCGTACTCAAGCACATGGCAGGCGCCGAAGGTTGCGCCCAGCGGTACCCGGGCCGCCACGGCCTGCGTCAGCGCGGGATGCGCGTGGCCGAGGATCAGCGGGCCCCAGCCGAGAACGTAGTCAAGGTAGGTGTTCCCGTCGATGTCGGTCAGCCGCGGCCCTGAGCCTTGGGCGAAGAACAGCGGATGGGGTTTCATTGACGCGCGCATCCCCGTCGATACTCCGCCGCCAAGCGAGCGCTTCGAACGCTCCCACGCCGCCGCTGACGCCGGCCACGAATCGATCAAGCGCAGTCCACTGCCAAGTTTCATCTAGCGAGACACTCTTTCTAATCAGGGGCATTAGCCAAGCCACTGGCGATTACGCTGCTTGCGCGGGCGATGTGGGCATGGGCAGCCGTCAGCTACCGCGCAGCAAGACCCGCCCGGCCCGCTCCCGGCTGATCACGCCGCCCTCCACCATCACGGTCCCGTTGACGATCACTAGGTCGATGCCAACCGGCGGGGTAGGGGTGACGCCGAACCCCGCCGTGTCGCCCACCGTTTCCGGGTTGAGCAGCACCAGGTCCGCCGCCGCGCCGACCGTGATCGTGCCCCGGTCGGGAATCCCCAGGCGGCGGGCGGTTTCGCCGGTCATCTTCGCGACGGCCTGTTCCAGGGAGAGCGTGCCCCGCTCGCGGACGTATCGGCCGAGCACCCGGGGAAAGGTGCCGAACGAGCGGGGGTGCGCCCGGGTCTTCGGCTGGTGCAACGGCACGGCATTGCCATCAGAGCCGACCACCGCGAGCGGATGCGCGAGGAAGGCCTCAACGTCCTGCTCGACGCGGTAGAAGATCACCACGTGCACGTCATTGCCATAGCGCTCGCACAGCCCCAGGGTGAAGTCGTAGGGGTCCGCGCCCGCCTCGGTAGCCAGTTCCTCGATGGTCCGCGCGACCCCGTAGCCGTCCGGCGTGTCCGAGACCGTGAACCGGTCCCACAGGAACGGGATCCCGGTGAACCAGCCACGGCTCATGTCCGCGAGCGCGCGGTCCCTGGTCGCCGGGTCGGCCAGCCGCTCTCGCATCGCCTCGGTGCCCCCGGCCTGGACCCATGGGGGCAGGTGCTGGGTCAGCGACGAGGAAGAGGCCGCGTACGGGTAAACGTCACAGACGATGTCGATGCCCGCCGCGCGGGCCTGCTCCAGCTGCCGCAGTTCCGCGTCGGCCTCGCCCCAGTGAGCCGGGTCGTTGATCGCCATGTGGCTGTGCTCGACGCGGACGCCGGAGGCGCGGCCGACCTCGACGGACTCGCTGATGCCAGTGGTGTCCCGGCAGTGCGTCGCGTAGAGGGCGCCGTGCCTGGCGACCACCTCCGCCAGCGCGACCACCTCCTCGAACGGGCCGTACGCGGAGGGGACGTGGGTCAGCCCGGTGCTCATCCCCCACGCGCCCTGCTCAAGGGCCACGGTGAGGTCGCGCCGCATCCTTGACAGTTCGCCGGTCGTCGCGCGCCGCTGCTCCACGCCGAGCGCGGCGACGCGAAGGGTGCCGTGCCCGGCTAGTGGTGCGACATTGAGTCCCAGGCCGGCGTCCGTCAGGGCTTCCGCGTAGCCCGCGAGGTCGGTCCAGGTCAGCGGGACGCGACCGGTCGCCCGGGCCAGGTGATCGACGTGCAGGCCGAGCCGCCGCGGCTCGATGGGAAACGGGGCGAATGAGCAGTTGCCCGTGACTTCCGTGGTGACTCCCTGGACCAGCTTGCTCTCGCCGAGGCCATCGGCGATCAGGTACAGGTCCGAGTGGGTGTGGATGTCGATGAATCCGGGTGTCAGGACGCGCCCGGCCCCGTCGATGACCCGCGCGGCGGGTACGTCCGGCGGGATGGAGCCAATGGCGGTGACGCGCCCGGCGGCCACCCCGACATCGGCGCTGGCACCCGGTGCGCCGGTGCCGTCGATGACCATGACGCCGCGGATCAGCAGGTCGAACATGGGCTCAGTCCTCCATCCAGGGCTGTCAGGTTCGGATCGGTGACGTCACCAGAGGGTCCAGCCGCCGTCCACCGCGATGTTCTGGCCGGTGACGAACGTGGAGTCCGGTGAGACGAGAAAGAGCAGCGCGGACGCCAGTTCCTGCACTTCACCGGTCCTGCCCTCGGGGGTGAACTGGCGTAGTCGCCGCAGCGACTCCTCAGGACTACGGTCCCGGTTCGCCTCGGTGAGCGGGAACATACCGGGACTGATCGCGTTGACCGTCACGCCGGTGCCGCCGGTCCGGACCGCGAGGTACTTCGACAGTCCTATCAGCGCGTGCTTGCTGGTCACGTACGCGCAGTTGTCCCACTCGAAGTCCGGGTACATGTACGGGTTGCCGGTCACCATCCCGTAAACGGAGGCGATGTTGACCACCCGTCCCCAGCCTCGCTGCACCATCGGCGGCACCAGCAGCTGCGATAGCCGGAACGGCGCGTCCAGGTTGACGGCCAGGACGTCGTGCCAGCTCTCCGGCGTGATCTCGGTCCACGGCTCGATGCTCCCGTAGCCGGCGTTGTTGACGAGGATGTCGAACGGCCCGGCAGCGACGATCCGCGCGAGGTCGTCCTCGCTGGTGACGTCAGCCGCGACGGCGCGGACCGCGCCTCCGAGGCCAATGATCTCGGCGGCGGCCTCCTCCAGCGGTGCCAGGCGCCGCCCGCAGATGACCACGTCCGCGCCGGCTAGCGCCAGCGTCTGGGCGAGCTGGCGGCCGATTCCCGTTCCGCCCCCGGTCACCAGGGCCCGCCGCCCGGCATGGCTCATGGTTGTCTCCCTAGAAGTAGGTGTCGATCGTGTCCAGCACCCGGTACTCCTCATCGACCAGGGCGAGCCGGCGCCACTTGTCGAAGGCGGTGCACGGGTGGACGATGCCGCAGCCGAGCAGGTCGCCGACAGCAAGTTCGGCGCTTGGCGGCACGTGCAGGTAGGCGTGCTGGTCATTCATGGCCGTCACGGTTACGCCCGCGAGCGGCTGAGCGGCTCCGCCATCGGCCGCCCGCCGGGCCACCACGACCGGGAATCCCGCGTCGTAGGGGGCGTCCCGCTTGCCCAGTGCGGCGAGCGCGAGCCCTGGCTCAGGGACGCTCACTACCTCGCACCACACCTCGAGCGCGGGCCGCAGGCGCGTCAGCCCGTCGGCGCCCGCGAACGGCCAGCCGTCCGCGTGATCCGCGTGGTCGTGGAAGGCGTAGCAGCCGCTGCGCAGCACCACCCGGTGCGGCCGGGACAGCCGCACCGCCTTCAGCACCGAGGCGACCCGGTCGAAGTACTGGCTGCCGCCCGCGGTCAGCACCGGCTCGACATCCTCGGAAAGCAGGCCGAGCCGGTCCAGGCGGAGCGCCACGTCACCCAGCAGCCCCAGGAACTCATCCACCTGCCGCAGCCCTTCGGCGGTGCGGCCGCCCGTCAGGATGCCCTCGAACGCCTCGACTCCGGCCAAGCGCAGCTCGGATCGGCGGCCGACGGCGCGGGCCACCGCCTCGGCCTGCCCGGGTGTGCGGCAGCCGGTCCGGCCGCTGGGGATGCCGAGCTCGACGAGAACCGGCAGCGGGGCAGGGTTGCCGCTGGCCCGCCAGCCGTCAGCGAGCCGGGCGACGCCGGCCTCGGAGTCCACGATGCAGTACGCCGTCTGTCCGGGCCGGCCCGCCAGGGTCTCCCCCAGCCAGCACGCGGCCGCGGGGTTAACGATCTGGTTGGCGACCAGCATGACGGGTGCTCCTGCCTCCAGGCACACCCGCAGCTGGCTGACGCTCGCGATCGTGACGCCCCACGCGCCCGCCGCCAGCTGCGCGCGGATGACGGTGGGCGCCATCGACGTCTTGGCGTGCGGGGCGATCGACACGCCCCGGGCCGCGCAGAACTCGCGCATCGCCGCCAGGTTGTGCTCGAACTCAGCGCGCTTGAGCACCAGTTGCGGGTACTCGACGTCACCGGACAGCACGCTGGTGCCGGGGACGGCGCCCGCGTCGGGTCCTGAGCGGAACGCGAGGCTCACCGGTATTGCTCCCTTCGCTCGTGCTAGTAGTGGATCCAGCCGCCGTCGACGGTGATCACCTGGCCGGTGATGAAGTCACTGTCGTGGGAGGCGAGGAAGGTGAAGGTGCCGGCCAGGTCCGGCGCGTAGCCGCGGCGCGGGATGGACTGCAGTTCCGCCTGCCGGGCCGCGGTCACGTCAGGGCTATCGGTGGACAGCTCGTCCTCGGACTCGGTCCTGATCGCGCCGGGCATCACGGCGTTGACGCAGATGCCGTCGCGGCCGACCTCGCGGGCCAGGGAGCGGGTGAAGCCGATGAGCGCGGCCTTCGAGGTCACGTAGTGCAGCGCCCGGGCAGCGCCGAGCTGGACCATCACGCTGGATACGGTGATGATCTTGCCGTGGCCGGCCCGTTTCATGCCCGGATAGACCGCCTGGGCGCACAGCAGCGCGCCGGTCACGTTGACGGCCATGACGTGGTTCCACTGCGCGACGCTGATCTCGGACCAAGGCTGCCTGGTGGACGCGGCCGCGTTGGCCACGAGCACGGTGACCGGCCCGAGTTCGGCCGCGGCTTGCCCGGCGAGGCGGGCGACGGCGGCCTCGTCGCTGACGTCGGCCTCGATGGCGACGGCGCCGTGCCCGTGCGCGGTTAGTTCCTCAGCCAGCCGGTGGGCGCCGGCCTTGGCGGCGCCGGAGCCTGGGGGGTAGTTGACGGCAACGGCGGCCCCAGCTGCGGCATAGGCGCGGCAGACCGCGGCGCCGATGCCTCGCCACCCGCCGGTGACGATCGCGGTCTCGCCCGACAGGCGCCCGCTAGCCACCGCCTCAGACATCGGTCTCGTCGAAGACGATGACGCCGCGCAGGTCGCGGCCGTTGGCGAGGTTGTCGAACGCCTCGTTGATCTCCTCTGGCCGGTACACCCGGCTGAACATCGCGTCGAGCTTGAACCGGCCCGCCTTGTACAAGTCGATGAACAGGGGGAAGTCGACGGGCGGGTTGCAAGAGCCGTAGGAGCAGCCGAGCAGCGCCTTCTCCTGAGCGCGCAGCCCGTGGGGGTCGATGGACAACATCGCGCCGGTCGGCGGCGCGCCGACGACCACGCACTTCCCGCCGGGGCCGAGCGCGGCGACGCCCTGCTCGACCGCGAGCGCAGCGCCGACCGCCACGATGACAGCGTCCACGCCGCCGTCGGTGATGGCGGCGATCGCGTCGGCCACATCCGCCCCGGCGCTCGCGATGACGTCGGTGGCGCCGAGCTCACGGGCCGCGTCCAGCTTGAGCCGGACCGGGTCGACGGCGATGACCTGGCTGGCACCCGCCAGGTAGGCGGCGTGCACCGCGTTGAGGCCCACCCCGCCGCAGCCGATGACGGCCACTGTCTGGCCCGCCTGGACGGCCGCGGTCCGCAGCACGGCCCCGGCCCCGGTGGTGGTCGCGCACCCGACCAGCGCCGCCTCGCGCAGCGGCACGTCGTCCCGGATCTTGATCGCCCCGCTGGCCGGGACCACCGCGAACGGGCTGAAGGTGGCCGGGCCGTAATGGAACACCGGCTCGTCCCCGGCGTGGAAGGCTGTCTTCTCGCCGGGCAGGTACCCGAAGGTTGGCTTGTTGCGGCAGCGGGCCGGCCGGCCGCGCAGGCACTCTTTGCAGGCGCCGCAGCTGGGCGCCCAGGACAGCACCACGTGGTCGCCGGCCTCCAGGCCGGTCACGCCCGAGCCGACCCCGGCCACGACGCCGGCGCCCTCGTCGCCCAAGATGATCGGCAGCGGCGTGCCCTCCAGCGAGCCGTCGATGGAGTGCAGGCAGCTGTGGCACACCCCGCCGGCCGCCATCCGCACCAGCACCTCGCCCTGTCCGGGTGGCGCGACGGTGATCTCCTCGAGGACCATGGGAGTGCCGACAGCGCGGAAGACAGGGGCCTTGACGGTGCGGCCGACGGCCAGGTCGTTCATGGGCGGTTTGCTTCCTCTCAGTTGAGTGGGGTCGGCCGTGCGGTGCCGCCGGAAACGGAGCGGGAGGCGACCGCGACGAGCGAGCGGCTGTAGGGATCACGGGGGCTGGCGAAGAACTCCGAAGCGCTGGCGTACTCGCGGACCTGCCCGGCGCGCAGCACCAGCACATGGTCGGCCACGACTTGCGCGACCGCTAGGTCGTGGGTGACGAATACGCAGGTGAAGCCGATCTCGAGTTGCAGTTCGCGCAGCAGGTTGAGGATCTGGGCCTGGACGGAGACGTCAAGCGCGGACGTGGGCTCGTCGCACAGCAGCACCCCGGCCCTGGCGACGAGCGCCCTGGCGATGGCGATCCGCTGTAGCTGCCCGCCGCTGAACCGGCCGGGCCGGTCGCCGAGCCGGTCCGGGTCGATGCCGACCCGGGCGAGCATCTCCGTCACGGTGGCCCGGCGGGCACCGCGGGCCAGGTGGTGCAGAGGCTCGGCCGCGGACTTCCAGATCTTGCGGTGCGGGTTGAGGGAGCCGACCGGGTCCTGGAAGACCAGCTGCACGTCGCTCGCGCGGCCAGGAGTCAGCCGTGCAGGCTCGCCGTTGATTGAGATGGAGCCGCTGGTCGGCGTCTCGAGGCCGGTGATCAGCCTGGCGAGCGTCGATTTGCCCGACCCGCTCTCCCCGATGACCGCGAGCGTCTGCCCGGCCCGGACCTCGAAGCTCACCCCGTCGAGGGCCCGTGCCTGACGTTGCCCGGACCGGTAGACCTTGGTCAGCTCACGCGCGGCGATCACGACCTCGCCCGCCTCAGGACTCGTCATGACGTGCCCGCCCCGTCTTCCTTCGCGACGTGGCACGCGACCTGTGCGCCGCCAAGCGCACGCAGTCGCGGTTCCTCGGTCCGGCACCGCTCGATGACCAGCGGGCAGCGGGCGGCGAACCGGCAGCCTGCGCGCGGCTGCAGCGGCGACGGGACACTACCGGGAATGCTGGGTAGCTCGCGCTTGCCCTCGGTGCTCACCTGGGGCGTGCAGGCGAGCAGTGCCCGCGTGTAAGGGTGGCGCGGGATGGCGGCAAGCTCCGCGGCCGGGCCCGTCTCCACCACCCGCCCGCTGTAGAGCACGATGAGCTGCTGGCTGAACTCGGCGGCGAGCGACAGGTCGTGGCTGATCATCACCAGCGCGGCCCCGCGGCGGCCGGCGAACTCGCGCAGCAGGCCGAGCACCCGGACCCGGAGCATGGCGTCGAGCGCGGAGGTCGGCTCGTCGGCAAGGACAACGCCCGGATCGGGCATCACGGCGGTAGCGATGGCGACCCGCTGGGCCATGCCGCCCGACAGCTGGCCGGGGAACAGTCGCTGCACTTCCTCCGGCCGGTCAAAGCCCATCTGCCGCAGCAGCGTGATGGCCCGCTCCTGGGCCGCCTGTCTGCCGATCAGTTTGCGGCGCAGCACCCCCTCGGTGACCTGGCGGCCAACCGGCCGCAGCGGGTCGAACGCCTGGAACGGGTTCTGCAGCACCACGCCGACGTGCCGGCCGAGCTGGGCGCGCAGTTCCGCCGCCGTTCGCAGCGGCTTCCCGGCGTCGCTGACGTAAACCTCACCGATCATCTCGAACCCGGCTGGCAGCAGGCCCATCAGCGAACGCAGCAGCAGTGTCTTCCCGGCTCCCGTCTCGCCCACGATGGTGACCGAGGCCCCGGCGGGCACCTCGAACGAGAGCGGGCCGATTACCGGCGTGCCGCCGTAGCTGATGGCCAGGCCGGAGACTCGCAGCCCGCCGGACGATAGGTCAGCCGCCGGGGCGAGCGCGGCGGTCAACGGATACCTCCCGACGTGCCCGTGGCGAACAGGTCTCTGATGCCGTCCCCCGTCAGGTTGAAGCCGACCACGAGCAGGGCCAGGGCGACACCCGGGAAGGTGGCGACCCACCAGGCCTGCGCCAGTACCTCCTTGCCCTGCGACATCAGGAATCCCAGGCTGATGTAGGGCGGCTGCAGGCCGAGGCCGAGGAAGCTCAGGCCCGCCTCCCACAGCAGCGCGATGCCGGCCTGCAGCGACCCGAGGACCGCGATCTCCGTGGTCAGGCCGGGAAGCAGGTGCGTCACCGCGATGGTGGCGCGCCGGCGTCCGGCCAGCCTGGCCGCCGCGACGTAGCCGCGCTCGCGCAGCACCAGCGTCTGCGCCCGGCACAGCCGGGCGTACGGAACCCAGCCGACGATGGAGATCAGGATCACCAGGGTGAGCATGTTGTTCGCAAGGATCGCCGAGGCGGCGATGAACAGCGGCAGCGGCGGGATGGACAGCTGGATGTCGGCCAGTCGCATCAACACCGCGTCCAGCCAGCCGCCCAGGTAGCCGGCCGCGACGCCGACGGCGGTGCCGAACGCCGCTGACAGCGCTACGACGAGCAGTGCTACCTCGAACGAGGTCCGGATGCCGCCGGCCACCCACGCCAGCACGTCGCGCCCGAGGGCATCGGTGCCGAGCAGGTGCCCGACCGGCCCGGGCCCCGCGAGCGCATGGTTGAGGTCCTGGGCCGTCGGAGACGGAGAGGCCAGAGTGGCGACGATGCTGAAGACGAGCATCCCGCCGAGGAGGATGAGCCCGGCGGTGAGCGAGCCGCTGCCGAGCCGCGGCCTCGCGATCCGGCGGGCAGCCGACCGCCTTTTCTCCGCCATGGGCGCCTGTGGAATGTTCACCGCACTCAACGGCCGCTCACCCGCTCCCGTCCGATTCGTGGGTCAAGCCAGATCACCGCGAGGTCGGCCGCCAGGTTGAGCAGCGTGAACGCGACGGCCACGAGGACCACGGTCGCCTGGACGATGGCCAGGTCCCTGGCCTGGACTGCGCCGATCAGCATCGTGCCGATGCCCGGCCAGGCGAAGATCGTCTCGACGATCACCGTGCCGCCGACCAGCCAGCCCGCCTGGAGCGCGACGTAGGAGACGAAGACGACCATCGCGTTGCGCATGGCGTGGTGCAAGACGATCTCGCGCCGGGTCAGCCCGCGGGCACGCAACGCCAGCGCCACGTCGGAGTCGGTGAAGTCGAGCATGCTGGCGCGCAGCAGCCTGCTGAAGGAGGCCAGCATCGGCAGCGTCAGCGCGACGCATGGCATGATCAGCGAGCTGAACGTGGTGTAGCCGAGGCTTGGCAGCCAGTGCAGCTTCACCGACAGCACCAGGACCAGGACCAGCGCGATCCAGAAGTCGGGGATGCCCTGCAGTGCTGACAGCAGCGGTCGCCACATGCGGTCGCTCCAGCCGCCCTGGCGCAGGACGCTCGCGGTGGCCACGACGACCGAGATCACGACTGCCGCGACGATGCTGACGGCAATCAGGGTGAGCGTGTTGGGCAGGGCGCTCAGTACCGCGCTCAGCGCGCTGGTTCCGTACCTGAACGAGGTGCCGAAGTTACCGTGAACTGCGTTGGCCAGGTAGGACACGTACTGGACGCCAAGCGGCCGGTCGTATCCGAGCTGGTGCGACAGCGCCTGGACCTGGGCCTCCGGCAGCTGGCCGCCGGCCAGCACCGTCGCGGGGTTGCCGGTGAGGTGGATCAGGATGAAGCTCGCGGTCAGCGCGCCGAACAGGACCAGGATGCCCTGGCCAACGCGCGCGGCCGCGTAACGCGCCACGCCGGGCCACCGCGATGCCGCTACGGTGGCAGTCGGCGCGTCCGGATCCAGTACGCCATCAGGCGGCGGCGCCATGGCGCTGCTCATTTTCTGGACGCCGGTCTCGGCTTCGATGGCCTGCCCTCCCGTCAGTGAGTGAGTTGTTTCGTCGGCGGGGTTGTTCGTTGGCCGGCGGCGCGGCGGTCAGCATCGGCCGTACCGCCGCGCCGTGGGCGTTGGTCAGCCCTTGGAGTTAGTCAGCCCAGAGACGCTCGCGCGAAAACGGGCTGGTAGGTGTCCTTGGGAGTGGAGTAGCCGGTGAGCTTGGAAGTGAACGCGTCGTTGTCGATCGCGTAGTACAGCGGGAGATGCGGCAGTTCGGTCATGAAGAGGTTCTGCGCGTCGCTCAGCGCCTGCAGCCGCTTCGGGCCGTCGGCGGTGGTGTTCGCCGTGTTGATGAGCGCCTGCAGCGCCGCGCCCTTGTACTGGGGGTGGTTGATCACGTTGAGCGTGTCGAAGTGGAAGGGGCCGCCGTTGACCCAGCCGTAGGTGATGATGAACAGCTCGTGCTTGGGCTTCTTCGCGACCAGGTCGTTGACCTCGACGCCCGGATCCTGGATGTCGAAGTGGACCTTGATGCCGGCCTCGGCTAGCTGCGCGACCATGGCCTGGCCGAGCAGGCTGTACGTCTGCCCGCCGGACAGGTTCAGCGAGATGCCGTTCGGGTAACCGGCCGCCTTGAGCAGCGCCCGCGCCTTTGCCGGATCGTAGGAGTACTGGGTGGTCGGCGTGACATGCCCGTAGCAGCCGGCCGGGATCGGAGAGGTGGCAACCACGCCCTGGCCGAGCAGCACGTTCTTCACCAGCGCAGCACGGTCGATCCCGTAGGCGACCGCCTGGCGGACCCGGGGATCCTTGGTGGCCGGCTGGTCGCAGCGGAAGGTGAGGTTCAGCTCCAGCCAGGTCGATGTCGGGCTGGTGGCGATGCCAGGGGCGGACTTCAGGGACGGCAGGTCATGGGAGTCGACCTGCATAATGAGGCCCAGCGAGCCGGACTGCAGGCCACTGACGCGAGCCGTCTCGTCGGTGACGATCGGCAGCACCAGCCCGCTTAGGTGCGGCTCGGGCTTGCCCCAGTAGTCCTTGTTGGCGGTGAGGGTGATCTTCTGGCCCTTGGCCCAGCTGACCCATTGGAACGCGCCCGTCCCGACCGCCTTCTTCGCCGCCTGCTTGGCCGCCAGCAGCTGGGGCGAGATTACCTTGACGAAGGCCTGGTTCCGGGCCAGGTCCGGGTTGGAGGCTGAGAAGGAGAGCTTCAGAGTCAGCGGGTCGCTGTCGTCGATGGTCTTCAGGTTCGCGAACAGCGCGCCCCAGGCATTTGGCACGTACTCCTGGATCGACTTCTTGACGGCCGTGGAGTTGAACGGCGCGCCGTCCTGGAACTTGACATCAGGGCGCAGCTTGAAGACCCAGGCGGTGGCGTCCGCGTTCGAAGACCAGGACAGGGCGAGCGCTGGCTCGATGTCGCTGTAGTCGGCGTTCCACTGGGTCAGGCCGTCGTAGACGCTGCGGACGACCGAGTACTCGCTCAGTTCAAGCGCGTCGGCGGGGTTGATGAAGTTCGGCTCGGCGTAGATCGCGGCCTGCAGGGTCCCGCCGCTAGCGGACCCGGTGGTCGCCGCGGCGGACCCGCTAGGAGACGGGGTGCTACTTGGCCCGCAGGCGGTCAGCAGGCTGCCGCCGCCGAACAGGAGCGTGCCGGCACCGATGCCTCTGAGCAGATCACGGCGGCCGACAAGCCGCCCGCCTGCACTCGTGTTGTTGTCCAACGTGCCTCCTGTAGTCCGTCTGAGTCGTGCGCATACCGCCCGCGCTGCAGTCCTCTCGGAGTATTCCGTATCACAATACGGACTGATTCTCATTTAATGTGGACTGGACGTCAACCCTGAGATGATATTAATTAACGCACAAGTTACCGCAGTGACCAACAAACCCGGCGGCCTCTAGCATGGGCAGAACCAGCCAGACCTGACGACATCGGGCGGTATCAGATGATCGCCCAACGGGCTAAGCTGTATCACTATGCGGACCCACCTAGTGCAGTGAGGTGAACGTGGAGAGCCGGAACCCGACGGGTCAGGTGGCCGTACTTCACAAAGCGCTCGATCTCCTGGAGTGCCTTGCCGCCGCGCCGCTGACCGCGGCCGACATCAGCGAGCGGATCGGGGTTGCCAAGCCGACCGTCTACCGGCTGCTGAGCACCCTGCAGAGCCGAGGCTTCGTCGCCAAGGAACCGGACGGCAGCCGCTACATGCTCGGCGACGCATCTAGGGCGCTAGGCACCGCGTCAACCAGCCCGGCCGACCTGATCTCGCTGACCCGCCCGTTCACCGCCAAGCTCGCCGGCGACTACGGCGAGACGGTGAACGTGGCGGTCAAGAGCGGCGACCAGATCCTCTATGTGGACGTCTTGCAGAGCGGTCACCGGCTCCGCACCGAGATACCGGCCGGCGGCCGCGACCATATTCACTCAACTGCTCTCGGCAAGGCCATCCTGGCCGAGCTTCCCGAAGGGGAAGCCCGGGCGATCCTCACCACGATTCAGTTGGTCCCCGTCACCCCGAACACGGTCACAGCAGTCCCCGCACTGCTGCGCCAGCTCACCGCGATCAGGGGAGCCGGCTACGCCGTCGATGACGAAGAGAACGAGATCGGCTCCGTCTGCATCGCCGCCGCCATCCGCGGCTCTGATGGCCGCCCCATCGGCGCGATCAGCATCTCCGGTCCGCGCTGGCGCATCGACGACGAACTCGTAAAGACCATAGGCGCCGAACTCGTCACCATCCGCGACTCTCTCAGCGACGTCTTCCGCCTCGGCGGCGCGCGCAACGACGCCGTCACGTCCAGCGAATTTCCGGCCTAGCCGAGCGGCCTGGCCGATGCGAGTATTCCGCGCAGCCCGTGCGCAACTGGCCGAATGCCCGGTCTGGATGCCGGACGGCCGCCTCCTCTGGGTGGACGCCCTCGCCGGCGAGGTCCACGTCAGCGGCCTGGACGCGGCACCAGGACAGGACCGGGTACGCGCGTACGGCGGCATCGTGGGGAGCGTGACCCCGGTTGGCGACAACACCCTGGTCATCGGCCTCGGCACGCAGGTCTGGCTCACCGAAGCCGCGGGAAACCTCGCGCGGCTGCTCGCTGAGATCGACCACCCCCACCCCGACCACCACCTCAACGACGCTAGCGCCGACCCGCACGGCCGCCTCGTCATCGGCTCGGTGAACGAGCGCGACGCGGGCCGCACCGCTGGCCTCTTCCAGCTCAACCGCGACGGATACCGGAAACTGCGCGGAGACATGCGGCTCGGCAACGGCCTGGACTGGACGCCAGACGGAAGCACCCTTTACTTCACCGACAGCCTCGACCAGTTGATCTTCGCGGCCGACTATCACGAGGACGGCTCATTCACGGGCGAGCGGGCATTCGCGCACGTCGCCGACGGACTTCCCGACGGCCTGGCGGTCGACTCCGAGGGATGCGTCTGGTCGGCGGTGTGGGGAGCCGGGCGCATCGACCGCTACGCACCCGATGGCGCGATCATCGACCGCGTCATGGTCCCGGCCCCTCACGTGACCAGCCTTGCCTTCGGCGGCCACGACCTGGCCACCTTGTTCATCACCACCGCCCGCGACGGCTTGAGTCCCGAGGAGCTGGCCTCCGCGCCCGAGTCGGGCTCGGTATTCATGGCTGCCACGAGCGTGCCCGGCCAGCCCGTGCGCCTGATTGATCCCGCGCACCTGCCGTGACCGTCACTCAGCCGTCTCGGCGAGCTTGACATGGAACGCAAGGCAACGTCACTGTCATGACATGGAACGCCGTGCCACGTCCTACCACTCGCAGGGACTGATGCGGGCCCTGGCCGCGCTCAAGGCGCTGAGCGCGGCCGGGCACCCGCTGACGCTGGCCGAGCTGTCCCGCGAGATGGAACTGCCGAAGTCGACGCTGATGCGCCTGCTGTCGGTGATGGAGGAGCAAGACTTCGTGCGCCGAGAAGGCGACCCGCCGACCTATGCCATCGGCCACAGCGTCGTGCAGATCGCGCAGGCATACCGGCCGGCCGACGTGGTCGACGTCGCCGCCCCGCTCATGCGCGAACTCGCCGCGGAGCTTGGCTTCACCGCGAACCTCGGCGTGCTCCAGGGCCGCTCGGTCCTCCACCTGCATGTCGAGGAGCCATCGCGGCCGTTGCGGTTCGCGGCGAGCGGCACGCTGGACTTCACCTACTGCACCGGCCTGGGCAAGATGCTCCTGTCCACGCTGGCCGCCGATGCGCTGAACGAGCACCTCCCAGCCACCGAGCCGTTCACTCCGTTCACGCAGCACACGATCACGACCTTCGCGGGTATGCGAACGGAACTCGCGCGCGTCCGTGAACGCGGCTACAGCGTTGACAGCCAGGAGCGCAACCGGGGCGTCACGTGCCTGGCCGTTCTGGTCCCTGTGGAGAGCGCGGTCCCCGTTTCGCTGAGCATCTCCGCCCCCTCGGGGGAGCTGCCCGCCGAAACGGAGCAGGGAGCCTGTGTCCAGGTCGTGCGCGGCTACGCCACCCGGCTGGCGGCCGACCGCCAGTTCACGGCCGCCTTCGCGGCCTTCGTCGACAAAGCGAGCACTCCATGATCATCGACATCCACAGTCACTGCCACCGCCCCGAGCACTGGGGGGAAGAGCACCGCGACCACTGGGAAGGCGCGTACGGCGGCAAGCCGTACCCCCTTGTCACGCCCGGGAGCTTCGATGAGGTGATGACCGCCGCGGGCATCGACGTGGCCATCACGTTCGGGCTGGCCGCATCCCAGGCCGGGGTGCGTACCCCCAACGACTACGTCGCCGAGTTCATCAAGCAGGTCAAGACTCCGACCGTGCCGTTCGCCGCGATCGACCCGCTCGATGGGGACTGGCGCGACCAGCTGGACGAGGCAATCGCCCTCGGCTTCAGCGGCGTCAAGCTGTACCCGGTGCTGTCGCTCTTCGATCCGGTGGACCCGGCCTTCGACGACTTCTACCGGATCGCCACCGCACACGGCTTGGTACTGCTGTGGCACATGGGTGCCACCCCAAGCCCCATTGGCCGCCTTGCCGTGAGCCAGCCGCTGGTCATCGATGAGGTGGCACGCCGCCACCCCGACTTGAAGCAGGTCCTGGCGCACATGGGACACCCGTGGCAACGCGACACCAACATCGTGCTTCGCAAGAACCCCAACGTGTACGCCGATGTCTCGGGCGTGCCGTCACGACCCATGGACGCCTTCTTCGCCCTGGTGAGCGCCCAGGAGTGGCGCACCGTTGACAAGCTGCTCTTCGGCTCCGACTACCCGTTGTGGACCCCGTCCGCCGCCATTGAGGCCTTCCGCAACGTCGCGGAACTGCGCGCGGGAAACCTGCCCTTCGTCTCTCACGACACCGTGGAGACGATCATCCACCAAGACGCCCTCTCCGCCCTCGGGATCACCGATCCCCGGACGCGGTGAGCGCACGCGAATGTCGAAGGAGAGTTTCTCGTGACCGTCACCACGACAGCAGACCTCATCGACGCGGCCAGGAAGTACATCCCGGGAGGGGTGAACTCCGCCGGGCGTGCCCTGGGCCGGCCGTACGGCTTCCAGGCAGCTGCGGGCGCCTACCTCACCGACTTCGATGGTCGTCGTTACGTGGACTACCACGCGGCGTTCGGGGCAATCCTGCTCGGCCACTGCGACCCACGGGTCAATGAGGCAGTGACCAAGACCTTCGGGGCGATCGACCTGACCGGGTTCGGCACGAGCGAGCTTGAGGTTGAGTGCGCGCGCCTCGCCGCAGACCTCTTCCCGTCGGTCGAGATGTCCATCACGACCATGAGCGGGACCGAGGCCACCTTCCAGGCCGTACGCCTCGCCCGCGGTGCTACCGGCCGCAAGTACATCGTGAAGTTCCAGGGCTGCTTCCACGGCTGGCACGACGCGGTCGCCCGTAATGTCGCGTCCTCGGCCGCGAAGATCTACCAGCGCGACCCCTTGTCCGCGGGCATCCTCGACGACGCGCTGGATTCGACGCTCATCGCCGAGTTCAACGACCTCGGCTCGGTCCAGGAGCTTTTCCAGAAGCACCCCGAGCAGATCGCCGGCGTCATCCTCGAGCCAATCCCCCACAACGTCGGTGCCCTGCTGCCAGAGCCAGGCTTCCTCCAGGGTCTGCGCGACATCACATCGGCGAACGGCTCGTTGCTGATATTCGACGAGGTCATCACCGGGCTCCGGCACGCCCCGGGTGGCTACCAGCAGATCGCGGGCGTGACGCCCGACCTCACCAGCTTCGGCAAGGCGATGGGCAACGGATTCCCCGTCGCCGGCCTCGGTGGCAGCGCCGCGCTCATGTCCCAGTTCAGCTCCGCAGGCGGCGACGTGCTGCTGGCCGGGACCTTCAACGGCAACCCGCCGTCGATGGCCGCGGCGATCAAGACCATGTCCCTCATTCGCGACCCTGGGGTGGCCTTCCACAAGCACGTCTACGCACTCGGCGACCGGATGCGCGACGGGCTGCGCGAGATCACGGCTCGCCATTCGATCCCCGCTGTCGTGACCGGCCAAGGGTCGGTCTTCGTCGTCTACTTCCTCGAGGGGGAAATCCACGGCTACAAAGACCTGCTGCGGAACAACGATGCCGCCTACGCAGGCTTCCACCGGCGCATGATCGACGAGGGATTCTTCATGTATCCCATGACCCTCAAGCGCAACCACATCTCCGGCGCCCACACCATGGACGACATCGACCGCACCCTTGAGGCCGCCGAGAAGGTCCTCAGCGCGATGGCCCGGGAAGGCGCGTTCGCATGACCGCGCTCAGGATCGGGGTGGTGGGGGTGGCGGGATGACGCGCGAAGTGGCGATGCTGATCTACCCATGGGACATCCAGGTGGACGGCACGGCGAAGGTGCTCGACACCGTCACCTCGCTGGGCGTGGACAGGCTCCAGATCGCCACGGTCTACCATTCGGCAGAACTTATCTCGCCCCGTCGCGACGCGAGCGTCGCCACGATAGCCGAGGCGAACACCGCCCATCTGCCGCTGGCGGACGGCGCCTTCTCCCGGCTGTCCATACCGCCCTCATCAATCGCCCAGCGCGATCCGGAGCTCTACCCGCGGCTCAGCGCGGCTGCCGCAGAGCAGGGCATCGCGCTCGACGGCTGGGCGATCGCGCTGCACAACAGCTCCCTCGCTGTCGCGCATCCTGATGCCGCTCTCCTCAACTGCTTT
>Ga0070679_100001669_pt1 | contig 20001 bp, 19 predicted proteins | sample KBSC63BmetaG_FD_65652 | JGI IMG/M metagenome (GOLD analysis project Ga0070679, IMG submission 65652) | Corn rhizosphere microbial communities from Kellogg Biological Station, Michigan, USA - KBS C6-3B metaG | ecosystem: Host-associated > Plants > Roots > Rhizosphere | place: USA: Michigan... | reverse complement strand
ATGCACAGCCGGTAAACCGGGAATGAAGCTGATGAATAATCCGGTCACTACCAGCAAGACGGGATAGGCAACTTTTAGCTTGCCAGCCAGCATTTCTATAAGCACAATGGCAATTACCATCGCCAGCAAAAAAGGTAAAATAGAATGCATAAAATATGTTTGGATTTATTGAAGATAAGTATAGAAATCTTTTCGTCATACATCTAGGCAAGTAATACAATACAACGCTTTGACGATGTTATTTAGTTCTTATGTTGAATACTCGGCATTTCCTTCTGGTCTTCGCTTTCATTATTGAACTTTTGTAATTATCTTCATCAACAGTTTTTAACAAGGCTAACGTTGTGGGTTGTGGCATATAAAACCTGGCATAGGAGCAAGCCTAAGCCATTAGCAGGAAACGCAACAGACAAGACTACAAATTAAGATAAATGAAGAAAACGGCATTAATAGTTGTAGCGATTGCAACATCATTCTGTTTCGGTTTTGTATTCAAAACAATTACAACAAATCAATCTAACCAACAGGCACAAATGAAAAAAGTAACAGGTATTGGAGGCATCTTCTTCAAATGTAAAGATCCTAACAAAATGAGAGAGTGGTATCAAACACATCTTGGGTTAAATACCAATCAATATGGGGCAGTGTTTGAATGGCGGCAAGGCGCTGATTCATCAAAAAAAGGTTTTACAACATGGAGTCCTTTTGCAGAAACAACAAAATATTTTGGGCCTTCGGCACAAGACTTTATGATAAACTATAGAGTTGAGAATTTAGAAGGTCTTGTAGAACAACTAAAAAAAGAAGGCGTAACAATTACGGACAAAATTGAAACATACGATTATGGAAAGTTTGTTCACATTGTAGATGTCGAGGGAAATAAAATAGAATTATGGGAACCAAACGACATCGAATACGAAAAATTAGGCGAACAGATGGATAGCAAGACAACAAAATAGCCGACGATAAAACGGCTGTTGCTAATACGGCTTGTAAAGGGTCGCCTGAACGTAAGTATTTTTGGTAACGTATTGATTTCGCCCTGCCACAACATATAATATTCTCAATTCCTGTTCGCGCTATACTTTCTCCATTTTTCAATTACAGCTTTCATATCATCAGGCAATTCGCTTTCAAAATACATTTGTTGTTTGGTTGTAGGATGAATGAATCCTAATTGTTGCGCATGAAGTGCATGCCGGGGGCAAACGGCAAAACAATTCTCTACAAACTGCTTGTATTTTGTAAATATTGTTCCCTTTACAATTCTGTCGCCGCCATAAAAATCGTCATTGAAAAGCGGATGGCCAATTGATTGCATGTGCACACGTATCTGGTGCGTACGGCCCGTTTCTAACCTGCATTCCACCAGCGTTACATAATTAAACTTTTCTAAAACTTTATAATGAGTAATAGCTTCTTTACCATGCTCCCCATCCGGATAAGCTGCAAACAATTTTCTAAATCTTTGATGACGGCCCACATGAGCATATACCGTTCCTTCCTCCTTTTCAAAATCGCCCCAAACCAAGGCCACATATCTTCTGTGGACTGTGTGATCAAAAAATTGTTTGGCAAGATTGGTCATTGCCTGAGGCGTTTTTGCCATCACCAATAGTCCTGTTGTATTTTTATCAATACGATGCACCAACCCGAAGCGGGCAAGCTCCGTTTCATCTATATTTGGATTTTGTTGCTTCAAATAAAACGCAACTGCGTTTACGAGTGTACCGTTAGGATTGCCGCTGCCGGGGTGAACGACCATGCCTGCCTCTTTATCAATCACCATTACATCATCATCTTCATAAGCAATTTTAAAAGGAATATGCTCAGCAATTATTTCCGTGCTGTCAGGAAGGTATGTTTCATATATAACAATCTTATCATCCGGCTTTACTTTGTAATTTGATTTAACTACGTGTCCATTAACCAAAACTCTTTCTGCCTCTATTGCCTGCTGCACTTTATTTCGTGTAGCTCCTTCAATACGATTCATTAAGAATTTATCGATACGCAAAGGCTCCTGGCCGCCGGCACATACAATGCTTAACTTTTCAAAAAGTTCTTCTGTGTCTTCGTAAGTTTCCGCGTTTTCCATTTTTTGAAAATAATTAAAGTCCGTCACACACAGTAATAACTATGTGCCGACGGCTTACCCTGCAATAAGCCGAATGATCATAATAATTAATGCCAGTAAAAAAAGAAGAATAGAGATGCGGTTCATTCCATGCATATAACCAATCCACTTTGTATGCGGAGCATTAGGATCTCTTTTTTTAATCCAGAGATATTCAGCAATTTGTCGCCATACACCCATTTCAAATTTTTTTTTATGAAAGCTTTTCGCAACTTTAAAAAGCTTTTGTGCCTAAGTAGTTGCAAAGTTACAGTAACCGAAATTATCCATTACATTAACTATTAAGACAGATATTTATACAACATAATTTTTACAAAACTGCAGTTTATAAAATTTTAAATTAACATCGAAAAAGTAATAATTTGGCAGTATGAAAAAAGTAATCAGGAAACATCCGCTTGCCATACGATGGTTTCATTGGATTAATTTTCCTGTGATTGCTGTCATGATCTGGAGCGGCATGTTGATCTATTGGGCTAATGATATTTACAAAATAGGATTTGGCAATAAAACTGTTTTAAAGTTCTTTCCGGATTCGTTTTATAAAGCTTTGCATATTCCCTTTAGACTGGCTGAAGGCATGAGCCTGCATTTTGTATTTATGTGGCTGTTCGCCATCAATGGCTTTATATATGTTTTGTTTCTTATTTTTTCAGGTGAATGGAAATTAATTATTCCTGGTAAAAAATCTTTAAAAGAATCCTTACAAGTTATTTTGCATGACTTACATATACGAAAAACAGCACCTCCTCAAAAGAAATATAACGCAGCACAACGTATCGCTTATACCGTTGTAATAGTTATGGGCCTTGGTTCCCTGCTTACAGGATTATCTATTTATAAACCAGTTCAGTTTCACACGCTTTGTTCGCTGTTAGGCGGCTATGAATGGGCACGTGCAGAACATTTTATTTTAACCATACTATTTACCTTATTTTTTGTTGTGCACATTGTGCAGGTAATACTTGCAGGATGGAACAATTTTAGAAGCATGGTTACCGGGCTGGATGTATTGCCAAAGGAAATTAATGTGGTGCTGCAAACGGCTGCAATATCTAATCCTGCTAATTTACACAAAGCGGAATCGCCGGTTATAAAAATGGATAATGAGAAAAAAACAAATGATGTAACTTTAAAAGAAGATATAAAGGATGACGATAAAGAAGCTAATGAAATAAATAAAATGTCACCAGGCGAAGACAATACTAATAACCTAACAGATATTAATAAATAGCGTAACCGATGAATTATAAAGAAGAAATATCTATTTCGGAAAAAGCGCTAAAGAGAAATACAATTATATCGTTTACTATTTTTATTGCATTAATTATTGGAACTATTTTTTTATGGAAAAAACTTCACCAGGAGGCTCAGATAGCACAAGCGCCAAAAACGTTACGCAAAGTTTTGGATGCAAATGGTAAAATCTCCTCTGGCTTTTTAAGCGATAACCACCTCGCCAAAACTTATCCTGCCTCTGCTGCTGTAAAAAGCGTGAGAGTTAATGGCAATGTGGGAATGGGAAATAATTTTGACCCTTCTTCATGGATGCTACAGGTAGTTCGTAATGCCGGCGATACATTGCTTTTAACCCTTGACGACATTAAAGCTTTGCCGAAAACAGAAATCATTTTTGATTTCAAATGCATAGAAGGATGGAGCCAGGTTACCCATTGGGGAGGCGTAAAATTCAGCGACTTTGCGGCTAAATATAACCTTAACGCACAAACGCAAATGAACTATGCAGGCCTGGAAACACCGGATAAGAAATATTATGTGGGCTTAGATATGCCGAGTATGCTGCATCCCCAAACAATTCTTTGTTATGAAATGAATGGCAAGCCTCTTCCAATGAACCAGGGGTATCCGCTTCGGTTAATGACTACGATTAAATATGGAATTAAAGATTTGAAAAGAATTCAAACTATCTTTTTCAGTAATGAAAGGCCACGAGACTACTGGTATGAACGTGGGTATGATTATTTTTCAGGCTTATAACACAATTTATTTTTGGTGTAAATTTGAGTTTGACGACGTTGTGCAATTAATAATTTTTACAAACAAATTCCCAGTTTAAAAATTCAGCCATGGCAGCATACATTATAGTTGATGTAAAAATCTATAACTCTTTTGCTTACGAAGAATACAAAAAACTTACTCCTGCTTCTATAGCGGCCTATAAAGGAAAATTTATTGTTCGCGGGGGAGCAGCGGAAACACTTGAAGGTGACTGGGATCCTGGCCGTGTGGTGGTATTGGAATTTCCCGATATAGACCAGGCAAAGCGATGGTGGAACTCTACCGAATATGCTTCTGTAAAGCTAATGAGGCAGGGTGCATCGTCTACCAAAATGATACTAGTCGAAGGTGTAAATACCGTTTAATTTTATTTGTGTTTCCTTATTTTCATTTATTAATTTTGCCCCTTTTTAATTATGAATAGTCAGGGGCATTCAAATTCAATATCAGCTACGCAGCTTGCAAAGGCAACCGTTTTTCCAATCTTATTAAGTATTAGCTTTTCTCACTTACTTAATGATTCTATACAATCTCTTATTCCTTCCATTTACCCTTTGGTAAAAAAATCTTTTAGTTTAAGCTTTGCGCAAATAGGATTAATAACGTTTACGTTTCAACTGGCTGCATCGCTGTTGCAGCCTTTTGTAGGGTTTTATACTGATAAAAATCCGAAGCCGTTTTCGCTCGCTATAGGAATGAGCTTTACCTTAATGGGATTAATATTTTTATCTTTCGCTAACAGTTTCCCAGCCACACTTGTATCCGTAGGCCTTATTGGTATTGGTTCTTCCATCTTTCACCCTGAAGCTTCAAAAGTTGCTTATATGGCATCAGGTGGTAGGCGTGGCCTGGCACAGTCTATTTTCCAGGTTGGCGGTAATGCAGGCAGCGCTCTTGGCCCCTTACTGGCGGCTGCTGTTATTGTTCCTTATGGAAGGCAACATATTTTATATTTTGGGCTGCTGGCCTTAGTTGCAATTGTAGTTCTTATCACTATTGGTAAATGGTATAAGAATAATACACATCTTATAAAACCTAAAATTGTTAACCTCAATATTGAAAACATACCCGTATTTTCTAAAAAGAAAATAGCATTTTCAGTTGCCATTTTATTGTTCCTCATCTTCTCAAAATATTTTTACCTGGCGAGCATGACGAGTTATTATACTTTTTATCTTATTAATAAATTTGGAGTATCTGTACAGAACTCTCAAATACATCTTTTTATTTTTTTAGCTGCGGTGGCCGCGGGCACATTCATAGGTGGCCCACTTGGTGATAGGTTTGGAAGAAAATATGTTATCTGGTTTTCTATTTTGGGCGTAGCTCCGTTTACATTGCTTTTACCTCATGTAAATTTATTCTGGACAAGCATCCTTTCTGTTGTTATTGGGTTTGTTCTATCTTCTGCATTCTCAGCGATATTGGTTTATGCACAGGAATTAATGCCTGGAAAGATAGGAACTGTATCAGGCTTGTTTTTTGGCTTCGCTTTTGGGATGGGGGGAATCGGTTCAGCAGTATTAGGTATACTTGCAGACCATACCAGTATAATTTACGTTTATAAACTTTGCGCTTTCCTGCCGCTAATAGGGCTTATTACAGGATTTCTGCCAAACATTGGGGGAAGTAATAGTGTTAGTAAAAAAAAGATCGCGTAATATTATTTATTTGAAATCTTTCCGTTCATTTATATTGCAAACTATATCCCCGAAAAATAAAACGCAATGGCATTTTTAGAAAGAAATCTCCTGGTAAAAAAATCTACTATACCAGGCGCAGGTAAAGGATTATTCACAACTAAATTTATTCCGAAAGGAACCCGTATTGCTGAATATAAAGGAAAGATCAGCACATGGAAAGATGTTGATCATGCCAAGGGTTTGAACGCTTACATCTATTATGTAAACCGTAATCATGTAATAGATGCATCTAAGCATAAACACATTCTCGCCCGCTATGTTAATGATGCAAAAGGATGTGATAATGGAATTAAATTAGCAAATAACTGCATTTATCTAATAGAAAATAACCGCGTGTTTCTTGAATCAAAAAAAGATATTCCTGCCAATTCGGAATTGCTCGTGGGGTACGGAAAGGAATACTGGGATGTTATCCGTGCCAATAAAAATGAGGCAGCTTCAAAAAAGAAAAAAAGCAAAGGTTTATAAATCAACTGCTATAACGGTTCTCGTACACGAAGATATAAGCGATGAATCTTAATCATAGTTATTCATTATACAAACTTGCAGGCGCTATTTACGGAATCCCAACCGTTTTTTTCATACCGGTAAAAATAGTTTTCCATACAAGATTGAAAAATGATTTTTGAATATCGCGATCATATTGGGGGGTTTCTTTACGAAGATTATTATTGTTAGGATTCTCATTTTTAACTAAGGTATTAGCAATAAAGCTTATAAAGCCCTTTTTTGAAACGTCTTTTGAATCTTTATCTATTTTAAGCACATCCACTTTGAGATCATCATATTTCATTACAAAGTTTCCCTTGGCTCCGTAACTATCTCCGGTAAAATCAAAATCAATATTATTAATAGTTCCCTGCCGCAGGCGAATTAAAGCCATTGGTATGGAAACTGTATTTAATGTAGTTGCGGCAAACGGCCTGGTAGTACGGCCATCAACGGCAAAGCCTCCTTTACTGCTGTTTAGAAAAAACTTAAACGAACCTTTAAGTGGAATTTTATTAAGAACTTTTGTATCGAAAGAAATTACCATCTCATTATTTTTTTTAATGGCATCTTTATCATTTGTGATGTTAGAAATATGAATATCAGAATTAACAAAACTTACCACACCGGAACTATCGCTTACTTTTTCATGTTCAGTATATTGAATAAACGCTCCAGGTAAGGACGCATGAGCAATTTTTATAGGAACATTTAATTTCATCAGCATCTCCGATGGATAATTACCAACCTTACTTTTACCGCTTAGCGGTTTTTTGAGGTCCCGATAAATTTTTGCGCTGGTACTATTTATAATCAGATCTGATGCAATAATCTTATTGCCAATTAAAGTCTGCATGTCTATATTTTTCAAAACAATACCCTTTAAACTAACATCATAACGATCTTTTTGAAATTTGGCTTTAGCAGCAAATGCTTTTTCACCAAGGAAAGGTTTTATTATGGCTGCATCAATTTTCAATTGTTTATGGAGTGAATTTAAAGAGGGTTTTAAAATAGAAATATTATATAACCCATCTTTTAAATTCATTGAAATTTTATCACAGCTTATTTCCGCTTCCCTGCTGTATTTTATAGGGCTGGCTTGTACATCTGAAATTTCATCCGCCTTTACATCATTTACCAAAATAGAAATATTGCCAATATGAATACGGCTGCTTTTTTTCGGAATAAAAGTAACTTTTGGAAAACTCAGATGTTTCATCTCAATACTATAAACATGCGCAAACCCGGTAGTATCCAATGTTTTTTTGGTGCTGTCGATTTTCTTTACTGCATGTTGAAAAGGCGGCTGGTATAAAGTAATGTCGCCACACTTAATACTATCAACAATAATATTCTTATTCTTAACAATTTCATTCGCGTCGATACCTTCCAGGCTTAGGCCAGAGGCATGTAATAATTTACTGCTGTCGCCGTTGGCACTTGTAAACCTGTTTACTTCTATATCGCCAAATGAAAGAAAATTATCGGCGCCTGCGTAGCTTAAATTCTTTACACGAAATTCAGGTCTTGCATTATCATAACTTATAAAAGAACTTATCTGCACTTGGATTTGCTTACAAAATAAAGTTCTTGTTGTGTCAAGATTATGAGCGCTGTCAATCAATACGTCCGTAAGTTGAATGTTTGCATCATACAGGTCAAAGCTTTTTTCTTTATCGAAATAACTAATACCTTTAATTTGCAGATCATTTAAGAAAACATGTGATGCCTGTATTCTGGTTAAGTTGCCAAGAATTTCATTGTAAATCGCTGTAGCCTCTGTGTTAATATTTGTTTTCTTTTGCAGCGGTTTTAAAAAATAGATAATTATATCGGGCTTATCGATCACAACAGAATCGCCAAGCATCTGGCTTCCCAGCAAGGCTTTATCAGTTTTTACACCATTTACTTTTAAAGATGAAATTGTTATATCTAATAAAATATAAGGCAGATCTTCAAGCTTTGTTTTTTTGATGATCTCAGTATCCGGCATTATATGGATGTTTTTCAAATAGGCTTCCCCAGTTAATTCATCAAAATGAAGCGAGTCATATTTTACTTTATAAAGGCTATCCGTTTGCTCTGCGACGGTGCTTTTAATTGTATCTCTTACAATACTATATTTATGATTTTGCCAGATAAAATAAAGCGTGACAGATACGACAAGAATACCTAAAATTATAAACAAAACTTTCCTGGATATGGATTTAACGATGTTTCGAAGGCGCATACTAAATTGATTTGGGAGACTTCTGTTGTATAACTCAAATTTAAAGTTTTAGTTTTGACATTAATGAAATTTTATGAATATAGATTATAACCGTAACGAAGATGCTATGAAGCTATCGCTTGGAAAGATGAGAAAGATGCTTCATGCAATAGAAGAAGGTGGCGGTAAGAAAGCGATTCAAAAGCAAAAAGAAAGAAATAAATTGACCGCCCGTGAACGCATTGAATACCTTCTTGATAAAAAAAGGCCTTTCATTGAAATAGGCGCTTTCGCCGGCTATGGCATGTATGAAGAATATGGCGGATGTCCTGCAGGCGGAACTGTTGCGGGCATTGGGTATGTAAGCGGAAGACAATGTGTGATTATTGCGAATGACCAAACTGTAAAAGCTGGTGCATGGTTCCCTATAACCGGAAAAAAAAATCTACGCATGCAGGAGATTGCAATGGAAAATAATTTACCGGTAATTTATTTGGTTGATAGTGCAGGTGTGTTTCTTCCGATGCAGGATGAAATTTTTCCTGATAAAGAACATTTCGGAAGAATTTTCAGAAACAATGCAAAAATGAGCGCAATGGGCATTACACAAATTGCTGCAGTAATGGGGCCTTGTGTTGCAGGCGGCGCTTATCTACCTATAATGAGTGATGAAACTTTAATGGTAGAAGGGAATGGCTCAATATTTCTTGCAGGTCCATACTTAGTAAAAGCAGCGATTGGTGAAACTACAGATAATGAAACTTTGGGTGGCGCTGCAACACATACTGAAATAAGTGGAATTGCGGATTATAAATTTGCTACTGAAGAAGAATGCCTCAATGAAGTAAAAAATATTGTAAGTAAAATTGGCGATTTTCCTAAAGCAGGTTTTAATAGAATTGAGCCGCTGCCGCCCGCAAAAAATGCTGATGAAATCTATGGAATTTTTCCTGATGAAAATACGAAGCCTTATGATATGCTTGAGATTATTGAAAGGCTCGTAGATGCTTCGACTTCGCTCAGCACAGGTTCTTCAAATGATATTGAATCTAAAAATAAAAGTTCGTTTGAACAATTTAAAGAAGGATATGGTAAAACTATTTTATGCGGCTATGCAAGAATTGACGGATGGGCAATTGGTATTGTTGCTAACCAAAGATTGAATATCAAAAATAAAAAGGGTGAGCTGCAAATGGGTGGGGTTATATATAATGACAGCGCCGATAAAGCTGCCAGGTTTATTATGAATTGCAACCAGAAGAAAATACCTCTTATATTTTTGCAAGATGTTACAGGCTTTATGATAGGTACAAGAAGTGAACATAGCGGCATAATAAAAGATGGCGCCAAAATGGTAAACGCGGTTGCGAATTCGATTGTTCCCAAAATAACTATAATCGTTGGAAATTCTTATGGGGCGGGCAATTATGCCATGTGCGGCAAAGCGTATGATCCAAGATTTATTTACGCATGGCCTTCAGCAAAAATTGCAGTAATGGGTGGCGAGCAAGCTGCTAAAACATTGTTGCAGATTGAAGTCGCTTCTTTAAAATCGAAAGGAAAAAAGATTACACCCGAGAATGAAGCGGCACTTTTAAAGGAAATGACTGATAAATATACCCGTCAAACTACACCTTTTTATGCAGCCGCACGCTTATGGGTAGACGCAATTATAGATCCCGCAGAGACAAGAGCGATTGTTTCAGAAAATATTGCTGCAGCAAATAATAAAGTAATTACAGACTCATTTAAAACCGGCGTTTTCCAGGTATAATAAATATCTGAAAGAATATAGTATGAGCGATCAAGTCAGCGAAATAAAAATTTATACTGATGGAGCTGCACGTGGCAATCCCGGGAAGGGCGGCTATGGAGTTGTACTGTTATGGGGGAAACATATAAAGGAATTATCGGCCGGTTATAGGCTCACAACCAATAACAGGATGGAACTTATGGCCGTAATTGCTGCGCTGGAAGCATTGAAAAAAACTAATCTTAATGTCATTATTTATTCCGACAGTAATTATGTGGTAAAAGCTTTTACGGAAGGATGGCTAAAGAAATGGATCAGGACAAACTTTAAAGGCAACATTAAAAACCGAGATCTGTGGGAGAGATTTGACGCACTCTCGAAAAATCATCGTATTCAATTTAAATGGGTAAAGGGCCACGCAGAAAATACTTATAACAATCGCTGTGATATATTAGCAACACAGGCTGCAGATGGCCACGGACTTCTAGTTGATGAAGGATATGAGAATGAAAAAAAATTATATTAAACAAGCATTACTTCTATCTTTTCACAACTTCTACAGCATGCATTGCCGGCTTCGTAATTAAATAATAACTGCCAAATAGTATTGCAGAAAAAATGAGCGTAGCCGCAATGCTCCAGTAATAAAAAGGAACACCATCGTTTAGTGTAAGTAATAACCCGTTAAAAGTTTTTTGTCTTCCTAAACCAGCCAAAGGAGAATTGCTTGCCCAAACCATAAAATTAGAAATGAAGAAATAAGTTGTAGGGGCAGCAACCGAAGCCAGCGCAATCTTGCCAATATTAAAGTTCTTAATAAAAAAACCGAAAAAGGTCATAAGGCCAAAGAGAATATAATTAGTTAACTGTCCACTATAAAATCCAGAGATATTTCCGACTCCATTTATATAAAGCAACTGGTATAAAGCATCGGAAACAAACATCGATAAAATGGGGAGAAGAAAAGCAAATTTTTTGTCCTTGATAATCGCCCCGCCAAAAATAGCCATGGCAATCTGCGGTGCAAAACCAAAAGGCCTTCCGGGCATAATTCTATATAAAGATGCAATTACAATTAAAAGCAAAAAACTAATTACAATCTGCTTCGTTATTTTCATAATATTAATTTAGGGCAAAAGTAAGCAATAATACATTTTTATAAAACTCATTTCTTAGCGAGAAAGGACAACTTAACATGCGTTCATACTTTTTTATTTTTACTAAATTGTACCCGGTAAATATAATATGGCGCATCACAATACTACAGGACGGGATGGTGAGAAATTAGCTGTGAATTATTTCATAGAAAAAGGCTTCAGCATTCTGCAACAAAACTGGCGACACAGCCATTGGGAAGTTGACATTATTGCTTCGTTTAATAATGTCCTCCATTTCATTGAAGTAAAAACAAGAAGAACAAAAAAGTTTGGTTATCCTGAAGATGATGTTTCAAAAAAGAAAGTTATTAATCTCATTAATGCTTCAGAAGAATATTTGTATTTACATCCTGAATGGAAGCGAATTCAGTTTGATATTCTCTCTATTAATTTGTTACGAAACGAACTTGTTGAATATTTTTTTATAGAAGATGTGCATATTTGAAAGATCAGTTATAAGTTATAAGGAATTTATTCTTATAAGTATACTTGTAACTTACAGTTTATTACTTTTCAACCATCATCAAATCAGCCAAAACCATTGCTGTTACTGCTTCTAAAACAACCGGAACTCTCAAGGCAATGCAAAGATCGTGGCGGCCTTTTACTGAGAACGGTTCTACATTTCCACTTTCTACGTTTAAGGTTTGCTGCTCTTTTGGTGTAGATGAAGTTGGCTTTACAACTATACGAAAAACAAGTTCATTACCATTAGTTATTCCGCCAAGAATACCACCTGAATAATTTGTTCTGGTTTTCCCTTCTGCGTCTATAAGTGCATCGTTGTGCTGGCTACCAAACATTTTTGCAGCAGCAAAACCTGCACCAAATTCAATTCCTTTTACCGCAGGTATCGAAAATACTGCATGGCTTATTAACGATTCTGCAGAATCAAAGAAAGGCTCGCCAAGTCCAATCGGCAAACCGGAAACTTTACATTCTACAATTCCACCAATAGAATCTTTTTCGTCAATTGCTTTTTGCAAACCCTTTTCAATATCGGGCTCGCCTCCTATTTCAAGAATGCTTGCATGAATATCAATTTTATTTTCTGCAGATAAAAAAGCTATTACTTTTTTTGCTACAACACCTGCGGCTACAACTGCCACTGTAAGCCTTCCGCTGAAATGCCCGCCACCACGATAATCTTCATAGCCTTTAAATTTTTTATGCGCAACGAAATCTGCATGACCCGGCCGGGGAACTGCTTTTTGTTTTTCATAATCGCCGCTGCGTGTATTGGCATTCTTAAATAAAATAGTTAGAGGTGCACCGGTAGTTTTTTCATTAAATACACCGCTAATAAACTCGGGAATATCATCTTCTTTGCGTGGCGTGGTTCCTTTTGCGCCGGGCTTTCGCCTTTCAATATCTTCACTAAAATCGCCGGCAACAATACTTATTCCCGGTGGACAACCATCAATGTTTAAACCTACGAACGGCCCATGCGATTCGCCAAAAATGGTTATCCTGAAAATCCTTCCAAATGAATTCATATTGTTTACAAATCTTAAGTTTAACTAACGACAAGACTGTACCATGTACGAGCAATTATCTTCAAACTTCGTACGTTTTATTTCTTACTTTGTACATTTATTAATAACCATATTCCTTTAAATGTATTTCATTATCTCTCCACTTGGGCCTTACTTTCACAAACAATTCCAAAAAAACTTTCCCACCAATAAATTTTTCAATATCTCTCCTTGCTTGTGTTCCCAATTCCTTAATCATTTTACCACCTTGCCCCAACACAATTCCCTTTTGTGTTTCACGCTGCAATATAATATCAGCAGTAATTTTTGTGAGTGTCGCTTTCTCTTTAAACTCCTGTACTAATACTGTAGCATGATAAGGAATTTCATCCTGGTATAAATAAAATATTTTTTCCCTGATAATTTCACTTACAAAAAATTTAGTAGGAAGATCGCTGAGATTATCATCATTGTAAAATGGCTCACCTTCCGGCAATAAAGAAATGATGGCATCGAGTAACTCCTTCAAGCCTAGCTTCCGCAGCGCTGAAACACTGATAATCTCTTTACTATATTTTTTACCTGAAAAAAAATCTATTGTTTTTTTAATTTCTTCTTTGTCTGCCACGTCAGCCTTATTAAGAACAATTATTGCTGGCACTTTAAGTGATAAAGAAGAAAATATTTCATCGGCTTCTACAAGATCATCTTTTATATCCACGATTAGTAAAGCAACATCTGCATCTTCTAAACTGCCTTTTACAGCCTGCATCATCTTTTCATGAAGCTTATATTTGGGCTCAATTATACCAGGCGTATCCGAAAATATTATTTGATAATCGTTATCTGTTAAAATGCCTTTTATGCGATGTCTTGTTGTTTGCACTTTTGGCGAAACGATTGCAAGCTTCTCTCCCATCAGCGCATTCATCAATGTGCTTTTGCCAGCATTAGGTTTACCAAAAATATTTACGAAGCCGGATTTCATTTGCGGCAAAATTAATTCTTTGAAAATAAAATTGCATTAATCATTTAGTTGTTTATTATATTAAATCATCATTTGTTAATTACAATTTTTGCTGCTACTTTCCGGATTATTTAAATTACTTTCAATCATTACACAAACAAATATGACCTTCCTAAATGAAAAACCTTGAACTCATAACCGATCCGGTATACAATAATGCTTCACTAACGGTAACTGATAGGTTTTTTAGCAAATACATAAGAGATAAAAGAGATTTGCCTTTTATTTTTCTTACCCTTAAAATAACTTTTACATTAATTCCTCTTGCGGTTATTCTTTATTTGCCTTCAATAAATATATGGTTATGGCTTGCTGTGGCAATCGCTTACCAGTATTTAAACAATTTTGTATTTAAGGGGCCATTCGGCCTAATGCTTCACTGCACCAGCCACCGTGCTTTTTTTAAAAAAGAATATAAATTTCTAAATTACTATCTGCCCTGGATAATCGCTCCATTTTTTGGACATTCGCCTGAAGTTTATTTTGCACATCATATCGGTATGCATCATCCGGAGAACAATCTTGAAGAAGATGAAAGCAGCACTATGCCTTTCCAACGTGATTCACTCAAAGGCTTTACTAAGTATGTTACTACATTTTTGATAAGAGGTACTTACGACCTTGCTGCTTATTTTTTCAGGAAGAAAAGAACAAAGCTTATGACAAGCACTATACGCGGCGAGCTTCTATTTATTGCGATGTGTGTTGCATTAAGCTTTATAAGCTTTAAAGCAACGTTAGTAGTTTTTATGATCCCTTATTTGCTTTATCGCTTAATCGCGTTTATGGGCAATTGGGCGCAGCACGCTTTTGTATGTAGCAAAGAACCAGGCAACGCTTACCGCAATAGTGTTACCTGCATCAATACTTCTTATAATCATAAATGCTGGAACGATGGATATCATATAAGTCATCATATAAAACCGGCCATGCACTGGACCGAGCACCCTGCGTATTTTCAAAAAACAATAAAAGATTATGCATTGAATGATGCTATTGTTTTTGATGGCATACACTTTTTGCACATCTTTATTTATCTAATGCGTAAGCGTTATGATTTGCTCGCAAAGAATTTTGTAAATGTTGGCAACCGCTATACCAGCGATGAAGATGTAATTACACTTTTAAAAACAAGAACAAAGAGAATAGATTTTTAGTGGTGAGTGATACCAGTGAATAGCGAGTGATTTTCGGAAATTATAAGCAAAATTAAAATTTAGCATTTGCTAACATATTAAAGTTTGTATTCAAAATTATATCACTTACATTTGCACTCCTAAATCGCGAAGTAGAGCAGCGGTAGCTCGTCGGGCTCATAACCCGAAGGTCGGAGGTTCGAACCCTCCCTTCGCAACAAGAGGCTGTCTCAAAAATAGAGTCAGCCTCTTTTTTATTCGGATATCTATACCTGATGGAGAAAGTTTTCGTTTAAGCGATTCTCAAAGCCTTCAATTTACTTTTGATACTTCTCTTTTTTTTATGTCAATGTTCATGCACGAATGCTGATGGATTTTTACTACGCTCCTCCTTTCTAAATACTGAAAATAGTTAATAAAAAAAAATTATTAGCGTAGTAGCGAAAAAAAACATCTGAAGGGTGCAATTATTGCTTTGAGACTGTCTTATTTATTGTGCATTACTTTATAAACTGCCTGGCCTTACACACATTTCCAAATAACATCTGTAAACCATTTGTTGGAATCGAAAAAATGAGCAACCGGCTCAAAGCCACTCTGCAACGCAATTTCATCAGATTCTTTCACAGTGTATTTTTGTGAGATCTCCATATAGATCGCTTCATTCTTTGCAAATTGTATCGTTACATCGTCAGGAATGGAAACCTTTTGATCGGCCAGTGAAATAAGATAACTCTTGCATGCACCGCTTGCAGGGTCGTAAGTTGCATAATGCTCAAATGCATTTATATTAAAATCAGCACGTAACTCTTCATTAATCCTTCTTAAAAGATTAAGATTAAATTCTTTCGTGTAGCCGTTAGCGTCATTATAGGCCGCTAATATTTGTTTAGGATTTTTTTTAAGATCCATCCCTACTAAAAGCATATCGCCTTTTGAAAGCTGACTGCGCAATGTTTTGCAGAAGCCAACCACTTCTTCTTTTTGAATATTACCGATGTTGGATCCCATGAAAAGCACCAGTTTTATTTTGTTGGAAATATTTTTTGCTGATGCAAGCATAGCAAGATATTCACCATTAAGCCCGTGTATATTGAGGTCAGGAATTTGTTCAGGTAATTTTTTATGAAGAAGGTTTATAATGTTAGTAGAAATATCAACAGGAAAGTAAGTGCCGATTGCATTTTTATTTACCAGCTCCTTTAAAAGATAAGTTGACTTTACAGCATCGCCTGGGCCTAACTCCACCACATCAAAATTACTGTGCTGGTCAATTATAATATCTGCAATTTCTTTTGTTTGCGTTGAAAAAATTTCCATCTCGCAATTAGTAAGATAGTATTCATCACTGTCCATTATTTTTTTAAATAATTCATCTCCCTTTTTATTATAAAAATATTTGGATTGCAAATATTTTGGAGAAGATTGCAACCCCTTTAAAACATCATTTAAAAATTGATTCATCACCGTAAATTTTTCTTTAACTATACATTATTGTGCCAATCTTATTCCTGTATATTGCCAGCGCAGGTTCGTAGGAAAAAAATTGCGATAAGTAATGCGGCTATGCCCTTCAGGCGTTACTTCCGATGCGCCGCGAAGTACTTTTTGATTCACCATAAACTTTCCATTATATTCACCAATTGCGCCCGGCGCTTTTGTAAAGCCGGGATAAGGCAAATAGGCGCTTTCTGTCCACTCCCATCGTAAGCCCCAGTCAAATTGCTGCGCCGCAACTTCCCACTCAAACTCAGTAGGTAAGCGCATTCCCTTCCACGACGCATACGCCCATGCTTCAAAAAAACTAACATGGCATAACACATCATTTACATCCACTTTTTGCAAGCCCTGCAAAGTATAATTATACCATTCGTCGTCAATTAAATGCCAGTAAAGCGGTGCATTTATTTGATTTGTTTTTACCCACTCCCACCCTTCCGAATGCCAGTAATTAAAATTTTTATATCCTCCGGCATTCATAAATTCCATGAACTCGCCATTAGTTACAAGGTTGTTTGAAATAAAAAAATCCTGCAGCAAAACTTCATGCCGGTTCAGTTCGTTATCAAAACAAAAACCGTCACCTTCAAAACCAATTTTATAAATTCCTTTATCAATTTTTATAAAGTCTGTTTTTTCTTTTACTAAAGAATTTTTATTTGCGTCAGCTTCATTTTTATAAGCAGGAAATAAAGGATTATTGCCTAAAATATATTTTATATCTGTTGCTAAAAGTTCCTGGTGTTGCTGTTCATGATTTAATCCAAGAATAATTAATTCTTCCAGTTCTTTTGACACATTCTTTTGTAAGAGCCTGCTCATTGCCTCATCAACATATTTGCGGAATTTATAAATATCCTCAACTGTAGGCCGGCTTAAATTTCCCCTGTCTGTACGAATTACTCTTGCTCCTGCGGTTTCATAATAGCTATTAAAAACATAGCCGTATTGAGGATCGAATTCCACGTAATCATTAAGGTTAGGTTTTACAACAAATGTTTCAAAAAACCATGTGGTATGGCCAATGTGCCACTTAGGCGGGCTTACATCTACTATAGGCTGGACCACGTAATCTTCGGTTTGAAGTGGCTTGCATATTTCCTCAGAATGCTTTCTTACTGCTTTGTATTTTTTTAAAAGATCTATCATTATTTTTCTCAGGATAGTTTACAAGATTAAATATGGTATAAACATCTTTACGTTTCGATTGTTCAGTGCGCAAAAATAAAAAAAGCAGTCTTGATTATGCCGAATTTATCCATTAACCTCTATCTCTTCAGGAAGATGCATATTGGTAAAGTTCAGATGCCTAAAAATGTCTTCAAACATATATCCTGAAAATTCAACATAGGGCAAAAACTTTTTTTACTATCTTCTGAAATATTATTTTTCTAAAAAGAATCCATCATTCTTTTTCTTTAAGATAATTTACAAGATTAGATATGGTATAAACGCCTGTTTTCTTTGATTGTTCTTTGCGCATCATTAACGCATACGAATTATTAAAACCTACCGGTTGCAACCATTCAAGATTATATATTTTCTGAAATTGCTGCTGAACATAATTATAAATTTTTTGTTCATCTGCATTCAACTTCCTTATAATTGAATCAGGCGTTTGCAATATAACCAGCAAAGCTGTTCCCGTATATTCAGGGTACATATCTATTTGATTGTTGGTAAGCGCATCAAAGCAAATTTTTGTGCCGCCAAGGCCTGTCTTTGTTTCCACCTGCAAATCAGTATTGCCTTTTATCAGCATACTATACATTGCAGCAAGAATATACTGCTCGCCAAAAATTTTAGATCCGATTCTTATTACTGCACTATTACCGTTTCGCGGCTCTTTATACAAACCTTGCTCCATTAAGAAATCTTTGGCAACTTTATCAGGACTTTGTTTTAAATAATCAACGCGATAATTTAATTCAGTCATCACAGAATCGTTAATATGTCCCGCAAGCTGATTCAATACATTTGCCAAAGAAGGATTTTTTTGCAATACTTCTTTTCTTATTACAGGAGCAACATAATAAGGTGGAAAAATATGTTTATCATCCTTCAAAACAATTAAATCAAATGCTTTTAAACGCCCATCTGTACTATATCCGCTGATAACATCCAACCTTTTTTCATACGCCGCCTTATACATTACGGCATCGCTTATTACTACATTGCGAATATTTAAATGATATATTTTTTTTAAGCCAAGATAACCATCCTGTCGGCCCATAAATTCCGGCGTAAAGCCTGCAAGCATTTTACTTCCATAAATATCCGGCAGTAAATAAAAAGAAGAAAGAAGAACAACACATAAAGGAAACAACCAAAAAGCCGTATTTACTTTTTTAAGATTGAGCTTTTGAACTTTTGATAAAATAAAATCAAGTACAATAGCCAGCAATGCCGCAGGTATAGCTCCTGCAAGAATCATGTTCGTGTTGTTCAAGGCAATACCGCCAAATATAAATTCGCCAAGGCCGCCAGCAGCAATATAAGCTGCAAGCGTTGCTACGCCTACATTTATAACAGTTGCGGTACGAATACCTGCGAGTATAACTGGCATGGATAGGGGAAGTTCTACTTTTGCAAGAATTTGTCTTCCGCTCATGCCCATTCCTTTAGCAGCGTCTTTCACAGCGGCATCCACGCCAATAATTCCCGTGTAGGTATTTCTTACAATAGGCAACAATGCATACAGAAATAAAGCTACGATTGCAGGCTTGGGTCCAATGCCCAGCAAAGGAATCATAAAGCCAAGCAGGGCAATACTGGGTATTGTTTGCAATACACCCACGAAACCTAAAACCGATCCTGATAACTTTTTCTTTTTTGAAATAAAAATGCCTAAAGGCACGCCGATAGCAACAGCGATGAGCAATGAAATAAACGTAAGCCCGATGTGCGCAAGCAACTGGCTGAATATCTTGCCCGATTGCTCCTGCATGAAACTAAAAAGAGATTGTGAAGACTCATTCATAACGGTGCCGTTTATACGCAGAGAGTGCAATAAATAATGAATCAAAACCAGCAGGCTTTCTTTCATCTGCAACAACGTTTGTTGTTATAGAATCTTCTCTCTTTTTTAAAGACAAAATATTCATTGCTTCCCATATAGTTGCATCAGGCGATACTTCATTTAAATTATTTTGAAAAATTGTATTATCAAGAAAAGGCCAGATATCTTTTAAAGAAACAGCATTCAATTCCAGTTGCATTCGTTGGCTTTCAAAGAATTCAGTAACAAAATTATTAGCGGGTTTAAATAAAAGATCAGCCGCAGTGCCTGCCTGCACTATCTTTCCTTTATCCATCAATAAAATTTTATCGCCCATTTTAAATGCTTCATGAATATCATGCGTTACCAGCACAATCGTTTTATTCTTCAATACT
>Ga0070679_100001668_pt1 | contig 20010 bp, 17 predicted proteins | sample KBSC63BmetaG_FD_65652 | JGI IMG/M metagenome (GOLD analysis project Ga0070679, IMG submission 65652) | Corn rhizosphere microbial communities from Kellogg Biological Station, Michigan, USA - KBS C6-3B metaG | ecosystem: Host-associated > Plants > Roots > Rhizosphere | place: USA: Michigan... | reverse complement strand
AACTGCGCTCTATCGAGGGCCGCTATCAGGCTCAGTTAGTACAAGACAAGGCTCGTCAGATTGAGCTTTATGGCCAGCGGTATCGCGACGTCGTTACAGGGCTAGCTCGAGCATTCGAGATTGCGGGTGGAATCCAGGACTTCGACGATCGGGGATACGACCAGCGGCTTCAAAAAACGCTTCAGGAAGACCCGAATCTCATCGCTCTGGCCTTGTGGCCGGTCGGTGGTAAACCGCACCGGGCGTTCCAATCCAACGTCATTAGGCTGGACGAAGTAGACGCGCGCGTCAGTGAGGTACTCGCCCACATGAATGGCCGCGGGGTCGTCGTGAGCCGCCCTGAAATCATCCGCTCTGGTCAGGAAATGGCGCTGACCATTGCTGAACCTGTGCTCGGAGGGCAGAACAATCAGGAGGTCGTTGCAGCGGTGGTTGCGATCGTCTCGTTTGAAGAAGTCTTTCACGCCGTACAGCAGCCTACAGCGAAAAGCGAGAGGGAACTACTCGATGCCGGATTGCCAGTCGTATTCGTCATCGATCAAAACGGTCGTGCTGTAGCACACCCCGAGGCAAGCGTAGCCTTTTCAGAAAAGTCGATGACTGATTTGAAAGTGGTGCAGGATTGGCTGGAGTCGGGGGCCCAGGTGCAGTCCGCACTTGCGCCTTTTTCAGCAACCCGGAATGGACGCTCGGTAGAGATGCTGGGATCGTATGCGACTGCCGAACTCGACAAAAATTCCCGTTTGGGTGTGATTGCAGTTCAGGACGAAGTGGCGGCACTTGCTTCAGTTGCCGACATGCGTTGGCAGACGTTGTGGATCAGCCTTGTTGCGGGGTTGTTGACAATTCTCATCGGTGTGTTCTTTGCCAAGAAGCTGACACATCCAGTCCGTGAATTGGCCAGTGGTGCCCATCGCATTGCCTCCGGTGATTTCTCTCAGCGAATTGCCATCAGAAGTAGAACTGAACTTGGTGACCTGGGCAATTCGTTCAACGTGATGACCGATCAGATCGAGAAGTTCATCAGCGACTTGCAGAAGTCTGCCGAGGAGAATCGGCAACTCTTTATCGGCACAGTGAAGAGTCTGGCCGCGGCGATCGACGGTAAAGACCCATATACGCGTGGTCACTCAGAGCGCGTCTCCCGCTTCTCAGTTGCGATTGCTCAGCGACTGGGTTTGGACGATGACGAAGTAGAAAAGATTCGCATAAGTGCGTTGTTACATGACGTGGGCAAGATCGGAATTGATGACAAGATTCTGAAAAAGCCAGCCGCGTTGACCGATGAAGAGTTTGAGGTCATGAAGAAGCATCCACAAAAGGGATACAAGATCATGTCTCAGATTCCAGCCATGAAGGAATTCCTGGCTGGCATGTACATGCACCATGAGATGGTGGATGGAAAGGGCTATCCTCAGGGACTCAAAGGCGAGGAAATTCCGCTGATGGGCAAGATTGTGGCAGTGGCCGACACTTTCGACGCGATGACAACTGACAGACCTTATCAGAAGGCAATGAAATTTGAAGATGCAGTCTCACGAATTGAGAGCTTCGTAAATACCCGCTACGACGCGGATGTTGTTGCCGCCTTCACGGCTGCATGCAGAGAAGGTCAGATTCGACCAGGCTCCGTCAAGTTGAAGCGTCCGGTCACATCAAGCCCGAATCCCGAAGTTTTGGCGCCAATTCAAGAGACTGAGAGACTAGCGATTAGCTGAGTCTCGAGAATTTCAGATTTAAGATTTCAGATTTAAGATTTAACCGTTCTTCCAATCTGCAATTTTAAATCTGAAATCTTAAATTCCTAGTGCCACGTCCTTTTTGTGGGGACGTGGCTCTTGTGTTTTAATCGACCTCTAAATCAGGAGCCAAATTAAATACTCAATTATGGGACTTTTTTGGAGAAGAAAATCAGGGGATGAGTTTGTCAGGCTCGGTCTAAATGAACCTGCAAAACCGACACCCGCGCCAGCCGTTGCTAATCAACCGGAAAAAGAGGTCACCGAGTCGCCTTCAGTTATCCCGGCGACTACTGGAGGTCCACCAACTCCGATTCCTGTCGAAACAGTTCAACATCAGGCCGAAAAACCGCAGCCACGAGCACACTCCGAAACTTCCGACCCAGTTCGCGAGAAACCTGTTGTTTCGAGATCTCCTTTCGCCACTTCGGTCCTTGGGCTGAACCTGTCAATGGAAGAACTCAAAGCACAGGAGGAAGCTCTTGAGCAGGAGTTCTCGACAAGATTCCGCAGAGCGGTTGCTGCAACTCGCGAGTCATTATCAGAAAAACTCGACACAGTCTTCGCCGGTCGTAAACAGATAGACGATGAACTGCTGGATCAGCTTGAAGAGGTTCTGATAGCGGCTGATATTGGCGTTAACACGACGCTTGAAGTATTGGAGACAGTGCGACGTGGAATTGCGCGCAAACAGATTAACGATTTGGACGCCCTCAAAACTGCGTTGAAGACCGAATTACTGCAAATCCTCAAGACGTCAGAAAGAGAAGGGGTCGCGTCAGAAACGAGGGTGCCGGAAAGCGTTTCACCTTACGTGATGATGATCGTTGGCGTTAACGGCGTAGGGAAGACAACGACGATCGGTAAGTTGGCACAACGCATTAAGGCTGAAGGCAATGATGTTTTGATCTGTGCCGCCGATACGTTTCGCGCAGCTGCTTCAGACCAGTTAGCCATTTGGGCTGATCGTACCGGCGTTCCACTGATTCAGCAGAAGCAGGGAACTGATCCCGCCGCGGTCTTGTTTGATTCTTTAAAAGCGGCTAAGGCGAGAGGATCGGATGTTTTGATTGTTGATACTGCTGGTCGTTTACATAATAAGTCGAATTTGATGGCTGAGCTCGAGAAGATGAAGCGTGTGGCTGCAAGAGAAGTCGATGGTGCGCCTCACGAAACTTTACTTGTTGTTGATGCCGTAACTGGTCAAAACGGACTGGAGCAGGCACGTCAATTCTTAAAGGTGGCGGGTGTGACGGGCATTGTATTAACAAAACTCGATGGCACCGCTAAAGGCGGAATTGCAGTAGCGATTGCAAAGGAACTCAGCTTGCCGATTCGATACGCCGGTATTGGAGAAAAGGTTGATGACCTGGTCGTGTTCGATCCTGAACAATACGTCAACAGTCTGTTTGGCAACTAACGAAGTATTAAGTGCACTCGACAACATCAACTCTCATCGAAACCCCAACGGTCTGGACAGATTCTGACCGCGAATTCATGGCGCGCGCGCTCGAGCTGGCTCGCAACGGTCGCGGTCTCGTAAGTCCCGGCCCAATGGTTGGGTGTGTCATCGTTGACGAGTTTGGGGAAGTGGTTGGAGAAGGCTTCTATGTTTTTGAAGACGTGAAGCACGCAGAAACGATTGCACTCGCTCAGGCCGGCCAAAAAGCTAGAGGCGGAACTGCATATGTTTCTCTTGAACCACATGCGCATCACGGCCGCACACCGCCTTGTACGGACGCTCTGATTGCCGCAGGCATTCGACGCGTAGTTGCACCTATCCAGGACTTGAACCCGAGAGTTTCAGGCCGGGGCTTTGAACATCTGCGCACTGCTGGTGTTGAAGTACAAACAGGCTTGCTTGCAGAGGAGGGAGCTCGTGTCAACGAAGCGTATCTCAATTACATGCGAACCAGCAGACCGTTTGTTCATCTGAAACTTGCGGTTTCACTCGACGGGAAAATCGCAACGCGTACAAAAGATTCCCGCTGGGTTACCGGGCCCGAGTCTCTCAAGCGCGTTCACGAACTCCGACATGACTACGACGCTATCCTGATCGGAATCGGCACAGCACTTGTCGATGATCCTCTTCTGACGGATCGATCAGCTCTTCCTCGGCGGCGTTTGCTCGTTAGAGTTGTCTTGGATGACCGCCTCGAACTTCCCGGTGACTCCAATCTCGTTAGTACTGCGTACCAATTTCCTGTGGTGGTTTTTGGTAATAGAGCCGCCAACGCGTCCAGGGCGAAGGAACTGGAGCAGAAAGGCGTCGAAATCATTTCGAGCGAAGAACGTGATGTTGGTGCTTTGCTGCACGAACTCGGCCAGCGTTCAATCTCGAGTGTTCTGGTCGAAGGTGGCTCAAACGTAGCAGGGTGTTTTGTCGATGCGGGTCTGGTAAACAAAGCTACCTTCTTCATCGCGCCAAAGATCGTGGGTGGCTCACGGGCGCCGACTGCCGTCAGCGGAGAGGGCGTCGAACGAATGAAAGACGCATTGAAGTTGGAGGCTGTCGAAGTTATCCGGCACGGTGACGACATTGAAGTCACTGGATATCCCACGTTGTTAAAGAGTAACGAACGTGTCGGATGAACACGGCTCATCTGAGACGCGTGTTGCCCATCGTTCCAGTAAACGTTTGGGTCAGAACTTTCTCAACAATCCTCAGGTAATCAATCGCATAATTGAAGCGCTCGATCCAAAGCCTGATGAGACTGTGATTGAAATCGGGCCGGGAAAGGGAGCTCTGACGGCATCTCTCATTGAACGTGCCGGCCGCGTTATTGCGGTTGAGTTTGACCGCAACCTTGCGCCAATGCTTCGGGAAAGATTCGGTGGGCACGACAATCTCAGGGTGCTTCAGGAAGACGCACTACAAACTGATTTTTGTTTAGAAATCCTTCCCGCTCGAACAGCGCGGCTCGTTGCCAATCTGCCTTACAACATCTCCACGGCGATTCTGCAGAGGTTGATTTCGCAGCGACACTGCATTTCTGAAATGGTTGTAATGTTGCAACGCGAAGTGGTCGAACGCATTCAAGCGCCGCCGGGATCAAGTGAACGAGGATACTTGTCAGTTGTTGTGGAAGCGTATTGCGAGACCGAAAGGCTGTTTGATGTGGCGCCAGGAGCATTTCATCCGCGACCTAAGGTTTGGAGCAGCGTCATCCGCGTGAGATTTCGTCCACAGATCGGGTTTAACGTGCAGAACGAGGAGCTGTTTTGGGCGATCGTGAGTGCCGGGTTCATGCAGAAGCGAAAGACAATTCTAAACAATCTTCGGAATGCGCCCGCGAGTTTGCAGGATTTGATCAGGCGACACGGAGGCGCCAGTATCGTCCTATGCAGAGCAGAAGTTGAACTGCAAAGACGAGCTGAAAGCTTAACAGTTGCAGAATGGATCAGGATTACACGAGCCATGTCAGAACCGTAACTCGTTAGCGATGGATTACATGGCCGATGCAACTGCACGGTTCTCGGGTTTGTAGACCTGAATGACCTGTTCAGCGAAACGTTCCATCTCTTCGAGTTGTGGACTGCATTGCAGCAACAGCAAATCCACTCCGGCCGCTTCAAACTCTGAGATGCGTTCAACAATACTGTCGGGCGTACCGATAAGACCCGAACGCAGTCCCCGGTTCGAAACCGAATAGTCTTCGAGAGAAACCTTCTGTTCCAACTTTGTTCCGGCAAGCCATTGTTGATAATTGCCGTAGCCCGCTGCGGATTGTTTGACGTCCGTTATGCGCATCAACTCTTGTTGTACTTCGGCTTCACTGTCGCGGACGATTGTGTACGCAGCCACGCCATACCGCATCGGACCGAGCCCCAAACGATCCCGACGTTCAGACATGTCGTGGATTTTTTCACGCACACGTTCTGGTTCGTCACCATGCATGACGTATGCATCACACAAATGGGAAATCATCTGCTTTGCCGCTTCGGATTCGCCGCCGGCGTAGATCATCGGGCGTGGTGATGTTAGCGGCTTAGGCTGCATTACGCTGTCGTTGATCGCGTAGTATTTTCCCTTAACTGAAACATGGTCTTCACGCCATAGTCGATCGACGATCTCCAGCCATTCCGTCGTGCGAGCGTAACGATCGTCGTGTTGTTCAAATTCGACTCCGTACTTCCGGGCCTCGTCGGCCCACCATGAAGATACGACGTTAAGCGATAGGCGTCCGCCCCCGCTAATGTGATCGATATTAGCCGCTTGCTTTGCCAGCAACGCTGGCTGATGAAAAGTCGGCCGTACTGCAACCATCAATTCAAGTCGTTCTGTAACTGCTGCCAGTGCTGCCGCAGTTGACCATGCATCCAGCGATGGAGCCTCGACGCCCTTTATGTCGTTAAGATTTAATTCAGCGATCAAAGTCAGGTCATAGCCCAGCTCTTCACTACGCCTGGCAAGACGGCTGTTGTACTTCCAGCTTGCTTCCATCTGTTCATCATCGATGTTTCTCAACCAACCGCCGAAAACTGGTAACCAGTAACCATAGCGCATTTGTCAGCCTCCTTCTCAAGAAAATCAACCAGGCGTGAATGAGGGTCAAAACCAATAACTCGCTGAGCATCAGCCACAAAATTTGAGAGCGCATTTATGTCGTAGTAGAGAAGAGAACCATCGCGGTCGTCGACGATGTATTCAACGCCGCCAGCATCGATTTGTGCTGCCTGAACGATGCGCTCAACTTCAGTTATTACTTCTTCAGGTGGGGTGTATGCCTCAACCTGGAGCCCGTTCTTCGGCGCATCAACAGGGCAGGCCAACCTTGCCAATTCAAGTCCGTCCGTCGTCTGACAAATATCAGCGGGACAAAGGTTGAAACTCTCTCCGGAAGTGAACACGTTTATTCCGTAGAGAAACTTGCCGCCTACGGTTTCAATTCGCGTTATGTGACCATCACGCGACGGGACAAATTCCTGGACAAGTGCTGTACGGTCGATGCCGAGATCGATCGTCCCGGCAATAACTGCTTGTTCCAATGATTCCGGAGAGTCATAGCGCACGACTCCTGCACCGCTTCCACCGATGTTCGCCTTTACCACGATCGGAAAGCGCAGATCGACAGCCGCGGAAAGAACTTGTGAAGGGTTATTAATGACTCGTGCACGGGGATACGAAAGGCGGAGGGACTTGAGCAATGAAAGCTGGAGGGCCTTCGAGGTTTCAATTGCATATGCGGTCCGACCATTGATTATTCTGACGCCTCGCCGCTCAAGGTGTTCGAGATAGTTATGCGTATAGAAGATGCCTTGTCCGTGTCCGCGAAGATAAGCCGATGGGCTCATCCGATTAAAAAGCAGGCTGAACTCTGGTTCTTCTTCTTCTGGGTCAAACTGGTGTGCCGTGGCTTCAATCTTCAAGTAGGGTAGGTTTCGGGAATCTAACTCAGCAAAAAGCAGCCGAAACCAGTCAGGGTGTTCGTAATAGATTGCAATGGGTCTTGAGTCCTTCATCTTTCCTCCTCTGCTTCCGACACAAAGAAAAAGGCCGCTCAGTAAGAGCGGCCTCGTTGGGTTTCAGAAATAAAGACTATCTACGTTATTTCATGGAATTGAGCCCGCTCAACCGATGGGTCGTTACAACAACACATACAAACGCAGCAGCACACGACGCGGGCACTTTGAAATGGTGATATGTGTGTGGTTGACGTGCTCATTATGTTATGAATTGGCGCGAGAGTAACTTATCGGCCAAAGATCGTCAACGCTAACGTAATCTTTCACATCCGTTAAGACAATTCTGCGCTTCTCCCCGTTTTTCGGCGTCCGGCGGTTTTAGTTACGGCATTCCGGCGGACACGCAGAAGTCGCAGAAACGCGCAGAGAAAATTCAAACCTCTTGTGCTTCCAGTCCGGTTTGCATTAGATTGGGTACCTACCCCAATCCTCATACACTACCACTCGAGTCTGGAGAGTAACGAAATGTTGGAAGAGTTTGTGAATATGATCGTAATGATGCTACCTGTTTTCGGTCTGCTGACACTCACATTCGGCGCCGGCTTCGTTGTTGGGCGGATGAGCAAGAGAGAACAGTGAACTCACTTGGAAACGGGTCAGTACCACCTCGCGGTAGCGGGTGGGTGCGAAGCTGAAAGTCAACAACCAACAAGGCTTCGCACCCACCCGCTACCGCGAGGTGGTACTGACCCGTTTCCAAGTTGGTAGCAATTACACGTTACAGCTCTATCGCTCTAACCTTGATCCCATTCTTCGGGCGCAACGACAGCACGGGTAAGACTTCGACTTTCTGATCTGGTTCTAATGAAAACTTGAATCGTTGCCCAATGGTTGCCAGCAGTAACACGATCTCCATCATCGCAAAATAATTTCCAATACACTGTCGAGGCCCGCCGCCAAACGGGAAGTAAGCGTACTTCGGAAGTCTCTCGCTGCGTTCAGGCAGCCAGCGATCTGGATCGAACGCCTCAGGATTCTCAAAATAGCGTGCATCGCGCTGCGTGACCCACTGAAAAGCAAATACCTGACTTCCTTTCGGTACGCGGAATCCACCAATCTCGGTATCCTCCAACGCTTCGCGACCGACTGCATACGCAGGCGGATAGAGCCGCATTACCTCTTTCGCGACCCTCTCTGTGTACGTTAGTCGCGACATGTCTTCTACTTTCGGCGCGCGACCCTGCAGCACCGTCTCAAGTTCTTCATGAAACTTCTGTTCAGCTTCTGGATGCGTGGCCAGCAGATACCAACTCCAGGAGAGGGCCAGTGCCGTGGTTTCATGGCCCGCCAGAAAGAGTGTCATGACTTCATCGCGCAATTGAGAGTCAGTCATGTGACTGCCGTCTTCATCCTGCGATTCGAGCAGCATCGAGAGAAGATCGCCTTCATCGGCCTGGCTCGCGCGTCTTTCGGCGATGATACGAAAGACAATACGATCGATCTCAGCTACGAGATTGAAGTAACGGCGATGTCCGGGGGTTGGTAATCGATTGTCTGCGATCCACTTCAAGGTAGCTTGTGATGCAAACGGCTTAACTACTTCCGACAAGATCGCTGCCACGTGGTCGGCATCTTTCGAGACATCGGCGTTGAATAATGTCTTTACAACAATCTCCAGCGTCAGTCGGTTCATTTCACGCGAAACGTCAAGCACTTGATTAGATCGCCACTTGCTCATCTGACGGATGGCATATTCAACCATCACATCGCCATATGAACTTATCCGCTGCCGATGAAAAGCGGGTTGCGCTAATCGGCGCTGCCGGCGCCAAAAGTCTCCTTCACTCGTGACCAGGCCATTGCCAACAAGTCGCGCAAAGAACGGAGAACGTAGTGACTGGGCTTTGCGAAAAACCCTCGCGTTTGTTGTCAGCAGCGTTTCGATGTCGTTGGGGTTATAGAGGAAGTAAGCATGGACATACAGAAATCGTGTTCGAACTACATCGCCAAAGTCACGACAGCGCTCAATAAAGCCAAGCGTATCGTTGTTGAACTCCCTCATCACTCCCAGAATGAAGTGGCCCTTTGGCCCGGGTGGTAATGGCAGCGCATTACGTTTTACTGGTTGTGTTGACAATGCTTCTTTGACACTCATTTGGCCTAGTTGATCTTCAAAAGCATTATGACAGGCGATGGACCGGGGCAGTAGCTCGACTGTTAAAGAGGGTTGACATCATCGGAAGTGCCGCACGCATACGGTCGGGCTACTGCCCCGGTCGACGGGATCACAGCCTTGGTGGTGCGGGTTTGATAGGTTTGTCCCACGCCTGTGCGCCTTTCACTTTTAGCTTACGTTTGTAAATCCGATCGCCGCAGGTTGCGTACAAGGTATCAAACTGTTCTCCGCCAAACGTGAGATTAGACAAACGACGATTTGGAGTCGGTATGATGCACTGAACCCTTCCCGCCTGATCGCAAATCTGAATTCCCAATGCCGTCGCCACATAGAGTCGGCCATCGCGGTCGACCCGGAGTCCGTCAGCATTACTTTGATCCGATGTGTCAGGCACAAGCAGCCAGAAGAATCGTTGTTTGGAAGTCAGCGTGCCATCCGGTCGAATCACGAAGCTGTAAACCCAGTGAGAGCGGTAGTCAGCAACATAGAGCAAGGTTTGGTCCGGGCTCAACGTCACACCGTTCGCATACTTCAAACCGGTATCGACGACAAGCTTCTCCCCGTTGGGTTTGATCAACCATACTTTGCTGGGCGCAATCTCGTTGTCCGTGGGGGGATTTGTAACATAGACATTGCCGTTGCTTGCGACAACCAAATCATTACCGACAAACCCGTCCGCGATTACGCTCAACTTGCCGTTGGGATCGTAGGCCAGTACTTTTTGCGCGCCACCGGCAACAACGTAAAGGTGTCCGTCAGGACCGAATGCAGCACCGTTTCCTTTCTTCGAGTCGGCAATAAACTCCGTTGTCTTATTGTCGACTCCGATCTTATAGGTCTTGCTGTTGGTGACGTCATTGAAGAAGACCTCGCCATGCGCGTTTACTGCAGGACCTTCAGTGAACTTATAACCTTCAGAAACGAGTTGCCAGCCCTCCCCTGGGATTAATACAGTCGTTAACGTTTCGTTCTTAGAGTCGTGAGTGTTAACGGCTTTCGGCCAGTCTTTCCAAAGCCAACGCAACGCTTCCGGAAAAATCGCAGTTGCATGTTTCCCGGTGTGACCACCATCGCCCCAAACATGTTCAACTTCGTATCCGGCGAAAGCCAGAGCGCGTTCCATTGTTTGATTCGCCATCCACCAATCGCCGCCGTAAATGTTCAGATCGCCGGAACCGTCTTGTAGAAACACGCGAATTGGTTTTGGTTCATAACGGCGAATCAACGCTGGATAACGCATGCCACCACGTAGATCGACAAATGTTCCAATTGAACTAAACACGCGCGCGAATGCATCTGGTCTTTCCCAGGCAGCAGTGAAAGCCGCAATCGCTCCGCTTGATGCGCCCGCAATCAGGCGATCGTTTCCTTCGTGTGAAAGTCGAATCGGCCGGCCATCGGACGTCTTTTTTGTTTCGACCTCCGGTAACAGTTCGTCGAGTAAAAAGCGGGCGTAGCCGTCACCTAATCCATCATACTCAAAGCTACGGTTGAAGCGATCGAGAGCCGTGGTAGCATTCGCAGTTTTCACCACACCTGGGGCGACAAATACGCCGATCGTGATCGGAATCTCGTTCTTGAAGATGAGGTTGTCGAAGACAGTTGGCGCTTCCCAGCGAATTCCGTCCTGGCAAACAAACACACACGCAGGTTTGTCCGGGTTGTATTGTGCGGGGATGTAGATCCAGTAATCACGGACCGTGTCCGGAAAGATTTTAGACTTTTCAAAACTGAGTTTGATTATCTCGCCTTTTGGAACACCTGGTTGCGTTTTGGAGTCAGGACCAGGCTGATAGTTGTCGGTTGTTTGGGAGAATATGACTTGACACGCGAGAACAACGGTCGCAGTGACTAGTGATTTGTATGATCTTCGAGTCATGTTTTATCTCTGCGTAATCTCTGCGTTCTCTGCGTCTCTGCGGTAAAGGAATTAAAAGCGTCTCAAAACCGCAGAGACGCACAGGCCGCAGAGTTTAGGCAGAGATTAACCTTTCTTATTCGGCTCTAGCAGTCCCACTCGTTCACCTCGCGCGGAGGCGTCAATTAGTCGACTCAGCCTGCTCAGACGTGTCTCTTCCTTCTTTGCACCCATCACCCAGAAGGCAATGGTCCTCTTATAGAAAGGTGCCTGAGCCTTGAAGAACTTCCATGCTCTCTCATTTGCGCGAAAGATCTTTTTAAGTTCGCTTGCGAGTTCGCGCGGCCTGTTCTCGAAAGAATAAATACCGGTTCGTTTAGCATCGCGCGCTTCGAATGCAGCCTCGCCAGAAGGCTGCATTCGTCCTTCTTTCTGCAACCTTTCAATGTACCGAACGTTGACCAGACTCCAAATGCTCTTTGCTCTGCGTGGTGTAAAACGGATGGTATAACTATCGTCATTGAGACTCTTTCGAACTCCATCGATCCAACCAAAGCACAGAGCTTCATCGAGCGCTTCAGAATAGGTAATGCTCTTCTTACCTGATGTCTTCTTGTGAAAGCCTAGCAGGATCTCTTTTTGTGAATCGTGATTCCTGGCAAGCCAATCGTGAAACCGGAGAGGATCGGTGAAGAATCGCGGCTTCATGAACATTATCCTCGAGTTGGCATCTGGCCCGGCAGCCATGCCGGTTTGAATGGTGAATTCGCCAACCATCTTATCGGCTTGATTAGTGAAGCAATTGCTCGCGTCATAAACGCGAAGTCGATCTTCGAGATGTCGTCACTCGGCCGGTGGTAATCAGCATGCAATCCAAAACTTGAAACTGTATGCGCGACGACTCCGCGTAAGGCAAGAGTGTAATTGTCGGATCGCTGGAAGAAATTTTGCTGGGGATGTGGATCGGCAACCAGTAGCGCGCCGTGTTTGGCCAGTGCCGGACCGAGCGTCGAGCGTTCATAGCCCGTTAACCAAAGTGTGTTGGCGGGTACTTTCGAGTCAGGTCGCCCGAGCATTTCAAATGTGACATCAGCGACGATCTGTTCCAGTGCAACCGGTGAGTGCGCGACAAAGTACTGCGCGCCATAACCTCCTCGCTCCTCACTCCCGAAACAAACGAAATAGATCGTTCTTTTAGGTCGTTTACCAGATGCCAGCGCCCGCGCTAACTCGAGAACAGCCACACAGCCAGACGCATCGTCGTCAGCTCCGTTGAAGATCGCATCACTGCCTGGCGCTGCATTCTCACTTGTACCGAGATGATCCAGATGCGCACTCAACATTATCGCCTCTTTTGAAGCGGTCGGTTCCGAACCTCGCAAGACACCGACCGCGTTCCAGGTAAATGTTGCTGCTTCCGTCAATTTACTTGGGGAGAGCAGAGCGCGCTGAACATAACTCTGTTGTCCAGTTGCATCTTTGTCCCCGGCGGGTTCGAGACCAAATTGTCGAAACTGTGAGCCGATGTACTCTGCGGCGAGACGTTCGTATCCGGATCCACTACCACGTCCCTGCATCGCATCACTCGCAAGAAATCCAAGTTCCGCACGAATGTTACGCTCGAGGGTTTTGGTTTCACTCGCGTTTTGTGCCAGGGACACGCAAGGAGTGAATGCAATGAAAAACGAGATCCAAAAGATTCCGATAGAGCGAAGTTTCATTAGGTGCTCCCGTCGAAATAGTCTATAGGACCTATACGACCATTACACTTTTACGATCCGTCCCGTGCGAGCTGCTTCGTAAACTGCTGAGATGATCGCCAGATGAGTGCGACCCATCTCGCCCGGCACCGGTGTTTTGCGTCCACTCAAAACACACTCCGCGAAGTCATCCATCTGGGCAGCCTGTTGATTAATCCAGGGAAAGCTCAAAGGGCCTTTGCTTGTTTGGCCCACGCCCCCGCTGTAACTAAACGCTCCCCGACTCATCTCAAACCAACCTTTGCTTCCTTCAGCTCGAAAGTTATTCCCCTGTCCATTAAAGCTGGTTGTCCCTTCACAAAAGGCGCCATTCGCAAAATTCATAGTGAACTTTAACGTCTCTTCCGTTTCGTTAAAGAAGTCAGGCCGTTGCTTGGGTTCCTCGTGCGCAGTGACCGAAATGGGATTTGCATTTGCTGCCTGGATCGCAGCCTGAACAACATAGATGCCCAGATCCATCATTGCTCCGCCACCCGCCAACTTCTTCTCGATCCGCCACTGATGTTGATTCATCACAAAACTAAAATTGCCCGACATCTTCATGAATGAACCAAACTCCTGAGCCTGAACAATTCTCATCAACTCCTTCCGAAACAGATCGTAGTGCATGCGATAGCCGATGCCGAGTTGGACCTTTGCACTCTTGCAGGCATCGATCATTCGATCGCAGTCAGCAACCGATGTTGCCATTGGCTTTTCAGAGATGACGTGCTTGCCTGTCTTTACGGCTCGAATGGTGAACTCCGCATGAAGCGCTGGAGGTGTCACGATGTAAACAATGTCAACATCGCGATTGTCCGCGATTCGATCAAAGTTTTCGTAACTGTAAACGTTTTCCTTTTTCAAGTTGTATTGGCTGGCCCACTTCTCGCCTTTCTCCGGGTGTCCGGTAACTACAGCAGCCAGTTGACAGAGTTTGGTCTCGAGCAGCGCGGGCGCCAATTGATTGGTCGCGTAGTTACCTAATCCAAGCATCGCGATACCCAGCCTACGCCCTTTGTTCTGAGCCAGCAGACCGGCGATGTAACGAGGAGCGAGAGCTAAACCAGCGGTTGTGATTGATAGACCGCGAATAAAATCGCGTCGTGAGCGCATCGGAGTTCGTTTGATCATGATAAGTCCACCGGTTCACCTAGACTTGCCGATTTGTAGATGGCTTCTACTAATCTGACGCTCCGTCTGCCTTCGTATCCATCACAGCGCGGTCTCTCGCCTGTCCGAATCGCATTGATAAAGTCTTCTAAAATTCGTCTGTGTCCGGTTACATCCGAGACGATGGGTGAACTCGAGCTTTGATTTGTGTCTTGAGGCTGCGGCTGCAGGGTGAGCGACGACGGTTTCTTTAAATCTGCGCGAATGATTCGATCGTGTTCAAATATTATCGTCCCTTCGGAACCAGTAATTTCGATGCGGCGATCGTATCCGGGAAAGACGGAAGTAGCAGCTTCGATTGTGCCGATGGCTCCGTTTGCAAATTCCAAGGTCGATACCAGCGTGTCTTCTGACTCGATGTCGTGAAGTGCGGTCAATGACTTTGCATATACCCGTTTTACATCACCAAGTAACCATAGAAGCAGATCGACAGTATGCACCCCCTGGTTCATCAAAGCGCCAGCCGCCATCGAGTGCTAACTTGCCTCGCCAACGTGAGTCGCTGTAATACTCAGGTGGCCGGTACCACTTCACTTGTGCGGAGACAAGAATGATCTTGCCCAATCCTCGGCTCTCAATTAGTTGTTTCAGTCGAACGCTGTCGCTCGCGAACCGATCCTGAAAACAAACTGCAAGTTTCACTCCCTCTTTTTCGCACGCTGCAATCAGCTCATCCGCTTTTTCCGTGGTGACGTCGATGGGCTTTTCGACTAATACGTGGAGCCCTCGCTGCGCGCACTGAATTCCCTGATTGCCGTGTAGGCCCGAAGGACTACCGATCATTACCGCATCCATGGGTTCATGATTCAGGAACGCAGAAAAATCAGTGTAGGCTAGTCCACCGTACGTTTTACTGAGTTGCTCAACCTTGTCTTGATTGGCGCCGAAGAAGGAAACGATTTCGGCGTTTTCGACCTGTTGTGCAGCTCGTGCGTGGGTCTCGCTGATTCCACCTCCGCCGATGATGCCGATATGGATCATGTAAAGATCAAGCGGGGCAGTAGCCCGACTGTCAAGGAGGGCTCGCATCTGATCTCTATTGGTACCATGCTGAGCCCTCCTTGACAGTCGGGCTACTGCCCCGCTACCGCCCCTTCTGACTAAACTACTTTGCCGTTGCCGTGCTCGACGGCCCCACTGCCTTCTTCACATATTTCTCGTACCACGCCAGGTATCTTTCATAGCGATCGCGTTGATAACTCGGTCGCTGTATGCCGTGGAACTCGTTCGGATAAATAATGAGTTGCGTATCAACTCCGAGACTTCTAAGTGCCTGATACATTTGCTGACTGCCCTGAACTGGCACGTTGAAGTCGCGTTCTCCACCAAGGAACAGAGTCGGCGTCTTGATCCGATCTGCGTGCAGGAATGGATAGGAAAGCTTCACGTAGGTATCCCAGGCTTTTGGATCCCACGGTGGCCCAATTTCATAATCGTATTGGATGATGTACTGGTCAGTTCCGTAAAACGAAACTGTAAACGCAGTTCCGGCACCACTCGTCGCGCCCTTGAATCGGGTATCGCTCGCGATCATGTAATCCGTCAGAATGCCGCCGTAACTCCAGCCACCAATGCCAAGTCGATCGGGATCGGCAACACCCATCTTGATAACGTGATCGATGCCTGCTTGAAGATCCTGAACTTCATAGTTTCCCCAGTCCGCAAAGATGGAACGCGAAAACTTCTGCCCACGGCCCGAACTACCGCGATAGTTGACGGCCAAAACTGCGTAGCCATTTGCCGCAAAAAATTGCCGTTCGAGACTTAGCGAATGTTGATCCTGCCCGTTAGGTCCGCCGTGAATGCGGAGAAGCAGAGGTACCTTTGATCCTTTGAGATAACCAACCGGGTAGGTGAGCAAACCGTGAACGTCGGTGCCATCTTTGCTCTTAAATTCGACGTCCTCGGTGGCCCCAAATTCGAGTTCCGCAATCAAGGCATCGTTCTGATGAGTGATTTGCCGAAGCGTGCCTTTTTCGAAGGCGTAAATCTCGCCAGCCTGTGCGTCCCCACCGGAAAGAACAATCGTATGCCCCGCAACAGTGTTCCATGAATTCAACACGATGGGTGGCTTCATTAACTTTTCGACGGAACCGCCTGCCACGTTAGCTCGCGCCGGATACACGGAGCGATCATCAGCGACCAGAAATGTGATTGTGCGGCCGTCGGGGCTGAACCTGGCAGTTGAAACGCCTCTGTCTAAAGTTTCAGTAGCTTTGAATCTCGTTGCCGGGCTACTTCCATCACTTGCCACCAGCATGAGGTGATCCATGCTGTAGGCGCCAAACTTCTTCTCGTCCCCTTCGAAGAAAGCGAGCCACTTTCCATCTGGACTCCATTCCGGTCGGGAACGTCCGGCACGAACTTCGGGTAAGGTTAATTGTTTTTCAGTAGCACCAGGCTTTGCGTCAACAACATAAAGCTGCGCGGCCGGATCGCGATCCGGATCATCTGCGTGAGTGCTGAAGAACGCGATGCGATTTCCGTCGGGAGACCACGCCATAGGACCTTCATCGAATTTGCTGCTGGTCACTCGGTCGAGTTTTTTTGTGTCGATGTCGAAAAGATAGATGTAGCTATGCCGACCGGATAGGAGGTAGCCCTGAACATCCTGCTTGAATCTATAGCGATCAATAACGATAGGCTTTGGCACGCGTGGAGTAGCTGTTGCGCCTGGTGGCGGTGACGGTGCTGGTTCCGACTCAGGGTCGGGATCCCCGATAATGAGTGCCAACCGCTTTGAGTCAGGCGACCATTCATAGCCCTGCAGGCGCCCTTTGATTTCAGTTAACTGTTGTGCTTCACCTCCACTTCGATCCAGTAGCCAAACCTGATTGCCTCGCGCCTTACCAGGTCGTGACGAAGTAAAAGAAAGATACTTTCCATCCGGGCTCCAACGCGGCGAACTCTCACTGTCCTGACTAAAAGTGATCTGACGATTGTTAGATCCGTCAAATCCAACCATCCAAATGTGTGAACTGCCTTTGTCTTCCTTGGTGTCAATTGTTCCCACGACATAGGCAATCATTTGTCCGTCTGGTGAGAGTTGCGGGTCTCGGACATCGCGGAAACGTGTCATGTCGTCGAGCCGAAGCGGGTGACGAGCGGTCTGCGCTACGACTGCAGTTGCCGACAGAACGATTACGAGCAGAAAACCAGCGTACGCTTTACGAAACATTGGAGGCCTCCTGAAAATTGGAACCTGAGTTTGCTGTTTTTGACTTAAGGAAACTCTGATTAAGTACGACAGGCTGTTAGCCTGTCGGCCGTCCTGGGCCACAAAATGTGAGGCAAACCACGACAGGCTAACAGCCTGTCGTACTTAATCAGAGTTTCCTTAAATAAAGATGCCTGAAGATGAGCTATTTTACACGCAGACGCTTGGATGTCACGCGCTTTGTTTTCGACGGAGACGGTTTCTGCAGATCAAACGCAAGGTCAATAGGTCGTATTAATCAGATGCCTCTAAGTCGTTTCCGAGAAGCGAAGTCCTGGCAGCGCCGCTTGCAATTCGCGAGTGCCGGCCTCAGTGATTCGGGAACCGGAGATCAGCAGCGTTTCTAGTTTCAAAAGCCGCTTAAGGTGCGGTACTCCACCGTCGGTGACTTGCGTTTGAAAGAGACTGAGTTTCTTTAGCTCTTGCATCCGTCTCAAATTCGCGAGTCCAGCGTCGGTCACTTTAGTGCCGCCGATTAACAGCGTTTGAAGATGCTTTAGATTGCGAAGGTAAAAGAGACCTTTATCAGTCAATTCCGAGCGAAACAGGTTGAGCGTTTGCAGCTTCGTCAAGTCCTTCAAATTGGCGACGCCGGCATCGCCAATATGCGTCAGGCGTAAATCGAGGACTCGAAGCTCTTTCAGATCTTTCAGGATCACGAGGTCTGCGTCTGAGAGTTTGGTTCCATGTAAATCGACCTTGATGATCGGTTTGTCTTTCCGGGTCTCATCGAACTCGACTGAGCCACCAAGTCGTTGTACTTCAGCGATGACTTTGGCACGGGACTCGTCGCTCGCATTAATTGTGGCGCTAGACAAGAAAAGAACTGTGATGAGAAGGAAGAGCGTTTTCATCATTTGGTGAAATCTCCAATGTTTCGTATTTGATTGATTAGACTATATTGTACAAACACCAGGCAGAGAATTTTGTGGCAAGCATAGCGCGCAAGTTTTCAATCGACGCAGCGATCACGTGAGGCCGCAAAGCGCCCCGCTTCGCGGCCTCCAGGTGTAATTTGATACCACCTGCTACGACTTGTCAGCTTGAGGGATCACGAGCTGCTGGCCAACTTGAATTTTATCCGGATCGCGAAGTTTGTCCCGGTTCGCGTAGAAGATCCGCATGTACTCATTGGGGTCTCCGTAGAACTGTTTGCTAATCTTCGAAAGGTTGTCACCACTCTTTACTTCATACGTTTCTCCCGTACTTTGACCTCCACCTGCAGCTGCACCGACCGCTCGACTCGCATCCACTGAGATGTCGGCGGTGATGTCGTCGGCATTCGGGTTCACGAGTTTGATCTGATCCCAGAATTTGTTCTTCGCTTCATCCGATGGCGCAATACCCCTGATGAATAATTTGTTGTCTTGCACGTGCAGGTTTAGAAACTGAATGTGCTCATTATCCGCCGTGGTAAGCACGGTTTGATATTTTTGTTTTAGTTCGTTGAATCGTTGTTGCGCGCCTTGTTGCTGTTCTGATTCTGACGCGCCGCGTCCGAACATTTTGTCAAAGAGTCCCATACTATTCCTTCCTTTCCTTGCACAATTGGAAGATCGATACTCCCAAAATTCCTGAAATTTTGTTGTGGGGGAACTTTCGAGATTCGCCCGTGTAGAAGTTGTCGGAACGTGGGTACTAACTGCGGGTGAATGCGCGCATCATACTCCAATTGGCGGCCGATGAACACAGATCTTAAGGGCGGCTCTTAAGTACGACAGGCTGTTAGCCTGTCGCCGCGTGAGGGCAAACAACGACAGGCTAACAGCCTATCGTACTTAATCGGAGCATCCTAAAGTTCGTCGGACAGGTGTCGGAGCAGCACATCAACGTGTATGCGCGTTGTGTCGAGTAGTGGGATTCCATTGTATTGCTCGTCGGTCAACAACAGTGGTAACTCTGTTCCTCCGAGGATTACTCCCTCGACACGTTCCTGTTGATGCAAGCGATCTATGATTTGGAGAACTCCAGATCTCGTTTCGGGCAAGAATTGATTGTTGAGTAACTCGCCAAGGTATTTGGTGTGTATGTAAGTTTGTTCGTCGCTGTTTGGTGTGATCAGTCGGATGCCTGCGCGAGTAAAGACTTGTGGGTAGAACGATGCCTGCATTGTGTAGCGAGTGCCAAGCAAGGCGACGGTTTTGAGACCCAAAGACTGAACTCTTTCGCAAGCCGACTCGACAATGCTGATGAGGGGGAGTTGCGATCTTTCCCGCAGCTGATCAAACACGATATGAGGTGTGTTTGAAGCGAGCGCTGCGAAGTCAGCACCGGCGCGCTGAAGTCTTTCAATCTCTAATGAGAGATAGTCAGCGACCTGATCGAGTTTACTTTCCGCCATCCACGCCAGAAGTCTCTTAAGGTCGACGCTATTGATGATAATCGCCGGATACTCACCTTCCCGTTTTTCGCGATACCCCTCGATTAACAGACGATAGTATTCGATGGTTGATTCCGGTCCGATGCCGCCGATTAGGCCAAGTCTCTTCATCTCATGACGGGGCAGTCAACAGGAGCAGGAGCAGGAGCAGGTCCGGAGATCGATGAATTGAAAAAAAGAACTTGACTGTACTCTGATTGAAGTTAGCCTTAGCTGCTCCTGCTCCTGCTCCTGCTCCTGCTCCTGCTCCTGCTCCTGCTCCTGCTCCTGCTCCTGCTCCTGCTCCTGCTCCTGCTCCTGCTCCTGCTCCTGCTCCTGCTCC
>Ga0070679_100001665_pt1 | contig 20037 bp, 13 predicted proteins | sample KBSC63BmetaG_FD_65652 | JGI IMG/M metagenome (GOLD analysis project Ga0070679, IMG submission 65652) | Corn rhizosphere microbial communities from Kellogg Biological Station, Michigan, USA - KBS C6-3B metaG | ecosystem: Host-associated > Plants > Roots > Rhizosphere | place: USA: Michigan... | reverse complement strand
CGTCGGCCTGGCTGCGCAGGGCGGGGAGCTGGCGACCCAATTTGGACGCCACCTCGGTGCGCGCTCAGGGCCGGTTCATTCGCTACCGCCGTCGATCACTCCGTCGGCGATTCGGGTTCGTCTACCGGCCGCGGGTTCGTAAGCAGTCGCACCGTTCCGAGTGAATCTACATCTCGTTCGCGACGAGAGACGCCGCGCGCTGCCGCGCGGCAGTCGGAGCACCGTTGCGCGCTTCACCTGAACGGGCGACACTCCGAGCCCTTACACCTCGCGCTCGCGGCCTCCGGATGATCCACTCGGCCACTGCGACGTTGATCACCCAACCCGCTCCCATGAGCACCGTTCTCGCGGTCTCACCCGGCTTGCCGACGAGAATGAACCACGGCAGATGCGTGAGAACCTGGGTGCCGGCGCCGAGGCCAATCGCGTAGGCGCGGATCATCCACGCGCCGTGCGTCGTGAAATCGCGGCGCCGCGCGCTCTCGATTCCAAGAATGATCGACGCGGCCATCGCCGTACCGAACACGAGACGCTCGACGTAGACGCCGTAGCCGTCACCGGCCGGCCACGGGTAGAACTGGGCCATCCACAGCCCGGAGAGCGCGGCGACCAGTCCGCATACACCGAGCGCGCGTCCCGCCAAGCGGTGCCACGCGCGGTTGCGGCGACGGAAACCGGGCGAGAACTGGAATGCCCCGGCGAACGTGTACGGAATGACCGACAGGATGTGCAGGATGACCGGAACCGGGTGCGCGAAGAAACGGGCGTTGGACGGAGTGACGGGCGCGCCACCGGCCAGTTGTGCGAGCCGTGCCGTGCCGGCGATCGCCGGCACGAGGCTCAACAGGATCAGCGACGCGGGGATCCACCAGTCGCGGCGCTGCATCTTGGACGCTGGCATGATCAGCGCGAGGCGAAGCGCAGGCCGGCCATCACGACGACGTCGTTGCTGGTGCGCGCTGGGCCGCCGGCGAGCAGCGGCTTGAATCCCGCCGCGTAGTCGCGCGCCTCGAGACGCACGCGAGCGCGTCCCACGCCGATCTCGCCGCCGATGCTGCCGTACGCCGCCGCGTTGTGCGTGGCGTCCACGTCGAGCTTGCGATAATTGTAGCTTCGCCCGCCTGCACCGGCTCCGGCGAATGGCGCAAAGGTGACCGACTTGCCCATCGTCCAGCGAGGCGCGCGGAATTCGACGCCGACGTCGTACGTGAAGACGTCGAGCTTCGGGTCGTCGGCGATCGAGACGTCCTTGCTGCGCGCCCAACCAGCCGTCGACGTGATCGCGAACGCGGGAGTGAGAGCGTAGGTGAGCTGCGCGGCGCTCACGCTGCCGCGCTTGATCACATCGCGCTGCGCTCCCGTGGGGACGAGTGTGCCGCTGTTGAGCATGAGGCCCCAGCGAGACTCGGGCCTGGACGCCGCCGACGAATCATTCGCCTGTGCGGAGAGGTTGCTCGTTGCCAGCAGGGTGCAGCCGATGGCTGCGGCGATGATTGCGTTCTGGATCGTCATGGTGTTCTCCGGTGATTGGCCTGGGTTGTTTCCGACGCGGCCAATCTGCCGGAGAGCACTCACGCCCCGCGTCGGCCGAAAGGTGCAGGCGGGGGTGTAGGCGGAGGGTGTAGCCAGTGGGCGCGCGCCGCCGCTAGAGAAGCTTCAGCTCCTTCGCGCGCGCGAGCGCCTCCGTTCGATGGCCCGCACCCAGCTTGGTGTACGCGTTGGCGATGTGACGCTTGACGGTCGCCACGCTGATCGACAGGTGATCGCCGATCTCCTGGTTTCGAAGCCCCGCGGCAATGAGGCGCAGGATCTCGAGCTCGCGCGCGGTGAGCACCGGCAGGGCGGGGACTGCCGCCTCACGGACGTCCCCGGGCCGGTTCGTACGAGCTGCGGATGACGCCGGCACGCGCACATCGAACCCGGCCAGGATCCGCCGGGCGTACTCACCGGCCAGCCCGCGCGTAACGGCGTGTCGTAGCAGATCTCTCATCCGCATTCCATGATCGAGAAACACTCGCTGGAATCCTTCCGCTTCGGCCACCGACAGGGCTTGTCCGAGGCACTCGAGCGCAGTGCGAGTGCTGCCCATTGCCTGCTGTACGAGCGACTCCAGCGTCAGGGCTTCAATGACGCTGCCGATTCGCCCGCCTGTCTGTGCGGCGACGCGCAGGCGCTCGAGCAACTGCAACGCATCGCGGAGGACGCGGTCGTCGCCGGAGGCCGCATGCCGCGCAATCAACAGGCGCGCGAACGTGAGATGCTCGTACTCACGCAGGTAGGAGAGCTCGTCCTGAACGCCGACCTTCACCCGGGACGCCCAGTCGCTCGCCTCGTGCAGCCGCTCCTGCGCAATGTGGATTCGCGCTCTCATCGCGGGGATCGGACGCGCGCGTGGCACCGGGTCTCGACGCTCGTGCCGCTCCGCTTCGTCGAGGAGAACGAGCGCGGCGTTCGGATCACCCTGCGCCATGCGCACGCTCGCCATCGCCGTCCCCCAGCGCATCTTGTTCCCCATGTGGAGCGCCGACGACGCGGACCGTGTGATCGCGTCGAGGCAGGCGATCGCGGCGTCGAGGTCGTTCCACTCGCGATGAAGCTCGCTGAGGCCGAGGTACAGCTCGTCCGTCTCCTGCGCGGCCGAGCGTACCTCTCGCGCGCTCGCCAACCCCTGCTCGTAGATCCGCGCGGCTTCGCGGAGTCGGCCCTGCGCCGCGCGAATGTCGCCCGGCACGAAGGTCCCTCGGATCGCATCGAGCTCATGGCCGGAGGCGCGCATCATCGTTAGCGCGTCGGAGAACACGCGATGCGCGGCGTCGAGGTCGCCGCGGCCCCACAGCGCGAGGGCGACGAGCGCCGTGCCGGTCGTGCGCCCCACGGCATCATCGAGCGGAATGAGATCGAGCGCGCGCTTCGCATGCTCGAGCGTACCGGGAACGCTGCCGAGTGATTGCGTCAGATACACGCGCGCGGCGGCGAGCTCCGCGGGCAGCGGCCGAAAACGTTCTTCATCGCCGATGATCGGTCGCCCGTCCGAGCTGTTTCCGAGCGACGCTTCCACCTCGCGCAGCCGCAGCTCCGCCGCCTCCAACTCTCCGTTGTTGAGCAGCGCCCACGCATAGCCCATGGCGAGCACCGGGCGTGCACGAACGACGGACTCGGGAAGCGACTTCACCTGGTCGAGCCACGTTCGAGATTCGTAGCTGCGATCCTTCTCGGGCCACGTCCGCTCGAGCAGCGCCGCGGCACGCTCGTCGTCCTCGGCGGCCAAGGCGTGACGAATGGCATCGCCGCGAGATCCGTGCGCTTCGTGCCATGCGCTTGCGCGTTCGTGAAAGACGCACGCGCCATTGGGATCGCGCGATCGCAATTGTTTCTGCAGCACGTCCGCGAAGAGATGATGGTACCGATACCATTCGCGGCGATCGTCCAGCGCGATGACGAAGAGGCCTCGCCGCTCGAGATCCTCGAGAAGCTGCTGCGCGTCGCGCTCGCCGGTCACCGCCTCGGACAGCGGGGCGCTGAAGCGGTCCAGCAGCGCGGTGGCAAGGAGAAAGCGCCGCACAGGCTCTCGCTCGGACCGCAGGACTTCCTCCACGAGATAGTCGGCGACGTAACGGTTGTCGCCGGAAAACGAATCGACGAACGCGCTGCTGTCGCGCCCTTTCATGGAGAGCGCTGCGAGCTTGAGTCCCGCGATCCATCCTTCGGTGCGCGCCTCGAGTCTCGCCATGTCACCGGCCGATACGTCGACCGACATGCCGCGGAGAAATGCGGCCGCTTCATCCAGCGTGAAGCGAAGCTCGTCCGCGCGCAGCTCGGTGAGCTCACCACGCACGCGAAGTCGGGCGAGCGCCAGCGGCGGATCCGAGCGGCTCGCGATCACGAGGTGCATGCGGCTCGGGACGCGCTCGAGGAGGAAGGCCATCGCGTCGTGGATTTCCGCCGACTCGATGACGTGATAATCATCGAGGATCAGCGTCAGCTCGCAGCCCAGCGCTTCGACGTCGTTGATCAGCGCGGTCAACGCCGCATCGATCGGAGGATGCTGTGGAGACTCGAGCTGTGCGTTCGCCTCGACACCGACGTCGGGATGGATTCTCTGAAGAGCGGCGACGACGTAGCGCCAGAATCTCCTCGGCTCGTTGTCGCCGGGATCGAGGGACAGCCACGCCGCGGCGATGTCGCCCTTCCGCGTCTCCGCGATCCACTCGGCAACGAGCGTCGTCTTGCCGAATCCCGCCGGTGCGACGACGATGGTCACCTTCTCGGACGAGCACTGGTTGAGCACCTCGATCAATCGCGGCCGTCGGACGACGCTGACACGCGACCGCGGAACGTAGAGCTTGGTCTCGAGTAGCGGCGTCGCCGCGCGTGCGACCGGCTGTGGCGACGCGCCGGACGGATCGACCAGGGCAAGCGCTCGACTCATGCGCCTCGGTGGGAGGGGTTATGGCCGCGGTTACGCTTCAATGGTGCAACCGCCGCCAACGAGCCACAAGCAGCCGACCGTCTGTCCACCTCGCGAAATGAACACGACACAAGCCATCGCCGCCGTAGCGATCGGCGCGGGCGCAACACTTCTGATCGATCTCTGGGCCTTGCTGCTCAGGCGGGCCTTCGCCATCGCATCGTTGAACTACTGCCTGCTCGGGCGGTGGCTCCTCTATATGCCGGCGGGCCGCCTCGTGCACGAACGCATCGCGGATGCGTCGGCGAAACAGTACGAATGTCCGGCCGGATGGACCGCGCACTATCTGATCGGCGTCACGTTCGGCGTGCTGTTCGTGTTGTTCGCTCCGGCGGGTTGGCTCGCGCGTCCGACGCTGCTCCCGGCTGTCGTCTTCGGGATCGTGACGGTGCTCGTGCCGTTCTTCACCATTCAGCCGGCGCTTGGACTGGGCATTGCGTCCTCGAAGACGCGACATCCGTCGCGGGCGCGACTGAAGAGTGTCATGACCCACACGGTGTTCGGACTGGGGCTCTGGCTTGCGGCATGGGGTATTGCGTCGACAGGCATGCTAGAACTCTAATTAGCGCCGACCTCGACTGTCGGCGCCGGCGCTCGCTATGCCCCGGGCGAGTCCCGGCACCACGCGTCCACGGCGTTCAGTAGCGCCGCTACCGTCTCACGAACTTCGCGTCCATGAGCATCCAGGTATTGGGATCGAGCACCACGTCTCTGGGCGCGCGATCGGAAGCGATCTCGAAGCGCTGCTTCGCCTGTGTGAAATCGATCTTCTCGATGCGCATTGGCCCGTTGCCGCTGTCGGGCGTCACCCCGATCTCCAGTGGTAGCCGATACGGGTCGCCACCCTGAGTCTGCGTAAGCTCCACGACGATCTTCTTCGCCGCCGGGTCGTACGACCAGCCGCCGTCGACCGCGGGAATCGTATTCCGGTGCAGCCACTGGTCGAAGAACCATTGCAGATCCTGCCCGGACTGCAGCTCGAAGACGCGCCGCAGATCGTCGCTCGAGGCGTTCTTGTTCTGGTACAGCCGATAGTATTCTCTGATCGCCTTCCAGAAGTTCTCCGTGCCGACCTGGCCGCGAAGGACGTGCAGGACGGAACCTCCCTTCTGGTAGCCGACTCGGTGATTCACCGTCTCGTGCTCGGGCGCCACGTTCACGTGCACCACCGGCTGGTGCGATTGCGCCTCCGCGGTCTTCGCCGACTCGAACATGCCCTGCACGCCGCGAATGAAATCGTCGTGGCCGCGGTAGTGCTCGACGTAGAGCAGGTTGAAGTACGTCGCGAAGCCCTCGCTCAGCCAGATGTCGTTCCAATCGCTCTCGGTGACGCCGTCGCCGAACCATTGATGCGCGATCTCGTGCGGCGACGCGGTGCGTGACGCGGTGCCGCGAGCCGTAGCGCCACGCGCGGCACCTCCACGACCGCCAGCCGCGGGCCGAGGCGGCGGCGTGTAGTTCGCGCGCGTGCCGCCGTCGCCGTAATAGATCTCGCTCGCATGCTCGGTCGCGCCGCCGTCGAACGGCGCCGTGACGTTCGCGAGCTTCTCGTAGCTGTATGGCCCGATCCAGTCCGAGAAGAAATCGATCGCCAGCTTCGCGGTCGGCTCGAACTGTTCCGGCCCGATGTCACCGTCCTGATGTGCGACCCACGTCTGGAGCTCGACACCTTTGACGTACTGTCCGTGATGGACGGAGAACTGCTCGACGCCGATCGCATTGAGCCACGACGCGATCGGTACCGACTCCTTCCAGTGCGTGGTCTTCGTGCCGTCGCCGTTGTAGACCTCGCTCTGGAGCAGGCCGTTGGCGACGACCAAATACTTCGCGGGCGCGGTCACGATGAACTCGCTCGTGGCTTTCGCCGACGGATGATCGATCATCGGCAGCCAGTCGCGCGCTTTGTTCGGCCAGTTCCACGAGAAGAAACAGCGCTCGTTGAACTTGTTCGTGCCCGTTCGCAGACCGTCGGCCGGAAGCCCGTGATATCGGATGACGAACCGACGCACGTCGCCCGACTTCGAGGGGTGATCGAGCGTGATGGTCAGGTGGTCATCAGCGTGGGCGAAACGGAGCGGACTGCCGGTCGCGCTGTCGGCCGTGACGGCGCTGACGGTCATTCCCTTGCCGCCGCTCGCGGTCGTCAGATCGAGGAAGAATGACGTCAGTCCATCCTTCGTGAACCGCATGTCGACGCTGGACGTGCCGTCGATCTCGTCGGTTGCGTCGCTGAGGGTGAGCGCGAACGCATAGTGTTGCGGGCTCACGCCGACCTGCCGGGGATAGGTGTCCCGAGCTCGCGCCGGCGCGACGGCCAGCGAGAGGACGGCGGCGGCGGAAAGAAATGCGCGCATGATGAGATCTCGTTCAGCGTTTGGTGAACGTCGCTTCCATGAGCATCCACACGTTCGGATCGAGCGCCACGTTGGACGGCGCATGATCGGCGGGGATCGAGAAGCGCTGCGTCTTCCTGTTCATTTCAATCTTCTCGATTCGCATCGGTGCGTTCGCGCTGTCCCCCGCGACACCAACCTCCATCGGCATCCGGTAGGCCTCGCCCGGCTGGGTCTGGGTGAGGTCGATGACGATCTGCTTCGCGTTCGCATCGTAGGTCCACGTGCCGTTGATGACCGGGGCGTCGACCCGCGTGAGCCACTGCGAGAAGAACCACTTGAGGTCCTGGCCGGACACGGTCTCCATCGCGCGCCGGAGGTCGTCGGTCGTCGCGTGTCCGTTGCGATGCTGCTGATAGTACAGTCGAATGCCCTTCCAGAAATTGTCGGTGCCGACCTGCCCTCGCAGCACGTGCAGCACCCAGCCGCCCTTCTGATACTGAACCTGCGTGAGATCGGGGCCCGTCCCCTTGTCGTTCTGATGGACCACCGCGCGCTTGACCTGGCGCTCCGCGTTGAACGCGCCGACGCGGCCACGCTCGAGCGCCTGCACGAACGCCGCACGCCCGGAGAAGTGCTCCGTGTACAAGTTCGCGAAATAGGTGGCGAAGCCTTCGCTGAGCCAGACGTCGTCCCACTCGTCCTCGGTCACGGCGTCGCCGAACCACTGGTGTGCGATCTCATGCGACGACGCGTTGCGTGCGTCGTTGGCGCCACGGCCGGCTCCGCGACCGCGGCCCCCGCCGCGTCCACCACGTCCACCGGCGGCATTGCCCGCGAGCACGGGCTGCGCAGGCGCATACGTCCAGGTGCCGCCGTCGCCGTAATAGACCTCGCTCGCATGCTCCATCGCGCCGCCGCCGAACGGCGCGGTCACGTTTGCAAGCTTCTCATACGAGTACGGACCGATGTTCTCGCTGAAGAATTCGATCGCGCGGCGGGCGATCGGATCGAACGCCTCCGCCGTCGCGGCCTCCTGATGCGCGACCCACGCCTGGAGCTCGACACCCTCCGCCATCCCGCCATGATGAATCGCGAACTGTTCGACGCCGAGCGCGTTGAGCCACGCGGTGATCGGCGTGGACTCCGACCAGTGGGTGCGCTTGGTGCCGTCGCCGAGCGCGGTCTCGCTCACGAGCAGGCCGTTCGCGACCACGCCGTACTTGTCCGGCGCCGTGACGACGAACTCGCTCGTGGCCTTCGACGAGACATGGTCGATCGTGGGCAGCCAGTTGTGCGCGTGATCCGGCCAGTTCCAGGAGAAGAACGCCCGCTCGCCATACTTGTTCTTGCCGATGCGCAGCCCGTCGCTCGGGATGCCGTGATAGCGGATGACGAACTTGCGTTCGTCGCCCTTCTTCGCCGGATGCGGCAGTGAGATCGTGAGCCGGTCAGCGGAATGCGTGAACTTGACTGGCGCTCCGCCCGCGCTGTCCGCATTGACGGCCGTCACGGTCATGCCTTTGCCGTTCACGGCGGACGTCAAGTCGAGCCAGAAGCTGGGGACTCCATCACGTACGAACCGAGCAGTGACCATGGTCTCGCCCTGAATGTCGTCGGACGCGTCCGTGAGCGTGATGCCGAAGACGTAGTGCGCGATCTCGAGCCCGGGCTGCTGCTGGTAGTGGCGTGCCTGAGCCGAGAGCGGCGCGCTCGCCAGGGACAGCGCCGCAACGGCGGATAGTAGTTTGCGCATCATGACCACGTCATAAGCAATCGTGAACCTTGGAGGCCACGCTCAGAGAGAGTGGCAACGGTGGGATACGGGCAACGAACGGGAACAGCCAACGGGCAACTAACCGGACCGCTTGAACGGCGAGACTCGAGCGCCGGTTCGCGAAGGTTGTCCAACGAACCCGGATTTGTTTGTTGTTGGAACAGCCGCTCGGGCAGCATCTCTTGGCTGACCCGATCGGCCCTTCGCGACCGACTCGCCCTGTCAGCACCCCGGCCCAGCCAACGGCGGCGCCTGACCGACCCGCAACAGACACTCGGCGGATGGAATCGGCATCACCTTGGCGACGAAGTCGGTGAACGGACCGGACGTAATGTCGAGGGGAAGTTGGTTCAGCAGCCCGTATCTCCGATAGTCGATCCAGCGGTCGCCTTCCATGAGAAGGGACATCCGCCGCTCATACAGCAGTCCCTGGAGAATGGCGTCGTGCCCGGAGGCGGGCGTGAGCGTCGAGGGCGGGAGACCGCCGGAGTTCACGCGGATGAGACTGAGGTCCGCGATGGCGCCCGCGAGGTCGCCGGTGGCGAGCTTCACCTCGGAGCGCAGCAGAATGAGCTCTTCGTTGCGGATCTCCGCCATGGGAGTTGTCGGCAGCGGCCAGATCTTGAAGCCGAGCGTCGATGGCGCAGCGCCCGGCAGCACTCGGCTCGAGAGCTTCTGGAGCTTTGCGACGTATCTGCTGTCGGTATCGCCGTTGGTCTTGAGCTGCACCTGGGCCTGAATCGACATGTGCGCGTACAGGCTCGTGTTGGTCGACGCATTCAATGGATTGGCCGCATCGCCCGTCGACGTGGAGTAAACCTGATAGAGTCCGTCATTGAGACCATTGGCCGTGAGGCCCGACGGGCTGTCGTTGAGGAAGGATGCCTTGAGCGCGTTGGCTGCCGTCGTCCATGCGCTGGCCGGGCCGCCTTCGGTCGCATAGAGGACGGCTGCCTTCGCGAGATAGGCGTTGGTCATCAACGCGAAGCCTGCCGGCGTCGAGAAATTGGTTGCCGTCTGATGGAAGCCCGATGGCACGGTGAACGGAAACGACGAGCCGCCGGCGGCGAGCAGCGTATTGGCCGACTGCAGCTCGCTGATGATGTACTTGTACATCGAGTCGCGCGAGACGAACGGCGCGAGAACCGACGGGTCGGCTTCGACCTCCACGATGCCGCCGAGCGTGTCGCGTGATTCGACCACCTGAAGCAGGAGCGCGGCCTCGATGGTCTTCGCGAATCCCAGCGCGGCCGACTTCTGCGCGGGAGATACGATGGCATCGCTCGCGTTCTTCACCGCGATATCGAAGTTGTAAATATTGCGGAGCGTGGTGTACTGGCCCGACCAATTACCGGCGGCGAAGCCGGCGGGATCGAGCGCGTTGGCGCCGACGGCGACGCCGATGAGATAGTTGGTGGTCGCGCGAGTGTCGCCGAGCGTGAAGTTGTAGGACTCGCGACCGAAGATGCCGAAATCCGAGCGCAATCCACCGAGCGTGCCGCGCCATCCGGCCAGCACGCCGGTGGCGAGCTGCTGGAGTGCGACGGGGCTCGCCGCGGCCGCGGTCACGGTTGGACTGTTGGGGTTCTCGATCTCGGGAGCGCTGCACGCCGCGCAGCAGAGCGCGCATGCGATCGTCAGGCGTGAGCGCGAATGCCGGGTGTTCATGGGGAAGAGAGTCATGGCTCAGTACCCCAGGTCGAGGCTGAAGAAGAACTGGCGCGATGCGGGATATGGCGCGAGATCGACGAAGCGGCCGACGGCGGAGCTGCCACCGTTGTTGAACTCGGGGTCTTCACCCCAGTACTTGGTCCACATTGCGAGGTTGCGACCGCTCGCGCTGAGCCGGAGGCTGCGAGCGCGCACGAGACTCGCCCAGCGCTGCGGCGCATCGTACGTGACGCTGAGCTCGCGGAGCTTCACGAAGGTGCCATCTTGGAGGTACGGCCGTGCGTCGCCCGCCGACCATGCGGAGTAGCGCCACTGTCCGAGCGGCACCCCCGGGATCGGCGACGGATCCATGTAGTCGCGCGAGTTGCCGCCCTGGTCGAACGCCGTGTTCGTCATGTCCGACATGTAGCCGCCGTTCCGCCAGTCGAGCATCGCGAGCAACTGCAGCTTGCCGATCTGGAACGAGTTCGTGAACTGCGTGCTCCCGCGGAGGTTTGCGTCGGCGATCATCGTATCGCGCACCACGCTGCCCGCGAGCGGCTGATCGATCGGCAGCGCGTGACAGGGCAGGCCGTCGGAACCGGTCTTCGGGACGAGCTTGCCGTTGACCGTCGAGTTGACGCAACTGAACGGCACGTCGCCCCAGATGATGCTCGATCGCTGTCCCGGGACGATGCGCGAATGGCCCCAGGCCACGCCGAAGCCGACGCCGGAGTTGAACGGCGGCACCGGAATGTTGTCCACCATCGCGACGTTCTTGGTATATGAGGTTCTGAATGTCCACTCGAAGTTGCGGCGCGAGATCGGCACGAGATTGATCGCGAGCTCGTTGCCGCGCACGGACATCTGGCCGCCGTTGATCAACTTGGTGCCCAGGCCCGAGCTGGGCGTGAGCGGCGAGTTGAGAAGCAGGTTCGTGATGACTCGCGCGTAGTTGGTGAATTCCAACGCCACGCGGTTATGCAGCATCGTGGCGTCGAACCCCCACTCCGTCTCGTGCATCGTCTCCGGCTGAATCGAGGGATTCCCGACGGCGGACGGCTGGACGATCGATGTCTGCCCGCTGACGATCGGCCCGCTCGCGAGCAGTTGCTGATTGTTGCCGAAGTTGGGGCGATTCCCCGACTGGCCCGTCGCCGCCCGGAGCTTGAGCTCGTCGAAAACACTCGTGAACTTCGACAGCGGATTCACGAAGCGGTACGCCGCGGAGAATTTCGGGAACGGGAAGAACCGTGCGGGATCGCCGTTCGCGCTCGAGCGGTCCCCGCGCACCCCGAAGTTCAACGAGAGCTTCTCGTCGTGGAGCAGCATCTGCTCCTGGGCGTAGTACGCCTGGTCGTGGAAGATGGTATACGAGTTCGCTAAATGGTACGACTGGCCCGATGCGACCGTTCCCACGGCCGGTACGAGGCCGTTGTCGTTGATCTCGTAGGTGTTGAGGTTCGACGTCTCATCCACGAGCCCGACAGAGGTCGTGGCGGAGTTCAGCAGGAACATCTTCGGCGTGAACGTCCAGACGGCGTTGATGCTCTGGTTGACCTGGTTGTTGTTCGAGTTGATCTGATCCGCCGTGCCGAGGAAGCCGTCGGCGGGCTCGAACTGGAGGTAGCCCGGTGACAACAGCGTGCCCTGCTGCACGAAGTGATCGGCACCGCCGACATAGGTGAGCGTGATACCATGCGACGCGGTCGACAGCAGCGAGTAGCTCGCGCGCAGATTGCCGACCTCGCGCCACACATCTTCGGTCGCCTGGAGGTGCGTGATGTTCTCGAACGGGTTCGACGTCGCGTACGGATAGCCGTAGAAGGGCGCCAGCGGGTAGTTGCCGCTTGCATCGGGAACCCCGAGCGGAACGATTGCCGGCAGCGTGCCGAGCACCCACATCGGACTCACGCCGGCGTTGTCGTTGTTGCTGATGCCCCGCTGCAGGAAGTTGTGCGTCACACTGACGCCGCCGCTCAGCACGAGCTTCGAGCCGATGGTCTCGTCCAGGTTGAGACGCGCGTCCTGCTTGCGCGTGCCCGTGTTCATCATGATGCCGTGCTCGCGGTCGGTGTGCATCGAGCCGTAGTACTTCGTGTTCCCGACTCCGCCGCTGGCGCTGACGATGGTCTCGAATCCGGGAGTGCGAACGCCGTAGAGCTGTCCCTGATAGTCGTACCACGGGCAGTTCGGATTGCACACCGCCTTGGCGATCGAGTCGCTGTAGGCGTTGGCCGTGAACGGGTGCACGTCGGCGTAGGTGCCGAAGTGGCGCGAGCTCAGCTCCTTCAGAATGTTCTGCGTGCTGACACGCTGCGTGATGTTGTAACGCGTCTCGCCCGACTTGCCGCGCTTGGTGGTGATGACGACCACGCCGTTGGTCGCACGCGATCCGTAGATCGCGCTCGCCGCGGCCGACTTCAACACCTCGATGCTCTCGATGTCGTCCGGATTGATGTCCGCAATGCGATTGACGGTCGCGTCCTGCGCGCTGCCGAGCTGTCCGCTGGCGCGCGTGATGGAGCTTCCGCCGTCCGAGATCGCGGCATTCGAGACGATGACGCCGTCGACGACGTAGAGTGGATCGGCCTGGCCGAGAATCGTGGACTGCCCGCGGATCTGGATCTGCGCGCCGCCACCGGGTGCGCCGCCGTTCTGGTTGATCATCACGCCCGTGAGCTTGCCGGCCAGATTCGACTCGATCGACGTGGCGGGCACCTCGTTGATCGATGCCGTCTGCACCGCGGTGACGGCGGTCGTCGCGTTCACCGTGCTCGTCGTCGTGGCTTCACCCGTGACGGTCACACCTTCCAACTGCAGGACGTCCTTGACGAGCACGAAGTCCATCGTGCTCTGGCCGGCCGCGATGCTCACCGTCGCTCGGCGGAAGCCGATCGCGCGCACGACGACGCTCGCGGCGCCGTCCGGCACATGCAGCCGATAGTGGCCTTGCGCATCGGTGCGGACGCCGCGCGGATCGCCGGCCAGGCCGACGATCGCCTGCGCAATCGGCGCCCGGAGTCCGGTGCTGGTATCGACGACGGTTCCGGTGATGTCTCGCCCCTGACTCTGCTGCGCTCCGAGCGGCGCCGACTGAAGCACGGCGAGCGCGAACGTGCCCGCCAGGAACACCATCCACATGACCTGTTTGCGCACCTGTCACCTCTTCGAGTTGTCGCGGTCGAACGGGAGCTACGGGACGGCGTTGCCGGTGGCGAACCACCGGTCGTACCACGCGATGCTGCGATTGATGCTGTCCGCGATGTGAGCGGTCTCACGAAGGCCGTGCCCCTCGCGTGGATACCGCACCATTACGGTCGGCACGCCCACGTCACGCAGCGCGATGTAGTACTGCTCGGCTTCGGCGATGGGGACGTCGTTGTCATTCTCGCCGTGGATGAACATCACGGGCGTCTTGACGTTCGCCACGTAGCGCAGCGCGCTCCGCGCCCAGAGCGTGTCCATCAGAGCCTTCTCATGCGGATAGCGGCCGAACTCCACGGCGAGATAGTCGTGGTAGTACGACATGTAATTGAAGCTCACTAAATTCGAGATTCCGGCGGCGGGAATGGCGGCCTTGAATCGGTTGGTGCGCGTCACGAGCCAATCCGTGAGCTGTCCGCCGTAGCTGCCGCCTTCCACGCCGAGGCGGCTCGCGTCGAGGAACGAATGCTTGGCCAGGGCGGCATCCACGCCCTGCAGCACGTCCTCCGCTTCCTTCCCATCCTGATCGCCGAAGATGGCGTCCGTGAACTTCTGGCCGTAGCCGGTCGAGCCGCGGTAGTTCACCATGAGCGTGGCGTACCCATGCGCGGCGTAGACCTGCGCTTTGCCGACGAACTCCGGGCCCTGCGCGCCGTGCGGCCCACCGTGAATGGAGACGATCATCGGATGCTTCGCGGTGGTTGAGCCCAACGGCAGCGTGAGGAACTCTTCGACCTCGAGCCCATCGCGCGTCTTGAACCTGATCGCCTCCGTCGGCGCAACCGTACGTGCGGACAACAAGGCCGTGTTCAGCGCGAGCAGCGGGCGCGGATTGCCGCCCTTCTCGAGAATCTCGAGCGTCGCCGGTTCAGCGGGCGTGGCGTACGCGAAGGCGATCGCGCCGTTCTTCGCGATCGACCACGACGCCACGCGGTCGCCGCCGATGACCATCTCGGCGCGCCCGCCGGCGAGCGGCAGGCGATACAGATGCGAGACACCGTGCTCGCCGACCTCCGTGTAGATCGACTGTCCATCGGGTGCCCAGCGCGGCGCGTTCTGTCCGTTGTCGATCACGATGCCGAGCTCCCGCTGATTCGATCCGTCGGCGTTCGCGACCCACACGTGCGCGTTCTCCATGTTCGTCTCGGACGATTGCAACTCTCGCTTGGTGCCGAGGTACGCGATCATCTTGCCGTCCGGCGACCACACGGGCTGCGTCTCGACCGTGCGCTTGTGTATGATGGTCCGACTCTGCTTCGTGCCGGCGTTCACCGCGAACACGTCGAGGTGAAACACGCGATCGGGATCCGCCTCCGGGTTCGAGACGTACACGATCTCGTTGCCCGACGGCGACCAATCGATGGAATGTTCGTCGCGGTTTCCGTCGGTGAGTTGCGTGACCTTTCGCGTGGCGACGTCCACGACGTAGATGTGCGTTCGCCGGTTGTCGTTGAAGCGCGTGAGTCCTTCGCTTGCCGTGGGCTTGTACGCGTACCGCGTGATCACCATCGGGTCGCCATTCGCATCCGCCTCGGGGCCGGGCGCGGTGGACGTGTACGCGATCCGAGTTCCGTCGGGCGACCAGGCGAGACGATTGCCGGCGCGCGGCAGGACGGCGTTCGTTCCGTGCGTCGTCGCCAGCAATTGCACGTCCGATCCGTCGGCGTGCGCCACGGCGACTCCGCTGCTGTCGCCGACTCGTCCACTGAATGCGATCCACTTCCCGTCGGGCGACCATCGCGGTCCCGACGCGCCGTTGCCGTCCGCGCCGAGCCGCGTGGTGTTTCCGGTCGCGAGGTCGCGAATCCAGATCTCGGACGTCGGGCGCGCGCCCTTGTCGTTGCGGGTGACGGCATACGCGATCTTGCCACCGTCCGGTGAGATCTGAACCTCACCGAGCGTGCGGAGCGCCGAGAGGTCGGCGATCTGCAGGCCGTGTGGATCCTGCGCGGTGAGCGTCGATGCGGAAGCGACCATCGCGAGCGCGATGAGTCGAATGGTGCGCCGTGCGTGCATGCGGATGACCTCGGGAGCGCGTCGAATCACGTGAACACGTAGATAAGACGTGGCAGCATTCGTTTCGGCCTATCCGTCCCCAGGCAGCGGCAGCCGTTCGTCCGGGGGCTGTCGCAGCGCGGCGCGCCGCATCAGGATCTCTGTGCTGGGCGGCGCGGTCAGCGCCGTCGCGCGATACCAGGCATCGATGTCGGCCAGCATCTGCCGGAGCTCGCGCAACCGTCGCGCATGCTCCGGGCACCCGGCGGCCCAGGCATCCACGGCCGCGCGTTCGGCGCCCGTGGCGCGCCCGCTGAGAGCGCGCATGAGTAGCTCATCGTTCACATATACTAAACGCGGATCGAGGCCTTTCGGCCTACGCGCATGGATGCGCGTGCGCGACGAGGGTCCGGCGGAGGTCGAGCAGCGCGGCCGCCACGTGGTTCTTGACCGTCGAGACGGAGATGCCCAGGACGTCGGCGACTTCCTTGTAGGTGAGCTCGTGCAGATACGCGAGGATGAACGCCTCTCGGCGCTTCGGCGGGAGGGCGTCGACCGCGTGCTGGATCGCCTCGTGCTGCTCGTCGCGCTCGACCACCTGATCCGGCCGCGGAGTGGTCATCGCGATCCCCGCGCTGTCCGTGGCGCGTTCGCGGACGCGTCGCTTGCGCGTCTCGTCGACCACGAGATTGCGTGCGACGCGAAAGATGTACGCGCGAAGCTGATCCGGTTGGATGTCGCCGCGATTGATCCAGACGCGCAGGAACGTCTCCTGGGCCACGTCGTCCGCGGCTTCGCCGTCGTGAAGCAGTCGCGTCGAGAAGGTCAGCACTGGACGCCAGAACTCGGCGAGCAGGTGCTCGAACGCGCGGCCGTCGCCGTCGGCGAAGCGTACGGTCAGCGCCAGTTCGTCGTCGACGGCAGGCGCGGTGGACCCGGTCCATGGCGGCGAGAGTCGAAGCGCGCGCGCCGGGGGCGGACTCAGGAAACCGCCCCCGCAGGCCGCCTCGATTGCTTGATAATGATGCGCCATGCACGTACTGGCGCACGAGGCCGTGACTACCCTTACTCGAGTGAACGCGGGTTTGCGCTGACGATCGCGGACGGCGAGTCGCGTCGCGGAGGAGCGGCTACCGGATATCGGCTGGATCCGCCGCAGCCGTGTCGATTCCGCGCCGCCTCATTCGTCGTCGCGGTGAACCATCGAACACTCAACCGGAGGGTGCATCACATGAAGTTCCTCGGATTCATCCGGGCCGACGAGAAATATCGCGAGCAGGGTCCGCCGCCCGCTCTCATGGAGGCCATGGGCGCGTTCGTCCAGGACAGCTTTCAATCGGGCGTGCTCGTGGACACCGGCGGCCTCAAACCCAGTGCCGCGGCAACGCGAATTCGTATCGAGAAAGGAAAGCTCACCATGTCCGACGGCCCGTTCAGCGAGGCCAAGGAAGTCGTCGGCGGCTGGGCGATCATGAAAGGGAACTCGAAAGCCGAGGTGCTCGCGGTCTCACGGAAGTTCATGGAGCTGCATCAGCAGCACTGGCCTGACTGGGAGGGGACGTCCGAGCTGTACGAGATGGAGGAGTACGGCTGAGCGCATCGATTCGGATCTACCGTCCGGAGCTCGACTGCGATCGGTCTCGCGCAGCCGCCGCTCCGGACTAGCCGCGCGCTACCCGGTGATTCCGCGAACGACTCCGCGGAGCTCTCGCTCGGGTGCAGAATGCAGCGCGTCGTGCAGCGCGGCATCCGATGAGAAGGTCGTCCGCGACAGCTCGCGCGCGGTGATCGCAACCGGCACGGTCGCGCCGCCGAAGATGTCGGGTTCGATGACGACGTCGGCGCCGACGCGCCGGACATGCCATTCGCCGAACTGCGAGAGATCCATGTGATCGGTGCAGAAGGTCAGCGAGATCAGATCGCCAAGCCGCACGAACGTGTAGTCGTCGATGAGCTGCTCGAGTGTTACGCCGCAGCATGTGACCAGCCCGTCGCGACGGCGCTCGACATCGCGAAAGAACGGCTGCCACTCGGCCACCGATCGCACGCGATCGTATACCGTGATTGCGTGTTGCGCCACGAGTGCTGCCGCGTAAGGATCAGAGTCTTCCAACAGACCGATGCATCGCGGCCAGACACCCTGTCGGACCGCGGCCGGCGCATGAATGAAATCGAGCACGATCCCGCGTTCGGGATCGACGCGTGGGGCTGCGTCTTCGACCGCCCAGCCGCAGTCGTGTTGTGCGACCGCGTGCATGATCGTCGCGCGACGTGGATGATGCTGCAGCGCAACGCAGTGGTGCATCACCTCGCCGGCGAGGCGTGCGTGGTCTGGCTGCGTGATGAGTAGAAGGTGTTCCCCGGCCGTGCGGACAATCATGTGCGCGCTCGAGTGAAAGCCGACCGAAAGTTATGCGTGCGACTGACGTCGAGTATCAATCCTCCGCGTGAGTCGCTCATTCAGATCAGCAGCCTCCCGGCGGCGCTGTGCGCGCGATGAAGTATTCGACGCGTCCCGGCGTGTTCGCGCAGGTGGCCGCGAGCACGCGCCCGCTTCCATCGACCCGGCGGGCGACGACCCCCATGGGCACTTTCCACGCGGGAGCCGGATCGCCGTAGCTCGCCATGATGCGCCCCCAGATCGGCGCGACGATCGCTCCGCTCTCACCGTCGGGCACGATCGTCTTGCGCTGATCGAACCCGATCCAGATCGTGCCGACGAGCTCCGGCGTGTATCCCACGAACCAGAGATCCGATACGCCGTTCGACGTACCCGTCTTGCCCGCGACCACGCCGCGATATCCAGCCGCGCGCAATGGCAGCGCCGTCCCCGAATCGATTGCGTCCTTCAACATGTCCGTGACGACGAACGCCACCGACGGGTCGAGCGCGGCGCGCACGACGGGCCTCTGCGCCCACACGACGTTGCCCGCCTTGTCGAGCACGCGTGTGATGAAGCGTGGCCGCGGCTGCTTGCCGAGCGTCGCGAGCGTGGCATACGCGGTGGTGACCTCGATCGGCGTTGCCTCGATGGATCCGAGGACGACGGACGGCACCATCGGGATCGGGCCGCGGACGCCGGCACGTCGAGCCTGGTCGACGATGCGGTTCAATCCAACCATTGTGGCCAGGCGCACCGTGGCCACATTGCTGGATGCGGCGAGCGCCTGTCGCATCGTCATCGTGTCGGTGTACTTGTCGTCCTCATTGTCCGGCGACCACGTTCGACCACCGACGTTCATGCGCAGTGGTTGATTCGACAATTGATATGACGGCGGATAGCCGGCGGCCACCGCCGCGGCGAAGACGAAGGGCTTGAAGGTGCTGGCCATCTGCCGATCTGCATTGAGCGCGCGGTTGAACTGCGAGTCCCGATAGTCACGCCCTCCGATCAGCGCGCGCACGTCGCCGGTTCGCGGATCCATGAACACGACCGCGGCCTGCAGGTAGTCCGTGCCGTTCGCGGACACGGCGGACTCGCTCGTCGCGTTTGCGTAGCTCGGATGCGCGAAGGTCCCATACGCGCCGGACTCGATGGCGGCGAGCTGACGGTTCACCTCCAGCTCGGCGATGCTCTGCAGCTTCGAGTCGAGCGTCGTCTCGACGACGTAGCCGTCGCGATCGAATGGCGCGGCCACGCTGTCCTCGAGCAGTTGCCGAACCGCCTGGATGAAATACGGCGCGCTGCCATCGGAGATCGGCACGCCTCGCCGCAGGCGGATCGGTATGATGCCGGCCGCGTCGGCCTGCGCTGCCGTGACGCGGTGCTGCGCCGTCATGCGCTTGAGAACGATGCGTCGGCCTCTGAGCGCCTGGTCGAGATTGCTGCGCGGATTCAACTCCGATGGAGCGCGCGGGAGTCCGGCGAGCAGGGCCGCCTCATCGAGCGTGAGCTGCGAGGCGTGTTTGCCGAAGTACTCACGTGAGGCGGCCTCGATGCCATAGGCGCCATGGCCGAAATAGATCTGGTTGAGGTACGCCTCGAGAATCTGCTGTTTCGAATACTTGTGTTCGATCATCTGCGCCACGCGTCCTTCGGCGAACTTGCGTGACATGGTCCGCTCGCTCGCGGGCAGGCGATCCGGAAACACATTGCGTGCGAGCTGCATCGTGATCGTGCTCGACCCTTGTCCGATTCGCAGCTCGCGCGCGTTGTGATACGCGGCGCCGGCGACGCGGCGCCAATCGATCCCGTGATGCTGCCAGAAGCGCTGGTCTTCCATCGCGACGAACGCGGCAGGCACGTAGGCCGGAAGGGAATCCAGCGTGATCTCTACGCGTTTCTGCGGCGGGATGCGCGCGAGCTCGTTGCCCGAGCGGTCCTCGATCACCGTGGCGCCGTCGACGTTGTCGTCGAGCCGGCTGATATCGGGACATCCACGAAGACCGCAGCGCATCCACAGCACGGCGACGATGACCAGCGCCAACACGAACGTCACGGCGAGGAGCTGCGACACTCGCCACAGCATCGAAGACTTCACATCATGGGAGAGGGGCAGCAACCATGCCCCGATGACCCTCGTGATCACACGCTCGGCACCGGCGCGCATGCGCCGAAGGTCGAATGTCTTCGCGCGCGATTGCACGGCGCTAGATTCCGCAGCCGA
>Ga0070679_100001664_pt1 | contig 20037 bp, 14 predicted proteins | sample KBSC63BmetaG_FD_65652 | JGI IMG/M metagenome (GOLD analysis project Ga0070679, IMG submission 65652) | Corn rhizosphere microbial communities from Kellogg Biological Station, Michigan, USA - KBS C6-3B metaG | ecosystem: Host-associated > Plants > Roots > Rhizosphere | place: USA: Michigan... | reverse complement strand
AGCCGCGCGACGATGGCGTCGGCCTCGGTCAGCGCCGCGGCGAACAGGGCGGTGAACACGTGCACCAGGCGCGTGTCGATGCCGTCGACCCACATCGGCTCCGGCGCGTCGATGGCGATGTCGGCGGCGCGACCGTCGCGGCGCTCGGCCATGGCGGCGGCGGCGCGAACCGCCACGCGCAGATCGAGCGGGCGTAGACGGCGCGACTCGCCGCGCGTCCAGCCGCGCACGTCGGCGACGACGCGCGCCAGGTGCTGCACGGTGTCGCGCGCGTCGGCCAGGCAGTAGGCGAGCTGCAGCGTCGACTGATCGGCGACGTTCGCCGGACGGCGGCGCAGCACCTCGCCCGCACGCTCGATGCGGCCGAGCAGGTGCTCGAGCGGCAGCTCGAGCGCGTGGCAGAGGGCGCCGGTGACGTCGTGCTCGTCGCACGAAGAGACGGCGCGAAGCGAGGACGTTTGCATGCCGGCGCGCCTCTGCAGTGTCGATGCCAGCGGTCGCCGACGTGCGAAGGGCGCGCGGCTCGCGGAACCCGCTGCGACGGCGCCGGTCGCGCCCGCGGCGGACCGTCGCGGCGCGCGGGATTCCGTCACGGAACGCCGTGCCCGCGCGCGCGGCGAGGGCGTATCTGTGCGACGACACTGGGGCCCGCGCGTGGCACGTCGGCTGCTATGTCGCGGCGACGGCGAGGCGCGCCGGTGACTTGCGGGCGCTGACATCGCGTGCGGAGCTCACCCCCCGGTGCTGCACGTGGAAGTGGCGCGGCTGCGTGCCGGCGCGCTTCGCTCTCTACTTCAACAGCGCGAGCAGCTGCGTGGTGTCGATCGGCTTGTAGAGGACGGTCGCCTCGCCCATCTGCGCGGCGCGCGCGACCAGCGGATGCGTCGACGCGTGGCCGGTGAGGAACACGATGCGGCCGGCGAAGCGCTCGGTGCGCAGCCAGGCGAACGCATCGAGGCCGCTCGGCTCGCCCGACCCGAGGTTCACGTCGAGGATGCCGAGCACGCAGCCGAGCACGGCGGCGCGCTGGGCGCGGATCTCGGCGAGCGTGCGCAACCCGATGCACTCACGGCCGGTGGTGCGCAGAATCAGGTCGCAGAGTGTGGTGCGCAGATCGTCATCGTCTTCGAGCACGAATACGCGATCCGCCATGCGCGCATGCTACCACGGCGCGCGGCGGATCCGCGCCAGCGACGGCGACGGCGTCGCCGGCACCAGGCCGAGGTCGGCCAGGATGTTCGCCGTCACCCGCGTCGCGGCAAGATCGTGCCTCGTGAAGCAGTCGCTCTCGCCGCTCGAGCACGGCCGCTCGCCCCCCGCCACGCGCACGGCCGCGTCGCCGGCCCACGGATCGAGCGCGTGCGCCCAATACATCGATCCGATGTTCACGACCCGCGCGCCGCCGGCCGCGCGGTAGGCGACCATGACCGGCTGCTGATCGAGGTGCAGCCCGTCGGTCGAGGCGAGCAGCTGCAAGTCGAACGGCAGCGATCCGCTGTCGGCGAGCGGCGCCTCGTACTCGTAGCCGACGAGCTGCCGCAGCGGCGCGTCCGTGTCCACCCCGCGGAAGATCGGATGGCCGGGCGCGGTCACGTGGAAGTCGTCGGCGACGCGCAGCTTGGCCGCGGGATCGCCGGTGGCGCACTCCGGATGCGCGGCCGAGCACCAGGCGACGTAGTGCGTGCCGGTGAGCGTGTCGGATGGATTGTCGTGCGGCGGGCGCTTGCCGTCGACCGGCTTGTCGCCGAACTCGTTCTTGTGCGTGTTGGTGTCCGAGATCGTGCGCGAGAACGAGCGCGGATCGCCGTGTTTGAAGCGGATCAGCCCATCGACGGCGTCGGAGCCGAAGAACGCGAGGTTGAGCCCGCCGTCGCGCGCGCGCTCGACGTTGTCGCGCATCGCGGCCGACCAATACTCGTCGTGACCGACCGAGAGGAACGCGGTGGCGCGCGTCAGATCGTAGCCCTCGTGCACGTCGACGTCGGAGACGTAGGCGACGTCGTATCCTTGCGCCTCGAGCCAACGCACCATCGGGTACTCGTACAGGAAGTAGCCCGACGAGTACGAATAGATCCCGAGCGCCGCGACGCTGCGCAGCGGTCGATCGAGCGAAACGTAGACGGTGCCGCGATAGGCGCTCGAGCTGTTGGCGGCGCCGTCCCAGTCATTGTAGGCCTCGTCGGTGTAGTCGGCGCGCTCGAACAGGAGCGGCGCCGGCCGCTCGTCGTCACGCACGACGAAGGTGACGAAGAAGCTCTTCGCGCTCGCTTTCGAATCGAGCCGGAGCGCGTACACGCCGGAGACGGCGTCGGGCGGAACGGTGATCGAGAACGTGGACGTCCAGCCCGCGCGCACGGGGGTGAGCGGGGCGAGCCGCGCCGCCGGCTGCGGATGGCCGTAGACGTCGCCGTCGAGGAGCTGGCGCGCGCCGCGGCCGCCGTACCAGCCGGTGCGCAACAAGCGCCAGTGCACGGCGTCGCCGTCGGCCGCCGTCGAGAGCATGACCTCGACGCGCTGCCCGGGGCGATACGAGGTGCGATCGACGTAGGCTTCGACCTCGCGCGCCATCGACCACTGCGGGTAGGGGATCCACCAGTCGTCGCTGCCCGTGCGCTCGTTCTCGACGACGATGGGGTTGATCGCGCCCGCGTCGGGGGCGCGGCGCGGGCCGATCAGCGCGGTCGTCAGATCGAGGGTGGCGTCGCTCCCGCGGGCGAGCTGGAACGGCTGCGTGGCCGCGCCGGCGGCGAAGCGCGTGCCGCTCGACCGGCCGCACGCCATCCCGTCGGCGCCGACGCGGCAGTGATCGGCCCGCCCGTCGCCGTCGACGTCGATGAGCTCGACGGGCGCGCCCTGGCGCGGCCTGCCGACCAGCCCGCCGGCGTCCCACGCGCTCGACGCGAAGCCGCTGCGCGCCGTCGCGCATTGCGCGCCGTGGTGGTCGAACAGGCAGACGTCGGCGCGGCCGTCGCCGTCGATGTCGCCGAAGCGCGCGACCTCGCCGCTTGCGATCCCGCCGAGCACCGGCCCGGGCGAGAAGCGCGTGCCGTCGAAGAGCATGCAGCGCACCTCGCCGCCCTCGCGGCCGCAGACGTCGCGCCGACGATCGCCGTCGATGTCGACGAGCTCGAAGAAGCCGTCGTGGCCGCTCACGCCGTCGTCGGCGAACGCGCCGGTGCGCAGGAGCTCGCTCGAGAAGTGGTCGCCGCGGGCGAGCGCACAGCGCACGCCGTCGCTGCACTTCACGCAGACGTCGTCGGCGCCGTCGCCGTCGATGTCGCCGAGGCGCATGCTCGGCGCGCACTCGGCGGCGTCGTCGCCGAACGAGACGCGCAGCCACGGCGCCGGCGCGGCGAAGGTGCCGTCGCCGCGGCCGTGCGCGCAGAGCAGCGCCGACGGCTGGCGCGCGCAGACGTCGACGAGCCCGTCACCGTCGACGTCGGCGAAGGCGATGGTGGGCACCGCCGCCCAGCGGGCGAAGCCGTCGGCGTCGGCGAAGCCGTCGGAGTAACGCGTGGCGCCGAACGAGTCAGCCGTGGTGCGCAGCGCGCAACCGAGCCCGGTGATGCGCCGCAGGCAGACGTCGGAGCGGCCGTCGCCGTCGAGATCGGGCGTGAGCAGCGCCGTGTCGTCGCCGGCGGCGGCGCTGCCCCATCCGAAATCGGAGGTCCACAACGCGGCGTCGGTGAAGCCCTGCTCGGTCCAGCGCGAGCACCACACGCCGTCCTCGCCGCGCGCGCAGGCGGCGATGCTCTCGGCCGAACGCGCGAGGTGCGGGCTGCGGCAACCGGCGACGACGGGGAGGAGAGCGACCGCGAAAAGCGCGACACGAAGCATTGGCTCCGCGCCTATTGCAATGCACGCGCCGCTCGCCGAACGCAGGATTCGCGGCGTTGCACGTCACTCCGCGGGGTGGGGCGCCCCGACGGTGGGGCGCGCTGACCCGGGGGTGCGTCTGCTGCCTGCCGGCCGCATCGCGGATCCGCGCTGCCGTCAGCGGCGCGTCACGACGAACATGAAGCAGCCATACGCGACGTTGCGGCTGTGCAGCTGCGTCGTCTCGGGATCGGCGAGGAGCTGCGCGATCTCGGCCTCGACGCGGCCGCCGTCGTGCACCACGGCGTCGCGGATCCAGCCGCGCCGATCGTACGCGCGCAACACTTGCGGCTTGCCGCGCCACTCCTCCGGATAGGCGTCGCTCGCCGGCGGCCCCGCGCACGGCTCGGCGTGCGCGAACACGGCGCCGATCTCGCGATAGGGGCTGTCCGCCGCGATCGGCGGCGCGTAGCCGAACAAGAAGAGCGCCTCGCCCGCGCGCGCGTTGCGCAGGCAGCAGCGCAGCGGCTCACCACCGTCGGCGCGGATCGGCGCGACCGGGTTGTCCGAGGCGTCGCGACGGCTCGAGCGCACGCGCGCGAGCACGTCGGTGGGGATGGCGTGGATGCGAAAGCTCGGCTGGTCCATGCGTGCAACCTACGTCGGGGGCGCCGGCGGCGCTGGCCGTTTTCGGACGCTGCATTCGCAACACCGCACCGGCGACCCCGGCGGCCAGCGCCAACGCCACGACGGTGACGGCGAGGTGGCGCGGCGACGACAGCCACGACCAGCAGCGGCGCCCGATCTGCAGCGAATCGATCGCCGCGTCGACGGCGAGCCCGACGAGCGCCGCGCCGCCGCGGCGGATCCAGTGCGCCGCGTCGCGCAGCTCGGGACGCGCGATCATCGGCGCCGCTCCATGGTCTCGGCGAGACAGCGCGGGCAGAACTTGTGCTCCGGCCCGCCGCTGTAGCCGCACACGCGGCAGGTCAGCGGCGACGACGCCTGCTCCGGCCGCGGCTCGGGCAGCGTCACGTCGTCGTCGTCGGGCAAACCGGGCGGGCGCTTCTTGCGCGCCTCGCGCCGCTCGAGCTGCTTCTGGCGATGGACGTTGATGTCGACCCAGCGCAACAGCGAGTCGAGAATGGACATGGCTCCTCCTCGGTACGAACGTTCGAGAACGCGATCACGGCTTCGGTGGAGCGGCCGCGATCAGAGGAGGAGCGAGCAGTTCGTGAGGTAGAGCGGCGCGGCGACGACGTCCGCGCGCGAGAGGGAGCGACCGACCGTGACTCGTTGTGGCAGCGCCCGCGCCGCGGTAACCGACGCCACCACCACCGGCGCGACGCGCGCCTGGCGCAACACCTGCGCCGCCGCGGCCACTTCGGCATAGGCCGCGCGCGGCGCCGGCCCACCGCCGGCGAGCGCGAGAATGACGCACACCAGCACGGAGCGAACGGTTCGCCGGTGCGCGGGCGTCATAGCCGATGTGGTGATCATCGATCGCGCACCTGTCAAGGCGCGATCGTCGAATTTCGCGGCCGTCCGCTGCGGCGCGGCGGCTACAGCGCGCCGGGCGTGGTCACCGCGAAGCGCCGCCGCCCGCGCAAGATCTCCACGAGCGCCTTGGGATCCACCGGCTTGACCAGATGTTGGTCGAACCCCGCGCGCATCACCGCCTCGCGATCTTGCTGCTGTCCGTAGCCGGTGAGCGCGACCAGGAAGATGTCGTTGGGCCCGAACGCCTTGCGCACCCGCCGCGCCACCTCGTAGCCATCGAGCACCGGCAGCCCGATGTCGACCAGCGCCACCACCGGGCGATGGCGCTCGATGACGTCGACGCCGCTCTGTCCGTCGCTGGCGGTGACCACGTGATAGCCGGCCTCCTCGAGGATCGCCTGCAAGAGGACGCGGTTGTCCTCCTGATCCTCGACGAGCACCAGCCGCTCGCTGAGCGTCACCCCGTCGAGCCCGCGCTCGAGGTCGGGCGTGCGATTGGTGAGCGGCAGCCGCACCACGAACTCGCTGCCGCGCCCCGGCCCGGCGCTGTCCGCCTTGACCTCGCCGCCGTGCGCGCCGACGAACGAGCGCACGATGGCCAGCCCGAGCCCCATGCCGCCGTTGTGCAGCGTGCCGTCGTGGCTGTCGTCGTCGACGGCGCGCACGAACGGATCGAAGATCTTCTGCAGCATGTCGCGCGGGATGCCGATGCCCTCGTCGCGCACGCGCAGCATCGCGTGACCGTCCGGCGCCGACAACGACACCGTCGCGCGCTTGCCCCGCGGCGTGTACTTGATGGCGTTGGCGAGCAGGTTCACCTCGATCTGCTGCAGGCGATCGGGATCGCCGAACACGCGCACCGGCTTGTCGGGCTGCTCGACCTCGAGCTCGACGCCGGCCTGCTGCGCCAGCGCCCGCGTGCGCTCCACCGCCGCCTCGAGCGTGGCGCGCAGATCGAGCACCTCGCGGCGCAGCTCGATCCCGTCCTGGCGCATGCGCGACACGTCCAGTAGATCGTCGAGCAGCCGCGCCATGTGCTTGCACTGGCGCTCGATGGCGTCGAGCGCGCGCTGCTCGACGCCGGCCGACGCCGGCGACTTCAACAGCGTCGACGCGTGCAGGAGCGCCGACAGCGGATTGCGCAGCTCGTGCGACAGCATCGCCATGAACTGCTCGCGCATCTTGAGCGCGCGCTTGATGTCCTGCTCGTCGCGCTTGCGCTGGGTCATGTCGCGCGCGATCGTCGAGGTGCCGACGAAGCCGCCGCGATCGTTGTGCTGCGCCGTCACGCGCAGCTGCACGTCGACGGTGCTGGTGTCCTTGCGCACGATGCTGGCCTCGAACGGCTCGACCTGATCGCCGAGCTGCACGCGCCGGATCATCGCCGCCCACGCCGTCTTCTGCTCGTCGGGAATGAGGAACGCGTGGTCGCGCCCGAGCACCTCCTCGGCGCTGTAGCCGTAGAGCTGCTCGGCGCCGCGGTTCCAGCTCTCGATGCGCCCGACCGAGTCGGCGTAGGTGATGGCGTCGGTCGTCTGCTCGACGATGCTCGACAGCCGGCGCACGCTCGCCTCGGTGCGCTTGAGCTGCCCGATGTCGATGAGCGTGACCACGACGCCGCGCTTATGCGCCGTCGATTTGTAGGGCAGGATGCGCAAGAGATAATCGACGCCCTCGCGCGTCGACACCTCGCGCACGATGGGTTGCCCGTCGGCCAGCACCTTGTTCACGTCTTCGTCGAGCGTGCCGTGCTGGATGGTCGGCGCGAAGCTGTCGAAGCGCCGGCCCACGTCCTGCGGCAGGAGGCGGAACACCGACGCGATCTGCGACGTGTACTTGCGGATGCACAGCTTGTCGTCGAGGAACATGACGCCGACGTCGATCGAGTGCAAAAGGTTGTCGAGGTCGTCGGTGGTCTCGCCGAGCTGCGTGATCTTGCGCTGGTGCTCGACGTTGACCGTGTAGAGCTCCTCGTTGACCGAGTGCAGCTCCTCGTTGGTCGACTGCAGCTCCTCGTTCGAGGCCACCAGCTCTTCATTGGTCGCCTGCAGCTCTTCGTTCGCCGTCTCCAGCTCTTCGATCGTCGCCTGCAGGCTCTCCTTGGTGAAGCGCAGCTCCGACTCGAGCGCCGCCACGTAGTCGCGCGACGCCGCCGGCACATCGACCGCCGCCGCGTTGGCCTGCGTCAGCGGCGTCGGCCCCTTGTTCTCGTACTGCACGAGGAAGTGGACGTTGCCGTACCCTTCGCCGAACGGCTCGACGGTGATGCGATACTCCTCGGCGCCGCCGCTCTTCGACTGCACCGGAATGCCGGCGAGCTGCACCTTGCGCTTCTCCTTCGACGCGTGTTGCAACGCGCCGAGCAGCGCGGTCTTCACGCTGTCGTCGACCAGATCGAGCACGTTGGTCGACGCGCGCCCGCCCTTGACGCGCAACAGCGACTCGGCGCCGCCGAACGTGTGCACCAGGTGATACTGCTCGTCGACGAGCAGGCTGGGCGGCATGGCACGCTCGAGCAGCTGATCGTAGAGCCCGAGGACCTGCGGCCCCGGCCACCCGCGCGCGCCACCGAGCAGCGTGCGGCCGGCCCCCGCCGGCATCGGCATCGCCAGCGGCAGGCGGATGTCGGGCAGGCGCGCGTCGCGGCGCTTGGTGTAGATGCGCCAGTGGCTGTCGAGCGTCTCGAACTCGTCGGCGATCTCGCCCGGCGTCTCCGACGGGCCGAGCAGGAGCGTGCCGCCGGTCTTGAGCCCGAAGTGCAACAGCGACAGCACCTTCTTCTGCACCACCGGCTGGAAGTAGATGAGAAGGTTGCGGCACGAGATCAGATCGACGCGCGTGAAGGGCGCGTCGTTGATGAGGTTGTGCTGCGCGAACACCACGAGCTGGCGGATCTCCTTGGCCACGCGGTGGCGCTGCCCGTCGGCCTGGAAGTAACGCGCGCGCCGCGACGGCTCGACCTCCGACAGCGCGTCCTCGTCGTAAATGCCGAGCGACGCCACGTCGAGCGAGGTGCGGTGCACGTCGGTGGCGAAGATGCGCAGGTTGATCGGACGCCCCGCCGCGGTCAGCTGCTCGTGCAACAAGATCGCGATCGAGTAGACCTCCTCGCCGGTGGCGCAGGCGGCGCACCAGATGCGGATCTCCTCGTCGGGCGGCACGCGCCGCAGGATCTCCGGGATCACCGTGCGCTGGAGCGTCTCGAACGCTTCCGGATCGCGGAAGAAGCGGGTCACGCCGATCAGCAGGTCTTTGTAGAGCGCGTTCAGCTCGTCGGAGTTCGCCGCGAGCAGCTTGGCGTACCCTCCGAGATCGGCGGCATTGGTGAGCGCCACGCGCCGCTCGATCCGCCGCATCACCGTCGACGGCTTGTAGTGCGCGAAGTCGATGCCGTACTCCGCGCGCAGAAGCTGCAGGATGTCTTCCATCGCCGCCGAGCGCGGCACCGGCCGCTCGTTCGGCGGATCGTTGCGACGCTCGCGATCGCTGGCATAGCGCACCAGCGCGGCCGGCATCTCCTCGGGCTTGAGGAACAGATCGACCACGTTCGACTGCTGCGCCGACAGCGGCATGCTCTGAAAGCGCGCCGACTCCGGCGTCTGGCAGATGATGAGCCCGCCCGCATCGTGGATTTCGCGCACGCCGCGCGAGCCGTCGGAGCCGGCGCCCGAGAGCACGATGCCGACGGCGCGCCGCCCGGCGTCGTTCGCCAGCGAGCGGAAGAAGTGATCGATCGGCAGGCTGAACGCGCGCACGTCTTCGCGCTCGTTGAGCAGCAGCTTGCCGCCGGAGATGATCATGTCCTTGCGCGCCGGGATGAGATAGATGGCGTCGGACTGCACCTCCATGCCGTCGACGACGCGATGAATCGGGATCGTCGTCTGCCGCGCGAGCAGCTCGTCCATGCGGCTCTCGAAGTCCGGCGACAGGTGTTGCAGCACGACGAACGCCATCCCCGACGGATGCGGCATCGCGGCGAACAGCCGCTCGAGCGGCTCGAGGCCGCCCGCCGATGCGCCGATTCCAACGATCAAAAATTCCGAGGCGGTTCCACCTACCGTCCCGTGCTCGCTGCTCATCGATTGCTCCGCAGTGTCCTTTTTTCACGTTCTGTGTACCGAGGTGGCGCTTGTCTAGTCTTGCGCGCCGTCAACCGGCCGTTTCCATGCGGGGACGCCGTCCTCCACGCGACGCACGGTCAACCAATCGGATTCATTGAGGACTACTGCGACGGAGCGCTGGTGCGACGCTTGCGACACCGGCGGGCATGCGCAAACGGACGGCGACCCTCGTGACTTTTCTCGCGACCCTGGCGATCGGCTGCGGCGGCTCGATGAGCACGACCGGCAACGGTGGCAACGGCGACAACGGCAGCGGCGGCTCGGGCGGAAGCGGTGCGGGCGGCGCCGGCGGATCCGGCGGCGGCGGCGACACCGGCGGCGGCGGAATGGGCGGCGGCGGCTCGGGCGGCGACGGCGGCGGCGGCGCGACCGGCGGCGGCGGCTCCGGCGGCTCGGGCGGCGGCGTCGCGGGGCTCGTGTTCGGCGCCTACAAGGACACCAGCATCAACATGAACTGGAACACCAACGTGATCTCGACGAACGTGTCGGGCGCGGCGACGGCGCTCGCGACCGATCTGACGAGCGCGGGCGCCAAGACGGTCACGCTCGCGTTCGCCACCGGCGAGTGCGGCAGCGAGAACTGGGGCGGCGTGCAGGGCGCAGCGATGGCGACGGCCAACGTGTCGCTGCTGAATCAGGCTGGCATCCAGTACATCTTGTCGACGGGCGGCGCGGCCGGGTCGTTCACCTGCAGCAGCGACGCGGGCATGAAGACGTTCATCGATCGCTGGATGAGCGCGGGGCTCATCGGCGTCGACTTCGACATCGAGGCCGGACAGTCGACGCAGGTGATCGGCGATCTGGTCGCGCGCATCAAGGCGGCGCACGTCGCGTATCCGAATCTGCGCTTCAGCCTGACGCTGGCGACGCTGGCCAACAACAACGGCGGCGCGACGGCGACGTCGCTCGGCGCGGGCGCGCCGGACAGCTTCAACGTCTACGGCGACAACACGCTCGCCGCGGTGAAGTCGACGCTCGGCTTCGACGGCAGCGCGGCGACGTGGCCGAGCTACGTGACGGTGGATCTCATGACGATGGACTACGGATCGCCGTCGCCGGGCGTGTGCGTGGTGGCGAACGCCGCGTGCCAGATGGGGCAGTCGGCGCTGCAGGCCGCGTACAATCTGCATGACCACTGGGGCGTGCCGTGGTCGAACATCGAGCTGACGCCGATGATCGGCGGCAACGACGTCGCGGGCGAGCAGTTCACGCTCGCGGATGCGGACGCGGTGGCGAGCTTCGCCAAGCAGCAGAAGCTGGCGGGCGTGCACCACTGGTCGTATGACCGCGACGTCGACTGCCCGGCGGGATCGGCGTCGCCGACGTGCAACTCGATCGGCAACGCGGGGACGCGCGGGTACTTGAAGCGGTTCCTCGCCGCGGGGCTGTAGCCGCGTAAACGTAGTAAAATGGGGCCATGCGCGGCCTTTCGAGCGTGTTGCTGCTCGCATCATTAATGGGGCTCGGCTGCTCGAGCTCTTCCTCGAACAACAACGACGGCGGTGGCGGCGCAGGCGGTGGCGGCGCGGCCGGCTCGGGCGGGGCAGGCGGTGGCGGCGGCGCCGGCGGCTCGGGCGGCGCCGGCGGTGGCGGCGGCGCGTCGCCGATCTCGATGCTGCCCGACACCAGCGCGCGCATCGTGCCGTTCGCCGATCAGCTCGACAACGGATACTCCGACAAGCTCGTGCAGTTCGTCGCCACGCATTTTGCCGGCACGCAGAAGATGCTGAAGGCGGAGAACGATCGTTATCGCGCGGTGAATCCCAATTGGCTCCTATTGCACTACCGGCTCGGCTCGTCGTCGGGCGAGGTGCAGTACATCCACAATGACGCGTGGTCGAGCGACTGGAGCGACGTCACCACGCACGAAGATTGGTTCATGCACAACATGAACGGCATGCGCCATCACGACGCGGGCAGCGACTGGGACATCAACGACATCTCGAATTCCGGATTTCGCGACTATTGGACCACCTCGGTGATCGCCGACATGCGCGCGACCGGCGCGCAGGGCGTGTTCGCCGACAGCTTCGAGGCCGGCATCAGCGGCTACGGCGTCACCGATCCCGACACGCGCTTCGACGGCACCAACCCCGCGAACGCCACGCTGTGGCCGAACGGCGATACCTGGATCGCGCAGAAGCACGAGTGGAGCGCATTCGTCGAGGCGGCGTTCGCGGCCACGCCCGAGCACTTCCTGTTCGTGCCCAACATCGGCGCGATGATCACGGGCTGGGCCGACGTCGACTACTCGAACGTCGACGGCGCGATGCTCGAGGGGTTCGCGTACATGGAGGCGCCGTCGGACTGGGTGCTCGGGATGAACCGCGCCATGAAGCTGACGAGCGCGGGCAAATTCATCATCGTGCAGTCGTATCCGGGCGGGAGCGGGCAGCAATACGTCGACGAGCGCGACTTTCTCCTCGGCACCTATCTATTGATGAAGGGAGCGCACACGTACATCAACCTCGCCGGCAGCGGCGTCTATTGGTTCCCCGAATACGCGCTCGACTTCGGCGCGCCGAAGAGCGCGCTGCCCGCGGACGTGAGCACGTACCTCGCAAGCGGCGTCTACGAGCGCGACTTCGACAAGGGCGTGGTGCTGGTGAACCCGTCGGCGTCGAGCGTGACGGTGACGCTGCCGTCGATGATGCGGCTGGCGCAACCGTCGGGCGGCGGCGCCACCGACGACACGCAGCTCGACGCGAGCGGCAACTACACGGGCGGCACGGTCGCCTTCGCCAACGTTACGTCGGTGACGCTGGCGTCGCGCACCGCGGCGCTGCTCTTGAATCCGTAGCGAGTCGATCAGGGATTGAGGAGGCGCATCGTCCACGCCTCCGACGGCGTGGCGCGCGTGTACACCTCGCGCTCGTGCAGGCGATCTTCGCGGTTCTTCCACAGCTCGATCGTCGTCGGCGTGACGCGATAGCCGGTCCAGTGCGGCGGGCGCGCGACCGGTCCGCCGGCGAAGCGCGCCGTCTCGTCGGCGAGCCGCGCCTCGAGCGCACCGCGCGACTCGAGCGTCTCCGATTGCTCGGACGCCCACGCGCCGAGCTGCGAGCCGCGCGTGCGCGTCGCGAAGTAGGCGTCGGCCTCGCCGTCGCTGACGCGGGTGGCGCGCCCTTCGACGCGCACCTGCCAGCCGATGTGCGGCCACCAGATCGTGAGCGCCACGTCGGGGTGCGCGTCGATCTCGCGCCCTTTGCGCGAGCGCGTGTTGGTGTAGAAGACGAACCCGCCGCCGTCGACGCCCTTGAGCAGGACCACGCGCGCCGACGGCCGCCCATCGTCACCGACGGTCGCCAACGTCATCGCCGTCGGGTCGTGGCACGGCGCTACGCGCGCCTGCGCGAAGAGCTCCGCGAACCGCTGCAGGGGATCCATGCCGACGCATTAGCACGTTTGCACGCCATCAGCACCACCGCGATCCACATCCCTCCCGTCCCACCACCGCCAACCTCACATCCGCCCCTCATCGCGCCATCCGTTCCCGATCCCGTTCCCGATCCCGTTCCCGTCCCACCCGTTCCCGTCCCCGCTCCGTTCCCCGCCGTCCCCCCGCCCGCTCCCGCGAAAAACGCCCACGCCATCTCACTCGCATCCGGCCCGCTCGAATCCGTGTACGACGCCGCCGAATCCCCACCCGACCACGCGTGCCCCATCCCATCCACCGCCACCTTCTCCACCCACTCGCCCCACTTCGTCGTCACATAGGCGCGCCCGCCCACGACCATCCCATTGTCCATCGCATCCGCCATCGCCGGCACCTGCGCCCCCAACATCGCATCCGTATCCCGCCACTGCGCCGCCACCTGGTCTCCATTCACCGGCGCCACCACCGCATCCGACGTCCCCTGCACCACCATCACGCGCACCGGCCGCGCCACCCCCGACATCGCCGTCGCCGCCGCCATCGCCTGCACCGCCGGATCGGGCCCACCGTCGAGCTGCGCCGTCGACGCCCCTGCCAGGCTCGACGCCGCCGCATACTCCAACCCCGCGCCCACCACGATCGCCGAAAACCGATCCGGATAGGTCGCGCCCAAAATCACGCTCATCGCCGCCCCCGCCGACAACCCCGCCGCGTACGTCCGCGCCCCGTCGACGGCGTACTGCCCCGCCACATGATCCACCAACGCCACCAGCTCCGCCGGCTCGCCGCTCCCACGCTTCTGCTGCGCCGGATCGAACCACTGCCAGCACTTGAGCGCCTGCGCCGACGACGGCTCGTCGGGATACAGCGCCAAAAAGCCGTGCTCCTCCGCCACCGCATTCATCTTCGTGCCGGTCGCGAACTGATCCGGATCTTGCGTGCATCCGTGCAGCATGAGCACCAGCGGCGTCGGCGCGCCCGCGTAGCTCGACGGCACATACAGCTTGTACGCGCGCCCGCCGAAGCTGTCGCTCACGAACTGTCCCGCCGCGAACGCCCGCGGCGCCAGGACGACGAGCGCGATCGGCAACATCACGATCACCGCGCCTCGCCGCCGGCGACGGCGCGCGCACGCGAGCACGAGGATCGCGAGCACGATCGGCAGCCCGCCTTCGACCGCCGCCGCGCCAACGGCGGAGCAGCCGCCGCACGCCACCTTCGTGCCGCCCATGTCGCCGCCCGCGCCCGGCGTGACCCAGTTGCCGCCGCCGCCGCCCCATCCGCCGCTGCCACCACCGCCGCTGCCGCCGTTGCCGCCGCCGGCTCCGCCCGCCCCGCCGCCACCACCGCCACCGCTGCCCGCGCCGCCGTCGCCGGGCGCGACCATTCCGGTCAATCCCCAATCGGCCGCCACGATCGCCGCGCTGCACACGCCGACGTCATTGAAGTACTGCCCCGCCGTGCCGCACCCATTCTTCGGATCGACCGGCACGCCGTGATCCATGTTCGCGACCTTGAGCACCTCCACCACCGGCGCGCCCGTCGCGTCCGCATACACATCGCGCGACACGCCCGTCGCCACCGTGTCGCTCATCGTCGGCGTCTGCCCGATCCCGTGCACGTCGGTCCACTGCTTCATGAGCTCGGTCTGGTTGTTCGGGCTGACCACGCTGTCCTTGGTCCCCTGCCAGATCGCGATCCGCGGCCACGGCCCCGTGTAGCTGGGAAAATCATTGCGCACGAGGTCGCCCCACTCCTTCGGCGTGTGCGTGACCCCGGGATTCATGCAGGTCGTGACCTGGTTTTTATTGATCGTGCAATAATAAGGAATTCCCGCGAACGTGGCGCCCGCCGCGAACACGTCCGGCCACGTCGCCAGCATCAGCGCCGTCTGCGCCGCCCCGCCCGACAACCCGCTGATGAACACGCGTTTGCCGTCGACGGAATAGTCGGCCTTCATCTTGTCGACCATCTGCTTCATCGACTCGTTCTCGCCCATCGCCCGCGTCAGGTTCGCGGGGTCGTTGTCGCCGGTAATCGGATTCGTGTTATTTCCGGCCCAATTGAAACAGGTCAACGCGTTATTCGTGGACGTCTGCTCGGGATAGACGACGTAGAACTTGTACTGGTCGGCGAGCGCGTTCCACCCCGCCTTCACGTAGTCGGCCGCCTGCTGCGTGCACGCGTGCAGCGCCAGCACCAGCGGCGCGTTCTGCGGCGTCCCGGCCGGCACGTACTTCCACATGCGCAGCCCGCCCGGGTTCGATCCGAAGTCGGTGACCTGCACGAGCGCGGTGGTCTGCGCGCGCGCCGGCGACGATGAGGCCGTCGCCAATGCCGCGATCGCGAGGAGCGTGGACGTTTTCATGGGGCCTCCTTCAAGAACTCGAGCAGCGCCCGGTCGAACTCGACGGGCCGCTCGAACTGGACCATGTGGCCGGCGCGCGGAATCATCACCAACCGCCCACGCGGCAGCCGCCGCGTCCCCTCTTCGGCCACGTCACGCGTCGTGCCGCCGTGCAAGATCGGATTCGGAATCAGCCCGTCGTCTTCGCCGAACACGACGAGCGCCGGCACCCTGATCGCCGCGAGGCGATCGATCACCGGCTCGTGAACCATCGCGTAGACCGAGCGCGCGACGGCGTAGGTGTAGGCGTCGAAGTCGGGCCCACCGACGACGCGCAGCCGATCGTCGACCATGAAGCGCGCCTCGGGCGGCATGGCGTAGAAGTTCGCCGCCACGTTGGCGTAGATCGCCTCCGCCGGCGTCTTGGCCACGTAGTCCTTGTCGACCGCCTCGGCGAGCCAGCTGCCCTCACCGCGCCCGAAGCGCTCGAACCCCGCCGGCGCGACGAGCACGAGCCGCTCGGCCTTGCCCGGATAGCGCAGCGCATACGTGAGCGCGATCTGCCCGCCCATCGAATGGCCGACGAGCACGACATGCGCGAGCCCGAGCGCGTCGATGACGCCGTCGACGATGCGCGCGTAGAACGCCATCGAGTAGTCGAAGTTCGCCTTCGCCGACTTGCCGTAGCCGGGCAGATCGATGGCGACCACCCGATGCTCCGCGGCCAGCGCGCCCACGTTGCGCTCCCACACCGGCATGTAGCTGCCGAGCCCGTGGATGAGGAGCAGCGCCGGCTCCCCGACGCCCACGTCGGAGAATGCGACCTCCACGCCGTCGACGACGACGTGCGAGACCGGCATCGGATACGAGAGCTTCTTGAACGACAGCGGCGCCGCTGTCGTGCACCCGCACAACGAAATTGTGCAGACGCATAACAACGCCGCGAGGTAATTGTGCGAGCGCATCAGAACATCAACCATTTGAGGGCGAGGAACGTCGTCCACGGATCGCGCGGCCGCCCGGCGGCAGTGCCTGCGGCGACGGGATTCGTGGTCAGCGCCGCGGCCTGCTCGCGCGGGCTGTCGTAGAAGTTGCCGAGGTGCAGATAGGCGGCGTGCAGCTCGATCGACAGGAACACGCGGATGCGATAGGCGAGCATCGCGTTGCCCTCGACGCCGATGAGGTGCCCGCCGCCGGGCGGCGCCACGTTCGACGAGCCCACGGCGCCGCCGATCTTCGCCGTCAACCGGTTGCGCCACACGTCGTAGCTGGCGTTGAGCGTGGCCGCGGTCAGCCCGTAGCCCTGGTTCGACAGATCGGGGACCGCCGAGTAGTAGCGGTTCACCACGTTCGCGTGCGGCATCAGAAGATACGCGCCCGAGGTGGTGAACACGCCCGCCGGCGCGCCGTAGGTGTTGCCGGTGATGACGCCCGAGTAGCGCCCGTCGGTGATGCCGTTGGCGTCGCCCGTCGAGTAGATGAGCTCGGCGGTGACGATGTCGTTGCGCGTGTTGCCGTAGCGGAACCCGACGCGCGCGTCGGCGGCGAGACCGAGCACATCGGCGGCCTTGGCATAGGCGCCGCTCGGCTGCAGCACCGAGACCGATCCGAGGCTGGCCACGGCGAAGGCGCTGCCGCCGAAGCGCCCGGCGGTGAACTCCGGGTTGTACGAGCTGTCGACGCCGACCCACGCGAGGTTGGCGTGGTACTTCTGGCCGTTGAGCGGGAAGCGAAACACGCCGTTGTAGTCGGCGAGCGTCGAGTCGGGCCCCTGGCCGAGCACGCTGACGCCGCCCGCGCCCGACGACGTGTCGCGCAGGTAGCGCACGCTGGCGCCGACGTGCCAGCCATCGCGGATGTCGCGATCGGTGAGCGCCTCGAAGAGCAGGACGTGGTCATCCTCCTGCACCTTGTTGTGGTAGAGGTCGTACGCGCCGAAGCGCCACAGGTTGCCGAACAGCGGCCCGTGCGCGCTCACCCCGACGGCGTCGGTGCCCCAGAAGGCGAGCCGCTCGCCCGAGAGCGACATCGTCGAGAAGAAGGTGCGGTAGGGATCGCGGATGTTGTCCCAGAGCCGCTGCAAGCCGACGTTGACGTGCCAGCGCCGCGGCAGATCGATCTCGACCTCGACGTTCTGCGTCTCGAGGTTGACCGAGCGGCCGCTGAGCGCGCCGCCGAAGTTGCCGCCGACGGAGTAGGAGGTGTCGCCCCAGGTCCAGTTGAGCTCGAAGCTCGCGCGCAGGCGCGCCATGCGGTCGAGGATCTTGGGCTCGAAGACGACGAACGGAATGAGCCGCTGCTCGACGAGCCAGCTGGTGCCCTGCCCCGTCGTCGTCGTGTTGGGCCCGAAGAGGCGCCCGACGACGCGGCCCTGCAGGAGGTCGTTCGTCGGCGACACGTTGGTCACCTCGGCGCGCGTGATGAAGTAGCCGAGGAAGCGCAGCTGGCTGTCGTCGCCGTTGGGCAGCTGATCGGGCGTGGTGCGCGCGAGCGAGTCGCGATCGGGATCGAGCGGCCCGTCCGCGCGCGCCGGCGACGGAGACGACGACCACAGCGCCACGGCGGCGACGAGCGCCGCGAGTATGAAGCGACCGCGACGCATCTACTGCCGCGAGTACTTCTGGATCAGCGTCGAGATCTGCGTGCCGTTGTAGATGGTCGAGCCGAAGCCCTTGTCCGGCTCGGGCGGCGTCAGGCCGTTGGTCGGCTGCGTCTGCACCACCTCGTACTGCATGCGCGCCGGCGTCTGCGTCGTGTCGATCTGGTACATGCCCTCGGACTGCACCGTCGACGGCGCGGTCTGCGCGCAACGGATCTGCACGATGTTGGCGACGCCCGACTGCATGATCTGGTAGGTGCCGGCGTAGTCGATCTCCTTGTTCGACGTGTCGACGCTGACGACCGAGTAGGTACCGTCGTTGTTGAAGGTCGCGGTGATCTTGGTGTCGTTGAACGGCGCGCCCGCGAGCAGCGGCGCGACGTCGCCGCCAGCCGAGACCCAGGTGCCGATGATGGCCGCCTGCTGCGTCGGGCCGCCGGTGGTGTCGACGGCGGTGCCGCAGCCGGCGAGCATCATGCCGGCGCAAGCGGCGGCGAGGGTGAGCGTGAGCAAGAGCGTGGTTCGCATGAGCGTCTCCTCGACGAGGTTTCGCCGGCCATTCAGCACGCGGCGTGCCGAGGCGGCTTCGTCGACGGGACGGGCGCTTGCGCGCGGCGACCTGTCACGCGCGCGATACAGGTGTCGCGCCGCCGTTGCGGCGCGGCGTTACGGCGGCGGGCACGGCGTCAGGGGCGGTGCAGGATCGTCTGGCCCGCGCCGCCCGCGAACACGTCGGCGGCCGACGGCGCGAAGATCGCCTGCAGCACGTCGCCGGCCGGATCATCGACGGTGAGGCCCGTCGTCTCCGGCACCCACGCGCTCGCGTCGCGCCGCACGATGGTCCACGCGTTGCCGACCGCCCACACCGGCCCGCCCGGGCGCCCGCCGATCGCGCGGAGGTTCACGTCGGCCGGCACGCCGTCGGCCGCGGCCGTCCACGTGCCGCCGCCGTCGGAGTGCAGCACCACGCCGTCGCCGACGACCCACACGTCGGTGGCGCCGGTGCCGAAGATCGCGCGCAGCTCGTTGGGCGTGCCGCTGGTTTCTGCGCTCCAGGTGCCGCCGCCGGTCGACTTCAGGATCGTGCCGGCCGAGCCGACCGCCCACAGATGGCCGGCGACGCCCCAGATGCCGCGCAGCTCCGTCGTGCCGACGACGGTCTGCGTGACCCAGCCGCCGCCGGCACCCTGATGCATGATGGTGTTGCCGCCGCCGGCGACGTAGATGTCCATCGGCGCGACCGCGAACACCGCGAGCAGGCGCGTGGTCGAGCCGGCCGGGTTGTTCTGCGGGCTCCAGGTCGTGCCGCTGCCGTGCAAGATGGTGGCGTTGTCGCCGACGAGGAAGACGTCGCTCGACGAAGTGCCGCCGACGGCGTTGAGATCCACGGCGACGCCGCCGGCGAGCGTCGGCGTCCAGGTCGCGCCGTGATCGCTCGAGTGGAACAGGTTGGCGCCGGCGGTGTTCGTGCCGGCCGCGTAGACGTCGGTGCCCGAGCTCGCCCACAGGCCGCGGACTGCGCCCGCCGATGGAGGCAGCGCGCCCTGCTGGTGCGTCCACATGGCGCCGCCGTCGCCGGGCGGGCCGAAGCCGTCGCCGCCGCCGCCGCCCCCGCCGGGCATCAGCACGATCGACGCTTGCGCGAGGTGGTGCGCGGTCACGTCGATCGAGGACGACCGGCCGTCCCCGACGACCACCGCGCCGGCGTAGGCGATGACGTGGAAGGTGACGCTGGTCGATTTGTCGGGGAGCTGCGCGATCACGTCGAGCGTGGTGGTGGAGACGACGTCGACGGTGTGGGTGACGTCGCGGCCGTCGTAGCTGGCGACGATCTGCAGGCGATCGAGCGTGAGGCTGCCGGCGTCGATGAAAAGCTCGACGCCGGTGCCCGACTGCGAGCAGCCGGCGAGCAGCGCGGCGATCCAGAGGGCGCGCCTCATGGGAGCGTGGCTCATCGGAAGTCCACGGTGCCGAGCGGCGTGGCCTTGAAGGTGTCGTGCGCCGGCAGCCCGAGCACGAGCCCGAGCGTGACCGCGCCGGCCACGACGACGACGCCGGCAATGACGACCGGCGCGATCCACGCGCGCCGCTTCTTCTGCGGCGGCGGGGGCGGCGCCGCGACCAGCACCGGCGCCGGCGATGGCGCGCTCGCCGATGGTGCGCTCGTCGTCGGTGCGCTCGTCGTCGGTGCGCTCGTCGACCGCGTGCTCGTCGTCGGTGCGCTCGTCGTCCGCGTGCTCGTCGTCGGTGCGCTCGTCGTCCGCGTGCTCGTCGTCGG
>Ga0070679_100001663_pt1 | contig 20044 bp, 17 predicted proteins | sample KBSC63BmetaG_FD_65652 | JGI IMG/M metagenome (GOLD analysis project Ga0070679, IMG submission 65652) | Corn rhizosphere microbial communities from Kellogg Biological Station, Michigan, USA - KBS C6-3B metaG | ecosystem: Host-associated > Plants > Roots > Rhizosphere | place: USA: Michigan... | reverse complement strand
GGCGCCGGCGGAAGCGGCAAAACGCGTTTGGCGCGCGAAGTGGCCCTGCACTCAGCAGCGGCCTTCGCGCGCGTGGGTTGGGTGGACCTCGCACCGATCGCGAATGGCGAGCTCGTAGCGCAGCAGGTCGCGACCGCGCTGCATATCCACGATCGACCGTCGGTCACACCGCTGAATCTCCTCATCGAGGCGCTGTACGCCGAACGTGCGTTGATCGTTCTCGACAACTGCGAGCATGTCGTCGAGGCGTGCGCGCCAGTGGCGGAAGCACTTCTGCGCGGCTGCCCCCGGCTCACCATACTCGCAACGAGCCGTGAAGCACTCGGCGTCTCGAGCGAGACCGCGTGGCTCGTGCCGCCTCTCGCGACGACCGAAGCAATCCAGCTCTTCTCCGAGCGAGCGCGCCTCGCGCTTCCGTCGTTTGGGTTGAGCAACTGCAGCAGGGTTCAGAAACCACTCATCGCTGACGTCATCCCGAGCGAAGCGAGGGATCTGCACTTCATGCCCTTCCTACATCTGCTCGACGGTGATGACTCGAATCGCGGCGCGACTCTGATTCTTCACCGACCAGCTCTTTCCTGGCGTCGACCGAAACGTTCCACCCGACCAACCTGCGCCGTCGATCGCGAGACTGCGCCGAGCATCCGTCGTGTCCAGCGCGATCACCCACGAGCGATGCGCCGGCGACACCGGACGAAGCGCCGCACCAGGCTCGATGGTCGCCAGGCTCACGCGAAGTCGATTCGTCTCGAATGCGGGATGCTCGGTTGCTCCGAGCACGAATGCCTTCGATTTCGCCGGGCAGTCGAGCGGTTTGCCAGCAACCGCCGGCTCGCACAGATTGCGAACGTTCGTCTGCGGCTCGAGCAGTTCCACCGTGATGTTGTCGAACGGCGAGCTCCCTGGGTTTCGCGCGACATGCGCGAAGTTCCCGGGAGTGTAGTGCATGCTCAGGTCGGCGGACGAGATCGTCGCGTCAGGCGTGCCGAGCTTCGCGTTGACGACGGTGCTCGCGCCGAGCGCAATCCAGAAGTAGTCCGGGTCGTGTTCGTGCAGCAACGTCGTGTCGTGTGCTGGCACGCGAACACGGAGCACCCGAAGAGTGGAGTCGCGGTACGCGAGATGGTGATGCGGTTCGCGCTCCGCGAACACCGCTCCGCGAATGGACTGCGCGCCGGCGGCGCCGCCGACGAGCAGAAGAAGGCTGGCGTGGATGAGGTGTCGCACGCGGGAAAACGTAGCGCGACGCGCCGATGCCGGCCAGCCGGTTGACGTCGGCAGATTCGTCGCAACGTTAGAGCATCACTCTTCGGCCGGACGAATGCATCGCTTTTCACAGATATTCGCCGCAGTGCTCGCAGCGACCGCTCTGATGGCGCCACGCGCGAACGCGCAACGCTCGGGCAATCCGATTCTGCCTGGCTGGTATGCCGACCCCGAAGCACACGTCTTCAGCGGCAAATACTGGATCTTTCCAACGTATTCCGCCCCGTACGACCAGCAGACGTTTCTCGACGCGTTCTCGTCGCGCGACCTCGTGACGTGGGAAAAGCATCCGCACGTGCTCGACATCTCGCACGTCTCGTGGGCAAAGCGAGCAGTGTGGGCGCCGTCGATCGTCGAGAAGGACGGCTGGTATTACCTGTTCTTCGGAGCGAACGACATCCAGAACGACGATCAGCTCGGAGGAATCGGCGTCGCTCGATCACGACATCCTGAAGGTCCGTTCGAGGACTACTTGGGCAAGCCGCTCATCGATCGGTTCCACAATGGCGCGCAGCCCATCGATCAGATGGTGTTCAAGGATCGTGATGGATCCTATTACATCGTTTATGGCGGATGGCGACACTGCAATGTCGCGAAGCTGAACGCGGACTTCACGGGCGTCGTTCCATTCCCCGACGGTACTACGTTCAAGGAGATCACGCCGGCAGGTTACGTCGAAGGCGCGTTCATGCTGATCAAGGGCGACAAGTACTACTTCATGTGGTCCGAGGGCGGTTGGACCGGGCCGAATTACGCCGTCGCATACGCGATCGGCTCGTCACCGTTCGGCCCCTTCGAGCGAGTAGGGAAGATCCTGCAGCAGGATTCCACCGTTGCGACCGGCGCGGGACATCACTCGGTGCTGCAGTCGCCCTCAGGGAAGTGGTACATCGTGTATCACCGCCGGCCACTCGGCGAAACGGATCGAAATCACCGAGTGGTCAGCATCGACGAGCTGCGCTTCGACGCTCACGGCTTCATTCAGCCGGTCAAAATCACGAAGGAAGGAGTCGCCGCGGATCCGATTCGCTAACGAAACGTTCCCGGGCTCACATCGTACACGCGCCGATACGCGCCAACTTCGTCCTCTACTCGCCACAGCCCGAGTTGCTCCGCCCATCGCCCCGCGCCGAGTGACCGGCCCTTGAGCGCGAGAAAGCCCGCGGCGCGACTCGTCTGAACGCCGAGCTTCTTCAGATCCGAGAGATCTCGAATGATCGTCTTTCGGCGCTCCGAAACAATTCGCTTGGCCGTGACGACGCCGATGCCGGGAACCCGGACGAGCATCTGATACGTCGACGTGGCGATGTCGACCGGAAAATGCTCAGGATTCGCCAGCGCCCACGCGACTTTGGGATCGTGCTCGAGCGGCAAGCTGCCGTCGTCGCGATAGACCACTTCGCCGACATTGTAGCCATAGTACCGCAACAGATAATCCGTCTGGTACAGCCGGTGCTCGCGCAACGCAGGCGCTGCGTTTCGAGACTCGAGCGGCGTGTCGCGAATCGGACGAAACGCGCTGAAGTGCACGTGATGAACACCGCCGCCTGAATAGAGCTCCGAGACGCGCTGGACGATCGTGCGATCCGAGTCCGCGGTTGCGCCGACGACGAATTGCGTCGTCATCCCCGATGCGCCGCCCGGACGCAACGGGTTTCGCCTCCAGCCATCCGCCTCGCGCTGCTGCTCGTGCACGATCAACGAACGAGCGCGCACCAACGTCGCGAACGTCGCGTCGTAGCTCTTCTCGGGTGCGATCGCCGTGAGCGTCTCTCCGCACGGCGCCTCGAGGTTGACGGAGACGCGTGTCGCCAGCGCCGTGATTCGCTCGACCTGCGCCGCTTCCGCGCCGGCCAGAATCTTCACGTGGACGTAGCCGGCGTACCTGTGCGTGTGCCGCAGCAGCTCGAGCACTTCGATGAGATCGTCCATCACCTTCACCGGCCGTCCCGGTATGGCCGTGGTGATGAACAATCCCTCACACCACTCGCGACGCTTCGCCTCGAGGAAGATCCGCACGAGCTCGTGCGGCTTGAGCAGCGCGCGCGGCATGTTTCGATCGCGCCGCATCGGGCAGTAATGGCAGTTGAAGCTGCACGCATTCGTCATCAGAATGCGCATCAACGTCGTACGCCTGCCGCGGCCCATGCTGACCGTGCGGAAGTTCACTGGTCTGAGCGCGCCGGCACCCTCAGCATTTCGAAGGCGCGGCGGCAGCGCCGGCGTCATCGACGGGTTCGCTTCGCGATCGTCCCCCGCGAGCGACATCAGCAGCGTGATTTTCTCTTCCAACGACATCTCGTCCACGTCTCCCCCTTGCGAGCGGGAGGTGGAGAGTACCGAACAAACACCGAAAACGCAAGACTGCTCGGTTGACCCCGCAATTCACGGTTGAACACGGAAGCGCGCGTGGAAATGTTAGAGGATCGCTTCCGACTGGCACTCATGATTCTCTCGCGTTCGCTTCGTCGCCTGATCGCTTGTTCGCTCGTTCTGGGTGGGCCGGCCCGAGTCGCCGCGCAGTCCCATCCCCGGCTCGACTCCACAGCCGTCACGGATATCGCGAAGCTCCTGATGCTCGAGGACACGCGCACGTTCGACGCGCCTGAGCTCGCGCGGCTCCTGAATTCCAAACACCCCGAAGTGCGACGGCGCGCGATGCTCGCAATCGCGCACATCAAACAAAAGGCTGGAATCGAGCTGCTCCGCGCGCGGCCGCTCCCCGCCGATACGGCGCTCGCCGCCACGATGGTCTTTGCCGTGGGCCAGCTGCGGGACACGCTGACGATCCCATGGCTCGATTCGCTGCTCACGAATCCACGCACCTCGCCGACCGTCCTGGCCGAAGCCGCGTCCGCATTGGGTAAGATCAAGACATCGGCGGCTCGCGAAGCGCTTGGCCGCTTTCTGTTGAAGACGACTGCCGTACCACGAACGAACGACGCCATTGGCGAAGCGCTGCTCGCGATCGGGCGCGCAAACGCACGAGGCGACATTTCGCCGATCGCGAGATGGACCACCTCGGCGAACGAAGAGATTCGCTGGCGCGCCACGTGGGCGCTCTTCCGGCCGCGAGATCCGATGGCCGTTCGAGATCTTCTGACGCTGGCGAACGATCGCTCGGCGACCGTGCGGTCGTGGGCCGTTCGAGGCCTGGTGAAGTCTCAAGCTGACTCCGCCTCACTCGGCGTGCAGGCGCTCGCGAAGTTGCTCGGCGCCGTGCACGACGCTGATCGTCGTGTCCGCACCGAGGCGATCCGCGCGCTTGCGACATATCCGGATTCCTCGGCGCTGAGCGCGTTGGTGACCGCGCTGCATTCGCCGGATTCGTGGGAGTCGGTCAGCGCCGCAGAGGGGCTCGCCCGCGCGAAAGCGGGATGGACGATTCCCGCATTGGTCGATGCCGGGAAACCTTCGCGCCCCTGTGCGTTGCGCGCCACCGCGATGCGTTCGTTGCAGCAATTTGCTCTGGAGGACGCGCGCGCGATTGCAAGCGCTATGTCGCGCGACACGGCCACCTATTGCCAGAACATCGCGGTGCAGCTGCTTCGCGACACCATTCCCGGCGCAGCTCGCGGTGGCGGTCGCGGACCACGTCAGATTCCAAAGCCGGTCGCGCGTCCGTTGGCCGAGTATCGCGCCATCGTCCAGAAGTGGATCGTGCCCGCATACATGGGGAGAGCCTTGCCGCGCGCGCGGTGGGAGACGTCCCGCGGCACGATCGACCTGGAGCTCTACGCCGGCGACGCGCCGCTCGCGATGGATGCCTTCGAGAGAATCATGAATGCGGAAACCATCATCGGCACGGAATTCACTCGCGTCGTGCCGGACTTCGTCGACCAGCAGGCGCCAATTCGCGACGCCGTCATTCAGCGCGACGAAGTGAATCGGCATCGTCTCACGCGCGGCAACCTGGCGTGGGCGAGCTCGGGTCTCGATACCGGCCGGCCGGGCTACACGCTCAATCACACGCCGCAACCGCACAACGAAGGCGACTTCACGTCGCTTGGTCGCGTCGTCGCCGGTCAGGATGTCGTCGACCGGATTCAGCTCGGCGACGCGGTCCTGTCCGTGAAGATGATTTCGCCGCGGTGAGGGCTCGCCATCGCTCGATCGCTCTGCTCGTCGTTGCGCTGATCGGTTCGAGCCGTACTGCCGCTCAGCGCGGTCCTCGGCTCGAAACGAATCACGGCGCCGCGCAACTGATCGTCGACGGTGCGCCACTGCTTCTCCGGGCCGGAGAGCTCGAGAATTCTTCGGCTTCGAGCGACCGCTACATGGCATCGGTCTGGCCCAAGCTCGCCGAGATGCACTTCAACGCGGTGCTCGTGCCCGTGTACTGGGAGCTCGTCGAGCGCGAGGAGGGACGCTTCGATTTCAGCAGCGTGGATTCGTCGATCGCGGACGCTCGGCGATACGACATGCGCCTGGTGTTGCTCTGGTTCGGTCGTTGGAAGAACAGCATGTCGAGCTACGTGCCGGCCTGGGTCAAGCGAACCGTCGATCGATTCCCGCGAGCGCAGCAATCAGACGGCAAGCCTCTCGAAATTCTGTCGGCGGCGACGACACGAATCAAGGCCGGGAGTTGCGCCTCCCGGCCGGCCAGTTCACTATCCGTCGACTTCGGCTCTACCGCTATCACTGAGGCCACCCAATGAAACGAGCGTCCTTCCTCGCGAGCATCATCCCTGTTGCATTCGCGTCCGCAGCCGCGCAGACGCCGGCTGCCGTCACGCTCACGCGTCTGCAATGCGGCACGAACCCGGCGCCCGCTGACGTGGGGCGCTTCTCGGATACCTACGCCTTCAAGGGTCTCATGGTGCAGCTCACGTTCAGCTGCTACCTCATCAAGCACAACGATGACTACATGATCTGGGATACAGGCAATCCGGTCGGGGCAGGCGCCACCGCACCGAAGATGCCGCTGACTGATCTCATCGCCCAGCTCAAGGTCACGCCCGAGCAAGTGAAGTACGTCGGCATCAGCCACTATCACGGCGATCACACCGGACAAGCGAGTCAGTTCCCGCGCTCCACGCTCCTCATCGGCAAAGGCGACTGGGACGTGGTCTCGGATCCAAAAACTCCTGCTGCGACGTCGACGCCGTTCACCAACTGGCTCGGCGGTGGTGGAAAAGTCGAGCCGGTGACCGGAGACAAGGACGTGTTCGGCGACGGATCTGTCATCATGCTCAACACGCCGGGCCACACGCCTGGTCATCACAGTTTGCTCGTGAAGCTCAAGGACATGGGCAACGTGCTCCTCACCGGCGATCTCACGCACTTCCATGAGAACTATGATGGCAATGGCGTTCCGACCTTCAACACGGATCGCGCGGCGACGATTGCGTCACTCGATCGCATCAAGATGATCGCGACGAACCTCAAGGCGACGGTGATCATCCAGCACGATCAGCGCGACGTCGCGAAGCTCCCGGCATTCCCCGCCTCCGCAAAGTGATTCTCGATCGATGAACCTCTCAGCGGCTTTCATCGAACAATCGCGCCACTACCTCGCCACGGAGTATCGCATCAAGGTCCGCTCCGCGGTCGAGTCGCTCCCGAGCGAAATGTTGTGGTGGCGCGCGAACGAGGAGTCGAACAGCGTCGGTAACCTCCTGCTGCATCTCGCGGGCAACGTTCGGCAGTGGATCGTGAGCGGCGTCGGTGGTGCACCCGACAAGCGACATCGGGCGGACGAATTCAGCGCGCGCGCTGGAGCGGATGCGGCGACACTGCTCGCCGCGCTCGAAGCCGTGCTGGATGAGGCCGACGCCGTATTGGCAGCGCTCACGCCGGCAGACCTCGCGTCATCGCGAACGATTCAGGGCCGAGAGATCTCTGTGTTCGAGGCCGTCTATCACGTCGTCGAACATTTCTCCGGCCACGTCGGTCAGATCGTACTCATCGCGAAGCTCCACTCGCCGGGCGCGATTCGCTTTTACGAGGACGCGGGCGGCCTCGCACACCCACTCTGGCCGTCGCTCGACCGCCGATAAGCACTTCGTCGCATACGAAGCCTGCGGTCTTGCGGCTATCCTCCGATCAGAGTTGTCGAAGTGTGCTCATGCCGCTGATTCCCATCATCGGCTTTCTGGCTGGCTTCGGGACGACGTTCGCGGCGCTGCCCGACGTTCTGGCCATGCTCAGACGGCGATCGAGCGCCGGCGCGAATCCCAGAATGGCCGCCATCCTGGGAAGCTTTCAAGTCCTCTGGGTCGTGTACGGATTCTCGATCGGCTCGACCAACCTCGTCGTGTGGAATACGATTGCCGTGTCGATGAATTATCTCACGGTTGCCGCGTACCTCCATTTTCGTCGGCGGGAAAGAAGAGCGAACCGCTGAGTGACGACAAACCTTCGCGGCTATCCTCGGCATGCATAAAAGAATTCTACGAACGACTGGATTGCTCCATTCATCCCCGCCACTTTCGGATTCGCTGAATCCATGATCCAGTATTCATCGGGCGCGTGCGCACCATCGCCGTGACCGAGTCCGAATTGCCCCGCTGCGAGCTTGAGTGGCGCGCCTGTGAACGTCACGCCCGGCCATGACCCGGCGAGCCGCGGCCACAGCTCGCGCCGCCGACGAAAATGTCAGCGGCAGGGAAGCCGGCCGCTTTGAGCCGTTTCGCGACGGCGTCCACGACCGGAGTGGTCGCGCCGGTCGTAAAGCCCGAGTTGATCTCCACCATCTCCTTGTAGATGGCACGCGCGAGCTGACGCTCGGCTTCGGGCGGCATGGTGCGATTCTGCGCGGCGGCCGTCGACGCGATGGCGACGAGGCCTACGACGACGAAATGTCTCATGCGAGAACCATCAACGAACCGTCGATGACCCGCGCCGCGCAGGTCGCAGCGCCGGCGCCTACTGTCCCGGCTTCTTCGGCGCCGCCGGCGCCCCCGCAACCACCGTGATCTTCTTGAGCATGCCGGCCTGCTTGTGCGACAGCTCCGAGAGCGGGCAATAGACGTCGTAGGTCCCCGGCTTCAAGGTGACCGTCAACGATGCCGACTCGTGCGGCCCGATCTGCCTCGTTTCCTTGTCGAGGCCTCCGCCTTCGACGTGAAAAGCATGCGGCATCGTGCCGTCGTTCTTCACGCGAAACGTGACCGAGCCCGCCGGCAGGGTGTCGCGATTGATCGCGATCTTCCATTCGGTAAGTGTCACGGGCACGGCCTGCGCGGCCGCGGCGGTCGAAAACACGGCCGCCAGACCGGCGGCGATGAACAGGCGAGTCATTGCTTGATTCCTCCTCACGACTTGAGCTTGAGAATGCGCATTCCGATCACCGGACCGCAGCCTGGCGTCATGCTTACTACGGACAGGACCCCGCGAACGATGTGTTCTGTCACGACGATCCGCTAGCCAGGCAACTTCATGATGCCGAGCGTGACGAGAAGCGGAATCACGACGGCAACCAGAGCTTCCCCGGCGATCAACCCGGACGCAATCGGAATCGAGTACTTCGCGTGGCTCTCGGGCTCGATCGTCTCCCAGACGCGATCCGCCGCCGCGCCGACGAAGATCATCGTCACCGCGTTGAACGGAATCAGCATCGCGATGCCCATGCCGGTCGGCGATGGAATGAAGCTCAGCCACTGCTTTTTCTGTTCGAGAATCGTCAACACGATTCCGACGATGGCGCCCCAGAGAAACGACGTCTTCATCCACGCGAGCTTCGCCGCCGCCTCGGCGGTTATCGGGCCGACGCCCGAGAACTCCTGCGTCACGACTTTGGCAAAACCCACCCAGCGCTGGGACGTTGGACTCAACAGTTGCGCGTGCTCACCCACGATGCCATAGGTATCTCGCAGCAGCGGATACATGAACGCGAGCGCGAGCGCGCCCACCGGCACTGCGATCAACTGCATGTAGGTCAGAATGCGCGGCGTGGAGTTGATCATCTGGCCTGCGCGAAAATCCTGCATCAGACCTTCCGACTCCGCCGCGACGGCGCCGGTGACGCCACTCGATACCATGCTCGCCCGCAAACTGCCCGGCGCGATCGCGCCGAAGATCGCCTGCACGAGATTCACCATCGTGCTGATCGGCCCCCAGTTCGTTTCGCCGAGTACGCGCAGCGCAATAAGGCCAAGCGGCAATGCCAGCGCGATCGCGATCACCGAATGCCAGTACGGCGTCCGAAAGAAGAGGTTGTTGACGATCGCGAGGAACACAGCCGACGCGAGCCCACCCATCCACACCCACTTGAGCGGGAGATCCTGACTCGTTCCCGTCGCCGCGAGTCCTTTGAAGCTTTTCACCAGCACACGCCAACGGATTGCGAGGCCCGTCATGCCGCCCGCGATCAGCATTGCCACGGCGAACCACATCGTCGTGAGCAGAATGTCGACACGCTTTGCGTCTGCCGCGATGTAGCCGTGCTGCAGCAACCACGGCGGCGCGAGCACCCAGCCAATGATGCCGCCGATCAGCATGCTCGCGCTGATCCGAAGGCCGATGATGATTCCCGATCCGACATTCAGCAGTGAAAGCCCGAACCCGATGCCGGTTCGTGCCGAGAATGCGTTGACGATGACCGGAACGTTGTCCTTGATCCATGCGAGCTGCGTCGCGAGAAACAACAATCCGGACGCAATGAGTGAGCCGACCATCGCGTAGGCTGACTTCCGCGCCTGCGGCCCGCTCGAGTCGAGCATGATCAACGTCTCGCCTGCCGCGACGCCATCGGGGAAGGGCAGGTTCTCGTCTTCGATGAAATGCTTGCGGAGCGGCACCGCCATGAACACGCCGAGCAACCCCGAGGCTGACAGCCAGATCCACGTCTGGAGCCTCGTGAGCCTCACGTCGAAGCCGCTGCCCGGCTCCGCGGCAAGAATATCGAAGGCCGCGAGCAGCCAGCACAGAAACGCGATCTGCCCTGCCGTGGTGCCCGCCGTCTGGACGACGTTGTTCTCCCAGCGATTGTAGTTCTTCGAGAACAAACCGAGCGCCAGGAAGCCGAAGAACGCCGACACGACCGAGATGTTCGGGCCGAATCCGAACTTGAGCACGACGTACGGATACGACGCGCCGATGATCAACGCGACGAACAACCCGACGGCGATCGATCGCGGCGAGAACTCGCGGACGCTAGCTGGCTTTTGTACGCTGGATGCGGGCATAGTCGTCATCCTCGTCGCGAAGCGAGGAGGATCTGCTGTCCTTAATTCGAAGGGCGCATGACTGCGTTGACGAACGCGCCAAACCTGGCGCGGCTCGTGCACCACTCGCAAGGCTCTAGCCGGCTACGATGGCAATGGCAGTGTGAACGAAAAGCTCGCGCCACCGGCGTCATTCGGCTCCGCCCAGAGCCGGCCGCCGTGCGCTTCGATGATCGATCGGCTGATCGAGAGACCCCAGCCCATGCCGTCAGGCTTCGTCGTATACGACTCGCTGAACAACCGCTCGCGATCCACGTTGGCAAGGCCCACGCCGGTGTCGCTCACGGTCAGCCGCGCAGTGCCATTCGCGTTGACCGTTGCGCTGATCGTGAGACGCCGCGTGGAATCGGCGCCGAGCTGCTCCATCGCCTGAATGCCATTGCTGATCAAGTTCAGAATGACTTGCCGCAGCTGAATGCGATCCCCGCGAATCGTTCGCTGGCCCGCATCGAGTCGGAGATCGAGCGAGACACGGTGCTCGATCAGCGTCGAGGAGACCATCATACACACTTCGTTCACGATGTCGGCCAAGTCGATCGGCGCTTGCTCCGGATCGCCGTGGCCGAACAGGTGGCGAGTATGATGAATGACGTCGCGCGCGACACGCGAAGACTCGAGCACGTCTTGCAGGCTGCGTCGTACTTCGGCGAGATCGTTCGGTCCGCGATCGAGAAGGCGCAGCGACGCATGTGAGTTCGCGATGATCGCGGTGAGCGGCTGCGCGAGCTCGTGTGCAATCGACGCCGCAAATTCGCCGAGTGTCGCGAGCTTCGAGGCGCGCATCAGCTCCGTCTGCGCGTTGTGAAGCGCCGCCGCGGCTCGCTTCTCCGCGGTGATGTCGCGAACGATGCTGAGGACCTTGTCGGACTCGCAGCGCACGCACCGCGCTTCGAACTGTCGCATCTCGCCCGACGGCAACGGCACTTCGTATTCGACGATCACAGGCTCTTCGCCGTCGAACAGGCGCTGGAATTTTACCTCGAACAGCGCGGTGAGCTCGGGCGGCATCACGTCGCGCATCTTCCGCCCGATGAAATGCGATGGCGGAAACAGGAGGACGGCCTCATCCCGCGCGCTGTAATCGACGTACGTGCCGTCACGCGTCTGGATGAACATCAGATCGGGAAGCGCACGAAGGATCGCGTTGTTGCGCGCTTCCGTCTGGCGACGCCGTGCTCTGCTCACGAGGAGTGCGACGATCAGGATAGCTTGGGCCACCGCAACGATGATCACGGCGCCCACAATCGTCTCTCGGGACATCCTCCCACTCCGGGTCAAACTGTCTCTTCCCGGCGTCGTCGCCGAGAATGGCCGTCGTAAGGCTGCATAAAAATCGGAGGCCTCGCCAGAGTCGCGGCCATTCCGATTTGAGCGATGGCACGCCATCATTTGCCCACCCCCTGGCCACGAGGGATGGATGGCGTCGATGGTCCGTTCGTTCATGCAAGGAGTGTCGTTCGCATCGGTCGCACTGCTGGTCGGCGCGACACGCTCGCGCGCCCAGGCGACTCCCCCATTTACGACCAGCCACGGTGACTGGCCGAGTTATACCGGTGATACGCGCGGGACGCGGTATTCGCCCCTCGACCAGATCAGCGCTGCGAACTTCAGCTCGCTCGAAGTGGCGTGGCGATTCAAGACCGACTCGCTCGGCCCACGGCCGGAGTTCAAGCTCGAGAGCACGCCGCTCGTCGTGCATGGAGTTCTGTACACGACCGGTGGAACGAATCGGGCGGTCGTCGCGCTCGACGCCGTAACTGGCGTGCAGCGATGGGTGCATCGAGAAGACGAGGGACCTCGCGGTGCCGCGGCGCCTCGGCCACTCTCCGGCCGCGGTCTCGCCTATTGGACCGATGGTCGTGACGAGCGAATTCTGTATGTCACGCCCGGCTATCGCCTCATCGCGCTCGACGCAAAGACCGGCGTTACGATCCCGAGCTTCGGGACCAATGGCGCCGTCGATCTCAAGACGGACATCGACCAGACGATCTTTCCCGACCTCGTCACGGGCGAGATCGGCTACCAGGGCGCGCCAGTCGTCGGCCAGGATGTCATCGTCATCGGCGCCGCGTTCAGAGAGGGCACGGCGCCGAGGAGCTTCAAGAACAACAAAGGCTACATTCGCGGCTTCGACGTCCGCACCGGAAAGCGGCTCTGGACCTTCCATACAATTCCACAAAAGGGCGAGAACGGGTACGACACGTGGCTGAACGGCTCCGCCGAGTACACGGGCAATACCGGCGTGTGGACGCAGGTCACGATCGACGAAGACCTGGGTCTCGTGTATCTGCCGGTGGAGTCCCCGACAGGCGACTACTACGGCGGCCATCGCCCTGGCAACGATCTGTACGGCGAGAGCCTCGTGTGTCTCGACCTTCGCACCGGCGCTCGGAAGTGGTATTACCAGATCGTCCATCATCCGATCTGGGATTTCGATCTCTCCGCCGCGCCGATTCTCGCCGATATCACCGTCGACGGCCGCGCGATCAAAGCCGTCGCCGCGCCAACGAAACAAGGGATTCTTTATGTCTTCGATCGCATCACGGGCAAGCCGGTGTGGCCGATCGAGGAAAAGCCGGTGGAGAAAGGGGAGGTGCCGGGCGAGTGGTATTCACCCACGCAACCGATCCCGACGAAGCCGCCGGCGTATGCCAAGAACGGAACGTCGCTCGACGACTTGATCGACTTCACTCCCGATCTGCGTGCGCAAGCCGTGACGATCGCGTCGCGCTACAAGCTCGGTCCGGTCTTCACACCGCCGGTCGTGAGCAAAGCGGAGGGTCCGATCGCCACGCTCGCACGCGGTCCGACGAATGGCGGCACGAACTGGCCGGGCGGCGCGTACGATCCGGAAACGCACACGATCTACGTCGCCGCGTCGAATGCGGCGCCATCGGCGCTCGGTCTGGTGAAGCCAACGCCCGAACGATCGGACATGGATTGGATCGCGGGATTCGCGCCGGGCGCGGGTGGTCGCGGCGGCGGACTCTCGGTGCAGGGCATGCCGTTGTTCAAGCCGCCCTACGGCACGATGAACGCGATCAACCTCGACAAAGGCGAGATCGCGTGGCAGGTGCCGCACGGCGAAACGCCGGACGTCGTTCGCAACAGCGAAGCGCTCAAAGGCATGTCGATTCCGCGCACTGGCCAACCCGGCTTCATCATCGGCACGCTCGTCACGAAGACGCTCGTCATCGCCGGCGATCCACAAGTCACCACGCTGCCCACCCGGCCACGCGGAGCGATGCTGCGTGCGTACGACAAGAAGACCGGCGCCGAAGTCGGCGCGGTCCTGTTGCCTGCGCCGACGAGCGCGTCGCCGATGACGTACGCCGTGAACGGCAAGCAGTACATCGTCGTTGCGGTGAGTGGCGGCCCGTACTCGGGCGAGTTCATCGCGCTTCGTCTTCCGTCGGGTGATCGGTAATGCATCGTCTTGTGCTCGCCGTTGTTGTTGTGCTGCCGTTGATCTCCGCCGCACGCGCGCCGCGCACGCGCTCCGCTACGCGGCTCGTCGTTCCCCATTCCTCTCTCTCGACTGTCTGGGATAGCGTCTACTCTCCGGCGCAGGCAGGCCGCGGCGAGAGTGCATACGTGAAGTTCTGCGCCCGCTGCCATCAAGCATCGTTGGGCGGCGCCGATCAGTCACCGCCGCTTGCGGGTCCCGCGTTTTTAGGAAACTGGAATGGCCTCACCTTGGCCGATCTGCACGATCGCATTCGGACGACGATGCCGTCGGACAGCATCGGCATCGTTGATCGCCAGGTCGTCACCGATGTGATCGCTTACATGCTCAAGGCGAATGGGTTCCCCGCGGGCGCAACGGATCTGGTATCAGATGGGGATCGACTGAAGGCGATCGCGATCCAGTCGTCGCGTCCCTGAGCGTCAACGCTCGGGGACTGCAGACGATTGTCCTGATCGCAGCCCGCGGCGCGTATAGCCCTCAAGCTGCAAACCGCTGGTTGGCTTGACTCCCGCTGCAGCAAGCGCACACACTAGCTCCATGCGTACTAATCTCACTCGCTTGTCTCTCGTGGCGCTGTTCCTCGCGCCAGCTGTCGCTGTCGCACAGGCGCCGACCGCCTGGTCCGACTTCACTCGCCTGTTTCAGACGTATGTCGACAGCGATCGTGTGGTCGGCGCGAGCGTCGCGCTCATCAAGAATGGGCACGTCGTCAACCAGCTGAACACGGGCTTCGCCGATCGCGCCGCGAACATCCGCACGGACGATCAGACGATCTACCACTGGGGCTCCATCACCAAAGCCCTGACCGCGATCTCGATCATGCAACTGCGCGATCGCGGCAAGCTTTCGCTCGACGATAAGATCGTGCGCTGGGTGCCCGAGCTTCACACGATGCACGACCCGTACGGCATGATGGACAGCATCACGCTCCGCATGCTGCTGTCGCACACCGCCGGTTTTCAAAATCCGACGTGGCCATACGGCAACGGCAAGCCATGGGAACCGTTCGAGCCCACGACGTGGAACCAGCTCGTGGCGATGATGCCGTATCAGGAGCTCGGCTTCAAACCGGGAACGAAGTACAGCTACTCGAATCCCGCTTTCATTTATCTCGCACGCGTGATCGAGCAGATCACCGGCGACCCGTGGGACGGATACGTCCAGAAGAACATCTTCGCGCCGCTCGGCCTCGATCGCAGCTATTTCCGATCGACGCCGTACTTCTTGGCCTCGCATCGCTCGCACAACTACTACGTGCAAAAGGATTCGTCCGGCCGAGTGCAGACGACCGACAACGGGGCCGATTTCGATCCCGGCATCACGTCGCCGAACGGCGCGTGGAACGCGCCACTCAGTGATCTCGTGAAGTACATCGCGTTTCTGACGAACTCGCTGCTGCCCGGCATGTCGCGCGAGCGCTATGACATCGTGCTCAAGCGCTCGAGTCTCGAGGAGATGTGGCAGCCCGGCAAGCCGATGTCGCAAGGTTACGAGTCAAAGCCCAACGAGTGGATGGGTCTTTCGTACTTCGTGCTCGATCACAACGGTGTGCGCCTGCTCGGACACACAGGAAGCCAGGCGGGATTCCGGTCGTTCTTCTACTTCAATCCCGCGAATGGGGCGGCGATCGTTGCGGCGTTCAATACGACAAACTATTCGACGCCGGCGTCCGCCGTTCAGCGTCGCATGAGCGACGCCGCGCTTGATCTTTTGAGGTAGGCGCATCACGGCGAGAGGGGAAAGGCGAGCGGCGTGTCGGAGCGCGCGCGGCGTCGGCGTGCGGCGTTTAGCCTGCCCCAGCGCGAAAATGATGCTGCTGGTTTCTCAATCGGGCGCCTTCATGCGCCATGAGCCTAGAATCCGTAGCCGCTCAACAGGCCGCTTGGGAACGCACCTGTCATGAGGCAATCACCAGCGATGTGATCTGGAAGCTGGACGCTTACCGCGCTTCGCTCTTCCTTATCGACCTTGCGCGACGAGATATGCGTCGTGCCAGAAAGCGCGACTTCGACCGAGAGCTGAGCGGCCAGCTGCTTCGCTGTGCCGGATCCGTGAGCGCCAACCTTGCCGAGGGCTTCAGCCGGAGCACGCGCTCTGATCGCATTCGGTTTCTCGACTACGCGCTCGGATCTACTCGAGAGTGCATCTCATGGTACCGGACAGCCGCGGATGTGATTCCATCCGACACGCTCGACGATCGCTATATCATTCTCGCTAGGATCAGATCTTTGCTACTCGGTCTGATTCGTTCGATTCGCAGGCGAAATACCGACCGTCGGCAATTCGAGGCGTAGCCGGCGCGTGGTGGTAACGCCGGGCGCGGCCGCCGCGCGTGCCCCGACACGCCGCTCGCCTTTCACCGCTCGAAGAGTCGCGGTCAGAAGAGCCCGTCTAATCACTCTTCTCTCAAAGCTGCAACCGGATCCATCCTCGCAGCCCTCCACGCCGGTATCGCCGCCGCACAAAGCCCAACAACGACCAACACACTTGCCGCGGCCCCGAGCGTGAACGGATCCATCGGCGTGAGCCCGTACAAGAACGTCTTCACCAGCCGCGTAGTGCCGGCTGATAGCGCGATGCCGATCACCACTCCCACGACAACGATCCGCGAAACTTCGCCGAGCACCATCCGCACGACGCGCCCGTACTCGGCGCCGAGTGCGATCCGCACGCCGATTTCATTGCGGCGCCGCGCGACATTGTACGCCATGATCCCGTACAAGCCGATCGACGCGAGCAGCAGCGCGAGTGCACCGAAGAAGCCGGACAGCAGGGCGATCGCTCGCACGAGAGTCGTCGAGTCGGAGAGCTGACGATCGAGTGTCTTCAGGTCGAGCGTGATGCTCGGATTGAACTCCGCGAAGATCGCTTTGACGGCTGGCGCGATCGCGAGAGGCGAACCGTCGACTCTCAATTGGAACTGACGTCGCTCTGACTCGGCTTCCTGCTGATTCTGCGGATAGTACACGATCGACTGTGCCGAGTCGCGGAGCGATTGATATTTGGTGTCTCCCACGACGCCGACGATCTCGATCGGCGGCGTCCATGAGTTGCCCTGCTCGACCTGAAATCGCCGTCCGACCACGGCCGGCGAACCAAAGAATTTCCGCGCCATCGCTTCGCTGACGATTGCCACGCGCCCGGCGGTTGCACCGTCGCGCGTATCGAAATCGCGGCCCGAGAGCAGTGGAACGCCCATCGTCGAGAAGAAGCCGTCGCTCACGGCGTTGCTCCATGAAAGCGCATCATCGCCGGACTTCGGTGTGAAGCCTTCGACCTTGAGCGCATCGTTCCATGTCATCGACCCGACCGGCGTCAGAAGCGACACGCTCGCGCTTCGCACGCCAGGCACGGCTCGCAGTCGATCCAGAATCTGCGCGAATACACCAACGCGCTGATCGTCCGGCGTGTGAAGCGCGCGAATGTTGGCTTGAACCAGCAGAATGCCGTCGCGCCGGAATCCCGGGTCCACTGTCGCCAGCCGATACCAGCTTCCGACGAGGAGACCCGCGCCCGCGATCAGCACGAGCGAAAGCGCCACCTGCCCGGCCACGAGCGCCTTGCCGGCGCGGAATCGCGAGTGGCCTTCGGCGACTCCGTGTCCCTGCGACTTCATCGCCGCCTGCGGATCCGTCCGACCGACTCGCCACGCTGGCACGAGACCGAACAGAATGCCGGTGATGGTCGCGACCGCCGTCGTGAAGAGGAGAACTGTCGGGTCGACGTGCAGGTCGAGCTGAACCGCGCGCGCCCTGTTGGACAGCAAACCGACGAGCATTTTGCTTCCGTAGGTAGCGATGCCGCCGCCAAGCGCTGCACCGGCGAGCGAAAGCAGCAAGCTCTCCGTGATGAGCTGTCGCGCGAGGCGACCGCGGCTCGCACCAATCGCGAGTCTCACCGCCATCTCGCGCTGCCGCGCTGTCGCGCGCGCCAGCAGCAAGTTCGCAACGTTCGCGCACGCGACCGCGAGCACGAGCCCGACGATCACCATCAGGATGTAGAGCGCCTTACCGTACGTCGTACGCAGGTCGGAAAATCCCTTTTCCGCCGGCGCGACGCCGAACCGCGTGTGGCGATAACTGTCGATGGCTTCTGTCGGCCAGTTTGGCGGAATGGTCGATTCGACGATCGCTGGTGCGAGCGTCGCGAGACGCGCGGTCATCTGCTCGGGCGTCAATCCCGCCTTCGGGCGCGCGACGATTTGGAGATACCAGCTACTGCGCCGATCGAGCGCGTTGGGTCCTTCGAAAATCGTCTGCGCGCAGAGTGGGACATACAACTGCGGCCGCTCGCCGACCTCCACGCCGAAGAAGCGCGAATCGGTTACGCCCACGATCGAGAGCGGATGTCCGTCGAGTGACACCGTCTTGCCGACGATGTTGGGATCAGCGCCGTACTCGCCGCGCCAGAACGCGCCGCTCAAGACAGCGACGCCGGGACAGCCACGGTAGTCGTCGGCTCGCACGATTGTCCGACCCATCGCCGCGCGAACGCCCAGCGTGCTGAAAAACTCGCCGCTCACCCAGTTGCCGCTGACGCGCCGTGCCTCACCGCCCGCCGCAAGATTGAAGTCGGCGCCACCGAACGCGAACGCGCCGCTGAAGATGTCCTGACGGTCGCGAATCTGTTCCCACAGCGGATTCGTCAAGACGCCGTTCCACTCGCTCGGTGGCTTGGTGGAGGTCTGCTGGCCCCGAGTGACCCGGATGAGCTCCTCGGGATGACTCACCGGCAGCGACTTCAACATCACCGCGTTGATGATGCTGAAGATCGCCGTGTTCGCGCCGATGCCGAGGCCGAGCGAGAGGATCGCGACAATCGTGAACGCCGGAGCACTCCTCAGCGAACGAATCGAGTAGCGGACGTCGCGGATCAGGACGTCCATCCACGCAAAGAGATCCGTTTCGCGCGTGTGCTCTGCCTGGAGTCCGAGATTGCCGAACCGCCGCCGGGCTTCGCGTCGTGCGTCGCCGGGTCGCATCCCGGATGCGACGAGGTCGTCAGTGCGCTCGTCGAGATGAAACCGTATCTCGCGGTCGATATCGCGCGAGAGCGCGTTCGAGCGCAGATGATTGCGCAGCCGTGACCACCAGGACAACACGGACATGTTCCATCTCCTCCGTCATGCGTACCGCAACACACGCGCGACGCCATCGCGCAGGCGCGCCCAGCTTTCCTCTTCGAGTGCGAGCTGCTTCCGGCCAAGCGCCGTGATCGTATAGAACTTCGCGTCGCGCTTCTTTTCAGTCGTGCCCCACTCGGCGCGGAGCCATCCGTCCTGCTCCATGCGGTGCAGGGCGGGATAGAGCGAGCCTTCCTCGACGCGGAGCAGGTCGGCCGATACGCGCTGGATGTGCGACGTGATGGCGTATCCGTGCATCCGCTCCTGTGCGTCGATGCACTTGAGCACGAGCAGGGCGAGCGTTCCCTGGAGAATGTCGTTCTTCTGTCGGGGCATGACACCTATTTAGCTATGTATAGCTAGCTCTGTCAACCTGGTGGTGATGGTGGATAGAGGGTCGCTTTTAGGCGAGGAGAGAAGCGTGCGGGGTGCGTGGGAAGTGAAGAGGCAGGGGTTGGGGGGGCGGGGTATTGGCTGGCGCAGTTACCCCGCGCTATTTGCTGCTCCCCTTTTCACGTCCCCGCACCGCAGTTCTCTCCTCACCTCCTCCGCACGCAGTCCCCTTCTCCCGCCCCTCTCTCCTTGACGCCTTAGAGCAGTATCGTGAAGAGGGGCGCGAAGCTCGCGCGCTATCGTGGATGCACGATCTCATCGCCGATCTTCGGTACGGCCTACACGCTGCGACGCTCGCCAGGCTTCGCGAGTCGATCCTGTCACGTCGCTGCGTTCCGACTGAGAGCGCGAGAAGGGCTCCAGCGTACGCCGATTGGCTGACCAAAAACTTTGTGGCCAATCGGCGGTCCTTCGCGCAACTACCTCTTGTGTAGTTTCAGATCTCTAATTAGAGTCACGCGGCCACCTACCCATCCGAGCCCGTCTCGGATCCCGCCCACGACAACGCCCGGCAGTTTTTGCCGGACTTGTTTCCATTGGCTGCGCGCGTCCATGTCAATTCCGAGTATCGGTAAGCGCGTCAACCTGGGCGACTTTACCTGGGCGACCATCGAGGGGTTCGACATC
>Ga0070679_100001660_pt1 | contig 20066 bp, 18 predicted proteins | sample KBSC63BmetaG_FD_65652 | JGI IMG/M metagenome (GOLD analysis project Ga0070679, IMG submission 65652) | Corn rhizosphere microbial communities from Kellogg Biological Station, Michigan, USA - KBS C6-3B metaG | ecosystem: Host-associated > Plants > Roots > Rhizosphere | place: USA: Michigan... | reverse complement strand
AGACGCGGTTGTTCGACTCGTACCACATGCACAGCTCGGACACGTTGGTGACGCCGAGCGGAATCGCGCCGGCCGCGCGCATGCGGGCGACGGTGGTGGCGTCGTCGTGCGCGATGACGTCCTTGCGCGCGACCAGGCCCGACGATTGCGGCATGCCGTCGAGCGCGAAGCACTCTTTGATCGTGCAGGGGACGCCGAGGTACGGCGGCAGCGCCGCCGTCGCCGCCGCATCGTTCGCTGCCGCCGCGATCCGCGCGTCGGCCGCATCGGCCTCGGCGCGCGCGGCCTCGTAGCGCTTGGCGACGACCGCATTGATCGTCGGGTTCACCGCCTCGATGCGCGCGATGTGCGCCTCGACCACCGCGCGCGACGACACCTCGCGCGCGCGAATGCGACGCGCCAGCTCCACGCCCGATGACGTCAGCAGCTCGTCGAGCCCGACCACGGGCGCGCGCTTCGCGATCATGCGTCCTCCAGCAGAAAGCCGCGCAAGAGCTCACCCAACCGCTGCGGCTGATGGCGCTGCATCATGTGTCCCGCGCCGTCGACGATGGCGCGCCGCGCGTGCCCGAAGCACTTCGTCCGCCGCGCTTCCTCCGCCGGCGAATGGCGCATGAGCGACTGCGCGCCCGCCACGAGCAGCGTCGGACAGCGCACCCGCCGCCAGAACTGCTCGGCCGTCGCCAGCGAGAACCCATACGGCCCCGGCGTCGCGTGCAGCGGATCGTGCTTGAAGCGGATGCGCCCGCCGAGCGCCGGCGTGGTGCCCTTCTCGGCGAGGAACTGCGCCATCTCGCGCGACACCAGCGGATCGTGCTCGCCGAGGCGCGCCGCCGCCTCCTCGATGGTGGCGTAGCTCTTCGGCGACTTCTCGCGCACCTTCTTCCACGCCCCGAGCCACGCCGACACGCGCGCCGGCATCGGCTCCTTCGACTCGGGCGGCCCGAGGCCCTCGAGGAGCGCGAGCTTGTGCACGCGCTCGGGAAACGATCCTGCGTAGTAGGCCGCGATGCTGCCGCCCATCGAGTGCCCGACGAGCGACACCTTGCTGCGCCCGACCTGCCCGATGACCTCGTGCAGATCGGCCAGGTAGTCGGGGAAGTGGTAATAGCCGCCCGGCCCGACCCAATCGCTGTCGCCGTGCCCGCGCATGTCGGGCGCGACCACGTGCAGCCCGGCGGCGAGCGCGGCCTCGACCATCGGCTGCCAGCCCCACGCGTTGTCGAGAAAGCCGTGGATGAGGAGCACGGTGTGCTCGCCATCGCCCCACTCGAGGACGTGGTAACCGAGGCCGGTCGCGAGCTGAAGCTTGCGAGACGCAGGCATCTCCCATTACTTATCAGGGATGGCGACGGCGCGCGAGGAGGCCGAGCGAATCCTCAAGCTCTCGGGGGGCGACACGCTCAAGGCCTACGACATGGTCGAGCGGCAGCTCTCGGTCCTGGTGCTGCGCACGCAAGTGATGCTGTCGCTGTCGGGCATCGTCATCACCGTCACCGGCTTCTCGGGCCGCGCCATCGCCGAGACCAGCATCCTCGCGCGCACGTCGATCGCCACCGGCATCATGGTGGTGCTGGCGTCGGCGGTGGTGGCCATCTGGGGCGTGCTGCGCCTGTCCTGGATGTCGCAAGCGATCGACGAAGACGCGATCCTCATGCTCTCGCGCGGCATCGCCATCCGCGACGCCAAGTCGCGCTTTCTGCGCGCGTCGCTGCTCCTGTTCATCGTCGGCTTCTCGCTCTATTGCTTCGCCATCGCGCAGCTCCTGATGGCGGCGAAGCCGCCGGTGTGACATGGCGCTGCAACCGACACGCCTCGAGTTCCGCCTCACGCTGTCGCACGTCGATCGCGGCATCGACGTGAGCGAGACCCTATACGTCGCGCGGCACCCCTCGGAGACGCAGGAGCACGTGGTGCTGCGCGTGCTCGCGTGGTGCCTCTTCGCCGAAGAGGGCCTGGCGATGAGCCCCGGCCTGTCGACGCCCGACGCCGCCGACTTGTGGACGCACGACGCCACCGGCCGCCTCACGACCTGGATCGAATGCGGCACCGCCACGGCCGAGCGGCTGCGTAAGGCGCTCCAGCATCACTCGGGCGCCAAGAGCCACGTGGTCGTCGACGATACCCGCACCGCCGACGCCCTCTTCGCCGAGCTCGCCGAGACGCGCTGGCCGCGCAGCTGCCCGCCGCCGACGGTGTGGATCGTCGATCCCGCGCTCGTCGCCGCGCTCGCCCAGGGCGACGATCGCCGCGCGCGCTGGGCGGTGACCGTCGTCGGCGACCACTTCTACATCGACGTCGCCGGACGCACGCTCAACGGCGCGGTCACGGCACGTACGTCCGCGGTGTGAGCCAGAAGCTGCACACGACGTCGGCCTCGCCGGCGCCGGAGTCGGCGGCGACCGTGCCCATGAAGTAGCCGACCACGTGGTTGGCGTCGGCGGCGCTGAGGACGAAGGCCGCGTTGTCGCATGCCGTGCCCGAGCAGCCGGCGCCGCCTTCGGGCGTGGCGATGCGCTCGCCGGTCGTCGGATAGACCGTCCCGTCGAGCGTCTCGGCCCCCTGCATCGATTGGACGGTGTATTGCCCGACCCCGATGTGGCCGCCGCCGAAGGTGTCGAAGTCGAGCGTGCAGCCGGCGCTGCCGACCGAGGCCGACAGGCGGAAGCTCGATGCCGTCGGCGCGCCGTTGGCGTCGTGCGTCGTGGTGAGGTCGACGAAGGCCCCCGGATCGGGTGCGGCCGGGCCGAAGTGCACGCCCGACACGGTGACCTCGAGCGTCGGGCCGGTGAACGCGCCGTCGGAGCCGCCGTCGCTGTTCGTCGAGCTGGGGGGAAAACAACCGACGCAGAAGATCAGGCCGATCGAAACCGTACCAAGAATCGTACTGCTCGAAGAGGACTGGCGACTCATGGTCCCCACCCTAACACCTTCTTGGCGCAGCCCGTCGCGCACGTCTACAATGACGGCTGTGGATCGTGTGGGTGGGGTGTTGGTGGAGACTTATCGCCTCGAGCGCTTGATCGCCGAGGGATCCATGGGCTCCGTGTACGAAGCGCGCCACCTGCGCATCCCCAAGCGCTTCGCCGTCAAGTTCCTGCGCATCGGTCTCGAGGAGAACGCGGAGGCGACCGAGCGCTTCCGCCGCGAGGCCGAGGTCGTCGCCGGGCTCGACCATCCCAACATCGTCGAGGTCTACGACTACAACTTCGCCGACGATGGCTCGCCCTACATCGTGCTCGAGTACCTCGACGGCGAGCACCTCGGCGCCCGCCTGCACCGCGAGGGCAAGCTGCCGCTCGACGACAGCCTGCGCATCATCGGCGCCGTCGCCGCCGCGCTCGAGGTGGCGCACGCGCGCAACGTCATCCATCGCGATCTCAAGCCCGAGAACGTCGTGCTCTGCGCCGACGGCACCGTCAAGGTCGTCGACTTCGGCGTCGCCAAGCTGCGCGGCGCGCCCGAGCTGACCGCGGTCAACACCATCGTCGGCACGGTGCCGTACATGGCGCCCGAGCAGCTCATGGGCGGCCTCCTCGACGCGCGCTGCGACGAGTACGCGCTCGCCGTCATCGCCTACGAGATGCTGTCGGGCGAGATGGCCTTCGACGGCTCCGGCGCCGTCGCCGACGTGGCGCGCCGCGTGCTCACGCACGTACCGCCGTTCATCGGCGGCGTCGGCCAGGCGGTGAACGAGGTGCTCTTCCGCGGCATGGCGCGCGCGGCCGACGATCGCTTCGGGTCGGTGCGCGACTTCGTCGACGCGCTCGAGCTGGCGGCGGCGGTGAAGGAGCCTTCGTTGCCCGAGCCCAAGCTCGACGACGAGCTGCCGCCTTTGACCGGCGAGGCCACGCGCATCACCGTCGCCGGCGACGAGGCCACCAAGGCCGCCGCGGCCGCGGCCGACGCCGAGGATCCGCCGGCGCCGCCGCCGACGGACATGGCGCCGGCCAAGGATCCGGTCACGCCGCGCATCCCCTCGCCCGAGCCGGTGCTCGGCGGCGAGACCCACGAGATGGCCGCCGTCCTCGACGACGGGCAGTCGAGCGGCGAGCGCGCCCCGCTGCCCTCCTTGTCGACGCTGGTGGTGCAGAAGCTCTCGGACGCCGAGATGCCGACGCCGAAGTCGCAGGCGCAGCCGTACCTGCCGGCGCGCACGCTCGACGAGCCGCGCGTGACGCTGAAGACGATGAAGGCGGCGACCGCGCCCGGCTGGGAGGGCGTCGCCGGCGACAAGACCAAATCGATACGCGCCCCGTCGCGCTGGCTGCTCCTCATCGCCGGCGTGCTCGTCGGCGTGATCGCGGCGCTCATCGCCGTGTATGCTCTGCGTCGCTGACGCTGGCGAGGCCGAAAACCGGCCGACCATTGACACGTAGCTCACTTTTGAGTTACGAAGGCAGCGTCGGCGAGGTACTTCTTGGCGCAGGTCCGTCGCACGTCCGTTCTCGCGCTGCTGCTCGCCGTCGGCGGCTGCGGCTCGCCCGCGCCGTCGCGCTGTCCGCTCACCGTCTGGTATCGCCCGGCGTCGCTCGACACGGCGCACGCCTCGCTGCCGCCCGCGCTGGTCGGCTCGTGGGACGGCTGGGCCGCGCCCGGCCTGCGTCGCTTCGCCGCGGTCACCGCCGCCGACGGCACCGAGTGGCGCACGGCGACGATCGAGCTGGCGCCCGGCACCTATCAGTACGCCATCGCCGTCGGCGATCAGCAGCTCCTCGACGAGCTCAACCCGCGCAGCGCCTTCGTCGCGGGACCGAACGATCCCTACGAGGTCGAGGTCTCCGAGGTCGCGCTGGCCGACTGCAACGCGCCGACGCTGGCCGCCACCGCGGCGCGCGCCGACGGGGATGCGCTCGTCGTCGAAGCCGACTTCGCGCGCGGCGCCGACGGCACCAGGCTCGACGCGACGTCGCTCGCGGCCACGCTGACCGAGGCGGGCGCGCCGGTGCCCGGCAGCGTCGCCATCACGCACGCGGAGGCCGGCGCCACCACGCACGTGACCGCGCGCGCCGACGGCCTGGCCGCCGGCAAGTACACGCTGACGCTGACCGCGCGCGATCGCCGCGGCCGCGCGCTCGCCACGGCGGCGTCGGCGTTCGTCGCCACCCCGCTTCAGCCGGCGTCGCTCGCCGACACGCTCGTCTACCAGGTGATGATCGATCGCTTCCGCTCGGCGACGGGCCCCTTGGCCGCGCCGGCCTCGCCCGGCGATCGCGCCGGCGGCACGCTCGACGGCGTCCGCGCCGCGCTCGACGCCGGCTACTTCGATCGGCTCGGCGTGACCACGCTGTGGCTCTCGCCGGTCTACACCAACCCGACCGATCACTTCGTCGGCCGCGACGGCCACCTGGTCGCGCCGTATCACGGCTACTGGCCCGAAGATCCCCGCACCGTCGACCCCGCGCTCGGCGGCGCGGCCGCGCTCGATGCCCTCGTCGCCGACGCCCACGCGCGCGGCATGCGCGTGCTCCTCGACGTGGTGCCCAACCACGTGTTCGACACGCACCCCTGGTACCTTCAGCACTCGCGCGCCGCCGATCCGACGCTCGACGCGACGACGAGCTGGTTCAACGACGGCCCCGACCACTGCGTGTGCGGCGATCCCGGCTGCGACTGGGGCGCGCATATGGAGAGCTGCTGGTTCGCGCCGTATCTGCCCGATCTCAACTGGCGCAACCCCGCGGTCACCGCCGCCGGCACCGACGACCTCGTCTGGTGGATGTCGCGCTTCGATCTCGACGGGCTGCGCGTCGACGCGGTGCCGATGATGCCGCGCGCCGCCAGCCGCCGCATGGTCGACGCCGTGCGCGGCATGATGTTCCGCAGCCCCGCCGATCTCTATGTCGTCGGCGAGGTCTACACCGGCGCCGGCGACGGCGGGCGCGCCCAGATCCGCGCCTACCTCGGCAACGCGCTCGACGGCCTCGAGGGCGCCTTCGACTTCCCGCTCATGTGGGCCGAGCGCGACGCCGTCGCCCACGACGTCGACGGCGGCTTCGCCATGCTCGAGCACGAGATCGCCGCCGGCGCCACCGCGTGGTCGGGCTCGGGCGCGACCATCGCGCACATGATCGGCAACCACGACACCACGCGCTTCCTCTCGGAATCGGTCGGCGATGCGGGCGGCGATCCGTGGGTCTCGCCGCCGGCGCAACCGGCCGACGCGGCGCCCTATCAGAAGCAGCTCGTCGCGCTCGCGCTCGTCATGACGCTGCCGGGCGTGCCGGTCATCTATTACGGCGACGAGGTCGGGCTCGCCGGCGCCAGCGATCCCGACTCGCGCCGCGTCCTGCCCGACGTGCTCTCGGGCGCGCTGCCCGCGCCGCAGCAGGCGCTCCTCGACGGCGTGGCGAAGATCGGGCAGGCGCGACGCTGCTCGCCGGCGCTGCGCGGCGGCACACGGACATCGCTGGTCGCCGACGCCGATCATGACGTCGCGCTGCAGGCGGCGCCGAGCGGCGAGCGCGCCCTCGTCGTGCTCTCGCGCGACGCCAACGCCGCCACCGTCGACGCGCCCGGCGTTCCCGCCGGCAACTATCGCGACGCGCTCTCGGGCGCGACGCTCACCTCCGACGGCACGCACGCCGTCTTCACCGCGCAGCCGCTCGCCGCGGCCATCTACTTTCCGGAGGGCTCGGCATGCCTGCCGTGATCCGCTTTGCGTTCGTCACGCTCCTCGTGGTTGCTGGTTGCGGCAAGGGCGTCAGCGATCAGCTGCCAATGCCGCCGACGAATCCGTTCAACCCCGGCGATCCCGGCTCGGGCGGCTACGGCTCGGGCTCGGGCGGCGGCGGCGCCGGCATCCCGTCGGGCCCGCCGATGTGCGACCCGAGCGTCCGTCGCTGTGCGCACGAATTCGACTACGGCCCGCCGACGCTCAACGGCCACGAAAAGACGGTCACGCTCATCGGCGACTACCGCACCGACTCGTGGACCAACGGCGATCCCGCCACCTTCGACGGCAGCAAGTGGGTGGTCACGGTGCCAATCCCGTGGTCGAAGCCGGTCACCTACAAGTTCCACATCACCTACGACAACGGCGCCGCCGACGCGTACCTGCCCGATCCGTCGAACCCCACGCAGGTCGACGACGGCTTCGGCGGCAAGAACTCCGTCTTCAGCGGCACCACCTGCGACACCTGGACCTGCGCCTCGACGCAGATCGCTTGCGCCGGCACGCCGCTCGCCGCCGATTCGTTCGATTGGCGCGACGCCGTCATCTACTGGGCCTTCACCGATCGTTTCCTCGACGGCGACAGCACCAACGACAACCCGTCGACCGACTCGCACCTGAGCGGCAACGCCGCCAACTGGCAGGGCGGCGACTGGAAGGGGCTGACGTCGAAGATCAGCGCCGGCTACTTCACCGATCTCGGCGTCAACACGCTGTGGATCTCGGTGCCGATGGATTCCACCGACGCCGTCGGGCAGGGCACGCTCGGCGACACCAACTGGTACACCGGCTACCACGGCTATTGGCCGCGCGATCTGACGAGCACCGACACGCACTTCGGCTCGACGGCCGACCTGCAAGCGCTGGTCACCGCGGCGCACGCCAAGAGCATGAAGGTGCTCATCGACTACACGATGAACCACGTCAGCCAGGACTCGCCGGTCTACAGCGCGGCCAACATCGCCGCCGGCTGGTTCAACCCGCTCATGCAGAACGGTGAGAGCTGCATCTGCAACACCATCGCCAACGATCCGTGCAACTACGACGGCACGCTCGGCAAGTCGTGCTGGTTCGCGCCCTACCTGCCGGACTGGAACTTCAACAACGCCGACGCGCGCGCGTACTCCGTGAACAACGCGCTCATGTGGATCCAGACCTACGGCTTCGACGGCTTCCGCCTCGACGCGATCAAGCAGATCGAGCCGGTCTGGCTCACCGACTTCCGCGCCGCGCTCTTGTCGAAGGTCGAAGCGACCACCAAGCAGCACGTCTATCTCGTCGGCGAAACCTTCACCGGCGATCAGAACCTCATCAAGTCGTTCATCGATCCGTGCACCAAGCTCGACGGGCAGTTCGACTTCCCGCTGCGCGCGCAGCTGGTGCAGCACGTGATCATGCGCCAGGGCAAGATGAACGACCTCATCACCTTCATGGACAACAACACGTCGTTCTACGGAACGAGCGTGATGTCGACCTTCCTCGGCAACCACGACGTGCCGCGCACCATCCACTTCGGCGAGGACACGCCGGTCTGGTCCGACCCGTGGGCCAACGGCAAGGACCGCAACTGGTCGAATCAGCCGGCGCAGCCGACCAGCGGCAACGCGTACGAGCGGCTCGCGCTCGGCTTCGCGGTGCTCTGGACCAACCGCGGCGCGCCGCTCATCTACTACGGCGACGAGATCGGCCTGGCCGGCGCCGGCGATCCCGACAACCGCCGCATGATGCCGTGGAGCGGGTATTCGGCGGCGCAGACGACGCTCCTCGCCAAGGTGAAGAAGCTCGGCGCCATCCGCGCCGCGCACACGGCGCTGCGCCGCGGCGATCGCACGACGCTGTCCTACGGCGACGACACGTGGGTCTACTCGATGGTCGACGGCACCGACAAGGTCTACGTCGCCATCAACCGCTCGGACGCGACGGTGAGCGTGAGCGGCCTGCCGTCGGGGACGCTGACCGATCAGATGACCGGCGAGACCTTGACCGGCCCGACGGTGAGCGTGCCGGCGCGCTCGGCGCGCGTCATGACCCCGTAGGCGCGCGAGGCATAGGCGCCAAGCTGGAAACGCTCGGTTCCCGTCGCGACCGGGCCAACCGGCGCCCGTCCGGTGGTATGGTCCGCCCATGGCTCCGCTCACCGATCGCGTCTTCGTCGTCACCGGCGCCGGCGGCGCTCTCGCCGGGCCCATCGTCCGCTGCCTGGCGCACGCCGGCGCGCGCCTCGTGCTCGTCGATCGCCACGAGGATCACGTCAAGGAGCGCGCGCGCGAGCATCACGCCACTGCGCTCGCCGCCGATCTGACCACGCTCGACGGCGCCGTCGCCATGGCCAACGCCGTCGTCGGGCGCCACGGCCGCATCGACGGCCTCGTGCACACCGTCGGCGGCTTCGCCATGGGCCGCATCATCGACGGCGACGCCGCCACCTACGACCGCATGTTCGATCTCAACGTGCGCACGCTCTTCAACGTGCTGCGCGCTGCTGCGCCCGGCATGCTCGCGCGCGGTGACGGCTTCATCTGCGGCATCTCGTCGGAGCCGGGCTGGACCGGGCGCGCGCCGGGCACCGCGCTCTACGGCGCCGCCAAGGCCGCGGCCACGTCGCTGCTACGCACGCTCGAGCTCGAGGCCAAGGGAACCCAGGTAGGCGTCTGCATCGTCTACCCGATGGGGGCCATCGACACGCCGGCCAATCGCAAGGACATGCCGAACGCCGATCCGAGCACGTTCATCGATCCGAACGAGATTGCCGCGTCGATCCTGCACGCTGCGTCGCGCGGCGCGCGCGGACGTCTGAGCGAGCTTCCCATTCATCCGCCACGCCAAACATAAGAGGCTATGATGCGCGCGATGCGCTCTCTCTGCGTCCTCATGCTGCTCGGCGCCGTCGCCGAGGCCCAGCAGCCGCAACCTTCGCCCACTCCGGCGACGCCAGCCGGCGTCGCGGTGCCGTCGACGCCTGCGCCGTCGGCGCCGGTCACGCCGCGCGCCAAGCCGTCCAAGCCGCCGTCGGCGTCGACGCCCTCGCCGGCACCGTCGGGCGCCGACATGAACTTCGATCTGTTCCACGAGAAGAGCAAGACCGGGCCGGAAGAAGCGGCCGAGAAGGAGCGCATCGCCAAGCTCGAGCGCAAGGTCCACCTGCGCCGCGCGCTGCTCAAGTGGCACCAGGCGCTCGGCTTCGCCACGCTGGCGGCGCTCGCCGTCACCGACATCATCGGGACGCTCAACTACTACGACAAGTACGACGCCAACGGCGTCGACACCGGCAAGTTCACGACGTGGCACGAAGGCCTCGGCATCGGCACCACCGGGCTCTTCGGCATCACCGGCATCCTCGCGCTGGCGGCGCCCAATCCGTATCCCAAGCCGATCAAGCTCGACGCGGCGCTCCTGCACAAGATGTCGATGCTGATGGCGGCGATCTGCTTCACCGCGCAGGTGGTGATGGGCCCGATCATGGCCGTCTCCGACGGCAAGCTCTACCAGAAGGACCTGGCGCTGGCGCACCTCGTGATCGGCTGGGGCGCGTTCGGCTTCATGGGCGTCGGCACGCTCGCGTACGTATTCTGAGGTGATGACGATGGATCGTCGGAAGTTCCTGAAGACCTCGGCGGCGGGCGGCGCGCTCATCAAGCTCGGCGTCGGCGCCGCCGGCTGCGGCAACCCCGTCTCGCCGGCCCCGCTGGCCAAGATCATGACCAGCGTCGACGCCAATCCGCCGGTGTTCGAGCCGACCGCAGCGACGGTGTTCGACAACCCGCTCATCGGCAACAGCTACGGCACGGTGCAGCTGCAGGTCGAGTTCTATCCGCAGCTGGCCACGCTCGGCGGCGCCATCACCCTCGAGCTCGGGCCCGAGATCGCGTCGACGACGACGCGCGGCTACGCGGTGCCGCCCAACAACACGATCCTGCTCATCCATCAGAACGACAGCACCGATCCGAACGTCGACAACTTCCTCGCGCTGCAGTCGAGCTGCCCGCACGCGGCCTGCCCGCTCGGCTACAACTCGGCCAAGAAGCAGATCGAGTGCCCCTGCCATTCGTCGCGCTTCTTCGTCGACCAGGCGGACGGGCAGTGTATCGGCTCGGTCGCGCACGCGCCGGCGGCGGCGGGGCTGCAGCGCTGGAAGATCACCGTCGACAGATTGCCGACGGGCACGTTCCTCATCATCGACCTCAAGACCGGGCTGCCGTGCGGCTGCGAGAACGTGCCGGCGGTGGTGAGCAACACCCTCACGCTGCCGCTCGCCGACTTCCCGCAGCTGACGATGATCGGCGGCGTCGTGTGCGGTCAGCCGATGGGGTTGGCCAACCCGATCATCGTCACGCGCGTCGACGCGAGCACGGTGATCGCGGTCGACTCGCGCTGCACGCACCTCGGCTGCACCGTCGAGTGGAACCAGCAGAACATGGACTTCGAGTGCCCGTGCCACGGCTCGACGTTCGCCGAGGACGGCGCCGTCAAGGTCGGCCCCGCGACGGTGCCACTGACGAGCTACCCGGTCAGCGTCGACAGCGTCAACGTCGTCGTCACCATCACGCCGTAACGGCCGTCAACTACGCGCGCGGGATTTCGTGCCCGGGGACGAGCAGCGTCGCCGCCTCGGGCAGCTCGGCCCTGGCGCCGCCCCCGCCGCCGCGCACGATCGCGGCCTTCCAGCGCAGCGGCTCGCCGCCGCGCAGCTTCAGCCGCACGTCGAGCCGGGCGCCGACGTCGAGCCCGAGCTGCACGCCGACGCGCAGCTTCACCAGCTTCGGCAGGCTGAGGGCGAGCTTGAGCTTCATACCTTCAGATCTTTCAGCACCCGGTTCGCCGCGTTGTGCCCCGCCGATCCGATCACGCTGCCCGCCGGATGACACCCGGCGCTGCACGAGTACAGCCCCTCGACCGGCGTCGCATACGGCAAGCGATCGGCGAATCCGAAGGCGTTGTCGACGTGATGGATGTGCCCGTTGCGGATGCCGAAGTGCTGCTCGATCTTCTGCGGATGCAGCGGGAACGTGTCGACCACGAGGTCGCTCGTCCCCGGCGCGAAGCGATCGCAGATCGAGAGCAGCTGCTTGACGTACTTGCCCTCCTCCGCTTCCCACGTCGTGCCCTTGAGCGTGTGCGGCACCCACTGCACGAAGAGCGCCGAGTTGTGATTGCCCGCGTCGTCCTTGAGCGACGGATCGACCGTCGTGTGGATGTACCACTCGATGGTGGGGAACGGATCGAGCTCGCCCCGCTGCACCATCGCGAAGCCTTCCTTGATGTGGCGCATGACATCCTTCTCGTCGGGCAGAAGGTGGATCGTCGGGCCGTACTGACCGCGATCCTCGGGCAGGCACTTGAACTTCGGCAGCCCGCCGAGCGCCATGTTGACCTTGAACGTCGAGCCCGGCTTCTCGTAGCCGTCGATGCGCGCGTTGTACTCGGCCGGCAGGTTCTGCCGCCCGATGAGGTCGCGCATGCGGAACGGATCGGCGTTGCACACCACGACGTCGGCGGTGAGCTCCTCGCCGTTGGCCAGGACCACGCTCTTGACGCGCCCGCCCCCGGGGCCACCATCGATGCGCAGCGACTCGACGCGCCGATCGGTCTCGATGGTCGCGCCGAGCTCGCGCGCCTTGTCGGCCATCATGCGCGTGACGGTGCCCATGCCGCCCTTGACGATCATCCAGGTGCCGTCCGAGCCGGGCAGGCGGCACATGTTGTGGATGAGAAAGTTCATGCCGGTGCCGGGCGTGTCCCACGAGCCGTAGAGCCCGCTGAACCCGTCGGTGACGGCGTACATCGCGCGCACCAGATCGCTCTTGAACCCGAAGCGGTCGATGTACTGGCCGACCGGCTTCCGGCACAGATCGACGAACGCCTGGCGCAGCTCGCGCCGCACGTATTTTTCGGCCGTGTCCTCGATCGACAACGGCTCTTCCATCCACGTCTTGGCGATGTCGTCGCGGATCTTTCCGATCTCGTCGTTCATCGCGACGTTCGCCTTCCAGTCCTGCTCCGAGAAGAACTCGATGAACTGTCGCTTCATCGATTCGGTATCGCTGCCGAAGAGCAGGTAGCGCGTGTCGGTCGTCGGCAAGAAGTAGTGCGGGTCGCGCCGCATCACCGGGATCTGCACGCCGGTCGCCGCCATGATCTCGGGCGGCATCAGCCCGAGCAGGTACGCGCCCGTCGACGTCGCCAGCCCGGGCGCCTTCTTGAACGGCCGCTCGGTGCGCACCGCGCCGCCGATCACCGGCTTGTCCTCGAGCACGCGAACCTTGAGGCCGCGCTTGGCCAACATCACCGCAGCGACGAGGCCGTTGTGCCCCGCGCCCACCACAATCGCCGTCTTGCTCATGAACCACTACGTAGCACGGCGCCGCTACTATAATGAAGGCCCAATGGCCGCCCGGCAGCACCATCGCGGTGCACATCCAGAAGATTTGCGTCTCTTCGACCGCACCCAGCTCAAGCGGCTGCGCGTCGCCGCCGAAGAGGTCGTGTATCTGCTCGGCCGCGGCTACCCCGCCGCCACCGCCGTCGACGTCGTCGGCAATCACCATCAGCTCGAGACCCGTCAACGCACGGCGTTGGGCCGCATGCTCTGCTCGCCCGACCAGCGCGCGCGCCGCGCCGCGCGCGCCATCGAGCGCACCGCCGCGCAGGGCCGCACGCTCCTCGTCGACGGCTTCAACCTCATCATCACCATCGAGGTCGCGCTCTCCGGCGGGCTCATCCTCGACTGCGCCGACGGCACCGTGCGCGATCTCGCCGGCGGCATGCGGGGCTCGTATCACCCCGTCGACGAGACCGATGCCGCCCTCGACCTCATCGGCCGCGAGCTCGGGCAGCTCGGCCTCGGCGGCGCGCGCATCTTCCTCGACGCGCCGGTGTCGAACTCGGGCCGGCTGCGCGCCCGCATCCTCGACTTCGCGCACCGCTGGCCCTTCCCCGTCGACGCCGAGGTGGTGCCCAACCCCGACGCCATCCTGGCGCGCGCCGAGAACGCCGTGTCGAGCGACTCCTCGATCCTCGACCGCTGCGGCTCGTGGCTCAACGTCGGGCGCTTCATCGTCGATCGCCACATCCCGCAGGCGTGGCGAAGCGGAATGTTCACGCTGCCTTCGCGTGTTGTGGACTAGGGAACGATGCAAGCGCCGCCCGACACCACGACCGCCGCCACGCCGACTCCGTCGGTGCCGTGGTTCGTGTGGTGCACCGTCCTGGCGGTGACCAGCGCCATGATCGGCGGCCACTGGGACATCTCGTGGCACCGCTCGATCGGCCGCGACGCCTTCTGGACGGCGCCGCACATCGCCATCTATCTGTGCGGCGTGCTCGCCGGCGTGTCGTCGGCCTACCTCATCCTGTCGACGACGCTCGGGCGCAACCGCGATCTGGCGCCGTCGTCGGTGTCGATGTGGGGCTTTCGCGGACCGCTCGGCGCCTTCATCGCGGCGTGGGGCGGCGTCGCCATGCTGACGTCGGCGCCGTTCGACGACTGGTGGCACGGCGCCTACGGCCTCGACGTCAAGATCATCTCGCCGCCGCACGCGCTCTTGTCGCTCGGCATCTTCTCGGTGCAGGTGGGCGCGCTGCTTCTGATCCTCGGCTACATGAACCGCTCCGAAGGCGCGCTCAAGCAGAAGTTCCTGCGCCTCTTCTTGTACGTCGGCGGCAGCATCGTCGTGCTCGGCACGCTCTTCCTCATGGAGGAGACGGGGCGCACGGTCATGCACACCGCCGAGTTCTATCGCGCGGTGGCGATCGCGATGCCCTTCATCCTCGTCGGCATCTCGCGCGCGGCGCCGCACCGCTGGGCGTGCACCATCATGGCGGCGCTCTACACGCTGTTTCAGATGGCGCTCATCTGGATCCTGCCGCTGTTCCGCGCCGAGCCGAAGCTCGGGCCGGTCTACTACAACGTCACGCACTTCGTACCGCCCGCGTTCCCGCTGCTGCTGCTGGCGCCGGCGGTGGCGCTCGATCTGTTGCGCCGCGTCTCGCCGCGCTGGGGCGTGTGGCGCGAGACGATGGCGACCGGCACGCTCTTCGTCGCGGTGTTCTTCGCGGTGCAGTGGCCGTTCGCGAATTTTCTGCAGTCGCCGTGGGCGCGCAACTGGTTCTTCGGCACCGCCTACTTCGGGTACTACGAGCATCCGACCTGGCTCCATCGGCAGTATCGCTTCTGGCCGGCGGGCTCGGGGACCCACGTCGCGATCGTGATGGCGTCGGCGGTGCTGGTCGCGATCCTCGGCAGCGCGCTCGGCCTCAAGCTCGGCGAGTGGATGCGGAGGATCAAGCGATGAAGCGTGCCCTGGCGATCGTCGCCGTCGCCGTCGTCGTTCTGGGGGGCTCGTCGACGACGGCCTCGGCGCACGTGGGCAGCCCCGACGTCTACTTCGAAGGCGCGGCCGGTCCATACCGCGTGCTCGTGACCGTGCGCCCGCCCGACGCCGTGCCGGGAATCGCGGAGGTCTCGGCGCGCGTGACCGATTCGATCGATCACATGACGATGGTGCCGCTGCCGGCCCAGGGCATCGGCGCCAAGCTGTCGCCGACGCCCGACGTGGCCACGCGCGATCGCGACGATCCGCGCACCTTCGTCGGCCACTTGTGGCTGATGCAGGCCGGCACCTGGCAAGTGCGCCTCGCCGCCGATGGGCCGCGCGGCCACGGCGAGCTCGCCGTGCCGGTGCCGGCGCTGCCCGCGCGCACGAAGAAGATGCAGACGGCGCTCGGCGTCGGCCTGCTCGCGCTATTGCTGCTGCTGGCGTGGGGCGCGATCAGCATCGCCGGATCGGGCGCGCGCGACGCGTCGCTCGAGCCCGGCGTCGAGCCGTCGCCCGAGGCGCGCCGGCGCGGGCTGCGCGCGAAGGGGGTCGCCGCCGTCGTCGTCGTCGTCGCGCTCGTCGGCGGCAACGCGTGGTGGAACGCCGAGGCGTCGGACTACGCGCGCTACGTCTACAAGCCGCTCGGCCTGCACGCCCACGTCGACGACGGCGTGCTCGCGCTGCAGCTCGAGGATCCGGGCTGGCTGAAGTCGCGCCAGCTCGACGATCTCGTGCCCGATCACGATCACCTCATGCACCTCTACGTCGTGCGCGAGCCGGCGATGGACCGCGTGTGGCACCTGCATCCCGAGGCGACCGGCGGTGGCGCGTTCCGCTATGCGCTGCCGGCGATGGAGGCGGGCCGCTATCGTTTGTGGGCCGACGTCGTGCACGCCTCGGGGCTGGCCGAGACCGCCGTCGCCGAGATCGATCTGCCGGCGATTGCGGGCGCGCCGCTCGACGGCGACAACGCCACCGGCAGCGGGCCGGCGACCTTCGAGCCCGCGCGCACGATCGCGCCGCTCGACGACGGTGCGCGCATGGTCTGGCTGCGCGACGATGCGCCCTATCGCGCGCGCCGCGCCGGTTGGTTCCGCTTCCGCGTCGAGGATGCCGCCGGCGCCGCGCAGCCGCTCGAGCCGTACATGGGCATGATGGGCCACGCCGCCTTCGTGCGCCGCGACGGATCGACCTTCGCGCACGTGCACCCGACCGGCTCGGTGCCGATGGCATCGATCATGGCGCTCGACGGCGCGGGCGACGGCAACGCGATGGCGGCGATGCACGCCGTGCCCGCCGGCGCGACCGAAGTCGCGTTCCCCTACGGCTTCCCGCGCGCCGGCGACTACCGCATCTTCGTGCAGGTCAAGCGCGCCGGCCACATCGAGACCGGCGTCTTCGACGCGCACGCCGAGTAGCGCGCGCGCTCAGCAGCCGGGCGCGCTCTCGTCGGGCAGTGGGAACTTCGCGATCAGCGCGGCCGCGGCGGAGAAGCCGACCGGCCCGCGCCGGCGGATCTCCTCGACGGCGTCGTAGAGCGCGAAGGCCCAGCGCAAGAAGTCGTCGACCTGGTAGGCCTGCGCCGGCGGGCGCGTGCGCGCCGCTTCGTCCCAGCGCTCGAGCGCGCGCATATAGAGGTGGCGCTCGCCGACCTCGGCGACCACGTCGCTCGCCGCGACGACGCGGTAGCCCTCCCAGCGGCGATGCTGCGCGGGCGGACAGATCGCGTCGTCCTGCATGCGGATCGGCGCGCCCGGCTCCCAATCGCCGCGATAGGGATAGACGCGGCAGGCGAGCGGCCGCGCCGCGTGCACGCCGCAGCGATGCGACCCATCGGGCAGCGAGGTCAGAAGGGCGCACGCTCCGCCCGCGCGCCGGCGCAGATGCAGCGCCTGCTTGCGCCCCGTCGAGTCGAGCGTGAACGACTCCATGTAGTCCGACGGCGTCGGCTGCACCACGACGAGCGCGCCCCACGGCAGCCCGAGCGCGCGGCACAGGCGCCACACGTCGTGCGCGTTGACCGGCACCACGTAGTCGAGACAGCACGAGGTGGTGCAGCCAAAGCACGGCGAATCGCCCACTACCGGCAGCCGGCGCCCGCGGCCCAGCTGCGCGCGAACCGCCGCGTCGATGGTCGCGCGCTCGTCGTCGAGGCGCGCGGCCCACGCCTGATCGCGCGGCAGCGGACAGGCCGCGTCGTGGCCGAGCGCCGCCGTCCACGCGCCTTTGTCGTCGACGGCGACGTGATAGGGATAGACGCGGCAGGCGCGCGGCTTGTCGTGCTCGATGCCGCAGCGGAACGACCCGCCGACGGCGACCGCGAACACGCACGCCCCGCCGTCGTCGCGCCGGCGCAGCCGCGCGCCCTCCCCGCCCGCGACGGCGAACGCCGCCTCGGGCACGCCGAGGATCGACGCCAGCGCCGCGACCTCGTCGTCAGCGACGGGGACGTCGCGGCCGACACAGCAGGGCGCCGCGCAGCCGCTGCAGACGGGATGCATCCGGCGAAGTGTACCGCGCCTAGCGCGACGGCGCCTGCAAGGCCGCGCGCACTTCCTCGATCGAGTGCCCGCGCCACAGCTTCGAGTAGTTGGCGTGGCTCGACAGCGTGCGCGGATCCATCCGATCGATGCACAACGTGCCGTGCAGGTGATCGATCTCGTGCTGCAGGATGCGCGCGTGCCATCCGCGCGCGGTGATGCGCACGTCGCGTCCGTTCTCGTCGAGCGCCTCGACGCGCACCGCCGCCGCGCGCGGCACGATGGCCATCCAGCCGTCGACGCTGAGGCAGCCCTCGAAGAACTCGATCGGCGTGCCCGGCTCGAGCGTGAGCACGGGATTGATGATCACCTGGAACGGAACCACCGCGCGCTCGCGCTCGGCCAGCTCCGCGGCGGTGGCGTTGGCCTGATACTCGGGCGCGTCCTCGATCACGGCGAGCTGCAGCCCGAGCCCGATCTGCGGCGCCGCCAATCCCACGCCCGGCGCCGCGCGCATGGTCTCGCGCATGTCGGCGATGAGCTGCTGGATCGTCGGCGACTGGATCTCGTCGAGCGACAGCGGCCGCGCGGGCACGCGCAGCACCGAATCACCCGCTTGCACGATCGGAAGAATCACGGCTCGCTTGTAACACACTAGTGGATGGACAGCGTCGTCCCGCGCACCGCCATTTGCGGCACCGGCCCGCCGCCGGCGCGGGGCATCAACCGTCGCATCTGCCCGAGCGCGCGGGCGAGCATGCCCGGCGCCAACGCATGCAGCTCGCGCGCGATCGACGCCATCACGCCGATGCTCACGTGCGCCTCACCGCGCGCGATCGCGCGGACGATCCGTCGCGCCGCGCGGTCCGCGTTCACCGACACGATCGGCCGCTGCGCCGCGGCGAACATCGCGTGCTCCTCCTCCTGCTTGCCCTTGAAGAACACGAACGGCACCGATCCGGTGCGCATCAGCCACGGCACGATGGTGATCGCGCGAACGCCGCTGCCGGCGAGCTCGGCGGTGAGGCCCTCGGAGAACGCGCGCGCCGCCGCTTTGGCGCACGAGTATGGCAAAAGATGCGGCACCGACACCTCGCCGCCGATCGAGGTGACGTTGCAGATCACGCCCGCGCGCCGCCTCCGCATCCCCGGCAGCGCCGACAGCGTGGAATAAACGACACCCCAAAAATCGATCGCCAGGCACTCGCGAAAATCCGCGAGGGTCATGTCTTCGAGCGGGCCGGCCTGGATGATGCCGGCGTTGTTCACGAGGATGTCGATGCGTCCAAAATGGGCCTCGACCTCGTCGATGAATGCGCCGACCGCGACGGGATCGCTGACGTCGACCCGGCGGGCCATCACGCTCGCTCCATAGCCGGCCAACCGTAGCCCCGCCTCCTTCACTTCATGCAGGTCGCGCGCGCAGATGGCGAGCGCGCAGCCCTCTTGTGCAAGCAGCGTCGCGATGCGCTCGCCGAGGCCCCGCGTCGCGCCCGTCACCAGCGCGACCCGCCCGCGCAACGAATGCGCACGCGTTCTCCGCGTCGCCCACCAGCCGAGCAAGGCGGCGCCTGCTGCGGCACCGAACCAGAGTCGTCTCGTCATGGCTGGTGACCAATGCAAAGCGCCGGCCGGTCAAATTCTGCGCATGGACGTCAGGCGCTCTCTTGACTCGACTCATGGAAACCCTAAGTCCATCGAAACACTGAGGCACCCGTGGAAAAGACCAGCCATGGACACGGCAACGGTCACAAGAATGGAAACGGCAACGGCAACGGCAATGGCAACGCGCCTCACCATCCGACCGAACAAAAACGCGTAAAGCGCTCCGCGAAGGATCGCCGGCGCGCGCTTCCGCTCGAAGCGCGCCTCGACCGATTGCTCGAGGTGATGCGCGCGATGGTGGACGGCGACTTCCAGGCCCGTCTCGCGGTCGACGGTGACGACTCGCTGTTCGACGAGATCGCACGATCGGTCAACGAGCTCAACGCGCGCCATCAGCTGATGACCGACGAGATCGTGCGCATCGAGCGCGTCGTCGGCCGTGAAGGCCGCATGGAAGAGCGCGCACGGCTCGACGGCGCCACCGGCGGCTGGCGCACCAAGATCGACAACATCAATCAAATCGTCGCCGACCTGGTGACGCCGACGACCGAGATCTCGCGCCTGCTCGGCGCGGTCGCGCGCGGCGATCTGACCCAGAAGATGGTGCTCGAGTTCGAAGGGCAGCCGGTCAAGGGCGAGTTTTTGCGCATCGGCACGACGGTCAACGCGATGGTCGATCAGCTGTCGTCGTTCGCGGCCGAGGTCACCCGCGTCGCGCGCGAGGTCGGCACCGACGGCAAGCTCGGCGGACAGGCCGACGTCCGCGGCGTGTCGGGCACGTGGAAGGATCTCACCGACAACGTCAACCTGATGGCCAACAACCTCACCACGCAGGTGCGCAACATCGCCGAGGTGACGACGGCCGTCGCGCGTGGCGATCTCGGCAAGAAGATCACCGCCGACGCCAAGGGCGAGGTCGCCGAGCTCAAGATGACCATCAACACGATGGTCGACACGCTCAACTCCTTCGCCGCCGAGGTCACGCGCGTCGCC
>Ga0070679_100001657_pt1 | contig 20074 bp, 15 predicted proteins | sample KBSC63BmetaG_FD_65652 | JGI IMG/M metagenome (GOLD analysis project Ga0070679, IMG submission 65652) | Corn rhizosphere microbial communities from Kellogg Biological Station, Michigan, USA - KBS C6-3B metaG | ecosystem: Host-associated > Plants > Roots > Rhizosphere | place: USA: Michigan... | reverse complement strand
TTGCCATCATCGTCAACAACGGCCTTTCGCTGCCGAACGGCGACTGGATGATTTCCTTCCACTACGACCGCACGCAGCAGGGCGACAACTTCACGACCGCGAAAGCGGACTACATCGCGTGCGTCGCCGTCTCATCCGATGAAGGCAAGACCTGGAAACGGTACGACGCCGCTGAGATTCCCAACGAGCAGCGCGCCCCTAACACGCTGAGTTGGGCTGTCGAACCCGCCGTTGTGCTTACGACCAGCGGCATGTTGCGTATGATCATCCGCACCTTGAACGGCTATCTCTACCAGACCACATCGCACGATCTGGGCAAGACATGGTCGCCAGTCAAGAAGATGCTCTTCAGCAACGACAATTCGAAACCGAGCATTCTGGAACTCAAAGACGGCAAAGAACTGCTGCTGTGGAACGACACCCGCGTGGTCGATTTCCAATACCGCTTCCCGCTCATCGCCACCCTCTCGGAAGATGACGGCGAAACCTGGTTTCGCTCGGTCCCCATCGAAGACGCTACCGTCACCCTCGACTATCCGTCCGCCGTGCAGATGGGCGACTCCATCAAGCTCATCTACGGTCTCGACCGGCGGCAAATGCGCTTCGTCGATCTCCAGGAATCCCACTTCAAGCCGTGGGTTCCTATCAACAACTCCGGCTCATGGAAGACCGGGGACGGCGTCCTCCACTACACCGGCGAACGTCCCGGCGGAAGCGCCGGCGGAGGCATGGCCGACGCCATCCCGGACTGGATGCATTGGTCGAAGGTGGTCAGCTTCCTTCCACGACGTCCCGCAACGTCTACTCTCTCGGTCGACTTCCGCTTCGATGAGGCCTGGGCAAAAGATGCCGCTATCGGCATCTTCGCGGCGTATCAGGATGAATCCAACTGGACCGCGTGGTGCTGGCACCTGGCGGACGGCAGGGCAGGCTTGCAACAGGAAGCCCACGCCGGCAGCGTGACGCGTCCGTTCTACGCCCGCAACAGCAGCAATTACACACTCGACCGCATGACGGCACCCGAGCCAAATGTCTGGTACACGGTCGAGATCACGACCGGCGACGGCAGCATGAGCTACCGCCTGCTCGAAAAGCAGTCACGCAAAGTTTTGCTCACCAGCAGTAACAGAATGCAGTGGGAAGGTCAGTTCATCGGACTCGGTTCACGGAAGGCGATCGTCTCGTTCGATAACGTCGTCGTCCGCTAACTTTTCGTTGAGGCAAATCATCGCCTCCTCAACTCAGGCTGTTGTTTGTCAAGACGCAAAGCCATCCTCCCAGGGGTCCAGCATTGCGATGGCGAAATACGGAGGCATCATGCACCAATCGCTCACTGTCAGCATACAAAGGTGGAAGCGCCACACGCTTCTCGCGCTCGTTATCGCTGTCCCCTTGTTCTCCACACCACTTCTGCACGCACAGGCGTCGGGCGGCAGCGTTGCCGGGACCGTCGTAGACCCCTCCGGCGGCCAGGTCCCTGGCGCAACCGTCGACATCCACAACACTGCTACGGGTGTCACGCAAACCACCACCACGAACAACACCGGCTTCTATGAGTTCCCCAGTCTGCTGCCCGGCCGCTACACGGAGACAGTCCACGCCTCCGGCTTCTCCAACCGAACCACGGGTACGTTTGAGGTGAGCACCGGCCAACGGCAGAACATACAGGTGCAGCTCAGTGTGGGCAGCGTTTCGGAAACGGTCGACGTCTCCGCCGCGCAACAACTCATGAACACGACAACGTCCGATCTCGGCACCACTATCAGCACGGAGAAAGTAAGCAACCTTCCGTTGAACGAACGTAACTTCTTTCCACTAATCGGGCTGCAACCCGGTGTGAATGCCGTCGCGGGTTCAAACTCACAAAACGGACGCGGCGGCTTCGAAGTCAACGGAGCACCGGGGCTTTCCAACAACGTTTTACTTGACGGGGTGGACGGAACGTTCGGCGAAACCAACGGCATCGGGGCCGGCGCCGGCTCCATCACCAATACGCTCAGCATCGACACCATTGCAGAGTTCCGGCTGCTTACCAGCGTGCCCTCCGCGCAGTACGGTCGCGCCTCTGGCGGCATTCTTACCATCTCCACCAAGTCCGGCGGCAGCCAGTTCCACGGTGGCATCTTCGAATACTTCCGCAATGACGCGCTGGACGCGAATAACTGGACGGCCAAGCATGCCGTCCCAATCACGAAGAAGCCTGAATTGCGTTACAACGATTTTGGCGTCAATGTGGGTGGGCCCATCGTTCGTGATAAGGCCTTTTTCTTTTTCAACTACGAAGGCGATCGCACCATTGTTGGCAGCACCGTCTCCGGCCAGACCGCGACGCAGGCCCTGATCAATTCCGTGTCCAACCCACAGATCGCGAAAGAACTTTCGTTGATGCCTGCCCCCACCTCGACTACAAACAATCCGCTCGTCGGCATGTTCGTGGGCAACCGCGTTACCGTCTCCAACGAAAATCTTTTTATGGGCCGCGGCGATACCTATCTCGGCCAACACCACATCATCGCCCGCTACAACTACAACACGCAGCTCCAGCAAATCCAGCAATTCCGCCCTAACGACAACCAGGATTACCCGATCACCTTTCACAACGCCGTTCTGAGCGACGTCTGGACAATCAATCCGTCGAAGGTGAACGAAATCCGGATCGGCCTCGATCGCAACCTGGTAAATCGCAACGTCGACACGTATTTCAGCGACCCCACGGGCTCGTGGCTCATCATTACAGGTCTGTTCAGCTCCGACACGACACAGTCGTTGCTGTATTTCCAAACGACTACTTACAGTTTCGTGGACAACTTCACGTGGGTGCACGGCAAGCACTCCATCACCTTCGGCACTGACGACCGCAACGATCCCAGCCGCCGCACGCAGAACACAAGCCCACGCAGCACCTACGCTTCGCTGGCCGATCTGCAAGCTGATAAACCGAGCCTCATCGCCGTCAGCTTCGGTGGCCCCAAACATCTGCTCAGCACGGACTACTCTGCGTATGTCGACGATAACTTCCGTGCAACCAGCCGTCTGACGCTGAATATGGGTCTTCGCTACGACTACTTCACTCCCTTCCGGGGTGCTTACAACGTCACCGGAAACGACTTCAGCGGCCCCCTTTCTACCGACCGCAATCACAACTTCTTCACGGAGAACCGGTTCAACTTCGCTCCACGTCTTGGGTTTGTGTATGACGTCTTCGGCAATCAGAAACTCATCGCACGCAGCGGCTTCGGCCTGATGTTTATTCCGCCGCAGTCTTTCTTCCAATACTCCTCCGCGTTCGCTGACCCGCGTTTGCCGTTCGACGCGTCCTTCACACCTGCCCAGGCGCCCGCGGGATTCTCTACCGCTTACCCCATCTCGAGGACCGTGGTCAGCAACATACAAGCGAATCCAAACCTGATTCCCGCCGGCCTCAGCTTCGGAGAATTCATTACGCAATATCACCACCCCGATGAGTATTCGGAAAACTGGAACGCTAACGTTCAATATCAGTTCACACGCGGCCTTTACACCCAGGTCGCATACGTTGGCCTGAATGATCTGCACGAGGTCGCAACCTCTCTCCCGAATAATTTCCTGCCCGGCACCTGCCCGACTACCCAGTGCATCGGCGGCGTTCGTCCTTTCCCCGCCCTGGGTATCGTGAACTACAACGTTTTTGGCGGCGTGACTCAATACAACGGCCTACAGATGAGCCTCGACTATCGTCGTCCCGGCATCGCTCAAGCCGATCTCTACTACACCTACGCGATGCAAAATCAGACATGGGCGAGTTCCGGGACCAATGGCAACGGTCAAAGCACCCTGCAAGATCCGAATGATGGCAAGAGCGCTTATGGTCCGTCGCAAGGTTTCATTCGCAATCGCGTGACGGGAGTTTTCCTCGTAAGTCCTCCTGCACCCGGCTTCGCCCGCGCATCGGTCATCGGCCGTGAGTCACTGGGCGGTTGGAGCGTTCAGGGCATCGTCACCATGAACGGAGGCCAGGCACTCAACGTTCTTGCAAATCAGGATCTTGTGCGCAATGGCTATACAGCCGGGACCCGTCCCGATCACGTTGCAGGGCAATCATTTTATGCTGACGGAGACGACGCGCGTGGCAACGCCATCTGGCTCAACTCGAAGGCGTTCGACGTCACCACGCCCTTCAACGCAAAACGTTACGGCAACCTCAGCTTCGATGCGGTGCGCGGTCCCCGCTCCGTGAATATGGATGCTTCGCTTATCAAGAAATTCGTCACTTACAAAGAGCAGCATCTGGATCTTCGCTTCGAATTCTTCAATATCCTCAACCACGCTAACCTCAGCAACCCGAATACCACCGTCGGTAACCCCAACTTCGGCCTCGTCACCACGCGCAGCGACTCTCGCAAAATCCAACTCGCGATGCGCTATTCGTTCTAACTCTCATAGCAAGCAGAAGTGAGGCGCTCTTTCGCGGGCGCCTCATCTTCGTTCGGTATCAAAGCGGGAAATGTTCTAGTCCTCGAGCAGGTTTGGTTCAACTGCTTCTGGAGCCAGGTGCTGGCGGATAGCGATTAAGATTTTCGCGGGGTCTCTCGTCATCAGCGCCTGAAACAGCACGGTGTGCGACTTTACCGCGGTGCTAAGGCCGTCGCCCACCGCGTGACGCCTCATGCTCACGAAAGCGTACACGGCTACGCAGAGCCGCTGCAGCGTCTTCTCCAGAACTTCATTGCCGGAAGCACGCCACACCGTTTGATGAAACTTGAAGTCTTCTTCGGCAACTCCAAAGTGATCTTTCGCAGCCACCAGTTCCTTCATCTGCGCCAGATGCCGCCGCAATTCCGCTTCTACACCTTTATCGATCTTGTCTGCTGCCAGCGAAAAAGCGTACTCCTCCAGATGACGGCGAACATCCATCATCTGCAGAATCTCTTTCCGCGTCAGCTTCGTTACCGTCGTGCCGCGGTCCGGTACGCGCACCACAAGTCCAAGATGCTCCAGTTGCAGCAGTGCTTCGCGCACTGGGACCTGGCTCACACTCAGTTGTTTTGCAAGATGCGATTCCCGCAGCGCCATGCCCGGCTGGAACTCACCGCTCCAGATTGCATCGCGGAGGCGCAGAAATACTTCACGGGATTTGCTCACAGAACGGAGTGGAGCGAGAGACTTGATGGTCACCGCCTCATCCTACCGGACTGCCAGCGGGGTGAGCAATATAGAATCGATTGCCTCACCGGGTTGCCCCAACCGGCGCCGGCCAGGGCATCAACTCCGCGGCCTCTCTGGGAAGGTTTTCATTCATGTCGTGGATGAACGCTTCGCGTTGCGCCTCGGAAGCGAAATCCTCTCCGCTGGCCATGGGGCCGCAATCAAATCCAAGCTGCTTCACCGACTCTCGCACAGCAGGAAAGAACGGGTAGCGGAAGAAAATATCTAATACCTGGTTGACGGCTACCTGTAACGTTCGAGCACGCTCCCAATCGCCACGTTTCGCCGCCGCCGCCAGTTCCAGAACGACCGGTCCAAGCGCGTTGTAGGTAGTGCCGATACCGCCCTGCGCCCCCATCAACAGACCGGAAGCCAGCGCCTCATCGTATCCGTTGAAAACCAGCTTGCCGCGATTCACGAGCTGATTGAGCAAATACACATTGAAATCGGTGAACTTCACGCCCAGTACATTCGGCAGGTCGCAGATATCCAAAAGCTCCTGGGACTTCTGAAACGCCGCCGGCGCAGCCTTGGGGAAGTAATAGACAATCAGTGGCAACGGCGAGTTCGCGGACAGCTCTTTGTAATATGCCATCACTTCATCTGAACCGGCCGCGGGGGGCAGACTGCTGATGGCGTCTGCTCCATGCGCGGCGGCATGTTCTGCGAGCCTGATTGCGTCACGGACGTTCGGAGTTCCCACATGCACAAACATTCGCTTGCCTTCAGGCAACACTTCCATCAACGATTCCACCAACTGACGGCGGGTCTCGAACGAGAGTCGCATTCCCTCACCCGTCGTGCCTGCTATATAGGCCCCTGTGAGGCCCTGCGACGTCAGGTGGAGCAGGAGTTTTTGTGCCATGGGCACATTCAATGCACCCTCGCGAGTCAAAGGCGTCAGCAACGCCGCGTACATGCCAGCAAGTGTATGTTCAGACACAGTGCTCTCCAGTCGATCGCATCTAAGCGATTATTGATAATGTATCATGCTCAGCGCTGCTTACAAATTCCCGCAGGGAGAAGCGCGCCTTCAGCTCAGCACGTGTTAACGCCGGTGTCCGTCTCGACATGGAACTCAACCGATAACCAACGTCTGCCGGCGTTGTTGCGTCGCCACCGCTACCAGACAAAGCACGCCCAGGAGCAGGGTCAGCCCCGCCCCGGCGAAGATGAGCGAAAAGGTCATACGCTCCCGCATCCATCCTCCCGCTAGTGTGGTCATCGCTGACACGAGGCAGCCAGCACAGTTCAGCAGCCCGTACGCCGTGGAGCACCGCTCCGTGCCCACAATTCGTGCCAGGATGGGCGCCGTGTTGGCGTCAAAACATCCCCTCCCCAGCCCAATCGTAATCAGCGCTAACACCACCAGCGTTTGAGAATTCGTATGACTGAGCAAGATGAGGAACGGACAAGCCAGAGCCAGCCCTCCCGCCTGTACCAGTGCCCGCGCATACGGCACCCGGACCCCGACCCGATCAGAGACAATGCCTCCAAGAAACGCTCCCGCAAAGCTCGAGGTCTGCAGCCAGAACGTCGCTTCAAAACCTGCTGCGACCAGACTCATATGAAAGTGCTCATAGAGGTAGAGCGGCAGCCAGGTGTACAGCATCCATGTTGCGATGGAAAACGTGACGAAGACGGTGATGTAAATGCCCAGTACTCCATTGCCAAGGAGCCCGATGAAATTGGGTTTCTCCGTAACTTCTTCCGCAACCGCCTGGTCTGAGCGCAATGCCAGCCACAGGATTGCCGCGTAGCCTACGCCAACTGCGCCCAGCATCATGAACAACGATCGCCACCCATAGGCGTGTTCAGCCAGCCCACCCAGCGTTCCGCCTGCAATGATGCCGGCGTAGCAGCCCGTTTGATGGATGCCCGTTGCCAGAGAGCGAAATCGCTCTTCGTGGACCTTCACCAATAGACCCAGCGCCGCGGGTATATAGAACGCCTCGCTCAACCCCATGGCAGCACGCGTCCATAACAGGGCCGTCATGGTGTGCGCAGCTCCCGCAAGAAAGCTGGCAATACTCCAGATCGCGAGACTCAGCAGGATCATCCGCACATGTCCCAGCCGGTCTGCGGCATAACCCGCGAAGGGACTCGTCACGCCGTACGTCAGCAGAAACACCGTGCCCGCCAGCCCTAGTTGTACCGAAGTGGCATGCAGGTCACGCTGCAGCAGCGGGAAGATAGAGAACACCACCTGCCGGTCTAGATAATTCAGCAGGACGACGCACCACAACAGCGCCAGCAACACCCACGGCCACATGCCACCCGTTGTTTTACGATCCATGGTCCCTGCTCTCGATCACTCTACGCATCTGGCTCAGTGTCGCAGCCCTAACGGGCCTCGGGCAATGCGATCACCTTCGCCGAGCGGTGTCCTGGCTGCGGCTCGCCGCCCGCAATCACATAATGGAGCTTCCATTTTGCCGCGGCCGTTGTCACCAGGCTCAACGGCATGTGTGAAGTCACTCGCCACTTCCCCGTTGCTGGATCAATCTCATGCGCATCCAGCCCGAACCCAGGGTGCTTGTCCCGCAGAACCTGTGCCTGTGGGGCCAACACGCCATCGTCGCCTCCGAAGACCAGGGGATGCCCTGCAGCATTGCAAATACCGGGAGCCGCGACCACTGCCACAGGCAGGTCCTCCAATTGCGACCACGTTCCCTTCGCATCCCGTTTCCAGGCATCTTTCAGATACGTTCTTACGGGTGTACCATCCGCACCGGTTGCCAAATCTGCTCCGCTCATCACGAACAGCGAACCGTCACACCCGACTGCAACCGGCAGAATGCGAGCATGTGCCCATGGCGGCTTTTGCTCCAGCTTCCACTGGCCATATTTGCCACCGTGCAGCGGCAAGCTCCAGATTTCCTTTGAAACAGTGTCAGGCGTCAATCCATGCTGACCTCCCACTACGAACAGCGTATCGTTCACAACAGCTGCCGCTGCGTTCGTTAAAGGCTCTGGCAGCTGAGGCAATTCTTCCGTCACGACCTTGCCGCCGGCTAAATGAAATCGCAGCACCGTATTGAATACCTGGGTTGCGTCCTGCCCGCCGACACAGAGCAGCGAATCGCCCCACTGCGCGGAAGCTCCGTAGCCCATACCATGCGCAAGCGCCGCCTCGGATTCCCACTGACCATCCACCGAGCGCAACGCATACACCTGCGCTGACCAGTTCTTCACGCCTTTGTCCCATGGAGGCGCCGTCCATGACGAACCTCCGGCTACCACGAGCACATCTCCCACCGTTCCGACACACTGTCCTGCAATTGCCGCCGGCAGCGGCGCGAGAAACTTCCACGAAGACGACTCAGCCGACATCAAGCTTCCTTTCATCCCAAAAGCCAACACACAGAAGACCCACAGTCTTCGTTTCCCTTCAACCCATCGCATGGCAATCCTCAATGCTTCACCGTATCGCCCTTCATCAGCCAGTCGATCGGAAACTTTGCCAGGATGGTGTGCGTGTTGTTGGTTTCGCTGCCCTTGATGGCGCCTTCCTCGTACAGCACGTAGATGTTCTTCTGGCCGTCCACTGCGAGGTCGCTGTAACCACCTACACCGGGATCGAGCACGCGGTGCACGGGCCAGGTCTTCCCGCTGTCCGTGCTCATCTTGATCGTGAGGTTCTGTCGCGAGCGGTTCGCCCGTTTCGGATTTACCACCGGCAGACCCTCGCTGTCGGGGTTTGAGAACAAAATGCGCGGATCGGGATCCGCAGGCGAGAGGGTAAACCGCACAATGCTCGCAGCGCAAATCGGCTCGAACAGACCTTCATCAAACTCCGGCTTCGACCAGTTCGTCGCCCCATCTGCGCTGATCGAAAAGACTCTCCGGTTCTTGGTCGACTCGTTGCGAATACTCATCAACACCCGGCCATCGGCAAGTTGCAACGCCATCGACTCGCTCGGATTTGGAATGTCTTCGGAGTTGTTCACGATGATCGCACCACGCTTCCACGACTTACCGTGATCATCGCTGTAGATCGTAGCCACCGCCGACGGGCGGTGTGCCCGTGAGTTCGGTCCGGTCGGGGTTCCCGTGGACATCCACAGCGGCACCAGCAGCCTACCGTTCTTTAGCTGCAACGCATGCCCCACACCCGGCGCGATGACATGCCAGTCGTACTCCGAGCGGAACTGCTCGAATACATCCGTGATGTCGACCGGCTTGGTAAAGGTTTTGCCGTCGTCGTCGCTGCGCATGTAGTACGCGCGCTCATAGTTGTGCTGATAGAGAAAATGAACGGCGCCCGTCTGATAATCAGGGATGGCAACCGGGTTATCGGTAGTCCCCTGGGTCTCTCCGGCGATGCGCCGTGACTCGGTCCACGTTTTTCCATGGTCCATGCTGCGCCGCATTACGATGTCGATGTCGGCCCAATCGCTTGTTCCCATGCGCGCCGAGGTGTACGCCAGCAACACACCCCTTTTCGTGCTCACAATGCCCGGAATGCGATAGGTAGCGTACCCACCAACGCCTCCAGTCCATAGAATCGTGCTGTTGAAGTCTTCCGCTCCCTGCAGCTTTTCGGTTTGTTGCGCGACCGCAGGAACGGACAGGAGCGCGACCAGGACAGGAGCGAAGAAAAGGATGCGGTGGTTTGTCTGAGGCGTGTTCATAGCTCTTCCAAAGAGAAGTTTCAAACGATATGGTTGATATACTCTCAATTAACGATAATTGACAAGTACTGCTTGCTCCAGCTACAAAAAATGTGTCATCGGGTGCTTCATGGCCCATTCATCCAGGCTTCTCGATTGGATTCCAACACTTGACCAGGCAGATTGTAGTTTCCGTGGACGGCCTCCCTGACGAAGGCAAGCAGCGTATACGGCAGATCGCCCAGGCCGCAGGCGCTGAAGTCCAATTCGTGCCCGAAGCGGAAGGCTGGAGCGGCCATCTCGACGGGGTTGAAGCTGCATTTGGACTTCCACCGGCCGCAATGGTCGCATCCAGCTCGCTTCGTTTTCTTCAGCTTCACAGCTCCGGCTACGATCCCTACAAAATCCCTGCACTGCTCAGCCATCCGGAACTGCGCATTGCCAATGCCCGCGGCGTCACAGCGCAGGCCGTTGCGGAGCAATGCCTGGCTATGATGTTCGCGTTGACTCGCCGCATACCCTTCCAATTGCGCAACCAGGCGAAGCATGTCTGGCAGCGTGCTTCCTCCTACGAGCTGCTCTTTGGCACAACGATCACGATCGTCGGTATGGGCGCCATCGGCAGTGCGCTCGCGAAGATGTGCCATGGTATCGGGATGAAGGTCTTCAGCGTACAGCGCAGCGAACAGCAGCTAAGCTTTGTCGACCGCATCTTCCGCATGGATGAAGTCATCGACGCTCTGCGCGAAAGCCGTCATCTTGCGATCGCGCTGCCTACGATCCCATCCGTGAAACCGCTTATCGGCGCTGAAGAACTTGCTGCCATGCCGGACGGATCGTACATCTTCAGCATGTCACGAGCACCACACCTGGACTATGACGCCCTGATTCCCGCGCTAGATTCCGGCAAGCTCGCCGGAGTTGGTCTCGATGTCTTTCCTGTCGAACCACTCCCTGCCGACAGCCCTCTCTGGGACCGTGAGGACGTTCTCATCGCTCCACACTCCGGGGGCCGCTTCGTCGGAGAGATGGATGCACTCTCTGCCCTCTTTGCCGGCAATCTCGAGCGATACTTTGCAGGCGAGCCACTCCAAAATATCGTCATCTCTAAAGACACGGTGGTTGATTAGCGATGCGACCCTATTCGGCAAAAGAAATTCGTGGCACATACGCCACACTCCTGCTCCCCATCCAGCCGGACGACGGCATCGACTTCGGCCTGCTCCGCGCGCAGCTTGAATACTTCGTCGACGCAAAGGTGGACGGCGTCTATTCCAATGGCACCGCTGGGGAGTTCTACACCGAAAGCGAAGATGAATTCGTACAAATAAATCAGCTGCTCGCCGAGACCTGTGAACGCGCCCGCCTTCCCTTTCAGGTTGGCGCTTCCTTTCCGACCGCCCAACTGTCGCTTCAGCGCATACGCCGGGCTGTGGAATTTCGACCCTCCGCCATACAGGTCGTCCTCCCCGACTGGTGGCCACCCACAGTCGATGAAGGGCTCAACTTCCTGGAACGCGCAGCCGAAGCGGCGGGTGAAGTCCCGCTCATCCTGTACAACCCTCCTCACGTCAAACGCGTTTTCACACCAAAAGAGTTCGCCATCATGTGCAACCGCATCCCCGCGGTCGTCGGCATCAAGACCGCCGCAGGCGGCGACGACTGGTACTCCGCCATGCAGCCGCTGATGCAACGCCTCTCTGTCTTCGTTCCGGGAAATAACCTCGCCACGGGCGTTTCCAAAGGAGCGGCCGGAGCGTACTCCAACGTCGCCTGCCTGCAGCCGAGAGGGGCCGTCCGCTGGAACCGCCTGATGGAAACCGATATGGATGAGGCGCTTCGTCAGGAGAAGCACATTCAGCGCTTTATGACAGAAGCTATTCTTCCCTTCCGCGAAAAGCATGGACGCTCGAACATGGCACTCGATAAACTCCTTGCCTGGACCGGCAACTGGCTTGAGATGCCGACACGTTTGCGCTGGCCGTACATTGGCATCACACCGGACGAAGCTTCCGGCCTCCGCGAGCGTGCTCGCCACGAGATGCCATTTCTCTTCGATTAGCCCGCATTCGATCAGCCCCCTACGGAGACACGCATGAAGATCGTCGACATTGAGACCCGCCGCGTCAAGCAGAGCATTGACCTCTGGTACGCGCCGCATCCCGCCCCGGCCGGCGCACGCGACTTCGAATTCCCCGTCACCACAATCTTCACGGACGAAGGCATCGAAGGCTACACCATGGACTACGGCCCGCTCGGCCAGGGCCGTCCTTCTGCGTACGCGGTCCACGACATCTATTACCATGATCTCGTCGGCAAGAACCCTCTTCACACCGAAGCCATCTGGCAAGCGATGCGCATGAAGCAGCGCCATCTCTACAACTTTCGCGAGACCATCTGGTCGAACCTCGACGTGGCTCTCTGGGACATCAAAGGCAAGGCCGCCGGGATGTCCATCTGCACCATGCTGGGCAAGTATCGCGACAGTGTTCCCACCTACTCCACCTGTCCCCCGCAGACCATTCGCACAGTGGAAGACACCGTTCGCGAAGTCACAAAGAAAAAAGCAGAAGGTTTTGTAGGAGCGAAACTGCAACTTCTTGGCGGCCCCGACAAAGACATACCGTCTCTGATCGCAGCTCGCGAGGCCGTCGGGCCCAATTTCTACCTCATGCTCGATTCCTCTGCCGTACTTACCTTCGAAGAGGCACTGAAGATTGGTTACGTCCTCGACGACCTGAAGTATGAGTGGTTTGAAGAACCTGTTCCCGACTCGCAGATCATCCAGCTGCGCAAGCTGGCCCAGGCATTGCGCACGCCGATCCTCGCCGCGGAAACCGTCGGGCTGATGGAACTGCCTCACTATATGATCGACGGCGCGATTGACATCATTCGTGCCGACGTTCACCACAAAGGCGGCATTACCGGCATGATCAAAGCACTCGGCATGTGCGAAATGATGGGATACAGCCTGGAGATTCACACGGCGGGATCACCGCTTCTCGATGTCGCCAACCTTCACATGGGTTGCGCTACCCGGCTCTCGCGCTTCCTCGAGTCGCATCATCCGATGTTTCGTTTTGGACTGAAACATGACCCGCTCGTCATCCGCGAAGACGGCCATCAATACGTCCCCGATGCCCCTGGCCTCGGCGTTGAACTCGATTGGGACTGGATTGATAACCACACGGTTGAAATCATCCGGGGCGACACACTTTAGCCCTTGTCTACCGCGTTCAAGGGATGGCCCACTACGGCAATCCGCGCTTTATAGTCCAACATCCCACGCGACTATCGATTTAACGATCTGGCACACTCGCGGGTTACGATTAAATCGAGTTTGGAGAATGTGCATTTCGCGCGACCGGGAGGCAGAGTGGCAACACCAGAGACTGAAGACGATCAGGATAAGAGAATCGAGGATTTGAAGCGCCGTGCGGAAGAACTTTGCGGCAGCCAGATGGAAGTGCAAGCATTGGACGGCTGCCCGGCTGAAGTAGAAGAATCATTCTGGCAGCATATTGTGAGGTACGAAGAAGCTCCGTGGACCACCCACTTTCACCAGTTGGAGAGCGCGGGTGTGTCACTCCCGCCGCCGGATTCTCTCAACGATCAGGAACTCACCGAAAAGCTATGGGAAGTGATCCATGCGCTCGCGTTGCTTCGGGTTTTTATCGAGCAAACAGATCATCTCAGCGACCGAGAGCTCTATGGCACTCTCTGGATCGATTGCCTCCGGGAAGAAAGCAAGGATTTGCCGCCCTCTGCTAATTCGGCGTGCCATATTCCCATACTGGGCGCCTGCAGCGAAGAAGATATCCTGCTCGACCTCAAATACTATGCTGATGAGGATGAGCGCCGGCAGTGGCAAGAGGACTTCCCGGATTATTCCCTTCCAGAGCACGAAGACCCGCCCTATGACCGTGACCGTCTGCTGCCCAGGCCAGACTCCAGTTCGCCCGTCGACTGGGAGCCCAACTGATGGTCGGGAGACTGCCCTCGAAACCCGGATCGAAGTTCTCCTGTGTCTCTACGAATTGTGAGGAGTCGAAGATGAGAGCATCGAAGCAGCCTCAGTCTCCCATTGGATAACGCTGTCCAGGCCTTCTTCGCGCGTGGTGCGGGGAAACCAGTTGAAGATGCGCTCGGCTTTCGCATTATCGGCAACGAAGAATTTTTGGTCACTTTGACGCCACGGAACAAAGGTGTAATTGAGCTTCAGCTCCAGGCGATCTTCGAGGTATTGCAACAGTTCCAGAAGGCTCATGCTGTTCTCCATTCCGCCGCCGATATTGAAAGCGTGGCCGCGGGCCGTTGCGATGTGTTCATACGCCGCGACATAGCAGCGCACCGCGTCGGAAACATGAAGCAAATCGCGAACCTGCTTGCCGTCACCCGCAATAGTGAAAGGAGGCCGCGAGGGGAGCGCTCTCGATTCGAGGGCCTGACGGCAAAACCATCCAACCCAACCTTGATCGTAGGTGGCGAATTGCCGCCCTCCGTAGATGGTGGAGTGGCGCAAGACTACCGTATTCAACCCAAAAACTCGTGCATAGTCCTGCATGTATTGATCGGCGGCCCCTTTGGAGCAACCGTATGGAGTCTGGAATTCTATCGGGAAGGATTCGTCCACGCCATTCCGCGAAGCACGCGGCTGATAACGCGTCTCGGTTTCGATCAGATCGAGGCGTCCCAGATTTCCGTAAACTTTGTTGGTCGACGCATAGATGATCGCGGTCTGCGGCATGTGCAACCGCACCGCCTCCAGCACGTTGATGGAACCGAGTGCGTTGATCTCGAAGTCCCGGCGAGGGTTCTGCATCGACGTGGTCATGGCCACCTGCCCGGCGAGATGGAAGATGACATCCGGCTGAACTGTCTTGACGACGGCCTCTACATCGAAGGCGTCGCGAATATCACCATGAATGAACTCGATGGAACAATGTTCTGCCTTGTCCAACGTTCGTAACCAGCCGAGGTTCGAGGAAGAGCCCTGGCGCGAAAGATTGTCGAAAACCGTAATATTGTTGTCCCGGACGGGATCGGCAAGGCCAAGACGAAGCAGATGGGCCGCCAGATTGCTGCCGACGAATCCGCAACCGCCCGTGATCAAAGCTTTCATTTTGAGTTGTTTTCCTTTTGTGCAGCTTTTTTGAACCGGCGAAGCTTCTCCAGGGTGCTGAGATAGCTCAGTGCAAATTTGAAGAGCTTCCTTTTGCTCTCCCCTGCTTTGCGGCGGCCGAAGGTAACAGGAACTTCCACCACTCGTGCTGGAGGGCGGTAGGTCACAGCCTTAATCAAAATCTCCTCGACGCCATCGAAGTCGTTCGATTCAATCTTCATCCGCTTGAGGATAGCGGTGCGGTACAGCCGAAAGCTGTTGGTCACGTCCATCGCAGGAAGGTTGAAGGCCACGCGAAAAGTGAGGTTGAGCACATACGACATCCAGATGAGGATGGCCGGGTTTTCAGTATGGCCTCCCATCACATAGCGTGACCCTATAACGATATCGAACCTCTCACGTTCAGACCACATCGAGGCAAAGTACGAGGGGCTGTGTGAACCGTCGGCGTCCATGCAGAACAGGAACGTGCCACGCGCTTCGGCGATGCCGGTACGGATCGCGTCGCCATATTGATTGCCGCCGGAGCGCCGGATGTGGCGCACTCCGTTGATCGCGCATACCTTGGCGGTATCGTCCATTGCAGTCTCCGTGTCGACGATGAGGATCTCATAAGCTGGCGTCAACGCCGCTGCAGCAGCTTTGATTTCCGGCAATAGGTCGCGGAGCGATGCTGCCTCCTGGTAGGCCGGCACCATTACAGTTAAATCGACGTACTCGGGTGAAACGATAGGTTGGGTCATTGATATTGTTTCGGCTTGCTGGCCTTAAGGTCGGGAAATTGTGTTTGCGCGAGCTGCCACACGGCATACGCCAAATTCGTTCTGGGCCGCCACCCCAGCAGTTGGGCACGATGGATGTCGGCCACCAGGTTCATCGGTTCATAAGGATGGAATGGCTTCTCTCCCAGGCGAAGCTCCACCGCCAGGCCAAGTTCGCGGCAGACCGAGCTGACGATGTCGCGCAACGAGATTGATCGTCCGCTGCCGATATTGAACACATCGCGCCCAGGTTGCATTCCCTGTTCGAGCACCAGACAAACTGCCTCCGCAACATCCTGCACCGCGCAGAAGTCGCGTATCTGCGTCCCGGCTGACATGCTGAGCGGTTCACCATTTTGCGCGCAGCGCAGGAGAGACGGAAACAGACGGTCTCCACCGTCGTGAAGTCCGGTAAAGGAGAAGGGGCGAAGCACGGTGAGGTGCCGGTTCAGCCGCTCCGCTCCGGCGCGCAGCACGCAATCCGCTGCGGCTTTGCTCGCCCCGTACGGGTGCAGCGTGTCGATCGGGTCACCTTCCCGGCATGGCCGGTCCTGATTGGCATAGACAAGACCGGTGCTGATGTGGATGAAGTGGCAATCGTCGATCTCGCAGGAGGCCTCAAACAACGCAACGGTCGCAGAAAGGTTGAGCCTGAGCAGATCGAACCAGTCGATCTGCGATGGGCGCACACCGCTGGCGGCGCAATGGATAATAGCCGTCGGGGTGAACTCCCTGACGGCTTGCATCAAACGCGCCGTGTCTTCAATGTCCACCTGCTCAAGGCCCACATTGGCGAAGTCCGCGAACAGCGTCGAGTCCGGATGCCGCATCAGTAGACGGATCGACGTTGCGGGATGTTGAGCCCCGAGGTGCCGCACAATGTTGTATCCGAGAGTTCCGGAGGCTCCCGTAACGAGAACGCGCTCCAGGTGGGGGAGAGGTGTTTCCAAGCACAGCCCTTTCTGAGACTTCAGCCTTATCCTTCAGCCAGCGCTGCACAGCAGACAGAGCTAATCTTCCGTAGTCCCATTTAACACTATTTAGGCTGCCTTTCGCCAAGCTTCGCGGCTATCGATGAAGACTGAGTTCGCAGCAACCGTAAGCCGCTGGCTCACGGCTGCCGCCTTACGTACAACTGGTACGAAAACGGCACCGCTGGATGTCGCCACCATCCCAAAGTATGCGGAGGCGTCCGTTGGGCTGCCAACGTGTACTCGCTCTCCAGATAGTGCTGAAACTGCGGCCAACGCCCCGCTAACCCGAAGTTTCGTGCTTGCTTAAAGCATTCCTGGTCCGTCACGACAAGCACCTGCGGCGGGTTGGCGTGGAGCGCCTCCCAGAAATCCTCACGATACTTCAGACTCACTGGCGTCTGTTGCGGCTGGAACAGGTAGCAGTCGTACATATAGCCCGTCGCCTCCACCAGCTTCATGTTGTAGAGCGTGTTCTGGCATTCGGCAGCCATCTCGAAGCACTGCACCTTACCATCCAGCCGCGCACCGCCCAATTGAGTAAGATCCGCCGTCAGCATCTGCTGAAACTCCTGATCGTGCCAATCGTAGCCTCGCGCGATTGCCGCTGAAGACGGCGCCAGGTACAGCGCTCCAGCCAGCAATCCTGCCACGGCAATCACGCGCCGATATCCGGTCGCACGCATGCCCCCAACCAGTAAAGCTCCGCACAAGAGCGCCAGGAATGCCTCCTCCGGATAGCGATGGTAAGGAAAGCCTTTCCCCTGGATGATGTAAGACGTCGCTCCCATAACGATGCAAGCGAGCATCACCTGCACTTCCCAACGCTTCCACGTTTTCTCCAGCACCAAGAGCGCGAGCGCGGGAATCGCCACCGTCAACAGTACCGTCGGAAAGCTTCCGACGATCAACACCGGCAGCGACGGCCGCCCCAGAGATGCGTGATACGCCGCGATGCCTCGCATCACAGCCACAAACGCGCCCAATGCCCCCTGGTGCACCAAGTAGAGTCCGCATGCTATCACGGGAATGGCAAAACCCACGGTCGACGCAATCATGTACGGGGCCTTAGCTAACTTCAATTCCCGCAGTCGCAGCCAGAGCAGCGCAGCCAACACCGCGCCGAACAACACGCCCGAGGGCTTGACCGTAGCAGCCACCCCCGCAAACAACCCGAATACCCCTGCAGCCCATACTCTTTTCTGGCGAACGGCATACATGAGCCACGCGCAGGCTATCAGCGTCATCACGGCCATCATCAGGTCGCGCTGCCCCGTGTGGGTTGGGCCATCGCGAAAGTGAATCAGTGCAAAGAGCGCGCCACCGAAAAACCCGCCAAGCCAATCCTCCGGCCACGTCATCGCGATCATCGCCGCCATGGCTGCTGCCATTAATCCGAAGTCGAATACCCTCCACCCTCCGCCACCCGGCCCCAGCCAGTGGATCGCTGCCCACTGCAGCGCATACGTTCCCGGCATATCGATCTCTACGATGTCCTTGTATGGCACCCGTCCGTGATCGATCAAGAACACCACATAATGCAACAACGGCGCGTCTCCTACGACGGGCCAGTGGATTGTCCAGGCGGCCGCCGCCAGCAGTGATGCCAGCAGCATCGTTGGCACCACGATCCGCACGCTATTCCACCCGAAAACGACGCGCCCCGCCCGATTTGGATCAACTGCGTTCACTCGAAGGACTCCTTCACTCTAGCGGCCATCCCCAGCTTATACTCTCTGGCCGCAGCGAATTATCGTTCGTAGTGGACCGGTGGCTGCTTCGCCGTTGGCAGTTGAACGTGCAGAATGCGCGCAAGCGTCGGTGCTATCTGTCGCATATCGATGACCCCGAGGTCCCGTCCTCTGGCGACACCAGGCCCCGTCAACAGGAAGGACGCGTATAACTCTGGCCGCTCGGGAAGGAAGCCGTGCGTACCGGTATGCGGGGACGGTGTGACGACGTCACCCTTCATGGCGCCTCCGAATTTGAATCCCGGACTCAGTTCAATCAGGAATGCCGCGTCCGGGTAGCCTCCCCGCTTGATGACTTCATCGTGTGTAAGGATATGCGCGATGCCATACTCGGGGTCTTTCGCTGCATCCCGGATCAGGGATTCCGCCTTCGAACGAACAGTCTGGTTCGTTGGGTCGTGCAACATAACCGCAGCCGTACCACCGGATGGCCACAAGGTCGCATCCCATGACCCCGGCACAGTCGCGCTCTCATGATGCACAAGCCCCGCCCGCGCGAAGAGTACGCCAAGGTTGACCGTCTTCTCGATGGGTTCAAAGCCGTGGTCGGACACAACGACAATGTACGCATTGGGGTCGATGGAGCGCTCTAACGCGATCAATTGCGCTACTTCGCCGTCCAGCATCTCCAAAGCGCGGTTGCTCTCTTCACTGAAAGGGCCGGTCGCATGTTCCGCGTGATCCAGCTCGCCGAGATGGGTGGTCATAAATCCGGGTTTGTAGCGGCGCAGTATGGCAGTCATCCACGCGAAGCGACGCTCGTCAATCGACAGATCGCCCTTTGGCACATCCGGTTCCAGGACCTCGCGCAGACCGGCAGGATGGTCGAAGTGAATGTTGGAATTGGAAGCTTCGACCTTCTCTCCGTCGGCTGACTTGCCTTCGAACACTGCGTTCGCAGGCATGAGGTAGTCGATGTCATTCGATCCGGTTGTCACCGGCCAGCCGACGCTTGCGGTGGTGTACCCGGCCATTTTCGCGACATGCCAGAGAGTCTCTACTTTGATCATGTCGTAGTCCGTGAAGACTGCGCCGTGAAGTGTGCCGAGGGGATCAAACTTCTGGTTGTTGTATACCCCGTGTACAGCCGGCGAAACACCGGTCACCAAGGTGGTGTGGCTTGGATACGTGTACGTGGGGATGACACCGACCACGCCGTCCGCGTAGGTGCCGTTCTTCATCAGGCCACGCAGTGTTGGAATCTTCAGGTGATGCTCGTCTGCTTTGGTCACATAGTCCGGGCGCATGCCGTCGATGGAGATGACCAGAACGTGCGGACGAGAAGCCGCCATGCTCTTCGAGAACAAGGTTAAGGCCACGAACGACAGCAAAACAAAGGTTCTTGCAAGGCCAGCGTCAGCACTCGTTCGGCGCATGAATGACTCCTGTTTGAAAAACTATAGGGCATCTGCGTCAATGCAGGATGAGGGCTACAAAGACTACGCGCTGATAGCGAAAGATTCGTCCTTCACCTTGACGCTCTCCAACGGCTCTCGCAGGTAGGCTCCATTCGCGCGCAACTCCTCTTGTAGAGAGGAGACATCGACATCCTCAGGACGGATTCCCTGCCGGGCGCACATTACCGCGGCACGGCCGGCCGCCTCACCCATCGCCATGCAGGTTGCCATTACGCGAATTGCCGCCATCGCTTCGTGCGTTGTAGAGATGCAGC
>Ga0070679_100001653_pt1 | contig 20083 bp, 17 predicted proteins | sample KBSC63BmetaG_FD_65652 | JGI IMG/M metagenome (GOLD analysis project Ga0070679, IMG submission 65652) | Corn rhizosphere microbial communities from Kellogg Biological Station, Michigan, USA - KBS C6-3B metaG | ecosystem: Host-associated > Plants > Roots > Rhizosphere | place: USA: Michigan... | reverse complement strand
AACACGGGCTTCATTATTTTTTTCATCTTTTGCACCATACACTAATGTTACTGCCTCTTTCTTCATGTATTCTTTTAAAATTTCAACCTGCTCTTTATTTTCTTTAAGCTCTGCCAAATATTTTTTTCTGAATTCATCCCATTTCTTTGGATCGTGACCAAACCATTTTCTAAGTACCGTACTGGGAGCAATATCTTTTAACCATACATCGACCTTTGCTTTTTCTTTTGTAAGCCCTCTTGACCAAAGTCTATCCACGAGAATACGAATGCCATCATCTTTATCCGGCTTTTCATATACTCTTTTAATTTTAAGCTTCAATTTTTATCCCTTTTGTTTCTTACTGTTAACAGGAAAGTGAATAATTGCGTTCGTATTTTTGTCAGGCATGTGCATTTGATAAATTGTGTGCTAATTTTTTTTCAATAGCCTTTATTATTTTATCATACGCTATGTTGAATTTTTCAACACCCTCATCTTCTAATTTTTGAGTAATAGCATTAATATCAATTTCATTTTTTATTAACTGATCAAGAACATCAGATGCTTTATCAATATCGTTCTCTAAAAGATCTTTTGCATTCCCATGATCATTAAATGCTTTAAGTGTTTCCAACGGAATAGTATTGATGGTTTCATTGCCTATTAATGCTTCCACGTATTTTACATCACTGAACGAAGGATCTTTGCTGCTGGTGCTTGCCCATAATACTTTTTGTCGCTTTGCACCCGAAGCTTCCAGTTTTTTAAAACGTTCGCCGGTAAAAACTTCCTTATAAATCTGGTATGCCTTTTTCGCTGATGCAATTGCAACTTCGCCTTTTAAATTATTTAGCTCTTTGCTTTCCAGCATAGGGTCAACCAAAACATCAATACGACTGAGAAAGAAACTAGCAACAGATGAAATTTGTGAAATGGATTGATTGTTTTTAATCCTGTCTTCAAGTCCTGAAATGTAAGCATCAGTGACCTCTTTATATCTTGGTAAGCCAAACAGCAATGTGATATTAATATTAATTCCTTCGCTGATGCATTTTCTGATAGCAGGCAATCCTTCTTTTGTAGCAGGAATTTTGATCATTATATTTTTGCGATCAACCGCTTTCCATAATTCTTCTGCCTGCTTAATGGTTCCTTCTGTATCATGAGCAAGGTGCGGTGAAACCTCGAGGCTTACAAAACCATCTTCGCCATTACTTTTCTTATATACATTTATAAAAAAATCAGCGGCACGTTGTATATCTTTTACCGCAAGACTAAAAAAAATATCACCATAATTTTTTTTTGTTTGAGAAAGAGCATTGATGTCTTTATCATAATCTGATCCGGCACTGATCGCCTTTTCAAAGATGGAAGGATTAGAAGTTACACCGCCAATTGCATCTTCTTCAACCAGGTTTTTTAATCTTCCGGAATTCATGATCTCCCTGTCAAAAAAGTCAAGCCAGATACTCTGACCAAGATCTTTTATTTTCAGTATTCTATGTTGTTTCATAATATGATTATTTTAATGTTATCGTTTTTTGCTAAATCATTTTTTGATGATTTGGTTTATGCTTTCAATAATACTTACAGACTTCTTATATCGCCTGGATTTGACGAATCATCTGGTTAGTAAATCCCCATTCATTATCGTACCACGCCATGATTTTTACGAGGTCGCCATCAACTACTCTTGTCATTTCCAAATCAACAACTGCTGCAAAAGAGCTTTGAACAATGTCAGAAGAAACCAATGGTTCATTTGAAACCGATAACACCAGTTTATATCTCTCTGTTTGCGATTCCTCAATCAACACTTTATTAATTTCATCAACAGAAGTATTTTTTGCCGCAACAAAAGTGATGTCTGAAATAGAACCAACGGTTACGGGTGTACGAATGGCAATTCCGTCAAATTTTCCATCAAATTTTGGAAGCGCTTTGATTGTTGCTTTTGCTGCGCCGGTTGTTGCTGGTACTAAATTGATGGCGGCTGCACGCCCCATCCTTGTTCTCTTTTTGTTTGGTGCATCTACAATGGATTGAGACGCTGTATAAGCATGAACGGTATTTAAAATTGCTTTTTTTATACCTATCCTTCTATCTATTATTTCTATAACCGGCGCAATATTATTTGTAGTACAACTGGCGCATGAAAAAACAGAAACTTTTCCTTCAGCAGAATTTACTCCGTGTATTATCGTAGGCGTGTCTTTGCTTTTTGTTGGTGCAGATATCACCACATTTTTTGCTCCTGCATGAATATGTTTTTCCGCATCTTCCCGGTTAGTAAAAATTCCGGTGCTTTCTATCACAACATCTATATCCAGTTTTTTCCAGGGAAGTTTTGCGGGATCTTTTTCAGAAATAAATAAAATGTTTTTGTCATCAATCTGTAAATTATTACCCTGAATTTTAACTTCATTTTTATACTTGCCATATACACTATCGTATGTAAATAAATATGCCGCATTGTCAATATTCATCAAATCATTTACTGCCACAACTTCGAGCCCGGGTGTATCTAAGATTATTTTCAGAGCTGCCCGTCCGATTCTTCCAAATCCATTAATTGCTATCTTTTTCATTTGCTTTTATTTATCGTTACTAATGATTTATCATCAGTCATTTATTATTTTCACTTCAAAATCTTTTTGTTCCCAACATTGTGCATCCTGCCAATAAAAGGTAAATCGAATATTATCATGGTTTGTTGCACTTGTATGCAAGTCCGCAAAATGGATGCCCAATCCTGTATCGCAGGTTTGTGTTTCATTGGTCGTTTTCCAGTTATTAACTGACCACAAGACCATTGCAGAAGATAAAGCTTCAATGCGTACCCATTTCTTTTTCGGTATTGAATTACAAGGGTATTCGAAACTCCAGATATCCCAATCTACTTTGTTTTTATTTTGAATATAGCGCTCCTGCGTGTGCAAAGGCATATCAAACACTTTTTTGTGCCTGACAGAGCAACACAGTTTAATATACTCTGCATGCGCCCATACTAACGGTAACGCAGAGCCGCTATGTTTTCCTAAATGGAGATCCTGATCCAGGATATCATCTGCATCCCAAATTTGTTCAGGAAACAATCCATGATTTGCAAAAGTTTCCATTGTCTTTAATAGAGATTCCGCTTTTTCAAAATTACCTGCGGCTATTTCGTAGTGTGCCCGCTCGCCGGTAAGCAACGGCCAGGCTCTTCCTATACCTGTGCCATTATAAGGGCTTCCATCTTCATGTTCACCATAACCATCATTGTTATAGCGATGCCAGCAAGGACCTTGCGGTGTATCCACTTTTAATTTCGCGTCTATTACTTTAATGGTATTGAGAATTTTCGGATCATCAGCCGCACGCAGCCCAAACCGCACCAATGCAAGCGCATCTATACTGATCAATTCATTTACCGGCATCTGGCTTTTATCTTCAGGATGATTTTTAAGACTTATCTTTTTGCCACCCAAATCTTTTGCAGCTAACCCCGTAGGATTTATGCGTATATAATACCCTTCAACTCCTGTTTCTTTTGCCAGCGGCGTATTTGTTACATAAGTCCATCGTTCAATATTGTCGTTCCAATAATCAGCCGTTTCGCGACAATATTTTGCCACATCCGGTTCATTATTTTGTTCTGCAAAATCGGCTGCGGCAAGCAATGCCGCTATTTCTGTAGCCAGCGTAAATATGGATATTCCGCTTTCTTCTTCCCACCTGTCCTGCTTTGTAGCCGGACCATATTTTATAATATAAGAAACTGCTTTTTTAACTATGTTCCAATAAGAGTGAATCATGTGTGCATCCAAAGCGTCGTTATGCCTGCATAAATTAATTAACAAAATTGGCAATGCTATTTGATCCATTTGAATGCTCTTCATATTGGGCTCTCCTGAGAGCCACATATTTTGTGCCCAATGACCATCTGATTCCTGAGTTACCATCAGGTAGTTTATTACTCTGAAAGCATCCTCTTTAGAATGCATGGATAAAAAGCCGCCTGCAATTTGCACCAGGTCGCGTGGCCATACTAAATGATAACCACCAATATCATCATCACCTTTTGAAGAACCCCATGGAATAGACATACTTGCAATAGTGCCGCCTACAAAAGATTTAGACTCGTGTATGCGCAATACTGCGGCGCTGATACGGGAAAGTTTTCCTACATTATTTGGTGATTCTTCCTGGGGAGTCAGCGAGTTTTGCCACTCAAGCCATTCTTCGGTATAACGTTTTTTTGCATAATAAAATCCATCCATAACACTTGCCCAGGCATGATGCCCGGCTTCAACAGCATCATAGCCAAAACCTACAGCTATAACAAAGGAATTATCAACGCCTGTTACATCTATTTCTCCAATCATTGCCACATTTCCATTTTCAGCACGTTGATATTCCCTTGTCATTTTTTTGTTTGCACTTAGGTCTGTATAGCCATCAGAAACACCTACAAAACCAACCGAACGTTTTAACCATTTTTGAGAACTTGCCAAAGCCAATACCAATCCATTTCTTTCGGCAAAAAGCATTGGGATGCCTTTGTAATCTCCAACCCAGGCTGTGTTTCCGCCACCACTATTACCTAGATGCGGAGCGAGCAACACATACAAATGATAATTGTTTCTTGATTCCTTCTGCGGCACAAATTCAATCTTTTGTAAAAGCGTATTTCGCAGCGGATCCGTTATAATTTCTTTCTTAATACAATACCTTTTTTGCAGACACTCGTTTGTGATTTTATATGCTGGTATTCCATCCCCCAACATTTCTATATGATGTTCTGTATCTCTTTTTTCTTCTGAAAAAAAATCCTTTGCATTTGTAACAATAAATTCCATATCTCTTGTACAAGCCACATCTTCTCTTGGAAAATATACTTCATCTATAATGCCATGGCTTATTGTGAAGCTGACCCGTGATAATGAGTTCAATGCCTTGCCAACACCAGATTTTGCGCTTGATGTCCATCTGCCTGGAATGCCAGGACTGCCGGGCGGTATTTCTGCATTAGTAAACATAAATTCAAATTTTATTTTACCACCAGCTTGCCTTTCATTATCACATGAATGCTGCAATAATAGTCTGCACTTTTTTCAGCAACCAAGCTCCACGATTGCCCCATAGCAAGTGGTGAAGATGCCCAGGTTTTATCTGGTTGTTCTGTTACATCATGCGCCACCATATCACGGTTTATCCAAACGACCGTGTCTCCTTTTTGTACTTCAAGTTCTGCAGGCTGAAATTTCATGTCTTTAATTTCAACTGTATAAACCTTATGCTCAACATTTTCCGGTGAAGATGTGCAGCTATTTATTACAAACAATACACATAAAAAAATGACGCTTTTTTTTGTTATTGAAAATAGCCTGCTCATTATTTAGATATTTTATTTTGTACCATGATAGCATGTTCAAGATGCGTTTTCAACACCGGAAGAACGCTTTGAAGCAAGCTTTTTAATTCCGCATTTTGAGCATCAGGAATTAAAACATTTTCTACAGCATTTATTACAGCTTTATGGTATGCAACTTCATTATCAATGTACGCTTTGTTGAAGGTATTACCTGATTTTGAATTCAACGCTTTCTTTGTTTTTACAGCATCTGCAACCAGCTTTTGACTTACTGCATTGTCTTTTGGCGTAACATTTAATTTAGTAACAAGTGCAACAGCCTGGTCAATTACTGCCTTATGATCAGCAGCCATTGTTTCTGCAAATTTCACAACGTCAGCGTTTTTCGATTTCAGCTTTGCAATAGCTGCGTAATCAATATCTATCTGGTTTGCTGTTACAGCTATAGAAGCTATTTCTGCATCTGAAAGTTTTGTATTTTCCTGTGCAAAAGCAGGAATTGAAAACATGATTGCACAGGCAATTACCGTCGTGGTAAATAGCTTAAAAAAAATTTTACTTTTCATGATTGTTTATTTTGTTTTTAATAATTAGAGTTAGCGTAATAGAGAAAGGATACAATAAAAACCGAATACTTATTATCCGCCGATAACGGTTTCCCAAAATTATGCGTCCATTATTAGTTTGGGATTAACTGCACATTAGAATGCAATTAGAAAAGGGTTATTTTTTCTGACGTAAAATGATAAGAAGTAAATTGCTTCCAATAATAGGAAATGCCACATTTTATGGGTGAAAGAAAAATATTAATTGTCGAAGATGAAAAGAAAATTGCGGTTACGCTGAAGTTTGGACTTGATGAAATTGGCTTCAATGTGGACGTAGCTTATGATGGTAAATTAGGCTATCATTTATTTTGCGCCCGGGATTTTGATCTTATTATTCTTAAGCGCTGATGAAGAAAATTGACTCCATCACCGTGATACCTATGAAAAACAAAACCATCCAGTATATAATTCCCGCAATGAAAGAATATCTGCCAATAGTGATATCATGAATGATACTATACATGTTAGTGATGATATATTGAATAAAGCTAGAAGGGAAAAGAAGTACTTTTTCACGGTTGGGAATAAGGAAGCCATAGCCTGTTATGATATTAAAAATAATAACCGCCCCGTTATTCTGGCGGCTGCATTTGACTAGGAAGGGAAAAGAAATCTCAACCATCTTAAAATTATTCTACTGATCAGTTTTATCTGTGGAAATTTAATTGCGTTTACGTCAGGATATTTTTTTTCGAGGATATTGTTAAAGCCAATCAGGAAGATTGCTGATGATGTAAATGATGTTTCTGCGCAAAACCTCGGGCATAGAATTAAATCAGGAAATGTGAAGGATGAATGGAACTATCTCACAGAAACTTTAAATGAATTATTAGACCGCTTACAGCAAAGCTTTGAAATGCAACGACGTTTTATTTCATCGGCGTCGCACGAACTATCGACACCGCTTACTTCTATTTCGAGCCAGTTGGAAGTATCCCTTCAAAGAAACAGGGATGCTCCGGAATATCGTGAAGTGATGAAATCGGTTTACCAGGATGTGCGTCACCTGGGTAAGCCCACGCAAACTTTATTGGAGTTTGCGACAGTGTCCGGAATTAAAGGAGGAATAGAAATTTCTTCAATTAGGATTGATGAAATTCTTATGCAACTTCCAAGGGAGATTATCAAAATGAATAAGGAATATTCTGTAAAGCTTGAGTTTGATCAATTGCCTGAAAACGAAGAAAAGTTATTGGTATTTGGGAACGGTGAATTATTATTTACCGCTATAAAAAACGTTGTTTCCAATGCCTGTAAATATTCGCCTGATCATCTTGCCAAAATAAGATTATTAGTTCAGGCAAAGAAAATAATTATTTCTGTTGAAGATAATGGAAAAGGTGTTTCTGAAAATGATTGGAAGAATATGTTTCAGCCATTTTACAGGACAGATGATAGCAAGTCAGTAAGTGGTTTTGGTGTAGGATTGCTATTAGCACATCGCATTATTAAATTGCATAAGGGCCGGATAGGAGTTAACTTCACTGTTGGAAAGGAACTACCTTTTTAATAAAACTTCCCATCGCGGGAAATGTACGACCTAAATAATTATTCTAATGGTTTTTTAATTCGATCTTAATCTCCTTCTAATATCAGTGGTATAAGTTTGTAAAAACAATTAAAACCATTGAAAACGATTAAAATCCTCCATACCATCAATCTCTTTTTATGGCAATAAAATAATTGAAAAATTCGGATTAAAATATTTTTCATTCTAAAAGAAAATATTGTGAACATTATTATTAAGTCAGTAGATTTTAAGGCACGCAACGCTTTGGAGGCATGTGTAAGAAAAAAAGTGAGCAAATTATTTAGGCAATTTGATACCATTATTCGTGCGAATGTGATTCTAAGAAAAGGAGAAAGTAAAAACCCTGAAATAAGTTATCGAAAATAAAATTGATGGCGTCGGGCTATGATCATTTTGTAAAGCAAAGCAGCACAAAATATCGGAAATCTGTTTCACAGTCGGTAGATGTTCTGCAGGAGATCCTGAGAAGAAATAAAACAAAACTAATTACCAGGAGACAAGCTGGTTTCATTCGTTAAATTCAAATTCCTGTCCAAATGTTTCAAAATAAAAAAATTTTTTCGTTTGAGCGAAGATTTCTGGTTCTGGTTGTAATTATAAATGTCTTAATAATTAAGGCTGCATATACCGTTACGGAGGATTTATATTGGCTTCTACTGTTATCAATTCCTATGTTATTTCTCACTATTTATTTTAAAAGAAGAGCTTCAAAAGATGAAAAAAAAGATGAAAAAATCAATAGTAGTGACGCAACAATTCATAAGGGTAATGCAATCTCCTCTCTTAGGATCAACTCCGAAGAATTGAAAGTATCATTCGGAAATAAGTATTGTGGCCAGCCTTATCTTTCCAGCATCATCTGTTTTGAAGCAGTGAGTGCAGATCAAAATAGCAAATTCATGCCGCGGGAAATTGTTTTATCGGAAGATAGTTACTATACGGACAATATGATCCAAAGCCTGAATGACAGCCTGTTTAGCGACGATTGTATATGGAAAATCGGCCCTGATTATGCGGGCTGCAGAGATCATAATTTGAGTTTTAACGCCGAAGCTTTTAAAGCGAGTGCCATACGGCCAAATGTGAAAATGATTGAGTTGAAATTACCAGGGTTTAAAAACAGGAATGCCATACCTGCGAGAAATATTTCTTATTTAAAACAAACGAACAACGGAGCGCATACAGATTTAAATAGTGGGCACACTGCATTTAGCAATCCTGAAAGCATGGTAATATTTTTAGATTCTTTGAGACAACTATCCGGTAAAAAGCCCGTTGGTATAAACCTTCGTATTACAGACAAAAAAGAATTTCATGAAACTTGTTATGCTTTTTGTAAGACACATATAGTACCTGATTTTATTGTGATTGAGGGCTGTGAAAAGGAAAATATTTTTTTGAATAACGTCTCAATTAAGGCCGGTATGCCTTTGTTTGAAGCATTACAATTTGTTTCAAAAACGCTTGAGATGTTTGGCCTGTCTAAAGAAATCAAGATAATTGCCGCTTCTGAAATCTATACAGCATTTGATGTATTAAAACTTCGTGCATTGGGTGCAGATGCCATCAGTATGCGAAATTGCCTTACCAGTGGTGCTAAACCTTATCAAAAAGATAGTATTGGATTAACTCGATTTTCTCAGCAATGTATGGAAAGATTCCGCAATAAAATACTGAATAGTACAGTCGACATTATGCAGGCATGGGGATATATGGATATTAAAGAGATAACGCTGTCATCATTTTTTCGCAGTTTAGATGCTTTAAAATCAAAAGATGTAAATAAAAAATACGACGCGGAAGTATGGGATATATCAGAAAGTAAACCCTACCGGCTCTCAAAAAAAACTTTTACGAAAAGAATGCCAGTTCAGGAACACCATTTCAGCAGTTTTTCTTAGTTAGAGACCGGTCATAAGAGAGTTTTTATTCAAAAATTCTCGCAAAATGATTTTCCAAGTGAGCAAATTAAATTTATAAATGCGCAACTAAAAGAAGAGGCTAACGGTAACGGATATACGTACATTGATCTGTATTCTTCTTTTGTTGATGAAAATGGAAAACTAAAGGCTAACCTCACCAATGATGTGATTGACACTTTTTTTTAATTTAAATTATTGATAATTTTTTTAACATGTCATAAGATTAAGTACCAGCAAGCATTTCATGGTATTTATAAATAAAATTAAAGAAAGATAAGTCAAGTGTAAGGTACTCTCAACGGGATCACTGAAGTAAGAATCACGGGAATGTGATTCTTACTTATCTTAAAAAAATCCTTGCGATTATCTGTCGGTTTCAACAATTCGTAACACCTCCATTCCATTCTAAGTTTTTAAGTTTATTTAAGCAAGTAATTCTAAATCTGCAAAATCTTTTGAGCAATCAAATGTTTTGTCAAAAGCAAAATGATTAGGACTTATACTATGGGTGCTGCCCATTAAATTAATATGCGACCGACGCTCGAATAAAACAAATAGCAACGCTATCTAATATTCCGATTTATTATGCTGATCGGATTTATTGCAGGCATTTACCTGGCCTTTATTTTGTCTTTATTAAACAGTTGAATCATTCAAGGGAAAATTAACATTAGTAAAGATAATGTGCTGATGCGAAAATCTGTATGTCGTTTCAATTCGTAACAGCAACAGTTTCCTTTATCGGAGCCATCATCATATCGCAAAAGACCAATCTGTTTCTTGCAAGTAATCTTGGTTACCATAAAAATTACGTTTTGTTCGGGCAAGTGCCAAGAGATTGGTCACAGCAAAAAGTAATAAAATGAGATGATTGACAACCAATTAGCAGCAGTGCTACACAGAAGCAATGTATATATCTTATGAAATACGTGATGCAACTCAATACCAGGAATGCACCGTTGCAAGGTTTGGATCAGATTCAACAGAAGCGATAACAACCATAGATGAAACCGTTTGTATGCTTACAGAATTTCATTAAAAACCGGGTTCCTTATTTGAAGGACATGTGCTTGAATCAGGAAAAGTAATTCTAAATGAACATCTGTCAATACGCCTGACTTTAAAACTGCTAAAGATGCAATTGGTCAACAAATTACTTTGATAAAAAAAGTAGTTTTATATGAGAAAGTGCTTTACCTCGCATCCACCGGTTTTAATGTAAGGGTCGTTCTTATCTTGGTGCAGGCACTTTATCTTTTGTTGCCACCGGCCATATAGCACCAACTGGCTGTGACGAAGGAAAAGTGATTCCCTTGGTTGCGCCCCTTACAAGGCTATCTGCTCCATAATAGTATAATGGCCAGCCATTATATGTTAATTGGTTTTTACCATTGACATTAATGGCAACCAACAGTGATTTATCCAGGGTAGACGGAGTTGTTATATTAGTGGTTTCATAAATTGGGAATAGGCTATTGTTGCTAAAATCTGGTTTTGTAAATTTATTAATGAGATTGCTATCTCTTGCAAAAGTGTACAATGTATTGCCATTACCATCGGTTAGGTAAATAGAACGGCCATCTCCGGCACTATAGTCACTCAAATAATTTATACCGTTTCCACCAATAAGCTGATTGTTAGCAAACATTATAGAATAATTTGTTTTAGCAACAAACCAGATACCGCCAATTCCTTCTCCAGTGGTTTGGCCTGCGGGTTCCGGTGCCCCGCCGGGGGCGTAATAATATAAAGGCCATCCTTTATAAGTGGTTTGTTTACTGCCTGACGCAGTGATAATGGTTTTGAAATCTGACGCTGTCAATCCATCGCTATAAGTTGCGGTTGCACTATCAGCCAAAAACGCTGGCCATGTTGCTAAACAGCCACCGGTACAATTTGATAGCCCATTTGCATCGTTTGCAAAGAAATACAATGATCTTCCATCTTTATCTACTATATGATTACCAACCTGGCCGTTCGAATCCAAATGTATATTCGTTTGGAGCGGTGTTATAGAAGTGTTGCTTTTTTTGCAGGAAATAACGAAGAGGAGGATTACAGCAATAGCCGCTAAAATGTTATTCTTTTTCATAAATAGGGTTTAAGATTAATTTGTAAAATGTCTTTAAAGATTACATCTTATAAATATTTGATTTAAATTGAAGGTTATAATTTGTAAATCGATGTTCTTTAAAAATAGGTTGCCTTAAGCACAATGTATTTCCCTGCGCTTCGCTTTTGTTCTTCTTTATAAAATGTCTATCGTCTAATATTCTTAACAAACCCGAAACGAGTAAAGCTGGCCATAAATTATCACGAAATAGATATGATTTTTACGATAAGTAGAAGATTTTAATTGAAAGAGGTTTACAAAGCTCCTCATTTGCGGGGCAAAATAGCCTTCTGTCCGATAAGATTATGGGCCATCAGAAACTTTTTTAATCAGCTATTTTTATTGGCAAATCTATCCATGCCAATCCAATATTCCGTTTCATGTGATAGGTACTGTAACCTTCAAAAGCATCATATAATACAGCGAGTTTATCATTAACTTTTATAACCGATGGCATACCTATAGCTCCTTTGGACCATGTGCAATTACTACTATCTAAAACAATTGCTTTATGGTCAACATCCCAATTATAAATGTCCTTCGACCAATACATCCAAATGGCATCTGTATATTCTACTTTGTTACTATCTATTCCAATATGATTGGTAAAAAGATACCAGGTTTTGGTTTTATCATCGTAATAAACAGACGAGTTTTCAACCTGTTCAGTTATTGGGAAGATAGGCTTCGCATTTACGGTCCATGGCCCATCTAAATTTTTTGTAGTGGCAATGCCGAGTGTTCGTTTAGTACCTGAGCTATTTTGCGTAGCACCACTAAAGAACTGTACATATTTGTCTTTATACTTAACAATAAAACCCGGGCTCGCCGTTACTGAATAAAAAGAATTTTGTTTGGTTGAGAATGGAGTTACATCATATTGCTTGATCCATGACCCCTTAATAGAATTTGACTTGGCCTTCATCGTTAAGTAAGGAAAAGAAGGAATTCTATCAGGAGCCGGCGATGTATTAGGAGTGCCCAAATAAAACATATGCCATGTTTTTCCTTCTTTAATAATCCAGGGAGAAGATGCACTTTTAGCATCGTTAGAACCAGGCTTACCAAGGGTTAAAATAGCTCCTTTTTTCGCCCAATGTTTTAAATCTTTGCTTTCTGCCATACAAGATCTCCATCCATCTTTTCCGGCGCCATCATAAAATAAATAATAACTATCATTCACTTTATTTACATTGGCTTCTCTTGCTCCATAAACATCGCAACTATCCGGGCCATCTCCATATTTTAATACAATGCCAAAATCTTTGCACTCAATCCTTTTTGTTGCTTGCGGTCTGCCATCTAAATATGATAGCCGCTGCGCAATCATTAAAGTAGGAATAGTTATTAATGCCAGGAATAAAGTTGCTGTTAAAATATTTTTATTAACTGCCATTTTATTTTTTTATAAATATACATTATCACAAAGCGTGTAAAATCAATAATTGCGGACTTTATAGTTTTACTTTTACCGCATTTAGTGTAGACGACCGTAGTTCTATTTTCCGTAAATTCGCTACATCATTAATAAATAAATTTATGGTTCTAAATATAAACGGTGAAAAGCATGAGGTCACTGTGGAACCGGATGTTGCACTGCTAACCGTATTGCGCGATCATCTCGATTTAACAGGCAGCAAATATGGTTGCGGCGAAGGAGCTTGTGGTGCCTGCACCGTGCTGATAAATGGTAACACTGCACACTCATGCAACACACCTGTAAGTTCCGTGGCAGATAAAGAGATAACTACTATTGAAGGCCTTGAAAAAAATGGAAAACTTGCTGCGGTGCAACAGGCCATTATGGAAACAGACGTTTTTCAATGTTCGTATTGTGCATCGGGAATGATTATGGCAGCAGCAGCGCTGCTCAAAAAAAATCCTGCTCCTTCTGAAGAAGCAATTCTACAGGCAATGAACGGAAATATCTGCCGTTGCGGTACATATCCTTACATCATCAAAGCTATTAAACTGGCTTCTACATTATAAATCGTGTACAATGGAAAATCAAGATCATTTACATCATCCATTTGAGCCGGCAACCGACGAACTTCCATCCAAACCACGTTATCATTTTAAACTCGACCGGCGAAAATTTTTTAAACTCGGCGGTGGAGGTTTGGTCGTTGCCTTTGTATTGCACGATCTTATTTCACTCGGCAACAATAATAATTCTTCTGCAGTTGCACCACAATCGCCGGATGATGTGGATGCATGGATACACATAGATGAAAACGGCGCAGTAAATGTTTTAACAGGTAAAGTTGAAGTGGGACAAAACATTCGTACTTCTTTGTCGCAAATTGTAGCGGAAGAACTGATGTTGCCTGTTTCATTAATCACTATGATTATGGGCGATACGGATCTTGTGCCTTATGATGCCGGCACTTTTGGAAGCCGCTCCACTCCGCAAATGGGCACACAACTGCGCAAAGCGGCTGCTACAGCACGCGATGCATTGATTGAACTTGCAGCAAAAAAATGGAACACGCAGGCAACAACGCTGCATGCAGAAAATGGATTGATAATAAATACAGCTACGAAAGAAAAAATTGGTTACGGAGAATTAACAAAAGGCAAGCAACTGGTAATGACAATTTCAGACAACGTACCGGTGATTGCAGCAAAAGATTGGAAAGTGGCAGGAACGTCAGTGCCTAAAGTAGATGAAATGGATTTTATTTCTGGTAAGCACAAATATGTTTCGGATATGAAGTTGCCGGGAATGCTTTATGGCAAGGTGTTGCGTCCGCCGTCTTACGGAGCAAAACTGATTGAAGCAGACCTGTCAAAAGCAAAAAATATAACTGGTGTAATTGTGGTGAAAGATGGAGACTTTGTGGGAGTAGCTGCACCTGATATCAGAACCGTCACAAGCGCTTTACTGGCTATTGATGCCAAATGGGAAGAGCGTAGTGACCATCCTTCCAACGAAAATATTTTTGAATACTTGCTGAAGAATACTTCAGAAGAAAAAAATGAAAGAGACCAGGGCACAACAACAGGTAATGTAGAAAGTGGATTAACAGAAGCGGCGTTCAAATATTCCAATACTTACAACATTAATTATATAGCACATATACCGCTGGAGCCAAGAGCTGCAGTAGCGCAATGGGCTGATGGAAAGCTTACGGTATGGACAGGAACACAAAGACCGTTTGGTGTTCAGCAGGAACTATCTGAAACGTTCAGATTGAATAAAGAAAAGGTGAGAGTGATGATGCCTGATACAGGTTCCGGGTATGGAGGAAAGCATACAGGTGAAGCGGCAATCGAAGCTGCGCGCCTCGCACAGGAAGCAAAGGCGCCGGTGAAAGTTGTATGGACAAGAGAGGAAGAATTTACATGGGCATATTTTAGGCCAGGTGGTGTAATAAAAGTAGATGCAGGTGCGAATAAAGATGGTACAATCACTGCATGGAAATTTACTAACTATAATTCGGGCGGTTCAGGGCTCGACACACAATACAAAGTCAGTAACAAACAAATAGCACATGTGCCATGCAACACACCGTTAAGACAAGGTTCTTACCGTGGGCTCGCTTCTACAGCGAATGTGTTTGCAAGAGAATGTAGCATGGATGACCTTGCACGTTTGATAAACATGGACCCGCTTGGTTTCCGATTAAAAAATTTAGATGATGACCGGTTTGTTACAGCATTGCAGACAGCTGCAAAAGCCTTTGGCTGGAATAAATTAAAACCTGCCGGTCATGGTTACGGTATTGCCGGCGGATTTGAAAAAGGTGGTCATGTGGGCACTTGTGCCGAAGTAATGGTGAACAGTGATAAAGAAGTGAGGGTGCTTCGTGTAACGCAGGCATTTGAATGTGGCGCAATCGTGAACCCGCATCATTTGGAAAACCAGGTAACAGGTGCTATAATTATGGGTCTCGGCGGTGCTTTGTTTGAAGCAGTTCAGTTTGCTAATGGCAAAATTCTAAACGCTGGTCTTTCGGCGTACAGAGTTCCACGTTTTAATGATGTGCCTAAAATCGAAGTGATTTTAATAGACCGTAAAGATTTGCCTTCTGCCGGTGCAGGCGAGGCAGGAATTATTGGTGTTGCACCCGCTATACGTAATGCCATACTTGATGCTGCAGGAGCAGCCCTCAATACTTTGCCCATGTTGCCAAACGGAGCGTTAGTATGATAGTATATATAAAGGTTGGCGACTTTGCATATAAAAAATATCGGTTTAAATACATCTTAAAATGAACTATCGCAAATTTGGAAATACAGATTTACTGGTAAGTGAAGTTGGCTTTGGCACCTGGGCAATTGGCGGTGGCGCTATGGTTGGTAACACGGCGATTGGTTGGGGAGAAACTGATGATGATACTTCAAAGGAAGCTATTTATAAATCATTAGAGGTTGGTATTAATTTTTTTGATACCGCCGATATTTATGGACTTGGCCATTCGGAGGAACTGCTTGGAAATATAGTGGGGAACAAAAAGGATATTTTTATTGCAAGTAAGGTGGGCAATGTTTCGCGCAATGATCAGTTTACTTTCGATTATAGCAAAAAATATATTTTGCAGGCTTGTGAAAGAAGTTTGAAAAGGCTGAGGCGGGAAACGATTGATTATTACCAATTGCATACTGCAAGATTATCGCATCTGCAACAGGGAGATTGTATAGAAGCCATGCAGTTGTTGCAGCAAAGCGGGAAGATAAGATACTGGGGTGTATCATTGAACACATATGAACCTTTTGCCGAGGCAGATTACTTGTTGGAAAATCAATTGGGAAGCGGTTTTCAGTTGGTGTTAAACATCCTGAATCAAAAAGCAGTACCAATTATAAAGCAGGCAGGAGCTGCGGGATATGGCATAATAGCCAGGATGCCATTGCAGTTTGGCCTGCTTACTGGCAAGTTTGACGCAGGTATAAATTTTTCTGTCAACGATCATCGCAAAAAAAGAGTAACACAAGATGTGGTTGATGTATCCAGTTTTCACCTGCAGCAGGTTTGGAAGCTTTGCGAAAAGTATAAAGTAAACAAAGCTCAACTCGCTATCAGTTATATTTTGAGTTATCACGAAGTAGCAACTGTTATTCCAGGCATCAGGACAGCGCAGCAAGCCGAAAGCAATACTAACGGCCTTGTACAATTAGCAAAAGAAGATATAAAGTTTATTGAGGAATTGGGCATCACTGACTTTGTTGAGGTAATAAATCTTATTCGTCAAAAAGAAAATTAGAATAATTTTATTTACTGGTTAATACTTATCTATTACTCCCGGTTATTATATAGCAATGTAATTTTATCTCCAGGCGTTTTCATGTGCTTTTTTAGAATTTCCTGGTGAATTTCTTCAGGTTGTTTTACTCCATTAACTATGAGTGACTCATTTGAAAGTTGAATAGAAAGGTTATCCCTGCTGGTGATAACGTTAGCCTTTTCAAGATCACTAACGATATCTTCGGCAGTGGAATTCCGGGTTATTGAAATGATACCCTCTTTGGGTAGGGTAGAGGTAACTGCATATACTACGGGCTTTACATCAACTCTTGAATCTGCTGAAATTGCCGACATTACGGACAGTTTAGAGTTAACAGTTGCTGTCGTGGCCGCAATAGCCACTGGCTTCAGGTTTACGGTTGATGTTGCTGATACGGATGGCTTAACAGTAATAGTTGGCCTCACAGATATTACCGGTTTTGTATAGATGCTGGTTGTTACTTTTACAGAATCCTTTCGCATTAATTCCAGTTTCTTTTGCTGCAGTTTTAGTTCTTCCATTTTTTGTTGCAATTCCATTTGCTTTTCTTTGAGAAATTCTTCTTTTTGTATAAGATCCTTCTGCATCTTTTGAGATTGTATCTTCATTGATTCATCTTTTTTTTGCATGCGCTCTGCTTGTTCCTGCATTTTTATTTCGCGTTGCTTTTGCTTTATGAACTCTTTTTTTCTTACCAGGTCGGCTTCTGCAATTTCATTTTGTTCCTTCATTTTTTTGGAGTCTATCTTCATTTCTTCAGCTTGCTTTTGCAATTGCTCTTTTTGCAAGGCAAGCTTTTCTGACTGTATTTTTAGCTTAGCTGTCTGCTCCTTCATTTGAGTATGGATTTTTTCAATCATTGGCTGATATTGTGCATACTCATCCTCAGGAATCTTTTTTCCGTCAATATATAATTCCTTTATCTTGCTGTTCTCCTCTTTTAACTCAACACGTTTGCCGTCTATATCGCCTTTAAAATTTGTATTATAATTATCAACACCTGTTTGTTTTCCAGGTATTGAATCGGAATATCTTTCTGCAAGTTTACTGCTGGTACTCTTAGCCTCTGTGTTCATAATATTTTGTGCAATCGCTTGCCCGGTTACTTCATTTCTTTTTACGGTATCGATTTTATTTTTTTCTTTCCCCGGGTTAAATGCCGCAGTTGCAAGGCACGTAAGAACAATGCATGATGCCAGTACCAGCTTTTCCATAGTGTTAAGTGTTTTATTGTTATTGGTTATAATTCGTTTTACCCTGTTCAGCAAATGGTTTTTTGATCCTGAGAATGTGGCTGCATATTTCACGCCTGCATTATATTCCTGGAAGGCAACCAGTGCATGAATAAATATCTTTTTATTTCTTGTAATTGAAAGAGCAATATCATCACAACAATTTTCTCTTTCATTCTTTATGAGTGAGGAAATCCATAACACAGCAGGATTGAAGAAGAAAAATATTTCAGCAAATTGTTGCAGCAGGTTCACCAAAAAATCATTTCGTTTAATGTGCGCCAGTTCATGTAGCAATATTGCTTCAACCTGATCCTGAGGTAAGTTGTTTAGCAGGCCCATGGGGAATAACAGCACGGGCTTCAGGTGGCCAATAACCATTGGCACTTTTGCAAGAGACGACTGCAGAAATATAACATGCCGCCTAATACCAAGTTTCGTGGCAAGTTCATGCAGCTTTTGGTTCCACTGGTCGCCTGCTTCCATTATCCATCTTCTTTTCATACGCTGCAATGAGTTCAGTCCTGATATAAGTTGCAGACATCTGAAAATGATAACCATAAACCATATCGAAACAATAACGTCAGCATTTGCCTGGATGAAAGAGATCAATGAATCGAAAACATTTTTTTGTTCCGGTTGTACGCTATTAGCCTGCATGGATGTTGAAGTAATTGCAACAATCATTGTTTTATTACTATCAGCAGTAGCATGTGTGTCACTGACGAACGCTGTATAAAATACAAAAGCCATACTCAGTACAAACAAGGCCAGTAAGCCCGTAAGCAACTGATACCTTAGCTGCGGTCCGTGTTTTTTAGTAAGTGTGATAATGATTCCTGCAACTAATGCCATTAGGGCGCCGATCCACAGTGAATCAGCGAGCATAACAAAAACAGTGTGCATACCTCTTAAATTAAATAGTTTATCGAAAACGTTAATTGACATAATCATTTATTGAAGATGCTTATTTGTTCGTATCCATTTTCTTGAGTAACTCTTTTATTGCCAGCAATTCCTTTTTGTTTGTCTTCTTATTGCCGAGCAATTGCATAACAAGGCTGCTGGCCGAACCGTTATAAAGATTGTCTACAAACTTTTCAAGCAGCGCATTCTTTGTTTTCAGCTCCGGTTCAGCGGGGCTATATATATGTTTCATACTAGTGTCATCCCTTTTTAGCAACCCCTTTTCCTGCATTATCTGCATCAGTTTTAAAGTAGATGTGTACTGCACTGTTCTTGTTTGTTCGTTTATCTTGTCATTAACTTGTCTTACGGTGGAAGGACCAATTTCCCAGAGCACCTTTAATATTTCCAGTTCCGATTTTGTTGGTTCAGCCTTCGGCTGATTAGTATCTTTTTTATCTTTCATTATTTAAAGGTAGGAAATTTTTCGTACGAAAAAATATTTATGCCAATTTTTTTTTAAAAGTAGTAGATTATATAAAGGCTCTTTTAGGGCCAGGTAGTACCGGCGGATTTTGTTGTGAGCATTCTCATAGTGAACGAATGATTGAACGGAAGCTACATCAAGGTCCTTGAACACTAAATATCGACAACTGCGATTTTTTTGAAAGCAATTAGTTTCAAGGCTTCGTGACAATCCTTTATTATAAGCTTCGTTTTGCTAATCGGTACATTGCACTTGCTTTGACAGACCAAAAATAAAAAACCCGTAAACATTAAGCTTACGGGTTTAAGTTATAAAGAAATCAACTTTGTCGGATGACAATATTATTTCGAAGATCATGAAATGGCTGTTATCAATTAACTGCCTGCCATCATGAATATACTCCTCTTCACGACTTTGCTAAGATTACTGCCCGTTTCTTTTAAAATAATTTTAATGTTTTGGAAACATTGCCTGGCTTAATCCGGCACTGGAACTTTTGGATTATAGGTCAGTTTGCCATAGAGCCCGACAAAATCATTTTTTGAATATTCATTCGCGCTTTAAACAAATTCGATTTGGAAGCGTCAACCGAAATCTTTAATTCTCTGGCAATTTCTTCATGTTTAAACCCGTGAATTACAGAGAGGCTAAAGACAATCCGGTATGCAGGTGACAGACACTGAATAAGCTTTATAATTTCATCGTAAGATAATTTATC
>Ga0070679_100001652_pt1 | contig 20087 bp, 15 predicted proteins | sample KBSC63BmetaG_FD_65652 | JGI IMG/M metagenome (GOLD analysis project Ga0070679, IMG submission 65652) | Corn rhizosphere microbial communities from Kellogg Biological Station, Michigan, USA - KBS C6-3B metaG | ecosystem: Host-associated > Plants > Roots > Rhizosphere | place: USA: Michigan... | reverse complement strand
TCACTCACCCGTCACGCCATGGAGGCGAGGGGAATCGAACCCCTGACCTCTTGAATGCCATTCAAGCGCTCTCCCAACTGAGCTACGCCCCCGTGTCCGAATCGAAAAGCCCGACGTGCTGGAAACGCTGGAGATGCTGGAAATGCTGGTCGCACAACAGGCTGCCGACAGGAACCCCGAAGTATAGCCCTGGGTATAGGGAGTGTCAACGAAAAAGGACTGGCGAAAATCTGTCAGGCCGGTATCTTGCAGCGCCTTTCGCGAACTCGGTTGCTCGGTTTCAGCTTGTTTCAGCGTTCGTGTCGGGTGTGCGCGTACTCTAGGCAAACGCGTGCGAATTTTATTCGTAGCGACGCGGTCTGCTCCACGCCGCCGCTGATAGATGCTCGATTCCACCGCGCATTTTGCGCGAGGCCCACAACCGCCACATGACCGAACTCAAGCGTCGTCGCCGCCGCGCGGCCCCCGCTGGGATCGCTCCGAACGAACCGGAGCGCGATATCCTCGACCAATACCTCTATGAGGTATCCACGTACCCGTTGCTCAAGGGCACGGAGGAAATCGACCTCGCGAAAAAGATCCGGGCCGGCGACCAGGACGCACTCCAAGAGCTGGTGAAGCGCAACCTCCGCTTCGTCATCTCCGTCGCCAAAAAATACCAGAACCGCGGCCTGCCGCTCATCGATCTGATCGGTGAGGGCAACGTCGGCCTGCTCACCGCCGCCCGGAAGTTCGATCCGGATCAGGGCGTCAAATTCATCTCCTACGCCGTGTGGTGGATTCGCCAAGCCATCCTCTCGGCGCTTGCCCGACAGGGCCGCACGGTCCGCGTGCCGCTCAACCGCACGGCCGATCTTTCGAGAATCATCAAGGCCTCGGAGATCCTCCGCCAAAAGCTCAACCGCGAGCCGAGCCCCGAAGAGCTCTCGCAGCTCACCGGCCTCTCGGTCGACGTGGTGCAGTCGCTCGCCGCGCTCAACACCTCGGACGTTCGACTCGACGCGCCGATGGATCCCGAAGGCGACCGCTCACTCATCGAGCGCTTCGTCGCCGACGAGATGCCGGACACCGAAGAGGAAGCCATGAACCGGTTCCTCACGGACGAAATCGAGCAGGCGCTGTCCACGCTGCCGCCGCGCGACGCGAAAGTCCTCCGCCTGTACTTCGGGCTCGAGGGCGGTCGCGAACACACGCTCGAAGAAATCGGCTCCATGCTCGGCGTGACCCGCGAGCGAGTCCGTCAGCTCCGCGATCGTGCGCTCAAGCGACTCCGTGAAGGAGACGTCGGTCGCGCTCTGGGCAGCTTCGCTGCCTGAGGGAAGCGGGAAGAGGGAAGCGGGAAGAGGGGGGAAGAGATATCGGGGAAGGGCCGGCGTAACGCCGGCCCTTCTTATTTTTATCATCGCGAGAATCGCGCGGATGCAGGGCTAGCCGACGATTCAGTCCGGGATCACATTTCTTCGCCGGGCGAAATCTGAGTGAAAGGCGAGAAGAATTCCCTCTTCCCACATATCTCTTCCCCCCGCTTCCCCCTTCCCGCTTCCCTCTTCCCGCGTGATTCAACTCATCGACGTCTACAAATCGTTTGGCCCGAAGCGCGTTCTCGAGGGATTCACCCTCGACGTCCGCGAAGGCGAGACGATGGTGATCATCGGCTACTCGGGAACCGGGAAATCTGTCGCGATCAAACATATCGTCGGACTGCTCGAACCGGACTCCGGCGAAGTACTCGTCGACGGACAGGACGTGCCGCATCTCCCACGGCGTGAGCTCTACAAGCTTCGCGCGCGCATCGGATACGTCTTTCAATTCGCCGCGCTCTTCGACTCGTTCACCATCGGCGAAAACGTCGCGATGGGGCTGCGCAAGCAGCAGGAGCTCACCGAATACGAGATCCGGGAGCGCGTGCACGAAGCGCTCGATCTCGTCGATCTCCCCAACGTCGAGAATCGATTTCCCGCCGAGCTGTCGGGCGGCATGCGCAAGCGCGTCGGCATTGCGCGCGCGATTGCGCTCCGGCCGAAGTACATCCTATATGACGAACCGACCACGGGTCTCGATCCGGTGACGAGCGCCGTGATCGACCAGCTCATGGTGCGCATGCGCGAGCGACTCGGCGTGACGGGCATCGTCATCACGCACGACATGCGGAGCGCATACACCGTCGGTACGCGCATCGCGATGCTCTATCAAGGACGCGTGCGCGCGGTCGGCTCCGTCGACGAGATCAAGCACACGACCGATCCTATCGTTCGCCAGTTCATCGACGGACGGCCCACCCTCGAACCCGAAGAGCCAGCCGTCAGTCCGTGAACACTCAGACGACTTCCGCCGCGACCGGCGCTGCAGCCGGCGGCAACGGAGGCGGCACACCCGCCATCGTCGTCTATGCGCATCGCGAACGGGCGCGCGCGCTCGTTCGGACCGCGTTCCCACGCCGGCGCGCGCGTGTGATCCTCACGCGATCGCGCGACGACTTCGAATTGGCTTTCAAAGAGAACCTCGTCGATGCCGCATTGGTCGACATCGGCGGCGCGCACGAGGAGACGTGGCGCGTTGCCGCGCTCGCGCGCGAGTTTCCCAGCGTGCCGTTCTTCGGGCTCGCGGCGCTCCGCGCCGCTGAAGGTCCGGCGCTCGCGCAATGCGCGAGCTACGAGTTCGCCGATGTGCTCATCGATGCCGTCGATGATGGCGCCGCGCGCGACATCGTCGCCCGCCACAGCTTCTCCTCACGCTTTGCGCGAGCGCTCGACACTCCGCCGCGCGCGCTCGGACTCGACACGTCGCTGCAACGCGAAGCGTGGCGCTTCATCATCTCGCATGCGGGGCGTCCGGTGCGCACGTCCGCGCTCGCACAGTTTCTCCGCGTCACGCGCGAACATCTCAGCCGCTCGTTCGCGGCGGGCGGGTCGCCGAATCTCAAGCGAATCATCGACCTCGTGCGCATCATCGCGTCGGCGGAGCTGGCGAAGAATCCGGGCTACGATCTGCGCGACGTCGCGAACATCCTCGACTTCGCATCGTCGTCGCACCTGTCGAGCACCGCGATGCGCGTGGTCGGTTCGAAGCCGGCGTCGCTCGCGCGCTTGCGCACCGTCGACCTGATCGAGCGGTTCGTGAGAGGCCACGGACGGAGTCGAGGATCGTGAGCAGGAAACGGGGCGGTGCAGTCGCTGTTCCGCCGCCCGCCGCCGTCCCGCACCTGCCGCGTTGGTTTCTTCCTCTCATCCTCCTGATCGCGGCGATCGCGCTGTCGCCCGCGTTGCGCGCACCATTCGAGTTCGACGACGCCACCGCGATTCCGGCCAACGAAAGCCTGCGCACGCTTTGGCCGCCGAGCGTTCCGTTATCGCCGCCGCCGAACACCGCGGTGTCTGGACGGCCCGTCGTCAACTACACGTTCGCGATCAACGCCGCGGTCAACCGCTGGCTGGGCGTCGACGTACGACCGAATCCGTTTGGCGCGAACAAGACGGTCGGCTTTCACATCGTCAACATCGCGATTCATCTCGGCTGCGCGCTGCTGCTCTTCGGCGTGATTCGACGCACGGCTCGTTCGCCGAGCGTGCCGGAGCGATGGCGCGATCGCGCCGACTGGCTGGCTGGAGGTGCCACGGCACTCTGGCTGTTGCACCCGATTCAGACCGAAGCTGTTCATTATGTCGTGCAGCGCACGGAGCTGCTCGTTTCCCTGTGCTACGTCGGTACGCTGTACGCGTGGATTCGCGCATGGGATACGACGTCTCCTTCCCTCATGCGCCGATGGAGAGCCGCGGCGATCGCGATCTGTCTGCTCGGAATGGGCAGTAAAGAGGTGATGATCTCCGCGCCGATCATGATCGTGCTCTACGATCGCGCTTTTTGTCTGTCCTCGTGGAAGGCGTTGACGTCGGATCGGGAGCGCGTGACAGGGTACGCTGCTCTGCTCGCGACAACCGCGTGGACGATCATGAATGTCGTCTCCAACGCACGACACAACACGGTCGGCTTCAACCTCGGCGTGCGGTGGTACTCGTATCTGTACACGCAAGCGTGGGCCATCACCCATTACCTGCGGCTGCTGGCGCTCCCCGATCGACTCACGTTCGACTACGGGCAGCGACCGATCTCCGGAGCCATGGGAGTGCCCGGAGCACTCCTGCTCGGCGCTGTCGCCACGGGAACGATCATCGCCTGGCGACGCACGACTTCGCTCGGCTGGCTCGCGTTTCTCGGATCGTGGTTCTTCATGCTGCTCGCGCCGTCGTCGAGCGTTGTCCCGATCACGACCGAAATCGCCGCCGAGCGACGCGTGTACCTCGCGTCGGCGGCCGTGATTGTCGCCGTGTTGGTTGGAGTCGTCGAGCTCGGACGGCGACTCACGGCTCGCAAGCGCTGGCGCGTGCCGGCGAAGACATCGATAGCTGCGGCGACCGGACTCGCGCTCGTGTTGGCGGTCGGCACGTTTGTCCGAAGCCGGGTGTACGCGAGCGCCGAAGCGCTGTGGCGGGATGCGACCGTTCAAGTGCCAAGCAATCCGCGCGCGCTCACGAACCTCGCGTCGACGATGTTCTATGTGACGCCGCCGAAGCTCAGCGACGCGGAAGCGCTGTATCGAAACGCGATCGCCGTCGACTCGACATACGTGCAAGCATGGACGGGGCTCGCATCGACGCTCGTCGACCTCGGCCGGCCGGATGAGGCGGTGTTCGTCCTCCAGCGCGCGATCAAAATCGACCCCGAATATCTCGATGCGATCGGGCAGCTCGGTTCATTGCTGCTGCGGCGTGGCGACGCGGAGCACGCCGCACCGTACCTCGAGCAATACGCCGCCGCGACATCGAACGAGAACGCGTATTTCGCACTCGGCAACGCGTATTTGCGGAACAATCAAATCGGTCGGGCGCTAACCGCGCTTCGACGCGTCGTCGACATCAACCCGGGTCGCGTTGAAGCGCTGCGCATGTTGGGCGGTGTTCTCGTCGAGTTGGAGAAGGGCAGTGAAGCGGCCCCGCTGCTCGAGCGACTCGTGCAGGCTGGCGAGCCATCTGCGATCGACGTGGGTCTGCTCGCAGTGGCGTACGCCGAGGTGGGCCGCAGTGGCGATGCGATGAATCGAGCGATGGCCGCTGCCGCCGCCGGTGAGAGCGATCCACCAGCGCTGTTGCTGGCTGGGCGTGCGATGTTGCTTGCCGGAAAGCCCGAGAACGCCCAACGACTTTTCGAGAAAGTGCTCTCGCTCAAGCCCGGAGATCGTGAAGCTGCAGCGCGCCTCGAGATGGCGCGCGCCGCGCTCCGCGCGGAACGCCGGTAGTGTTCACGATTTTCCGTTCTGCGTGCTTTCGGATGGAAGCTGTCGCTCGAGATAGACGAGATAGCCGCCGAGCAAGCGGTTCACTCCCTGAATGCGGTTCGACAGTTCCGCGTATGTTTGTGGCGGAATGAGATCAGCTTGTCGAGCGATGGCGAGTTGTGTCTCGAGTCGCAGCAGATCCCGCTTGGCGGTGCGATATAGTTGCCGCTGTTCCGGAGCCGTGTATCGTCCATAGCCGTCCGCGATGGCGCTGGCAGCTGACAACCCTGTCAGCATGAGCTGATCGGTCACGACTTTGGTCTCCCGACGTGCTCCTTGGCGCGCGGATCGCACGATGTCCGCGGCGAGGGCGACCGCCTCCTGCCAAACCTTGAGGTCCCTGATGCTGGCTGCCATGGACGGTAAGATGAGTACGCCGGGGCAGTCGACTAGGATCAAACGATTGCATACAGTCCCATGTCATCCCGCGCAAGGATGTCATCCCGAGCAAAGCGAGGGATCTGCACTTAAGCCTCGGGAGCCCCAGTCCAGGTGCAGATCCCTCGCTTCGCTCGGGATGACAGTCTTGCAGGGACAGGCCTCCTTGTGATATTTTTCACAAGCCAACAGAGCACCCACACGCCCGCCCGATTTCCGACTACACCGTATGGCCACTGACACCACACTCCGCCCCGGCGAAATCAAGGACATCCTCCTTCGCGAAATCGAAGCCGCTGACCTGCACGAGCTCGACGTCGAGGAGGTCGGAACGGTTCTCGAGGTCAAGGACGGAATCGCGCGCATCTACGGCCTTCAGAAGGCGATGGCCGGCGAGATGCTCGAGATCACCGCGTCGGAAACTGGCGACAAGATCACGGCGCTCGCGCTGAACCTCGAAGAAGACAACATCGGCTCGGTCGTTCTCGGCGATTATCTCCAACTCAAAGAGGGCGACGAAGTTCGCCGCACCGCTCGCGTGCTCGAGGTGCCGGTTGGTCCTGAGCTGATCGGCCGCACGGTCGACGCACTGGGACGCCCCATCGACGGCATGGGCGACATCAACACGACCGAGAACCGAAAGGTCGAATCGACGGCGCCAGGAATCATCGTCCGTCAGCCGGTGAAAGAGCCACTCCAAACGGGCATCAAGGCCATCGACTCGATGATTCCGATTGGCCGCGGCCAACGCGAGCTCATCATCGGCGATCGCGGCATCGGCAAGACCGCCGTCGCGATCGATACGATCATCAATCAGAAGGGCACCGGCGTCATCTGCGTCTACGTCGCGATCGGACAGAAGGCGTCCACGGTCGCGTCGGTCGTGCAGAAGCTGAAGGAATCCGGCGCGATGGAGTACACCATCGTCGTCGTCGCTTCAGCGTCTGACCCCGCGCCAATGCAGTATATCGCGCCCTACTCGGGCTGCGCGATGGCGGAGTATTTCATGTACAACGAGGGCAAGCCGACGCTCTGCGTGTACGACGACTTGTCGAAGCAGGCCGCCGCGTATCGTCAGCTGTCGCTCGTGCTCCGTCGTCCGCCGGGCCGCGAAGCGTATCCAGGCGACGTGTTCTACCTTCACTCGCGTCTCCTCGAGCGCGCCGCAAAGCTCAGCGAAGATCCGAGCGTCGTCGATGGGACGAATATCTTGAAGCCTGGTGGCTCGCTCACCGCGCTTCCGATCATCGAGACGCAGGCCGGTGACGTGTCGGCATACATCCCGACGAACGTCATCTCGATCACCGACGGCCAGATCTTCCTCGAGTCCGACCTCTTCTTCGCTGGAGTGCGCCCCGCGATCAACGCCGGTATTTCCGTTTCGCGCGTCGGTGGCTCGGCGCAGGTGAAGGCGATGCGCTCAGTCGCTGGCCGTCTCCGTCTCGACCTCGCGCAGTACCGCGAGCTCGAAGCGTTCTCCGCGTTCGCGTCCGATCTGGACGCCGCGACGCGTCGTCAGCTCGACCGCGGCGCGCGCACGGTGGAAGTGCTCAAGCAGCCGCAGTACGCGCCGATGCCGGTCGAACAGCAGGTGATGATCATCTACGCGGTGACGAACGGCTTCATCGACGACGTGCCGGTGAACCACGTGCGCGAGTGGGAGAAGGGCTTCCACGAGTTCATGGCGCAGAAGTATCCGCAGGTCGGCGACGGACTTCGAAAGGGCAAAGTGCTGTCGAAGGAGATCGAGGCGGATCTCAAGCGTGGGATCGAGGACTACAAGAAGGGGCAGTCATCCTCCGCGCGTTAGCGCGAGGATCTACTGTAACGGTCGCGGAGCCTGGTTCGGATTGATGCAAGTAGATCCTCCGCCGCGCTGCGCGCGGCAGAGGATGACTACCCTGACAGAAAATGGCTAAAGGCAGAGAACTCAAAACACGCATCAAGAGCGTCGAGAACACGCGCAAGATCACGCGCACGCTCGAGATGGTGGCGACGTCGAAGATGAAGCGGACGCAGGACCGCGTCGCATCGGCGCGCCCGTACGCCGAAGCGTTGCGTGAGGTCATCGCGAGCTTGTACTCGCCGGATCTCGCGGAGCGGTTTCCGCTGCTTCGACAGCCGGTGCAGGTGAAGCGCGCAGCGGTCATCATGATGACCGCGAATCGCGGCCTCGCTGGTGCGTTCAACGCGAATCTCATCAAGGAGACGCGCGCGACCATCACTCGCTTGGAAGGCGAGGGCGTGAACGTCGAGCTGCACGGCGTCGGCAAGAAAGGCCTCGGGTACTTCCGCTATCTCGGCCGTACCATCGCGAGCAGCCGAACGGATATCAGCGATCGGCCGACCGCCTCTGATGCCGCCGAGATCGTGAACGATCTCATGGCGCGCTTCGCGAGCGGCGATCTCGACGCCGTGTATGTAGTGTACCCGAACTTCAAGACGATTCTGTCCGCGCCGCCGACGGCGGTGCAGGTGCTTCCGGTGCAGCCGCCCGAGACGGGTGGCAAGCAGCGGGATTACATCCTGTCGCCGGACCCCGACACGATTCTCGGCGAACTGCTCCCGCTGTATGTGCGCAACGCCGTCTATCGCGCGCTCGTGGAGCTCACGGCGGCGTTCTATGCGGCGCAGCGCACGGCCATGAAGAACGCGACGGACAACGCCAGCGACATGCTCAAGATTCTCGGCCGTACGTACAACCGTGCGCGTCAGGCGAACATCACTCAAGAGATCGCTGAGATCGTTGGTGGTGCGGCAGCATTGCAGGGGTAGTTAGGAGACAGGATGATAGGTCGCAGGTCTGAGACTGAGAGCTCAGACCTGTGACCAGATCCCTAGAAGGTTCGGCACTTTAGACTTCTCTATTAGGGCAACTCAATGGCAACCGCCACCGGAATCCATAACATCGGTAAGATCGTCCAGGTCATCGGCCCCGTGCTCGACGTCGAGTTCGAGGCGGAGCACCTGCCCGAGCTGTACAACGCGCTCGACATCACGGCGAAGTCCGAGGATGGCTCGGACATTCACGTCGTCGCCGAAGTGCAGCAGCACATCGGCCGGAACCAGGTGCGCGCCGTCGCGATGTCGTCCACGGACGCGGTCGTCCGCGGCATGGAAGTCGTCGACACCGGCGGCCCGATCTCGGTGCCCGTTGGCGCGCCAGCGCTCGGACGCATTCTGAACGTGCTCGGTGAGCCAGTGGACAACGGCGCGCCGATCCCAAAGGACGCCTTGCGCTGGCCGATTCACCGCAAGCGCCCCGACTTCGTGAACCTCGAGCCCAAGACGGAAGTCTTCGAGACGGGCATCAAGGTCGTCGACCTCATCGCCCCGTTCGTGAAGGGCGGTAAGATCGGTCTCTTCGGCGGCGCCGGCGTCGGCAAGACCGTCGTCATCATGGAGCTCATCAACAACGTCGCGAAGGGCCACGGCGGAAAGTCCGTGTTCTGCGGCGTGGGCGAGCGCACGCGCGAAGGAAACGACCTGTATCTCGAAATGAAGGAGTCGGGCGTCATCAACTCCTGCGCGCTGATCTACGGCCAGATGAACGAGCCGCCGGGCGCGCGACTGCGCGTCGGTCTCTCGGGTCTGACCGTGGCCGAGTATTTCCGCGATCAGGAGAACGCGGACGTGCTCGTGTTCATCGACAACATCTTCAGATTCACCCAGGCTGGTTCGGAAGTCTCCGCGCTTCTTGGCCGCATGCCGAGCGCCGTGGGATATCAACCGACGCTTGCTACCGAAATGGGTGATTTGCAAGAACGCATCACTTCGACGAGAAACGGATCGATCACGTCGGTGCAGGCGATCTACGTTCCTGCTGACGACATCACCGATCCGGCGCCGGCCACCGCGTTCGCTCACTTGGACGCGACCGTCGTGCTCTCGCGCGCGATCACGGAGTTGGGCATCTACCCCGCCGTCGATCCCTTGGCCTCTTCGTCGCGAATTCTCGATCCGCAGTTCGTCGGCGCTCGCCACTACAAGGCAGCGACCGACGTTCAGAAGATTCTCCAGCGCTACAAGGAACTGCAGGACATCATCGCGATTCTCGGCATGGACGAGCTCTCGGAAGACGACAAGAAGATCGTCGGACGCGCACGCCGAATTCAGCGCTTCATGTCGCAGCCGTTCGCGGTCGCCGAGCAGTTCACGGGTATCCCGGGCAAGTACGTGAAGCTCGAGGAGACGATCTCGTCGATCGAGCGGCTGGTCAACGGCGAGTTCGACAATCTGCCGGAGCAGGCGTTCTTCATGGCCGGCGGCATCGACGACGTCGTTGCGAACGCGAAGAAGCTTCAGGGCTAATCGACATGTTGAAAGTTTCCGTGATCTCGCCTGAAGCCGTGCTGTACGAGGGGACGACGGATGCCGTCGTTGCCCCCGCGCACGACGGCGAGGTTGGCATTCTCACCGGGCACGCCCCAATGATGACGCTGTTGGGAAAGGGCGTGCTCCGGCTTGGCGGGTCCGGCGGTCAGCAGTTCAATGTCGACGGCGGATTCATGCAGGTCGTCGATAACACCGTGCGTGTCGTCACGGAGAAAGCCTCAGCGGCCTGAACCCACCGCGAGCGCTCAACCCAAAGTGAGCGCATCGCGGTCGAGGGTAGCGGCCTTCTATATAGTTGTGCTGCTCATCCCCCTGGTGGTGCTTGCCGCCGCCGAGGGGATTTTGCGTTTGACTTGGTCGTCGGCCGCGCTGCCGTTGTTCGTGCCAATGTCGCTCGAGCACGGCAACGAAGCGCTCGTCGCGAACCGGGCGGTGAGCCACCGGTGGTTCTCGCGCGAGAGCGATCCCCCCGTGCCGATTCCAGAACCGTTCGCGCGCGAGAAGCCCGCGAACGGTTTTCGTGTCTTCGTGCTCGGCGAGTCGACGACGGCCGGTTTTCCATTTCCGCACAACGGCGCGTTCTCGCGTGTGATCCGCGACGCGCTCCACGACGCGCTGCCGAACGATTCGGTCGAGGTGATCAACCTTGGCATTCCGGCGACGAACAGCTACGCGCTCGTGGACATGGCGGGCGAGATCATCGCGCAGCATCCCGATGCGGTGCTGATCTACGCCGGCCACAACGAGTACTACGGCGCACTTGGCGCCGCGTCGACGACGCGCGCGATGGGTGGACGACCCGCGCTCGTGCGTGCGTATCTCGAGCTGCAGCGGCTCAGGCTCGTCGCCGCGATGCGCGCGGTGATCGTGCGATTCGCATCGCACCGCGCGCCGCCGAGTGGCAACGAGCCCGTGAGCTTCATGGAGACGCTCGCGCGCGAGAAGGAGATTCCGCTCAACGGAGATGTGTACGAGCGCGGGCTGCACCAATTTCGCGACAATCTGCAACTGCTGCTGCGCCGCTTTCAGGCGGCGCACATCCCGGTGTTCGTTGCCAGTCTCGCGAGCAACGTAAAGGATCAGCCGCCGCTCGTTGCGGAGACGAACACCACGCGCGACGGCGCCGACTCCACCTTCGCGGCAGCACAGCAGGCGCTTGCTCGTGGAGACAGCGTGTCCGCACGCCAGTTGTTCGCGCGCGCGCGCGACCTCGATGTCGTCCGCTTCCGAGCGCCGAGCGCGTTCAATGGTGTGATTCGCGAGACCGCGGCGGCAACTGGCGCCGTGTACGTTCCCATCGCCGAGCAGTTCGATGCGGCAAGTGGCGGCATGCCGGGACACGATCTCTTTCTCGAGCATCTGCACCCGACGCAACTCGGCGCTGTGTTGATGGCGCGCACGTTCTTCGAGTCATTGAAAGAGCACGGCTTCGCGGGTCGTGCCGCGCAACCCGACCGCGTACGAAGCTGGCCGGAGTACATGCAGCGAATGTGGCTCACGCCCTTCGATCAGCGCATCGTTTTTCACACGACCAGTGCTTTGACCGAGCGATGGCCGTTCGTGCCGGTGGCTCAGCAACGCGACTATCGCGAGACGTACCGTCCTGTCGGAACGCTCGATAGTCTCGCTTTTCTGGCATCGCGAGGGTTGGCGTGGGCGCCGCTCAAGTTGCAGATGGCACGCGCATACGATGCGAAAGCGCAGGTCGATTCCGCGGTCGCGGAGTATCGCGGTCTGGTTCGCGACTCGCCGGAATTCGCGGAGCCGTGGGCATTGCTTGGTCAGGCGTTGATGCAGGCGCACGCGGATTCCGAGGCGAGTGTCGCACTCGATCGGTCGTTGGCGATTCGACCGTCGCCTGGCGCGGCGTTCGCTGCCGGAACACTGGCGCTTCGCCGTCGCGATGCGGCGAGAGCGATTCCACTTCTCGAGGAAGCAGTCGCGGGCCCGCCACGTCCAGATGCGTGGTACGAGCTGTCGATCGCGTATGCGCTCACTCACGACGCCGCTCGCGCCCGTGCCGCGGCGATCAGAACGGCGCAGCTCGCGCCGAACTATCCGGGCATCGCCGACTGGCTGCGCACGCTCGGCGTGAGTCAGTAGGCCTCAAGCCGTCCGGGCGTGCCTTGTCGACAATGATTCGAGCGCTGATATCCCGGGACGTGGACCCAATCGACTCATCAAAAACGCAATCCAGCGGTAATTGGAAATAGTTTGGCTGGACCTTCGCTGGCGCCAAACAGTTCGAGCCACTTCGCTTCGAACACGGCGCACACTCGTGAAGTAATAGGAACAATCGTTCCGACGCCCGCGGAGCCGCCGATCCCTAGCTGACTGCGAGATAGGAACAGGCTGTATGCGCCAAGACCGCCTGCAAGGAAAAAACGGCGACCCGGATCTAAGTCGATCTGCGCTGCGCCGGAGAGATCGATCAAACCGCTGAACTTCCCAACATATGCTGGCAGGCATTCAATTCCGCTCGGGCAGAGCAGCGGCGCCTGTGTCCGTCGATAAAACTGACTGCCGACTAGTTCGGCACCGAGCCGAAACCGAGGTGTGACGGAACCTGAAATGGAACCAGTCACGACGGGCCCAAGTACATACGTCCCACCGCCATTCGAAGGGAACTTACCCACTGGTGCAACGCCGGCACTCACTTCCGAGATCTGCGCGGAGGCGCTCGAGGGCAAGATGCACAACATGCACAAGATGCAGGCGGCGACCGACATCCATTCACACACTCGGTTTTCTGAACTGGTCAGCATGACGACTCCAGGAAAACGACCGCTCACGTGGCCACCTCGCCAGTTCACCTAACCCTCACAGCCTGAAACGTGGAAATCGGGCGTTACTCAAAAAACGTCCAAGCCGGCTCCAGCGGAGATTCCTTGGGAATCTCTGGCGGAGAAGGCTACTGAATACCACCCGTCGCTTGGAAACGTGACATTGATAGCACTTGTTCCTTGTCCACCGGTGATTGTCGCGCCAGGCACCGTCCAAGTGTGTGAGGAGTAGGGGGGGCCCCAGCCGCCGTACATTGTCGCCGCGTAGGTGCAAGAGTAGCCGGTGTAGACATTTGTCTCTCCCAGCAGATACGCCGCGAAATTCTTGATTCTAATCGCGCCGCTCGTCGAGGTCGTCGCCGCCGCTGGCAAAGCGTCTGCCCCGCAACTTGGCGAGTTATTCGGGCCAACCTCCTTGTGAAGAACCGGCGTGACATTGCCGGATTGGTCGGCCATGGTCACGTTCGTGAATTTGATCGGACCATCGGGAAAGTCTCCACAATTGTTGAGTTGATTGGATTCCATGACGCCAGCGGTGGCGAGAGGAGCATTGTCAGGCTGGGTCCACGTGTGCGACCTGCTAACGCCGGTTGTGAGGTCCTGGATATAGACTGTGAATTCACAGTTTCCGGCCGAGCAATTGCTAGCCACTACGCTACCGTAGATGACATCCCCAACCGCCACATCGGCGAGGTCTGAGTTCGTAACGGTGCAGCTGTTCGTGCACTCGACTGCGGAGATCTGCCATCTATTGTGTCCGTTCTGTCCCCACGAAAGCACTGGCTGTAGAATCACGCCATTCGGTCCCGCCGTCTGAATTCCGTTAAAGACAAAAAATGCCTGCGGATAGCTATATCCATTTGCCGCCGCCGCGGGGACCGTCCATTGACTGCTGACGCTGCGCCATGAGCCGGACGGATTTGAACCACGGACGTCAACGATCCAGCCAGAGTTTTGTGGCGGTATGGTGCGGTGTGAGCTCGTATAGCCGCGAAAGGCAAAGTGAGGAAAATTGCACTGCGGGATAGTCTGGATAGCCGCATTGTTCGGTAGGAATACGGTATCAGCGCGAGTGTGGCCGCCATCCGGCACTTCGTGCACACAGCTTTTGTGATAGACGCCGCCTGCCATTACGACGTAGTTCGTATCGTGCAGCACCGTCGGATCGCTATCCGCGACTTCCGGATTCGGTGCCGTCGTCAACGCTGCGTGTTCAGCGGAGAGAGGTCTCGTTGTCTCAAGGGGCCTGTCGGAGCAACCAGTCACGAGTCCGACGGTTGCGCTGAACGATAGGATACTGTTCACGAGTCTGCGACAACCAGTGAGAGAGCGCGACATGTTGATAGTTCCCAGTCGGGTTGAAGGCCTACAAGTCCGATGATGTCGCCGATCAAATGGTGAGACCGGCTTTATTGAACGCGAACCGCCTCACCTCGCCACAGGCGAGTTGGCGAAATCGAGCGGACGCGTTTGGGGGCATGGCGTCAGCTGCTTCCGGAGCCGCGCACCCTTGACAGTCGCGGCAGTGGCGATCGCGAATAGGATGCCTCCGGCTGACGCGTAAGTGGATGCCGCGCACGTGGCCAATGGGTTGTCGGGAGGAACTACAAACGGGCCGCTAGACTTCGCTGCTATGAGAAAACTCTACAGGGCGGCGTCGCGCTGCTTCAGCGTAGGCAATCAAGAGTTATATATAGAAGAGATGTTAAATCCGCAAGGGTGCATGGTGAGAGATGAGGCAAGGTCGCATCATTAGAAACATCTAATAATTCACATCGTGATGCGCCCGACACTCGCGCCCCAAGGGCCCGTTTTCCGCGATTCTGCTCAATACATCGAGTGCACGGCGTCGCCTTGCATCGAAGTGCTCTCCTGGGTCATTCGTTCGGAGACTCGCCCCCGCTGCCGGAGGCGGCGCGAAGCCGAACGCCTGAGCGGCGATGGCCTTCTCCTCCGCAGGGTACGGCTGGGATCGATCGCCGGAGCTGAAAGTGCCCGTTCTACCGCCGTAAAACAGATCCGCGCGCCGGTGGTTCTGACTCATGCCGCAAGTGACTATTCTGTAAGCTCCGGGAAAGTGCTGGATGCGCGACTCGACCAGCTTGGCAAACCGTACTTCTTAGAAAGATTTATCCCGAATTGGCAGCAGACCCGACGACGGGACGCGATCTGCCGTTCCTGGGAATTCCTCTGTGGGAGCCAGACGTCTCGCGTTTCTCGACGAGCACATGCGGCGGTGATCCCGAGTGCTTGGTACGCTCGGCATCGGTCGACAGGTCTCTTGACGTCTGCGTGCACCGGCAGCATTGGTAGTCGTCCGTCAACCCGCGGGACGCATGAGCGAGCGAGCGAGTAAGAGACGTTCCTGGCGCGGGCTGATCCTTATTGTTGCCGCGCTATCGATCGGTGTCGGTCACGCGAGCGCTGGGCAACGTTCGTCGAAGGTCGTGCGAGGTGTCGTCCACGATTCCGCCGGTGCGGGAATTTCGCGCGCGCAGGTGTCGGTCGCCGGAGTGACCGCGACGACGCAGGACGACGGTTCATTCTCCATCTCGGTCGCGAGCAGTCCCGCGATGCTCACCGTGCGGCGACTCGGATTTTATCCCGGCGAGATGGAGATCGAGCCTGAGTCCGCGAGCGCGCATCCAGTCGACATCGCGCTCACGCCGATTGCACGCGCGCTCGAGCCCGTCACGATTCACGCGCGTCGAGAGGTGTACAGCGCGCGGCTCGCCGGATTCAATCGGCGACTCGAGCAGCACACCGGGAATTTCATCACACGCGAACAGATCGAACAGAATCCCGACGCTCGCCTCATCGACGCGATTCGGCGATTCCCTGGTGTGCGAGTTGTCACGTTGCGAGGCGCGCAGGGACGTTCGGTAACGTTCGCTGGCTCGAACTGTCCGCCCTTGGTGTTCCTCGACGGATTTCCCGCGACCGCGGGTGCATTCGATCTCGACATGGTCGAGCTCGGATCGCTCGAAGGCGTTGAGGTCTACCCGACGACGACATCGATTCCACCGGAGCTGATGGGGCCGCGCGGTCCCGATCGGTGCGGCGTGATCGGTTTATGGACGAGTCCGTCGCGCGCGAAGGAGCGCCTCTCGAACGCGGACGCTGACGATATCTCGTCGCTCGTGCAGTCGCACGCCGTGTTCACGCCCGAGCAAGTCGATGTTCAAGCGCAGTACGAGGCCGGGAGCGCGGATCCCGTGTATCCGGTGAGCCAACTGCGCGCGCATGTGCGCGGTCGGGTCGTCATCGAGTTTGTCGTCGATACGCTCGGCAACGTCGAAACGCCGACGATAACGGTGGTGACGTCGAGCAACGCAGCATTTGTGAACGCTGCGCGAGCAGCGGCATCGCACGGACGATTCGAGCCGGCGATTCTTGGCAAGCGCCGCGTGCGCCAGGTTGTGCGCCTCGGTTTAGATTTCGACCCCGGTGCGCTTCCTCCTCCTCCCCCCGACAGCGGCCCACCGATCCCGCCTTCGCCGCTGGTACGACTTTCACTAAGATTCGGACGAAATGCGTTGTCGATGTGACGGAACGATGATACGTCGCGTTTAGCGAGTGTCAGCGGATTGTATTTATGTGGTCCCGTTGACATTATCCGTGCTGTCTGCGTCGTCCGTCGTTCTGAAAGTCCAGTCGAACATATTTGCCGTTGCATAAAGTCGCATAATCGCAGTTGAGCCGCAGGCGGTGTGTCATCCGCTGCGGTCATAGCGTGGCCGGGTTGTTGAGGCGCTGATCTCGTCGCTCCTCCGACCGGTCCCACGGTTCGACCACCACCCAGGTCGGTCCGAAATCCCACTCACCGTCTCTCTTTCACGGAGGATGGCACACTCATCGTGCATGCTGCATCGGTTGTTCGTTCTGACTTCCCCGAACTCCCTCTTAGAGGATCGACATGTTGAAAGTTGATCGGTCTCGAGGCGCCGCTGCCTCGGTCTTCGCGATACTCTTCGCTGCCTCCGCGGCGACGGCGCAAGCGCAGTCCGCCGTCGTGACGGGTAAGGTGGTGAATGCTACGGGCGCGCCGATCGTCGGCGCGAACATTTTCATTCGTCAGCTCAGCATCGGCACGACGACGAACGACAAGGGCACGTACTCGATCACGGTGCCCGCGGAGCGTGTGTCGTCGCAGCAAGTCGTCGTCACTGCGCGTTTCATCGGCTTCGTTCCGGAAGATCGGCCGCTGCAGCTCACGGCGGGCTCGCACACGGAAAACTTCACGCTCAAGAGCGATCCATTCCGCCTCGAGCAGATGGTCGTGACGGGCGTCGCCGACTCGACATCCACGAAGAGCCTGTCATTCTCCGTTGCGCAGGTGACGTCCGATCAGGTGAAGGACGTTCCCGCCGCGAATCCGATCGAAGCGCTCGCCGGTAAAGTCGCCGGCATGAAGGTCGAGACGGGCGTCGGCAATCCCGGTGGCACACCGGCGATTCGTCTGCGTGGCTCGACGAGCTTGCAGGTCGGCAACAGCGCGCCGCTGATCATCGTCGACGGCGTCATCACGACGAACTCGATTGCGGACATCGACGCGCAGGATATCGAGAACATAGAAATTCTGAAGGGCGCGGCCGGTGCGTCGTTCTACGGCTCCAACGCCGCGAACGGCGTCATCTCGATCACGACGAAGCGCGGCCGCTCGCTCGCCGACAACCACATCACGGTCAACGCGCGCACGGAGTACGGCAACTCGGATCTCCAGCACTGGGTCGGGTTGAACCACAGCACGCGCGATCAGTTCAACTCGGACGGCAGCGTCAAGCTTCAGGCGAACGGCAACCCGGTCGTCAACACCACGGGCTTCGACGATACGCCGTATCCGACGAGCGGTCCGAACATGTTCCGCAACCAGCTCCAGACGTGGCTCGGCAACAACAGCTACTACAACAGCGACGTCCAGGTTGGTCTCCGCCGCGGCAACACGAACTTCAACTCGTCGTTCAGCTCCGACCACAACGGCGGCATCCTGCCGTTCAAGAGCGGCCAGTTCAAGCAGAACGGGCGCTTCAACGTCGACCAGGGTCTGACGGACAAGCTCGACGTGTCGGGCAGCTTCACGTACGGTCTGCAGCGCAACGACTATCTGCCGGGCAGCGCGAGCGATTGGTTCGAGCTCTTGCAGGCGTCGCCGATGGTCGACCTCTCGCATCCGCCGAACACGAACAACGACACGACGCTCTACTACCCGGTGATGCCGAAGTACTCATCGCCGAATGCGCGTGCGAACCCGCTCTACCAGCTTGCGAACGAGTCGATCAGCCTTCGTCGTGAGCGTATGCTCGCCGCCGGCGCGGCGCACTATCGCCCGACCGATTGGCTCAAGATCGACGCGAACTACGGCACCGATCGTCTCAATCAGCAGCAGCAGTCGTATCGCCCGCGCGGCTTCCTGAGCCTCACCGGCGGCACGCCGACGAACGGCCAGCTCACGCAGGCCTCGGCGAACAACGTCTCGTGGAACTCGCAGCTGCGCGGCACCGCGACGAAGTTCTTCGCCGACATTCTGTCGACGACCAGCGTCGCGTACCAGCTCGAGAATGAAGTCGACAACAGCAATTCCGCGGGCGGCACGAAGCTGAACGTGAACGCCGTGCCGGATCTTGCGGCCCTCGATCCGACGCAGCTCACGCTCGGCTCGACGAGCAACGTCGCGCGCACCACCGACTACATGGTGTCGCAGACGTTCAACATCAAGGATCGCTATACGCTCGACGGTCTCTATCGCCGCGACGGCTCGTCACTCTTCGGAACCGACGCGCGGTGGTCCAACTTCTACCGCGTCGCCGGCGCGTACCGCATCACGCAGGATTTCCATATCCCCGGCGTCGATGAGCTCAAGATTCACGCGGCGCGCGGCACGGCGGGTCTCCGCCCGGCGTACATCGACCAGTACGAGACTTATACGATCAGCAACGGCATCTTCCAGAAGAACACGCTCGGCAACAAGAACCTCAAGCCGGCCGTGCTCACCGAGAACGAGTTCGGCATCGACGGACAGTTCCTCGGCCGCTTCAGCGCGGAGCTGACGTATGCGGATCGCACGACGCGTGATGCGTTCCTCCAGGTTCCGCTGTCGGCCGCGGCGTCGGGTGGCTTCACCAGCCAGTGGCAGAATGCCGCGAGCATCGGCTCGCAGACGGTCGAGGGTCAGATCCAGACGCGCGTGCTCGACAAGAGCAAGGTGTCGTGGGACATGACGCTCACCGCTGATCACACGACGCAGAAGATCCTGACCATGAACCGCGCGCCGTTCCGCGTGTCGGCCGACAATGCCCAGGGTCAGAACGTGTTCTGGTATCAGGCCGGTCAGCCGCTCGGCATCATCTACGGCACGAAGTTCGTGAAGAGCTTCGCGCAGCTGAAGGAGAATCCGGCGAACGCGAACGCGGTGGAGTCGGACTACGTCGTGAATCCGCTCGGCTACCTCGTGAAGAAGTCGCTGCGCGGCACCGCGGGCGAGCTGCCGATCACGTATGTCGACTCGAAGGGCAACTCGAACTTCGTGCTCGGCAACGTGAACCCGAAGCTCAACTACGGCTGGGCGAACGACGTACGGTTGTCGGCGTTCAACATCCACGCGTTGTTCGATGGCCAGCTTGGGGGACAGATCTACAACTTCACCAAGCAGTGGATGTTCCAGGATCTGCGCTCGGCCGACATGGACCAGTCGGGCAAGGCTGACGATCAGAAGGTCGCTGAAGGCTTCTACTCGGCGGGTCTGTACAACGGCCTGAACGCGTCGGACTACTTCGTCGAGAGCGGCACGTACCTGAAGCTCCGCGAGCTCTCGGTCGGCTACACCGTCGCGAACAAGTGGCTGCCCAAGGTTGGTCTCGGCCGCGCGCAGGGCCTCAAGGTCGCGCTCATCGGGCGCAACCTCTACACCTGGACGAAGTACACGGGCTTCGATCCTGACGTGACCTCGGGTTCGGACTTCAACTACCGAATCGATGGTTTCAAGTACCCGGCCTTCCGCACGATCACGGGCCAGGTCGAGATCCAGTTCTGATCAACAGCCCAACTCGGAGCATATAGAAATGAGCATCACGAAAAATCTCGGGTCCGCGTTGGGCGCGGCGGCGCTGTTCCTCGGCGCCGCTTGCACCCAGGACCTGTCGGTTGCGAACCCCAACAACCCGGACATCTCGCGCGTGCTCGCGTCGCCCGCCGACGTGCAGTCGCTCGCGGTGTCGTCGGTGAACGCGTGGTATCTCGCCAGCACGTACTACGATCCATGG
>Ga0070679_100001651_pt1 | contig 20100 bp, 20 predicted proteins | sample KBSC63BmetaG_FD_65652 | JGI IMG/M metagenome (GOLD analysis project Ga0070679, IMG submission 65652) | Corn rhizosphere microbial communities from Kellogg Biological Station, Michigan, USA - KBS C6-3B metaG | ecosystem: Host-associated > Plants > Roots > Rhizosphere | place: USA: Michigan... | reverse complement strand
ATGCGAAAGACGCGGCGCGCAAGCTTGGACAAGCCCGATCCAAGCGACATATCAAAATTCTCGAGCACCACTTGGCGAAAGCGGTCACCATCGTGCCCTTCAGGCATGAAAACGGCTGTCAACGAATTCGAATACTCGGCAGGCTCCTCGCAGACAATTTCCAGTCCCCAGGCACGAACCGCCGCGCGTGTGGCCTCGCCGTGACGCGCGTGTCGCGCGAAGACATTCTGCAGGCCCTCCTCCCGCAGCATTGTGATTGCCTCCCGCAAGCCAAAGAGAAGATTCGTCGCAGGAGTGTAGGGAAAAAAGCCCTGCCGATTGGGAGTGAGCATCTCCTGCCAGTCCCAGTAGTAGCGGTGCAGCTTCGCGAACTTTGCCGCTGCCAGCGCCTTCTCAGAAACCGCGTTAAAACTCAGTCCGGGCGGGAGCATCAACCCCTTTTGCGAGCCGCCGACCGTTACGTCCACGCCCCACTCCTCATGCCGATAATCGATGGAAGCAAGCGAGGAGATGGTGTCCACCATCAGCAGCGCCGGATGTAAAGCGCTGTCGATGGCGGCGCGAATCTGGGGAATGCGGCTGACCACGCCGGTGGAGGTTTCATTGTGGACCACCATCACGGCTTTGATCGTGTGCTCTCTGTCCGCAATAAGGCGAGCCTCAGCCTCTGCGGGATCTGCGCCTCGGCGCCAGTTCCCCGGAACATACTCCACTTGGATTCCATGCTTCTCCGCTACCTGCTTCCACAGCGAAGAAAAATGTCCCGTTTCAAAGATCAGGACGCGGTCGCCGGGGCTAAGCGTGTTCACAATCGCGGCTTCCCACGCGCCCGAACCGGAAGACGGAAACACCACCACCGGACCCGAAGTCTGAAAAATATTGCGCAGCCCTTCCAAGATCTCCTTGCCAAGTTCCGCGAACTCCGGCCCGCGATGGTCGGTAACCGGACGATCCATGGCACGGAGCACCCGGTCAGGGACATTCGTTGGGCCGGGAATCTGAAGGAAATGTCTGCCGGTGTGAAGCATGCTTTTGATTATTCAGTAACAAAGCATTAAAACGAAAAGTCTATTCGGAGAGCTTCAGCATCAGCTTGCCAAAGTTCTCTCCGTGGAAAAGTTTGAGCAGCGTTTCGGGAAATGTATCAAAGCCTTCCACAATATGCTCTTTCGACTTGAGCTTTCCTGCCGCGATCCAGCCGGCCATCTCGCGGGCAGCCTCACCGTAACGTGAGGCGTAATTGAACACAATGAAACCTTCCATGCGTGCGCTATTGATCAACAGCGAAAGATAGTTGGAAGGACCTTTAATGCCTGATGTGCTGTTGTATTGTGAGATGGCGCCGCAAATCACCACTCGGGCGAAGCGGGCAAGCTGGGCGAGAACGACGTCGAGAAGATCGCCGCCCACATTGTCGAAATAAACGTTCACCCCGTTGGGGCAGTGCTGGCGGAGCGCCTTGCTTACGTCCTCATTCTTGTAATCAATCGCCGCATCGAAGCCAAGCTCCTTCGTGAGATAGCCGCATTTCTCCGGTCCTCCGGCAATTCCAACGGCGCGGCAGCCTTTTATCTTCGCGATTTGGCCAACCACCATCCCGGTGGCGCCGGCCGCGCCGGAAACCACCACGGTATCGCCTGCTTTGGCCTGGCCGACTTCGAGAAGGCCGAAATATGCAGTCAGCCCCGTAATGCCGAGCGCGCTCAGGTAAACCGGAATCGGCAGCACACGAGTATCAATTTTGTTCAGCCCTTTGCCGTCACTGATCGCGTATTCCTGCACGCCAAAAACACCGGTTACATGATCGCCTACGGCGTAGGCGGGATTGTTCGAGGCGATCACACGTCCGGCGCCGAAGGCGCGCATCACATCGCCGATCTTGAGCGGCTCGATATAAGACTTGCCTTCATTCATCCAGCCGCGCATTGCGGGATCCAGCGACAGATAAAGCACTTTGACCAGCACTTCGCCGGGCCCGGGATGGCGCGCCGGCTCTTCCGTGTACTGCCAGTCTGAGCGCTTCGGCATGCCCGCAGGGCGCGCAGCCAGCCGGAACTGATGGTTCACAAGCGACATAGGCTCTCTCCCGTGAGGTAAACAGTATATCTGCATCGCGTCGCGTGCTGAGCGCAACTACCCATAGCGCGAGCTCTGCGCGTTGAGCACTAAGTTGAAGGGGGTGACACGCCGCGCAAAATTCAGGCGCGAATGTCGCGTCCTGGAGATACGGCGCTGATTTGCGCGGCTGGCCTGGCAAACAGCATATAAATGCCAATCCCCATAATGGCAAGCAGGGGAAGCAGGGCAGTCAGAAATGGCCAATGGTTATGCAGCAGCGCGCTCATAAGAGCAGCCAGTGCGTAAGAAAAATAGACCTGCGCCTGGAGGCCCACAGAGTGTCTCATGCTTGGGGCATGAGAGGCAGATTGTCCTGAGGTCTTCCAAGCGGCCCGTTGTTGGCGTGTAAACCAATTGTGCACCAGACCGGCAAACAGGCTTGTGAGGGTGCCGGTAATGTACGTAGTTGCCACTCCAGGAATGCTCAACCGTCTTACCGCCGCGCTTTGCATGCCCATGGCAACGCCAGAGCTGGCAATCACGACAATTACGCTGCGATGGAAGGAAGGTGAGGGCGGGTGCAGACAGGCAATCGCAAAAACAAGAAGGCATCCCGCCTCCACAACGACCTCACGGCGCACTGCCGAGAAAGTTTTCACCTTGTCGCCCGCCTCACCGGCCAAGACTGCCCCCAGCAGAACTCCGGCAATGAATGTAATGAGTGCTATTAGTCCGCTTGCAGTAGCAAGGCCGCGGCCTTGCCCGATGTTCAGCATCAGGACGACCGAGTTGCCGGTCATATTGGCTGTAAATACGTGAGCCCGAAGGTAAGTAATCGCGTCAACAGAGCCGGCCGTGAAGGTAAACAGCAGCACGGTGACGCGGCGGCGGGTAGTGATGAATGAGCTCGCGCTGGAACTTGTGGTCAAACGCGCCCCTGCCAGAAAAGATTTTATCCGGCCTCGCAGCCTTATGCAGCCGATACCGTACCAGATACCAGGTCCGCAGGTTGTCCGAGGATGGCGAGCTTCTGCTCTGCGGCCTTTAAAACTGCAATCTTTGCCTCTGGCAGGCTGAGCGCCGGAATCACAGTCATGGTACCGAGCAAGGTGGCCAGATCGAAATAGGCACGGCGACACTTCTTCATGAATTCCACCGGGTATTCGGGCTTGCGAGCGTAGGCGGCGTCCGGATCAGCATCGAGGAGATAGGCAATGTCCGGTTGCGGCACCACCGCCTGTACAAACTTTACAAAGCGGCGGCTTAGCGGGTTGGCGAGATTCAGGTTTGAGAGCTCATCGAAAATATAGCGGTCCAGGATAATTACATCGGCTGCGGACCTGCGCCTTTCGCGGGCAATCACCCCGCGCAGATTGAGCGCATCCAGCAGGTAAAGAAAGTGGCGGGCGAATGTGAGATGCCAGCCGCGCATGTTCTTATCACGCCGGTTCACGGGCTTGCCGGGTGCACCGATGCCCCGTTCACTCTTGTACACCTTATGCACGAAGCCTTCCCGGTATTTCACACCCACGACCACGTTGTCCCAAAAGGCCAGCAATGAAGTAGTCATACCAGCGGAATGGAGCGCCGCACGCAGGTTTTCAATCTGGGTGGATTTCCCGGAACCATCGACGCCAGAGAAGCTGATGAGCAGAGGTCGCCTCGTGATTTTCTGATTCATTTCTCTCCCCAATGCCTTATCTCGGTGTGCCGGCCGCCGCATTTGGTGGCGTGGAGGAAGTGCCACGGCTAAGGGCATAGATTGTGCCGAAGGCCGCGCCGGCTGCCGCAATCGCGCCGATCTTTATGAGCAGTGAGCGGGTCTGGTGCTGTTTTGCAGGCGCAATGGCCGCGCCGGCCGGTTTGGCTGCCGCCCCTCCGGATGTGGGAACCCTTTCCGCAGCCGCGGCTCCAGCCGGTTGGCTGGGCTTCTGTTTTGGCTGAGGAGCTTCGGGAACATTCTGTCCGTTCTGGTCTTGAGCAGGCGTATTGGCCTGCTGCGACTCCGGCTGCGATTCCTCCGGACCGGGATAGGAGGTCACCGGCTGTAACGGAGGTTGCGACGGATTCACGCTGTTTCCCGGGTTTGAGCTCTGGCCTGCTGGCGCTGACTGAGCGGCTCCGGTCGTGTTCTGAGGAGTGGTCGCCGGAGACTGCCCATTCTGCTGCTGTTGCGTCGGGGTTTGTTGCGCGCCAGTTTGTTGAGCAAACATCTCCGGAGTCACGACCAGGGCCAGTGCGAGCGCCGAGCTGATGATTTTGAATCGGGTGCTTTGAATTTGCATACTTCCCTCCGGAAGTCACCTATCTTTTTTGGCTACTTAGTTTTCGCCGAACTTGTTGCGGCGCCTGGAATTGGCGCCCGCGCCTTCGCCCCGCGAACCGGCAAAAGGACCCAGCGGCTCACGTCAGCTTCTTCGTTTCGAATGTATTTGATGCGGTTTTTGAGATAGCGGGCCAGGCTGGAAAAGCTGGTTTTGTACCAACAGCAATTTTCCATGAGCGGCGAGAATCCACATACCAGTCGGAGACGCTTCAGCATCAACTCGCGTGGAAGCAGGAGCGCGGCGACAAAGCGGTGGTTCCCCTCAAGCAGAGTCACGCGCCGGCTCTCATCCACCCCGATCAGCAGGATCGTGGAACGCGGCCCTTCCTGCCGCATGAGCGAACATAAAGCCTGAATTTTCAACACAAATGGGCTGGGATTCGGCCCGGAACACTGGCTGCGAAGCTCTGCGGCTACATGCAGTGAATTGAAGTTGCCGCGAGCCAGGCCACGCCATTGTGCGCGCGGAAAGACATTGACGCGCTCGGACTCTTCCGGTCTGAAATCGATCTCCCACCATTGTGTATCCGGCGGCAATTCACGCCACATGTGTCCCCGGCGGCGGAAGAGCAATGCCCGGCGCAGAGCGTTTTCCTCAGGATCGGAGAGGTCAGGATCGTACACGATACTTTCGAACTGAGTTCGATCAGGGTCATATTCCACCTGGTAAAACTCAGCCTTCAGGAATTCAGAGATGACCTCCTCCTCGGTAATGCGACAAAGTTTTTTCACGTCGCCTCCACGGGCGCGCGCAGAAATCGCCGCACGAAGGGGAATGAAACCAGGCCCAGCATCAGGACCATGAGAACAATCCGTACGATGATGACTTCATGCAGGTCATGGTGAAAGAAACCGATCACCAGAATGAGGGCCGCGCTGACCAGAAGCTGCAGCCAGCCGGTATTGGCGATCCGCCGTGACATTTCATAGGCGATCAGCACCACGCTAAGCGAGTAGAGCGCGGTAGCGGCGGCATAAAGGGCGAGCAGCGGCCCGATGTGGATGAACTTGGAACCGAAGATCAGGCCCATGATGAAATTCGGGAACAGCGCCGTCCCGCCCACGAACAGCAGCGAGATTGCAAGCACCAGAAGCAGCGGAACACCCAGTGCTCCGGATCTTTTTTCCTCCTGGCGTGATGCGGCAATCGGAAACATTGCATTAACAATTCCAAACCAGCAGATGAAGTAGAGAAGCCGCCCGACCTGGGCAATTGCGGCGTAAATTCCCGCGGGCTCGGCCGGAAAAAAATGTTTGACCAGAAGAATATCGATATTGTTGATGATGACCTGGCCGATAAAGAAGACGATGGCCTGCACCGCCTCCGCAAAGGAAGCGGGTTCACCCGCCACAGGATCCGTCCGGACTTCCCTTGGCATGGGGGGAATGAAATAGGCCATGAGGACAGCGGCCGAGATGGCGCCCACGGCTCCCAGCGCGCCGTATCCGGCCACGACGAGCGCTACTCCCACAACGAAACGGGTAAATGCTTCAACGACAAAGTTGCCACCGAGACGCGGGAATGCGCAAAGGCCCTGCATTGCTCCGCGCTTTACACCCAGCGGAGCGTACACGGCGATGCCTATCGCCAACAGAGCAAGCATCCAGTGGCTGGGAAGATTCAGGTACGCCGCAAAGGGTTTTTGTCCCAGAAACAGAACTGCGGCAATCGCCAGGCTGGCAATCCAGGCCTTGCCGAGTAAAGATTTAACGATGGCCGATTTAGCGCCGGAAGCTTCATTTCTTGCAACAAATTTGGCGCACACCAGTTGAAAGGTCAGGCTCGCACAGGAAGCCAGCATCAATATGGTGATTGCTGCATTGATGTGTCCGAATTCGGAAGGCCCAAGCACGCGGGCCATGAACACGTTGTAAGCAAAATTGAACCCGTTCACCAGCATCATGCTGATGAGCATGACGAGACTGCCGCCCAGCACCAGAGAACGGGCACTCCGGGAGTGCGATTTTTTCTCCACTGTGACCGGGGTGCCTGCTGCAGGGAACGTGACGGCGCTGTCGGGTTGTGACATGAATGGCGTCCTGGCGCTTAGGCTGCTGGAGCGTGTGGGCGTCTGTGCAACAGCTGCTGACGCATGGCATTGGGCAAGAACCCACTGAAACTGCGCGCAGCATCTGTGGAAGTCTCGTAGATCTCAAAAAGCCGTTCCGTACGGGTGAGCTCGAGCACAACGCATGCCTGCGGCGAGGGAGCCGCCAGCTTGAGATCGCCATCGCGCTTGTGTGCTTCTGACATGCAGCGGAGCAGCATTTCTACTCCTGCAGCATCGAGTTGCGCTACCTGCGAGAGATCGAATACCAACTGGGGGCGATCAGCAGAAAGAAATGGCTGAACATCGCGCAGAAACTCGCGGGCGGTGCGACCATTCACACGTTCTGGCATCCTCTTCACCACCACGGGACGGCTATTGATTTCCATGGGTCCTCGCTACAACAAGATTCGAAGGAAATTCATTTGCGGCCTCGCTATCGCAGGCTGGAGCGCGATAACCGGAAGCCGACCCCAGAGTGGGCGAAGTCTGGCGTAAGGCGGCATTTAGATCGGGCTGCGGGCTGGCTGGCTGACCGAAAATCCCCCGCCAGAATTGCCTTGGTAAATAAGCAACAAGTTCGGCGGCACTCACCAGGAGCTTGTTGCCTGATGTCTCTGACACGTGCCGAAGAAGTTTCTTGTCGTTGATCTCAACCACGCATCCCCGGCGGAGATTCCAGACGCGCGAGAAACCTGCTACCGAGTGTGCAAGTTCAAGTGCGGCCCCCAGAGAGCAATATGGAAGCACGGTTGAGTTCTCGACCACGGTACCGCAATCGACCTGGGCATGATGTTCAATGCTGCTGCATCGTGTGACCACAGCTCCGGAGCGTACGCGCGCAAAGGAACCCACGAACGCGGGCGCCAGTACGCGGGCGCCTTTTTCAATCTGGGCGCGAGGCGCAGTCCATACCCCCGGCCGCACCTGTATTCCTGCGGGAGCCGTCTGTGTCTGAAGGGTAAGGATGTCAATGGCAAATTGCCGTAGATCAAGTGGTTCAGCCAGAGGGTTGAAATAACCCGCGCTCTCGAAGAGCGGGCAATCGCTACGGCATCGAGTGAGGTGGCTGCGGAACAGCGACGCAGCATCGTTGCGTCGAGACGCGCTGATGCAGAAAATATCCATTGGCTGGCCGCTTCGGGCAGCCTGGCTGACGCGGCAGTGGCCATCCAGATGAGACTGCACCATGCTTTCGAAATCGATCTCCGCATAGGCGCCAAGGCGAACCAGGATTACAAGTTCCGCTCCTGCCTGGACCAGGTCATTGAACGCGGTCTCCGAAGCGCGCCAGAACCGGTCCGGCGACGCTAAGGTCTGGGACACGCCGCTGAGCGGTTTCAACCAGGAATCGGAAGACTGTCCTTCAATTACTGCTGTGACCTGTGATACGCCAAAGTGGTTGAATCTCTCCGCTGTGCGTTGCAGCGCGGATTTTCCCGCAACTTCGATGAGGCCCGGGATGAAACAGGGCATTAGCGCAAAGCCGCTCTCAATTGCAGCGCTCGCCGAATCAATCAAAATCATCCCGCGGATGTCCATCACCCTCACCCGGATGCACTCCCGCAGTGCGTTGAGAGCCGCTGCGTCTTTATGCAAAGCAACGAGAGCATCTGCTTTGAGACGCAACCGGCAACCTGGATCACAAGTGGTCTACTACCGGAACCCATGAACCCCTCAGGCTTTAGCCCGCACAAAAATTTGCCGTTCACGCAGCGGCAAGATCAGGTTTGCTATCCCCGGCGCTGTCCGTATTACACAACGCAAACCGCCACGATTTTTAGCAGCAGTGTTGAAATAGATGAGGATTGCCATGCTGGTGTTGTAAGGTTTGAATTTTTCCGAACCCCTTTTGCTGCTACCATTTTCGCCATGCTTCTATCGCGCAAAATCTTTTACTCGACCATGCAATCACCCATTGGCGCGCTGCTGCTGGCCGCCAGCGAAAAGGGCGTCTGCCGTATCGAGTTCCATACCCATGCTCCCCATGGCGCGCAAAACGAACTCTGGATTGAGTCTCGCGAGCAGCTTCGCCTGTGCGAAGAACAGCTCAATGCCTACTTCTGCGGCCATTTGCGCGAGTTTTCCCTTTTGCTTGATTTGCAAGGGACCCCTTTCCAGGTCCGTTGCTGGCAAGCCCTGCAACAAATCCCCTATGGAAGCACGTGGACGTATGGGCAGCTTGCCGAAACAGTAGGAGCGTCGCGGGCGTTTCGCGCTGTAGGACAGGCCAACCATCACAACCCAGTCCCCATTATCGTGCCCTGTCACAGGGTGATTGGGGCGAACGGAACGCTCACGGGATACGGAGGCGGCCTGAACATAAAAGAAAAGCTCTTGCGCCTGGAGGCCGGCCAGATAGAAACGCTCTTTTCCTCTCGCGCAGAAAGCGCCTGAAGTCGCGTCGTGCGAGCGCCTGCCGTTATTCCGGCGGGCGGGTGGAACTTCCAGTACGCGTGTCCTTTTCCGCCTCCGGACGACTTGACCGATCCGAGCGGGTTTGTGGATTAGCTTCCGAACCTGGCCGGTTGGCGATCGGAGCCGCATTGTCGTTCCGATTTCCAATGGCGAGGTGGCTCACAACCTTCTTGTTCCCGGCGTAGGATGCGACGATACGGGTGGCGGTCAGCTTTTCCTTTGCGGTCCCCACTGATCCTGTTAACTCGATGGAATCGCTTGCGACCTTCGCATTGACGGTATCCCCCGCCAAGGTAGGTTCCTTACTCAGCGCATTTTGAATCTGGCCTTGGAGTTCGTTGTCGGGAATCGGAGCCGCGTCTGGTTGCGGCGTTTCCGGGACCTCGGTCTTGCCGGCTGGCGCGCCGGCGGAGCCTGCAATACCCCCTCCAGAAGCGTCGGTCGCTCCTCCAGGCACATTTATAGGAGAGGCGCTACTTTGCGGTGGCTGGGTGGTTTGGCTGTGCGTCCCTGACGAAGTGGATTGACGGCTCTCGGATGCAGGTTGCGGGTTCTGGGTCGCTGCTGTGCCGCTCTGTGCCTGCCCGTAAGCCGACAAGGGATATGCAATCGCCATGACCAGGGCAAAAAGAGACAAGTATAGGGACTTCCTCATGAGGGCTGTTGGATGTCAGAGAAGCAGTTTCGGTTTACTCGTTACTTAGGACATGAATCTTAGATGTAGGGCTTTCCCTGTGGCCGGGACGGTGGCAAGTTATTGCCCAAACGGGGGTGTGTGCAGGGTTACGTCAGTCTTTGCGAAAATTCCTAAAAGGGCTGGATTTAACGATTGAATTATCTGACAATGTCCTTAACAGGGCTCGGCGCAAACTGACCGCGCCCATGATTGGCGCGAATCTTCACCCTGCATACATTGCGGTTCCCTCGCCGCTAGTGCCAGACATTTCTCATTGGCTCGCAAGAGACGGAGACACGATAAGCGGTAAACTCGATACTATGCATGCCCACCCTCATTCTCACCGGCTAACTTCAAGAGCCTTGCGGTATTCGCTGGTGGCTACGTCGTTGTACGTGGTAATTACGCTGGTGGCCGGCATACGCGCACACAGCCTGGCGCTGCTTTCTGAAGCGGGTCACAATGTTACGGATCTGCTCGCACTGCTGCTCTCCTGGGTGGCCGTATACATTCAGACACGCCCTCCGAGTGCAACAAAAACGTTCGGTTACCACCGGGCCGGTGTCGTGGCCGCGTTCATCAATGCCCTTACCCTGGTGGGGATTGCTTTCTATATTTTTTACGAAGCTGTCACCCGGATGCTCCGGCCTGTTGAAGTGCAACCCCAGTTGATGATCTGGGTCGCGGTGGCGGGTGTCATTATGAACGGCGTGATCTCCTGGCACCTTTTCCGCGCTTCACGCGACGTGAACATCCGCAGCGCTTTCGTTCACCAGTTTGGAGATACCCTCTCCACTGGCGCCGTGATTGTGGGTGGCTGGGCGATTCTCTGGACTGGGAGAAGCTGGATTGACCCTGCGCTATCGATCGGCATCGCCTGCCTGATCCTGTGGTCTTCGCTGGGCATTATTCGCGAGACGCTGAACATCCTGCTGGAAGGCGCTCCGCATGGAATGTCTGTGGAGCAGGTCGTTGCCTCTTTGGCGATGGTGGACGGCGTGATTGACATCCACGATGTTCACGTCTGGAGTATCGGATCGGATACCCCAGCGCTTTCCTGCCATATCCGCATCGATGACATCATGCTCTCCGAGAGCGATCTGATCCTGCAGAGAATCAAGCAGGTGTTGGCCGCCGATTACCACATTGAGCACACAACCATTCAATTCGAAAACAGCGTCTGCGATGTGGCCCACGGTTGTCTGATCCCAATTGGCAATCATCGCGCCGGCAGCGCGGCGGCCCAGCCTACGATCCAGCCGTCTGCCAAGACCCGCTGACCAGAGTTCGATTCAAACTCACCTGCCTGGCTCGCCTTTCTGCCGCTCGTAAACGTCGCGTACACTATCGAGAGTGTCAATTTCCTGGGGAGTTTTGTCGTTGCGCAGGCGAACGATCCGCGGAAATCGCAAGGCGTATCCACTTTCGTGGCGGCCTGATCGCATGACATTGTTGAACGCGACTTCCAGCACGATGCAGGGTTCCACCGTGCGGCGGAACCCCTGGTCCTCTATGGTGTGTTCGAGAAACCATTGCGTCATTTCCGCAATCTCCGCGTCTGTGAGCCCGGAGTACGCCTTGCCAACGTTCAACAGTCGGTCGCCATTCCGTACCGCGAACGTGTAGTCGCTGAGCACTTTGTTGCGTTTACCATGCCCCCACTCGACGGCCGTGACTACCACATCCAGCGTGGCCAGCTCCTTCTTCAGCTTGAGCCATGCTTTGCCCCTCCGGCCCGGCGTATAGGGCGAAGTCACCTCTTTGATCATCAGGCCCTCATTTCCGCGCTGCCGTGCCTGCTGAAACAGCTCTTCAAGCTGTTGCGCAGAGTTGGCCTGCAATGCCGGCGCCAGCACTACGCGCGCTGGTCCGGATTCCATTGCGATTGCCGGCTCGAAGACCAGAGTGCCCTGAGGAGTTTCGACCTCTCCCGCGACGGCGTGCCCCACGTTGAACGCCCCGGCGGGCACAGAGTCGAAGGCTTCCAGGAGTATCTTGCGGCGTTCAGTGAGTGGACGCTCGATCAGCAATTGCTCTCCCCGGAAGAGAATGTCGAAAACCATGTACACAACCGGCACATCGCGGATAAGTTGTGGCGAGGGCTTCTTCCGGCCCAGCCTTTTTTGCAGCTCAGAAAAGGCCAACGCCTGGCCGGCGCTCTCGCTCCAGGCGAGGATCTCGCCATCCAGGATCAGAGGCTCCGGAAACGCCGCCAGCGCCGGCGGCAGTTCAGGAAAGGATCCACCAATCTCATCCAGAGTGCGGGAGAAAATCCGTACGCGTGGATCTTGTTTGCCCCCGCAGTGGGCCTGAGCGCGGATTCCGTCATACTTATCTTCCACCTGAGCCGGCGAGAAGTATGAGAACGCCTCCTCAGCGCCCTGGGCCGGACTGGCCAGCATGAAACCCAGCGGATGGAAAAGCCGCATCTGGGCCTGGTTTAGTTTGTGCGCGGCCGCAAGCTTCAGAGTCTCCGCGATATCTCCCAGCAGCATGTGGGCGCGCTGGACCTCAGCAGCCTTCTCCTCATAAGCAGCAGCGATGGCTTCTTCCACCAGACTTTCTTTCAGGCCGATGCGCAGATCACCGGTAACGATCTTGATGATGTACTTCGCCTCAATAGGCGACGCTCGGCGCAGCAACTCGATTACCAGGCGCAATTTCTGCTCGGCTCGTGAGGTGCGGGCGATCTCATCAAAGGTTGCGCCGAGGGAGGCGAGGGTGACGTTAGCTTTCTTGTCGCGAGCAATTTCTTGAACGAGTTCTTCTGCAGCGGAGCCTAGATCGCCATATCGACGGTAAGCAGCGGTCAGCGCAACGTCCGGCTTGCCAGTCACCTCAGCCAGCCCGCGCCACAGTAATGAGCCGCCAACATTCAGCGTGCGCTCTTCCCATCTGGGAAAGACACGGCCAGACAAAAACACAGCCGCCAGCGCTGATTCCTCTACCGGCCGGGCGCGAAGGTAGTCCGATACGAGCCGCACCTTCTCCTTCTTTTTGGTGGTCGCGGCAACGGAGTCAGCGAGTTGGGAGAATTGCTGCATTGCGTTAAAGCCCGCCGAGACCCAAAAGCCGCTTCAGTCGAGCCGCTGCAGGGCTGAAGCTATCCAGAAGCGCTTGTGCCGGAAAAGCCCCCGAGAGCCGGAAGGCTGAGTCTGCTTTCTAGTGCCTTTTTCCCTGATCTCGAATAAAATACTTGTTTGAGAGCGTTTGCTCCTCCTCGATTGACGGTGGAGCCTCTGAACCAGCTTCCATCATCTAATCAGAATAATGAGATATTGGCGCCCATTCTTGAGATTTCTTGTGTCGTTGCAACTGCTGCCCATCCTGGAGGGCGGAGAGGAAACGCTTGTCGGCGGTCAGGCGGTGGTTGAAGGCGTTATGATGCGCTCCCCGCACGCGTGGGGGATTGCCATACGCAAGCCCTCGGGCGAAATTACCACTCATTCAGAGACATTGCAGCGGCCGTCGGAAAAGCGTAAATGGCTGGGCTGGCCTTTTATCCGCGGGTTGGCGACGCTCGGGCAGGCCATGCGTCTGGGGTTTGTGGCTTCAAAGTTTTCGCTCAATGTGGGGTTGGAGTCGATTGCCGAAGAAGAGGGCGGGAAAAAACCCGAGATTAGCGGCTGGATGATGGCCGTAAACCTTGTCCTGTCCATCGGCTTTTTCATTTTTATGTACAAGTTTGTCCCGCTGCTGGCAGCTACAGGGCTCAAGAAGCACTGGGCTGTGCTGAACGGGAACTTTGCCTTCAATTTGGTGGACGGGGTTATTCGCATCGCGCTTTTCCTGCTGTTCGTTTGGGGTATTTCTCTATTTAAGGACATCAAGCGCATCTACCATTATCACGGGGGCGAGCACAAAACGGTCTTCGCCTTTGAAGACCACGGAATGCCGGACATTGAGCAGGCTCAGCAGTATTCCACCTATCACCCGCGCTGCGGCACCAGCTTCCTGATGACGATCATGCTCATCTGCATCTTTGTCTACGCGGCATTTCCCGTGCAGGGATTCTGGGCGAAATTTGCGCTGCGCATCGCCTTCCTGCCGGTGATCGCTTCAGTGTCGTATGAGCTCATACGTTTTTCCGCTAAGCATGGCAAGTCAGTATTTGCCCTTTTGACCAAACCCGGCCTTTGGTTGCAGCGGATTACCACGCAGCCTCCTTCCAATGATCAGGTAGAATGCGCCATCAAAGCCCTGGATCTCGCCATGGAGCTGGAGAAGAAGAATGGCGGAGAGCTGGTGATTGCATGAGCTATTTCGCCGGCATCAGCTCGAACCTCTAGCGGCGCCCGCCGCGAACCTCGCTCGCCTCTCCTCACCCTGGGTCCGCAGCAACGCGTGTTTCTGCGTGGCCTTCACGGACACTGACCCGATGTTTTCGAGCGTGCCACCGGAGGAAAACAATGCGATTGGCAAAGATGCTTATCAGTTTTGACCGGCGCCTTCATGGGCTACGTCGCAAGGCTGTTCAAATCGGTGACCACCGCGTTGTGTACTCCGAAGGAGGAAAGGATAATGCTGAGCCGGTGGTTCTGGTGCATGGATTCAGCGCCTCGGCAGATACGTGGAACCGAATGGCTGCGCAGCTTACCAAGCGGTACCACGTCGTCGCGCCCGATCTTCCCGGGTGGGGCGAGAGCACGCGGCTCGATTCCGCCTCCTACGGGTACACCGCCCAGCTTCAGCGGCTGCACGATTTTCTCCAGCAGCTTGGGATGCGCCGCTTCCACCTGGTGGGACACTCTATGGGCGGTTGTCTCTCTGCAGGGTATGCGGCCCGTTATCCGGATGAGGTGATTACGCTCGCATTGATCGCTCCGCACGGGGTCACCGAGCCCCAGCAGAGCGAACTGGCCGCTTGCGTGGCGCGTGGTGACAACTGGCTGATCGTTTCATCGCCGGAGGGCTACGAGCGGCTGATGAATAATTTGTTCGTACAGCGTCCGTATATTCCCAGGGCCGTGCTGGAATACATGGCGCAGCAGACGGTTCGGCGGTCAGCCAAGACGCAACGGATCTTTGATGAGATCCAGGCAATCAATCCGCCGCTGCTGGAGCGTCTGGGACAAATCAACGTGCCGACCCTGATCGTGTGGGGAGATGATGACAAGTTAATTCATGTTTCAGCCGCCGAGGTTTTCCGGAACGCAATCGGAAACTCGGAAGTGCTCATCATGAGCAAGACTGGGCACATGCCGCTGCTCGAAAATGTGAAGCAGTGCGGCTCGGCCTACGCGGCTTTCCTTGACAAGCAGCGCCGCAGCAGCCACGCGGTTGCGTGAAACAATAAGGACTTAGCATATGTTTGAGCGATTAAATCAGATTGAAGCCAAATACGAGGAGTTGACCAGGACTCTTGCCTCACCGGAGGTGATCGGCGATTCCTCGAAATACCAGAAGACTGCCAAGGCGCACAGTGAGCTCTCTGAAATCGTGGAAAAATACCGCGAGTATAAGGACCTGCAGAAAGGCATCGAAGAGAGCAAGGTGATGATTGCCGAAGAGTCTGATGCGGACCTTCGCGCCTACGCGCAAGAGGAGATCACGCGTCTACAGGAGCGGCTCACAGCGACAGAAAATGATCTCAAGGTGCTGCTGGTCCCCAAAGACCCGAACGACGAGAAGAACGTTGTCCTCGAGATTCGCGCCGGCACCGGGGGTGATGAAGCGACGCTGTTTGCTGCCGAGATGTTCCGCATGTACACGCGCTACGCCGAAACACAGCGCTGGAAGGTGGAAGTGCTTTCCACGTCAGAGTCCGGCGTAGGCGGTCTTAAGGAAGTCATTGCCATCGTTGAAGGCCGTGGCGTGTACTCGCGCATGAAATATGAGAGCGGCGTGCACCGCGTGCAGCGCGTCCCGGAGACCGAACAGCAGGGACGCGTGCATACATCCGCAGTTACGGTGGCGGTTCTGCCCGAAGCTGAAGACGTGGATGTGAAGATCGAGGCCAAGGACATTCGCATCGATACGTTTTGCTCGTCTGGCCCCGGAGGCCAATCAGTGAATACAACCTACTCGGCTGTCCGCATCACGCACCTGCCGACGAATACGGTCGTGAGCTGCCAGGACGAGAAATCGCAGATTAAGAACCGCGAAAAGGGCATGCGCGTACTGCGTGCACGTCTGTATGAAATGGAAATGGAGAAGCAGCAGCAGGCGCTGGCAAAGGAGCGCAAGTCCATGGTAGGTTCGGGCGACCGCAGCGAGAAGATCCGCACCTACAATTTCCCGCAGAACCGCGTGACCGATCATCGCATCGGGCTGACCCTGCATCAGCTCGGTGACGTCATGGATGGCAAACTCGGCCCGATTGTCGACGCGCTGGTCACGCATTATCAGGCGGAGAAACTGAAGAGCCAGGCTGAGGTGGTCGCTTAACCACGGAGGTCACAGAGGTCACAGAGGAATCATTTGCGGTTCGTATATCTGCAATAGCTCTCGTCTTGAGGCCCTTCCGGCTTTTGCTCAGTGTTTCTCTGTGTTCCTCTGTGGCTATAAGGGTTGTTTTGCTGCAGCCCGCTCAATCCTGCTAAACTTCCCACGCCCCGTGGGGCAGGCCGAAATGCAGCTCAAGCAGGCTCAAGATGCCGCGTACAAGATCCTGTTAGAAAACGACGTTCCGTCGCCCCGGCTGAACGCCGAGCTGTTGCTGCAGTTTGTGCTCGGGCGTGAACGCGCCTATCTTTATGCGCACCCCGAACGCGAGCTTTCGGCCGAAGAGCAAGCCGAGTACAACGAGGTGATCGCGCAGCGCGCACGGGGCTGTCCCACGCAATACATCACCGGCCATCAGGAGTTCTGGGGACTGGATCTGCTGGTTTCGCCGGCCGTGCTCATTCCCCGTCCTGAGACCGAGCACGTGGTGGAAACTGCGCTCGAGTTGATGAAGGAGTACTACGCGGAGCACCAGCACCATACGCAAAATCCCACTAGCGAGGATGCAGCCGCGTGCGCGCAGATTGATTCCGGCAAGCTCCGGATTGTCGATGTGGGCGTGGGCTCCGGCTGCATTGCCTTGGCCCTCGCCAGCGAATTTCCAAACGCGGAAATCCACGGCTGCGACATTTCGGAAGAAGCGCTGGAAATGGCTCGCGTCAACGCTGCCCGCCTTGGCCTGGGTGCGCATGTTCTGTTCCGCAAATCAGATCTACTTGAAGTTTATCTTGCAGATGCAAGCACTTCAGCCGCCGCATCTGCGGCTATTGCCGGAAGTTCAGCCCTGGCGCCCGCCCCCGCTTCGGGTGACGGTCGCTTTGATTTCATAGTGGCGAATCCGCCCTATGTGGGCGACAGTGAATGGGACAAAGTGCAGAAACAAGTGCGTGAGTTCGAGCCGCGCATCGCTGTTTTCTGCGGGACGGACGGCATGGACGTTTATCGCCGGCTGGTGCCGCAGGCCAGAGAAGGCTTGCGGCCCGGAGGCTGGCTAGTGATGGAAATCGGCTATTCATCCGAAGAAAAGGTCAAACTGCTGCTCGCTTCAGACCGGGGATGGAGCGAAGTGCAAGTCACGCCGGACCTGCAGGGAATCCCAAGGGTCGTCGCCGCACGAAAATGCTAGCTCTTCCCCGCGTTGTTACCCAGAACTCACACGGTCTTGGTCCTACTGCTCCGATAAAATACAGTTCGTGACTTCACTGCTTCAGGTTGATCGTCTGTTTGTGAAATTTGCCACGCAAACGGGTGCAGTCGCGGCCGTGCGAGACGTGAGCTTCAGCATTGCAAAAAGCGGTACGCTTGGGCTCGTGGGAGAATCAGGATCGGGTAAATCCGCCACTTCGCTGGCCATCATGCGCCTGCTCCCGCCACAGGCAAGCGTCACCGGCCGGATCTCATTTGGAGGCCAGGATCTGCTCGCGCTTTCTGACGATTCCATGCGCCAGATACGAGGGGCCGGGATCAGCATGATCTTTCAGGAGCCCATGACCGCGCTCAATCCCGTCATGCGTGTGGGCGATCAGGTGGCCGAGGCGGTCATGGCGCATCAACGGATTTCCAGACGCGAGGCGTGGAATCACGCTGTAGACGCGCTGCACGAAGTGGCGATTCCCGACCCAGAGCGCCGGTCCAGAGATTACCCGCACCAGCTTTCAGGAGGACAGCGCCAGCGAGTCATGATTGCCATGGCGCTGGTAAATCATCCGCGGCTTCTTATTGCCGACGAACCCACTACGGCGCTGGACGTCACCATTCAGGCGCAGATCCTCAATCTGTTACGCGAGCTGCGCGAGCGTCACAATCTAGCGGTATTGTTTATTTCCCATGATCTTGGAGTAATTTCCCAGGTCGCGGACCAGGTTGCAGTGATGTACAAGGGGGAAATTGTGGAAATGGGTGCAGTCGCGCAGATCTTCTCTGATGCGAGCCATCCCTACACGCGCGGCCTGATTAGCGCGATTCCAACTTTGCGCACGGACCGCTCGCGACCGCTGGAAACGGTGGAGAGCAGAGCCCGGCCGGAAATGACCGTTCCTTTACGCCAGATTAGTCCCGGGCATTGGGCGCGAGTGGCGCCCTGAATTTCCCGCCGTGATTTACACTTTGAGGGATTACGCGTGCGCATCCTGATACTCTCTGACATCCATGCGAACCTGGAAGCATTGGAGGCCTGCCTGGCAGCGGCGCCGCCGCACGATCGCGTGTTCAATCTTGGCGATATCGTCGGCTATGGCGCGAACCCGAATGAAGTCACGGAACGCTCGCGGGAGTTGGGAACCATTTTTGTGCGCGGCAACCACGATAAAGCCTGTTCCGGCGTGACCAGCCTGAATGAATTCAACCCGATCGCCGGCCTTGCCGTGTTGTGGACGCGCCAGAAGCTCAAGCCCGAGAATCTTTCTTTCCTGCACAATCTGCCCTCTGGCCCCATTTCGCCAATTGAAGGGGTGAGCTGCGTGCACGGATCGCCGCGGGATGAAGACGAATATGTGTTAATGCGGCGCGATGCCTATTCCATCCTGGGCCGAGCTGATGCTCCAGTGACATTCTTTGGCCATACCCACGTGCAAGGCGGATTCTGGATTGATGACGGAAGCGAGCAGGAAGGCGAGCTGCAAATGGCATACAAATCGCGCACTGGGCATCAGGAATTAACCGTACCGTTGCGCGATGGCGCCAAATACATGATCAATCCCGGGTCGATAGGGCAGCCGCGCGATGGCGATCCGCGGGCTGCCTTCGCCGTCTATGACACTGAGAAAAGAACCGTGACCTTCTGCCGTGTTCCGTATGACATCACCGCGGCCCAGGAAAAAATTTTTGCCGCAGGTCTGCCCGAGCGGCTGGCGATCCGGCTGGAGGAAGGCCATTGAAGCAGAACTCTCTTTTCCAACAGGAAACAGGTACGTCCAGCAGCCCTGCCATTGTTGCGAATACTGACGGCGGTGCACGCGGCAATCCAGGACCTGCGGCTTATGGCGTGGTCATCCGCAACAGCAAGGGTGAGATCCTTGCCGAGCTGAGCGAGTATCTGGGGCTGCAAACCAACAACTACGCGGAATACTCCGGGCTGCTGGCGGCACTCGAGTACGCTGTGCGCGAGCAATACCCGTCGCTCAAGATCTTCAGCGACTCCGAGCTGCTGGTTCGACAAATGCAGGGACGTTATAAAGTCAGCAATCCAGCATTGCAGCAGCTCTTTACCCGGGCACAGTCACTGGTGCGAAAGCTGCAAAGCTTCAATATTGAACACGTCTTGCGAGAGCGCAACAAAGAAGCCGATCGTTTGGTAAATAAGACCCTCGATGAGCGCGCGCGTGCGGGCAGGTAGCTGCTCCTGCCGACCTGGAGCGGTTAAGCGAAGAATCGCTTTTTTGAATCTCTGAACCCGGATTGCTCCTCAAACGCACTGAGGATGCACATGAAACGGCAAAACATCTCCAGCGGCACAAAGTGGGAGCCGATCGTTGGCTACTCGCGCGCAGTTCGTATTGGCAACACCATCCATGTGGCGGGGACTACCGCGACGGATGCAAATGGCAATGTTGTCGGCGTGGGAGATGCATACGCCCAGGCAGTTCAGGTGATTCGCAATATTGAATCCGCTTTGCAGAAAGCCGGCGCAAGTCTCAAGGATGTGGTGCGCACACGAACGTTCGTGACCAACATCGCCGCTGACTGGGAGAAAGTAGGTAAGGCGCACGGCGAGTTTTTTCGTGACATTCGCCCGGTAGCGACTATGGTGGAAGTCTCAAAGCTGATCGCGCCCGAGATGCTGGTGGAGATTGAGGCGGAAGCGATTCTGACTGATTGAGGCGGAAGCGATTCTGACTGAATGAGAGCCCGACCGCCTACATCAAAAGAAGCCAGGGTGCCCTTAACGATGAGTGTGCTTCCTATGGAAGTGGTGGCACAGGCGCGCCGCCTGTGCTTCTTGCCCAAACGCAACTGTTAAGCCAGGTATTTTTCTGATCCAGAGCTACACCCGCGATTCCTAAATAGCAGGTTCTGCTTCGCACAGCCGAGGGCGGCTGTGCCACATCATTCCTGTTCGTTTGGCAGAAGTGCTCCAAACACGGCCGCTTCCAACCACAACTCCATGCGCGAACCCCGTATGCAGCGTCCCT
>Ga0070679_100001650_pt1 | contig 20104 bp, 20 predicted proteins | sample KBSC63BmetaG_FD_65652 | JGI IMG/M metagenome (GOLD analysis project Ga0070679, IMG submission 65652) | Corn rhizosphere microbial communities from Kellogg Biological Station, Michigan, USA - KBS C6-3B metaG | ecosystem: Host-associated > Plants > Roots > Rhizosphere | place: USA: Michigan... | reverse complement strand
GACGACCCCGTGGCGTGGCTCCGCGACGGCGCCGAGCTCCTGGCGCGCACGATCCGGGCGGCCCCCGACGAGCTCGAGGCGCTGGTCTTCCTCGCCGATGCGCCGACGCCGAAGCGTTTCTGGGCGCGACGCCAGTGCCACGAGACCACCCTGCGCGCCGTCGACGCCCTGTCGGCCGTGCTCGGACGCTATCCCCGTGCGGCCGACACGTGGATCGGCACCGAGGTGGCTGTGGACGGGCTCGACGAGCTGCTGACCGGCTTCCTGCCACGTCCGCGGTCGGGTCTGCGCGCCGAGGAGCCGCTCACGATCGCGGTTCTCCCCGACGATGCCCAGGAGAAGTGGCTGGTGGTGGTGAGCCGGCAGGCGCCGATCACGGCGCGCGGCCTCGGCGACGAGGACGCGGACGTCGTGCTGCGCGGCTCCGCCGCCGCCCTCTACCTGACCTTGTGGAACCGCAGCGACGAGGTCGGCGACGACGCCCTCGAGCTGTGGGCCGAGAGCGCCCGCGTCATCCGGGGCTGAAGGCCCCGTGGCCGAGGTGCTGGTCCCCGCGTCCCGCCTGGCACGCTGGATCGCCAACTTCACCGGCCGGCACGGCGAGACCTCGCTGACCGTCGCCGCCGGGGCTCTCGTGGGCCAGGCCGCCGACGGCTCGACGTTCACCGCCCGGCTGCCGTTCGACGCGTCGTACGCCGGCGCTCCGGCCGCGGCCGACTTCGCCGCGGTGGCCCGACCGCCCGCCCGGTGGGGCGTGCTCCTGGTCCGCAAGGGCGGCTTCGCCGTGGGGCGTCTCCAGGGCGCAGCCCTCGACGAGCACAAGATCGGCCGTCGGCACGTGCAGGGGCGCACCAAGGCGGGCGGCCAGAGCCAGCAGCGCTTCGCGCGACGCCGGGACAACCAGGCACGCCAGGCCTACGAGGCCGCCGCCGAGCACGCCGTTCGCCTGCTCGGTGGCCGGTCGATGCCGGTCGTCGTGGGGGGTGACCACTCGGCGGTCGAGGAGGTGCTCAGCGATCCGCGACTGCGCCGCCTGGAGGTGACCGGCCCCTGGCTCGCGGTCCCCGACCCACGCCGGGCCGTGCTCGATGCGGCTGTCCTCGATGCACTGTCCGTGCGGATCGACGTCGTCAACGCCTGAGGAGCTCAGGTAAAGATCCTGCGGATTCGCGGACCGGTACGCCGACACGGTGTCACGCTCGTGGGTGCGGAACCATCCGCACACCGGTGGCGGGGACCACCGGAAGACCCCCGGGGGAGACCATGAAGCTGCACCGCACCCGCGACGAGTCCACCGACTTGGCCCAGTCCACCGACTTCGCCCAGTTCACCGATAGGGCGGAGTTCACCGAGACGGCGGAGTTCACCCAGGCGACGGAGTCCGCCGGGCTCGCCGGGCTCGCCCAGTCCACCCCGTTCGCGGGGTTCGGTGACCCCGTGGAGGTCGGCTACCGGGCCCGCCACCTGCGCGACGTACCCGTCGACACGGAGCCGCAGGCGCAGATCACCGGCGGCAGCCACGCGCGCCGCCTCGGGTTCGACGTACTGAGCAGGATGGCTCGCGCCGACGTCGCCACCGCGTGACGTGCGAGGGGAGGGCCTGCGTCAGCGCAGGTGCTCTCCGAACGCGATCGGCTCTCGCGTGAACAGGTAGGTCGCCCAGTTCAGCTTGGCGACCGTGCCGTCGGAGTCGCGGGTGATCCGCAGGATCTCGCCGCGCTCGCGGCCCGAGACGTCCCGGTAGACGTCGTCGGCGACGTGCACGAAGCGGGACGGGGTCATCGTCGCGGCGGCCGGCCTGTCGACGCGCGCCTTGAGCTCGCCCTGCTCGACCCAGAACACGAACGGTTGGCCCTCGGAGAACCACCGGCCGAGGACGCCACGGAACTCCTCGGGCACCGACGTGCCGGGCTGCCAGGGGTCCTCATCGACGGGGTCCTGCTCGGCCACGAGGTCGGCCATCTCGATCGCGAAGGCATCGGGCGGCACGGGCGCGGTGTTGTTCATCAGTGCGATGCCGCCGGTGCCCGACTCGCGGTGGGTGAAGACGCCGGTGATGTGACCGGGCATCCCGCCGGTGTGCCCGACGAACGTGCGCTCGCCCTTGCGCACGAGGAAGAACCCGAGCCCCATCGCGGCGTTCCAGCTCTCGGTGGTGAGCAGGATCTGCGGCTGGCACATCTCCTCGATCGTGTCCGCCGACAGCAGCTCGCCCGGGTCGGCGACGAAGCCCGACCACGTCGCGAGGTCGTTGGCCGTGCTGGCAAGACCACCGCAGGGGGCGAGGGCCTTGAGGTCCATCACCGGCTCCTCGCGAGGCACGTCGTCGTACGCCGGCACGTAGTAGCCCTGCACATGGGGCCCGTCGTCGAAGCCGTTGCTGGTCCGGGTCATCTCGAGCGGTCGCAGCAGGCGGCTCGACAGCGACTCGGTCCACGGACGCGCGTCGAGCTCCTCCACCAGCTGGCCGAGCATCGCGTAGACGACGTTGGAGTAGTGCCAGTGCTCGTGGGGGCGGAGCACTCGCTCGACGTCGTCGAAGTCGCGCCGCAGCTCCTTGTCGGTGGGGTTCTCCAGGGTCTCCCAGACGTCGCCCAGGGGCTCACGGGCCATGCCGGAGACGTGGGCCAGGCACTGCCGGATCGTGAGGGGGTGGGAGACCTCGGGGACGTGGTCGCCGAGCAGGTCGTCGAGAGACAGCCGGCCCTCGTCACGCAGCTGCATCACCATGACCGCGATGAACGTCTTGGTGTTGGAGGCGATCAGGAACTGGTCGTCGGCGGTGGGCGCGGCGTCGGCGCCCACCCGTGACCGGCCCACGCCCTCGCCCCAGAGGAGCGAGCCACCGCGCGAGACCCCGGCGTACAGCCCGGGCGCCCGGCCCTCGCGCTGCTTCCGGGCGGCGATCCGGTGAAGTGAACGGGTGGTGGTGTCGAGCAGCGCGGTCACGTGGGCGAACCTACCCGTCGAGCCGGAGCCCCCGCCGTCGCGCGGTCCAGCGTTCGTTGATCCCGTGGAGCTCGTCGGTGAGGAAGCGCATGAACTCGCGCGAGACCACCAGCCGCTCGTGCGCCGGGTCCGTGCTGCCCAGCTCGTCGATGCCGTGCTCGAGCGCGCCGATCATCGGCCCGTAGATCGCATCGACCTGCAGCAGGGTGTCGTGCCAGGCGAGGTCGTCGACCACGAAGACGTCGCGGCGCGTGCCCCGCACGCGTTCGCGGCGTACCATCCCGACGCCGTCGAGGTACTTGACCGCGCCGGACACGGCCGCCGGGCTCACGCCGAGCGTCTCGCCGATCTCGGCGGCGGTCATCCGGCCGTCCTCGTCGACCAGGACGGCGGCGAAGATCCGTGAGGGGAGCCGTGCCAGACCGGCCGAGGTGAGCGCGGCGCCCATGCGCTCGACGAACGCGGCGCGCTGCTCGGGGGTCGACATGCCGCCATTGTATGGAATTCAGAAGTTATTGAAACTTGTGTACGGTGGTTCCGTGACCGACGACATCGTCGACATCCGGCAGCTGGTCAAGAGCTTCGGTGCCACCCGCGCTCTCGACGGACTCGATCTCCGGGTCAGACTCGGCGAGGTGCACGGCTTCCTGGGTCCGAACGGCGCCGGCAAGTCGACCACCATCCGGGTCCTGCTGGGGCTGCTCCGCAAGGACTCCGGCGACGTCCGGCTCTTCGGCGGAGACCCCTGGGCCGAAGCCGCGTCGCTGCACCGTCGCCTCGCCTACGTGCCCGGTGACGTCACGCTGTGGCCCAACCTCACCGGCGGCCAGGTCATCGACCTGCTCGGACGCCTGCGCGGCGGGCTCGACGAGCATCGCCGGCGCGAGCTGATCGAGAGGTTCGAGCTGGATCCGACCAAGAAGGGCCGCAGCTACTCCAAGGGCAACCGCCAGAAGGTCGCCCTGGTCGCCGCCCTGGCCTCCGACGTGGAGCTGCTCGTCCTCGACGAGCCGACGTCCGGCCTGGACCCGATCATGGAGTCGGTCTTCACCGAGTACGTCGAGGGGTTCCGCGCCGAGGGCGGGACGGTGCTCCTGTCGAGCCACATCCTGGCCGAGGTCGAACGGCTCTGCGACCGGGTCAGCATCATCCGCGGTGGCCGATGTGTGGAGACCGGGACGCTGACCGACCTCCGCCACCTGACGCGTACGTCGGTGGTCGCCGAGCTGGCGCGTCCGGTTCCCGGCCTGGCGGACCTGCCCGGCGTACACAGCGCGGACCTGCAGGGGACGCGCGTGAGCTTCGAGGTCGACACTCCGCGTCTCGATGCGGCACTGGGCCTCTTGCACCAGGCAGGGATCCGGTCACTGACGGCCACCCCGCCGACGCTGGAGGAGCTGTTCCTGCGGCACTACGGCGACCACATCGGCACCGAGGAGGTCGACGCGTCGTGAGCGGGACCGGCACGCTGCTGCGGGCGTTCCTGCGCCGTGACCGGTGGCAGATCCTCGGGTGGGCTCTGGGTGCGGCTCTCCTCTACTACAGCCAGGCCGTCAGCGTGAAGGGCCTGTACACGACACAGGCCGAGTTCGACCGTGCGGCCGCGAGCATGCAGGGCAACACCGCGTTCATCGCCATGGCCGGCCCGGCACGCGCCCTGAACACCATCGGCGGTCAGGTCACCTGGCAGGCCTCGGCGTTCGGCGCGATCCTGGTCGGGCTGATGAGCATGTTCCTGGTCGGCCGCCACACCCGCGCCGAGGAGGAGAGCGGGCGCGACGAGCTGCTCCGGGCCTCGGCGGTCAGCAGGCGTGCGGTGCTCACCGCAGCCGCGCTGGACGCGCTCCTCGCGAACGTGGTCGTCGGCGCTGCGGTGGCCGCGAGCCTGGTGTCTTTCCCGCTCGAGGCTGCCGACTCGGTCGCCACCGGCGTCGGTCTGACCTTGTGCGGCTGGGTCTTCACCGGCACCGCGCTGGTCGCGGCGCAGCTCACCGCGTCCGTCCGCAGCATGTACGGCCTCGCGGGCGTCGCGATCGCGGCCGCCTACGCCCTCCGGGCGGTCGGCGACGTCGGCGACCCCCTGCTGTCCTGGCTGTCGCCGATCGGCTGGTACCAGGGCATGCACGCCTTCTCCGGGTTGCGCTGGTGGCCGATCGCCTTGCTGCTCGGGCTCTTCGCCGCGGCCGCGGGCGCGGCGTACGCACTCTTCGGACGCCGGGACCACGGCAGCGGCCTCTGGGCGGCCAGGCCGGGGCCGGAGCGCGCCGACCCGCGCCTGGTCACATCCCTGGGCTTCGCGTGGCGCCTGCAGCGCGCGTCGGTCCTCGGGTGGACGTGCGGCCTCGCGCTGCTGGGGCTGGCCTACGGCTCGATCGGGGATGACGTCGGCACCCTGATCGGGGACTCGACGGCCTCGAAGGACGTGTTCGTGCAAGGGGGCGGGAGTCTCGTCGACGGTTTCTACGCCGTCGCGATCGTGGTGCTCGCCCTGGTCGGGGCGGGCTTCACGGTGTCCTCGGCGCTACGACCGCGCTCGGAGGAGGACGACGGCCGCGTCGAGGCCCTGCTGGCCACCGGCCTCTCCCGGCGCCGCTGGCTGCTCGCCCACGTGACGACCACAGCTGGGGGCACGGTGCTCGTGCTGGTCGGTGGCGGCCTCGGGCTGGGCCTGGGATTCGCCCTGGTCACCGGGGACGCCGGCCGGGTCGGCCCGTTCGTCCTCGGCACGCTCTCCTACGTCGCGCCGAGCCTGGTCCTGGCCGGCCTGGCGCGCCTGCTGTACGGCGTACTCCCGCGCTGGGCCTCCCTCGCCTGGGCCGGACTCGGCCTCGGAGTGGTGATGCTGTTCTTCGGCCCGCTGCTGCACCTGCCCGGCTGGGTACAGGCCGCCTCGCCGTACCACCATGTGGCGCTCGTGCCGGCCGAGACGTTCCGCTGGGTGCCGTTCGTGGTCCTGCTGGCTGTCGCGGGAGCTCTCAGCGCGGTCGGGCAGGCGACGTTCTCCCGGCGCGACCTGCGTTGACACGGCTCGCGACGGGGCGCTGACGCACCGGCCACGTCGCTCCCGGGAAGTCGGGTCCCGCTCTGCCAGGATGAGCCGCATGTGGGAGCCCGATCCCGCCTGGCACGCCCTGACCGGCGGCACCGGGACCTCGACCGAGGGTGTCTGGCGCACCGAGCGTGAGGGCCAGGCGCTGGTGGTGAAGCGACTCCGTGCGCCCGGCCCCGACGACCCGCCGGAGTTCTCCGAGCCCCATCACTTCGCCTACTGGCGCCGTCAGGCCGACGTCGCCATCAGCGGCGTGGCCGACGCCGGCCCCGGGCTGCGGGCCACCCCGACGGACGTGGGCGAGGACGACGACGGCATCACCCTGACCAGTGAGTGGGTCGAGGACGCCGCCCTCAACGGGCTGTACGTCGCGCATGCGATGGGTCGCTTCGCGGGCGCCGACCTGGGGCGGCACGCGTGGCTGGCGGTCGGTCAGCTGCGCGACCGCATCCGCCGGGTCGAGCAGCGAGGGGGCTGGCCGACCCTCGCGCGGACGACGGTCGCCGACGTCGCGGAGCGCCTCTGGTCGCGGCGCGAGACGCTGCTGCGCGCACTCGACGCCCTGCCTCAGGTGCCGCAGCACGGGGACCCCGCCGCGCAGAACCTCCCCGGCCGGGTGGGCGACGACGTGATCGCCATCGACTGGAGCACGGTGGGACACGGGCCGGTGGGCGCCGATCTCGGGCTGTTCCTGCAGAACGCCCGCGAGGACGCCGAGCCGCTGCTCGACGCCTACCTGATGGGGCTGCCGGGCGGCCTCGCCACCGGTGAGGAGGTCGCCCTGGGCATGCGGGTCAGCGCGGCGTACACCGCCCTGTCGCGTGCCGAGTGGGCCCTGGCCCGGGTCGCCCACGGAGAGGGCGCGCTGGCCGGGAAGTACCGCCACCCCGCCGTCGCGCCGTACCTCCGGTCCCTGCAGCGCCAGTTCCCCCTGGTCGAAGCGCTGCTCTGACTCGTTGACCGGCGCCGTCTGACGCTCGAGCGGCGCCATTTGACGGGTGACGAGGCCGGATCCCGCCGGTCAACGGTCAGACGGCGCCGGTCAACGGTCATACGGCGCCGGTCAACGGTCAGACGGCGCCGGTCAACGGGTCACTCGACGTTCTGGCCGTTGAAGGTGTTGCAGGCGTCGAGACTGCCGTTCTGGTAGCCGACCTGGAACCAGTGCACCCGGGCGGCGGACGAGCCGTGGGTCCACTGCTCGGGGTTGACCCGTCCGGCGGTGGTCTTCTGGATCGTGTCGTCACCGACCGACTTGGCGGCGTCGACGGCGTTCTGGATGTCGGAGTCGGACAGGTCCTGGATCAGCACGTTGCCCTGGCTGTCCTCGGTCCTGGTGGCGCTGCGGGTCCACATGCCGGCGTAGCAGTCGGCCTGCAGCTCGAGCCGCACCGAGTCGCTGTTGGGGCCCTGCTGGGTCTTCACCTTGCTCATCGTGCCGAGCAGGTTCTGGATGTGATGTCCGAACTCGTGGCCGATCACGTACGGCTCGACGAAGGCGCCGGAGGGACCGTTCAGCTGGCCCTGGAGGATGTCGTGGAAGAACGTCGGGTCGAAGTAGATGGTCTGGTCGGTGGGGCAGTAGAACGGCCCCATCGCCGACGAGGCCTGGCCGCACCCGGTGCTGGTCGCTCCGGAGAACGTGACGATGGCGTGTTCCGGCTGGAACGTCGTGCCGGGGGCCTGCTCGGCCAGGGCGCCCCGCCAGTAGTCGACCAGGGAGTTCTCGACCGCGACCAGCCCGCACGTGTCCGGCTTCTGGTTCGCGTCCTCGCCCGTCGTACAGCCGGCGTACGCCGCGGAGTCGCCCTGGAAGCGGGACGTGCTGTACCCGGACGCGGCGCCGTTGAGCGCACCGGTCAGGTCGATGCCGCTGCACTGGCTCAAGATGATGACCAGGATGACCATCACCAGCCCGACCCCGCCGCCGGCCTTGGTGCCTCCGGGAAGCGGGATCCGCATGCCCCCGCCGCCCATGCCGCCGCCCATGCCCCCGCCGCCACCACCACCGCCGTCGCGCACCCGGCTGTTGTCGAGCCGGGCCTTCGGGTTGAACCGCATGCGTGACTCCTGAGCGTCTGGCCCCAAGGGGTGGGACGGGCGGCGGTGCGGGCCGCCCTAGACTAACCAGCCTGATGATCAGTGCCCAGCAGCTCGAAGTCCGAGCCGGGGCGCGGTTGCTGATGCACGACGTCTCCTTCCGGGTCGGCCCGGGAGACAAGGTGGGACTGGTCGGGCGCAACGGAGCCGGCAAGACCACCCTGACCCGGATCCTCGCCGGCGAGGGCCTGCCTGCGTCGGGCCAGGTGAGCGCGACCGGCTCGGTCGGCTACCTCCCGCAGGACCCGCGCACCGGGGACCCCGACGTACCCGTGCGCGAGCGCATCCTCTCCGCGCGCGGACTCGACTCCGTCGTACGCCGGCTCCGTGCCGCCGAGGAGGACATGGGCAGCGACGACCCCGCGGTGCGCGACCGCGCGATGAAGCGCTACGAGCGCGCCGACGCCGAGCTGCACGCCGGGGGCGGATACGCCGCGGAGGCGGAGGCGGCGCAGATCGCGGCCTCGCTGGGCATCGAGGACCGGCTGATGACCCAGCCGCTGAAGACGCTGTCGGGTGGTCAGCGCCGCCGGGTCGAGCTGGCCCGGATCCTGTTCTCGGGCGCGGAGACGCTGCTGCTCGACGAGCCGACCAACCACCTCGACGCAGACTCGGTGATCTGGCTGCGCGAGTTCCTCAAGGCCCACAAGGGCGGACTCGTCGTGATCAGCCACGACACGGCGCTGCTGGACCAGACGGTGACCAAGGTCTTCCACCTCGACGCCAACCGCCAGGAGATCGACGTCTACAACATGGGCTGGGCGGCGTACCTCTCCCAGCGCGAGACCGACGAGCGCCGGCGCAAGCGCGAGCGGCACAACGCCGAGCGCAAGGCCGACGCCCTGCTCGACCAGGCGAACAAGATGCGGGCCAAGGCCACCAAGGCCCAGGCCGCGCACAACATGATGCGACGCGCCGAGAAGATGCTCAGCGGCATCGAGGGGGAGCGTCGTGCCGACCGGGTCGCGCGGATCAAGTTCCCCCAGCCGGCACCGAGCGGCCGCACCCCGCTGACGGCGTCGGAGCTGTCGAAGTCCTACGGCTCGCTCGAGGTCTTCACCGACGTCGACCTCGCCATCGACAAGGGCTCCCGCGTGGTCGTGCTCGGGCTCAACGGTGCCGGGAAGACCACGCTGCTGCGGATCCTCGGCGGTGTCGATGCGCCCGACACCGGCAAGGTGATGCCGGGCCACGGGCTCAAGCTCGGCTACTACGCGCAGGAGCACGAGACCCTGGACACGTCCCGCACGGTGCTGGAGAACATGCGGTCGGCGGCCCCGTCGCTGACCGACACCGAGACCCGGTCGGTGCTGGGGTCGTTCCTGTTCTCCGGCGAGGACGTCGACAAGCCGGCCTCGGTGCTCTCCGGCGGGGAGAAGACCCGCCTCGCCCTGGCGTCGCTGGTGGTCTCCAGCGCCAACGTGCTGCTCCTCGACGAGCCCACCAACAACCTCGACCCAGCCTCCCGCGAGGAGGTGCTGGCGGCGATCCGCTCGTACGAGGGCGCCATCGTGCTGGTCACCCACGACGAGGGCGCCGTCCGCGCGCTCGACCCCGACCGCGTCCTGATCCTCCCCGACGGGGTCGAGGACCTGTGGAACGACTCCTACGCCGACCTGGTCTCGCTGGCCTGAGGCCGGGTTCTCCACAGGGGCGGTTCCTAGACTGACCGCATGACTCCCGAGGAGCTCGCGACGGCCGGGCTGAGGTACGACGTGAGCGGCGCGGTCGCGACCGTCACCATGAGCCGGCCCGAGGTGCGCAACGCCCAGACCCCGCGGATGTGGGCTGCGTTGGCCGGCATCGGCGACGAGATCCCCGACGAGGTGCGCGTGGTCGTCATCCGGGGGGAGGGGCAGAGCTTCTCGGCGGGCCTGGACCGGGCGATGCTCGATCCGGCGAGGACCGCCGACGACCCCGAGTCGGTGATCGGGTTGCTGAAGCAGAGCGACGAGCAGGTCTTGGACTCCATCGACCGGTTCCAGCAGGGCTTCACCTGGCTGCGTGATCCGCGCTTCGTCTCGGTCGCTCTCGTCCAGGGCCACGCGATCGGCGCCGGCTTCCAGCTCGCCCTCGCCTGCGACCTCCGGATCCTCGGCGACGACGCCCAGCTGTCGATGAAGGAGGTGGCGCTCGGGCTCGTGCCCGACCTGACCGGCACCAAGCCGCTGGTCGACCTGGTCGGCTACGCGCGCGCCCTGGAGATGTGTACGACGACGCGCAGCGTAGGCGCCGCGGAGGCACTGGAGATCGGGCTCGCCACCATGGTCGCGCCGGTGGCCGAGCTCGACGCCGCCCTCGCCGACCTCGTGGCCGCCCTGACCACGCCGATGGCGGGCGCCGTACGCGAGACCAAGGCGCTCCTGCTCCACGCTGCCTCCCGTCCCCTGGACGAGCAGCGCCGTTTCGAGCGCGAGGCGCAGGTACGCCGGTTCCACGAGCTCGCCGGCCTGATGGGCTGACCTGTCGGCGGTCCACCCCATACTCGGAACACGGCAGGCCGCTCGAGCGTTGACCGACCAGTCGGTCGAGGTGGAGGAGGTGTCGTGTCGAGTTTGAGTCCCGCGGCGTGGCGCACGCTGCACTCCGACCGCGGCATCCTGGAGAACAAGATCGAGCGGCGGACGCTGCTCCGGGTGATCCGGTTCTCCAAGCCGCACCGTCGGCTGATCGGCTTCTTCCTGGTCGGCACGGTCATCGATGCAGGGCTCGTGGTCGTCCCCCCACTGCTGATGCAGCACCTGGTCGACCGCGGCATCCTGGGTCACGACGTCTCCGTCGTGGTCTGGCTGGCGGTCGGCATCGCGCTGGCGGCCGTGGCAGACGCCCTGCTGGGGGTCTTCACGGGCTACCTGTCGAGCCGCATCGGCGAGGGACTCATCTACGACCTGCGCACCAAGGTCTTCGCCCACGTGCAACGACAGTCGCTGGCGTTCTTCACCCGGACCCAGACCGGCGCGCTGGTCAGCCGACTGAACTCCGACGTCATCGGAGCGCAGAGCGCGTTCACGTCCACGCTGTCGGGCACGGTGGCCAACCTGGTCTCGGTCGTCGTGGTCGGCGCCACCATGCTGGCGCTGAGCTGGCAGGTCACGTTGCTGTGCCTGGTGCTGTTCCCGGTGCTGTTCGTGACCTCGCGGTGGGTCAGCGGTCGGATGGCCGCTCTGACCCGTGACCGGATGAACGGCAACGCCGACATGGGCACGGCCATGACCGAGCGCTTCAACGTCGGTGGCGCGATGCTGCTCAAGCTGTTCGGGCACCGCGAGACCGAGGACGAACGCTTCGCCGAGAAGGCCGCGATCGTGCGCGACCTCGGCGTCCGCATCTCGCTGCTCACCCGTGTGTTCTTCGCCGCGATGACGCTGGTCCCGTCGCTGGCGACCGCCCTGGTGTACGGCGTCGGCGGCTACCTCGCGATCCACGGACACCTCTCCGTCGGCACCCTGATCGCCCTGGGCACGCTGCTGCTGCGACTGCTGGGGCCGCTCCAGGGTCTGTCCAACGTGCGGGTCGACGTGATGACCGCGTTGGTGAGCTTCGACCGGGTCTTCGAGGTGCTCGACCTGCCCTCGTTGATCCAGGAGAGGCCGGACGCGGTGGCCCTGCCGAGGGCGGCCGCGTCGCTGGAGTTCGAGGACGTCTCGTTCGGCTACCCGCGGGCGGAGGACATCTCCCTCGCGTCGTTGGAGAACGTCGCCCGCACGGAGTCCCGCGACTCCGGCGAGGTGCTCCACGGGCTGACGTTCTCCGCCGAGCGCGGGCAGATGATCGCCCTCGTCGGCCCGTCGGGTGCGGGCAAGACGACGATCACCCACCTGGTCGCACGTCTGTACGACGCGACGGAGGGCGTCGTCCGCGTCGGCGGGCACGACGTCCGCGACGTGACTCTGCAGTCACTCGAGGACGTCGTCGGCTACGTCACCCAGGACGCGCACATGTTCCACGACACGATCCGCGCCAACCTCCTCTATGCCCGTCCCGCCGCCACCGACGAGGAGATCTGGGCGGCGCTGGAGGCAGCCCAGATCGGTCCACTCGTCGCCTCGCTGCCCGACGGGCTCGAGACCGTCGTGGGCGATCGTGGCTACCGGCTGTCCGGGGGAGAGCGGCAGCGGCTCGCCATCGCCCGGCTGCTCCTGAAGGCTCCGTCGATCGTCGTCCTCGACGAGGCGACCGCCCACCTCGACTCCGAGTCCGAGGTCGCCGTCCAGCGGGCCCTCGACGCCGCCCTCGAGGGCCGCACCTCGCTGGTGATCGCCCATCGCCTCTCCACGGTCCGCGAGGCCGACCTGATCCTCGTGCTCGAGTCGGGACGGATCGTCCAGCGCGGCACCCACGCGCAGCTGCTCGCGCAGGGCGGTCTGTACGCCGATCTGTACCGCACGCAGTTCCTGCCCGACGTCCGGCCGCTGGTCGCCGCCGCGGGCGACGACTAGGACGCCGCCTGCCCGCCATAGGACGCGGAGAGCGCCCGTGCCACGAGCCGGGCGTCCGCGGCCGCCACGTCGGCGGGGTACTCCGGGAGCAGGTCGTCCCAGACCGGCAGCCAGGATCCGAACAGCTGACCCTGTCCGAGCGGCCGGGCGAAGAACCACACGTGCAGGTGCGCCCCGCCGTCGCCGATGCGGTACACGTGACACCGGCTGATATGCGCCAGCGCCTCCACGTGCCGGGCGACTTGGGTAGACAGGACGCCCAGCTCGCTGGCTAGGCGGTCGTCGAGGTCGGCGAGGTCGTGGTGGTCGCGAGGGTGGAGCATCAGGATGAGCGGAACCCCTGCTTCCGGCAGGTGCGTCAGCCGCCAGCGGTCGTCGAGCCAGATCCCTTCGTTGCGACCCCGGCACGACCCGCAGTCATCGGGATCCTCCCCGGCGCGCGGCGGCTCTGGGACCACCGGCGGGAGCAGCGGCGAGACCCGCAGGCCGTCCTCCTCGAACGGGCTGATCTCCCATCCCGTCATCCGCGACAGCGGGAGCCGCCGCTCCTCGTCGGCGGCGGCCAGAGCGCGGGCGTAGAACTCGTCGGGGGTGAGCGGCATGCGACGACGCTAGAGCACGTGCCGGAGCACAGGCCCTCGGCGTGAGACGCTGACGCCGTGCCCGACGACGACGCCTCCATCGGCGACTGGCTCAGCGCCGACCCGAGCGATCCGGCCGTGGTGGCCGAGCGCTACGACGCGTGGGCCCGGACCTACGACGTCGACCTCGGCGACTGGTCCTACCAGGCCCCCGACGTGGTGGTGCGGACCCTCCTGGACCGACACCCGGGCGCAGCCTCGGTCCTCGACGTCGGTTGCGGCACCGGGCTGGTCGGACGCACCCTGCGCGACCGCGGGTACGCCGGCCGGCTCGAGGGACTCGACCTCTCGCAGGCCTCGCTGGAGCAGGCAGAGGCCGGCGGGGCGTACGACGCCCTGCGGCGCACCGATCTCCAGCAGCGCCTGCCCGTCGACGACGACTCGGTGGACGCGGTCGTCTGTGTCGGGGTGATGACGTACCTGCCGGACGTCGAAGCGATCTGGCGGGAGCTGGCGCGGGTCACCCGGTCCGGAGGTCTCGTGGTGCTGACCCAGCGCGAGGACCTCTGGGACGCCCGCGACTGCCCGGGAGTGCTCGAGCGGCTGGGGGCCGACGGGACTTGGTCGGTGGAGGACGTCACCGGCCCCGCGCCCTACCTTCCCGAGGGGTACGGCGACGGCGCGGCCGTCGGCTGCTACTACCTGGCCGCTCGGGTCTAGTCGGGCCCAGGCCGGGCCCAGGTCGGGTCTAGGTTCGCCCCCATGGACCTAGGACTCAACGATCGTGTCTATCTCGTCACCGGCGGCGCCAGGGGCCTGGGGCGAGCCACGGCCGAGGTGCTTGTCGCGGAGGGCGCCCGGGTGGTGCTCTCGGGTCGCACCGAGCAGTCGCTCGCGTCGGCCGCGCGCGACCTCGGTGGTGACCAGGCGGCGTACGTCGTGGGAGGCAACGCCGTGCCCGACCTGCCGCAGCAGCTGATCGCGGCGGCCCGGGAGAGGTGGGGCCGCCTGGACGGTGCCCTGGTCAGCGTCGGCGGACCCCCGGCAGGCTCGGTGGCGGACACCACCGACGCCCAGTGGACGGCGGCGTTCGAGTCGGTCTTCCTGGGCGGGGTACGGCTGGCGCGCGAGGTCGCCGCGGAGCTCGGCGAGGGCGGCGCGATCGCGTTCGTCCTCTCGACGAGCGTGAAGGCACCCCTCACGCAGATGGCGATCTCCAACGGCCTGCGGCCGGGTCTGGCGATGGTGGCCAAGCAGCTCGCCGACGAGCTGGGTCCCCGAGGCATCCGGGTCAACGGGCTGCTGCCCGGGCGGGTGGGCACCGAGCGGGTCGCCGAGCTCGACGCGTTGCAGTCCGACCCCGCCGCCGCGAAGGCGAGCGCCGCGCGGGGCATCCCGTTGCGGCGTGACGGGGAGCCGTCAGAGTTCGGCCGTGCCGCGGCGTTCCTGCTCAGCCCCGCGGCGTCCTTCGTCAGCGGCGCCATGCTCCCGGTCGATGGCGGCGTCATGCGCGCGCTCTGACCCGCCGACGCCGATCGTCACTCGCTTCTCCTTCTTCCTGGCCGGCTGCTGGACCCGACGCAGCTCGGCTCGGCCGGTGTACTCCTCCCAGGCGAGATAGAGATAGCCGAAGAGCGCCAGGATCCCGAAGAACCACCACTGCAGCGCGTAGAAGAAGTGCGGTCCGTTGGTGAGGTCGGGTGGCTCGGGCGGCGCCAGGGGCGTGGCCGGCCTCGGTGACTCGGTGAGCAGCTGCACGAACCCGCCGTACGTCGGGATCCCGATCGCCGGCGCGATCTGCGCGCTGGACACGGCGCGGGTCGAGCCGTCGACCACCTGCGCTGCGCTGCCGTCGGCGTTCTGCCGCACCCACCCGGTCACGGTCACGGTTCCCGAGGGCGGGGTGGGCACCTGCGAGGGGTCCATCGCGCCGCTGTTGGACGTCCCGAACCAGCCCCGGTCGACGAGCACCGCGGTCCCGTCGGAGGTGACCAGAGGCACCACGACGTCGACGCCGGCACTCCCGTCGGCACCGGTCTGGTAGCGGACGATCACCGTGTGGGCCACGTCGTAGGTGCCGGTCGCGCTCACCCGGGCGTACCTCGTCGCGTCCGGGGGATCCACCCCGCGTCTCAGCACCTGGTCGACGGGTGCCGGGGCGGCCTTCTCGTTGGCGCGGATGATGGCGTTGCCGGTCTTCTTGTCCTCCAGCCGGTGCCACTGCCAGCGTCCCAGCAGGAGGCAGCCGTACGCCGCGAGCACGACCGTCAGGAGCAGCAGGACCCAGCGCCGATTCACCAGGAATCGCAGGCGGCGGACGCGGGGGGTCACCGTGCGAGGCTATCGGCCGAGCGGTGAGCACCATGGGGTCAGGGGGCGGGGACCCGTAGACTGGCCGGGTGAGCGACCAGCGACCCCTTGCCGACGCGTACGGCCGCGTCGCGACCGACCTGCGGGTGTCGCTGACGGACCGCTGCAACCTGCGCTGCTCCTACTGCATGCCGGCCGAGGGTCTCGACTGGCTGCCGCACGCCGAGGTCCTCACCGACGACGAGGTCGTGCGGCTGATCGAGATCGGCGTACGCCGTCTCGGCATCCAGGAGGTCCGGTTCACCGGCGGTGAGCCGCTGATCCGGCGTGGCTTCGTCGACATCGTGCGGCGCACCCGCGCGCTCGGCGACCATGTCGAGCTGTCGGTCACCACCAACGGTCTCGGCCTCGAACGGGTCGCCCCGGCGCTGGCCGCCGCCGGCCTCGACCGGGTGAACATCAGCCTCGACACCCTCGACCCCACCCGCTTCAAGACGATCACCCGGCGCGACCGGCTCGACGACGTCCTCCGTGGCGCCAAGGCGGCGCACGAGGCGGGCCTGACCCCGGTCAAGATCAACGCGGTGCTCCTGCGCGGCGTCAACGACGACGAGGCGGGCGAGCTGCTCGCCTGGGCGGTCGCCCACGAGTACGAGCTGCGCTTCATCGAGCAGATGCCGCTGGACGCCCAGCACGACTGGCATCGCGACCGGATGGTCACCGCCGCGGAGATCTTCGAGTGGCTGGGCCGCGACTTCACGCTCACCCCGGCGGTCGAGCCGCGCGGGAGCGCCCCGGCGGAGCTCTTCGTGGTCGACGGCGGGCCCGCCACGGTCGGTGTGATCGCCTCGGTCACGCGCCCGTTCTGCGGCGACTGCGACCGCGTGCGTCTCACGGCCGACGGCCAGGTGCGCAACTGCCTGTTCGCCCGCGAGGAGTCCGATCTGCGCGGGGCGATGCGGGCGGGCGCGAGCGACGACGAGCTCGCCGAGCGCTGGGTCGCGGCGATGGCGACCAAGCTGCCCGGTCACGGCATCAACGACCCGACGTTCCTCCAGCCCGACCGGCCGATGTCGGCCATCGGAGGCTGAGCCTCAGCGGCTGCGCCGCACCGCCGGCGACCGCTCGATGCGCGCCGGAACGGGGCTCAAATTGACGACGAGTGCCAGACAGCCACGGGGGAAGCTTTCCGGCACTCGTCGGCGTCTGCCGGCTCGGGGAACCCGGCGGACACGACCGAGATTCTTGCACGACGAGCCAGGCGGAACCAACCCTGGAACGCCCCGAAATCATTCGGAATCAGTGCCCCCTGGCAGCTGTCTGTCCTGCGAACTGCCGTCACGTAGCTCGAACCCGTCTGATTTCGTGCTGGCGGCGTTCGCCATCACCACGGCGACGTACGGCAGGAACACCGCGCCGCCCACGAAGATCCACGGCAGCCACCCGGGACCGGCGTGGGTGATGGCCAGGCAGGCGATCGCGAGCACGCACAGGGTGCGCACCATCATCGTGATCACGTAGCGCTTCTGGCGCGCGGCGATGTCGGCGCCGGCGCCCGCGGACGCCGTCGTGATGCGGATCGGGGACTGCTCCCCGTGCTTCGCGCGCCCCATGACTCCCACCCTAGTTCGGGTTCTCGGGAGGGGTTCGTCGCCCGGGACGGACCGGATGGGCGCCGGGCCGGCAGCGTCGTAGGGTCGGCCCATGAGCAACCGCACCTATCGGGTCACCGAGATCGTCGGCACCTCGCCGGACGGGATCGACGAGGCCATCCGCAACGCCGTACGCCGCGCCAGCACGACGCTGCGTCACGTCGACTGGTTCGAGGTGACCCAGGTCCGGGGCCAGGTCAAGGACGGCGACGTGGAGCACTTCCAGGTGGGCATGAAGATCGGCTTCCGGCTCGAGGACGAGTGACGCGCGGGTCGGCGCCGCGTTTGTCGGTACCGACCGGTAGTCACTAGCGTCGGCCGCGTGAGCGACGACGTACCAGAGCCCGAGCCACGCTCCGTCCTGGTCTCCGGGGGCAACCGGGGGATCGGGCTGGCGATCGCCCGGGCGTTCCTCGCCCTAGGAGACTCGGTCGCGGTGACGTCCCGCTCAGGCGGCGGACCGGAGGGTGCGCTGCAGTTGACCTGCGACGTCACCGACCCGGCAGCGGTCGAGCAGGCGTTCGCCGACGTCGAGGCCGAGCACGGTCCGGTCGAGGTGCTCGTCGCGAACGCCGGCATCACCGCGGACACCCTGCTCCTGCGGATGTCGGAGGACGCGTGGGACTCGGTGATCCAGACCAACCTGACCGGCACCTTCCGGCTCACCAAGCGCGCGGCCAAGGGCATGCTCCGCCTGCGGCGGGGCCGGATCATCCTGATCTCGTCGGTCGTGGGGATGCTCGGCTCCGCGGGTCAGGTCAACTACGCGGCCTCCAAGTCGGGGCTGGTCGGCATCGCGCGCTCGCTCACCCGCGAGCTGGGCTCGCGCTCGATCACGGCGAACGTTGTGGCGCCGGGATTCATCGAGACCGACATGACCTCCGTCCTCACCGACGACCAGAAGTCGGCGATCATGGGCCAGGTGCCGCTGCAGCGCTACGGCACCGTCGACGAGGTCGCCGCCGCGGTGACCTGGCTGGCCTCGCCCGGTGGCGCCTACGTGTCCGGGGCGGTCATCCCGGTCGACGGCGGCCTCGGCATGGGCCACTGAACCTCAACCTAGGAGACTGATGAGCGGCATCCTCGAGGGCAAGCGGATCCTGGTCAGCGGCGTGACGATGGACTCCTCCATCGGCTTCGCCGTGGCCAAGTTCGCCCAGGAGCAGGGCGCGACCGTGTTGATCTCGAACTTCGGGCGAGCGCTCGGGATCACCCGGCGGATCGCCAAGCGGCTGCCCAGCGAGCCCCCGGTGCTCGAGCTCGACGTCTCCGACCAGGGGCATCTCGACGGCCTCGCCGACGCGGTCCGGGAGCACGTGGACGGTCTCGACGGGGTGGTCCACTCGATCGCCTACGGCAATCCCGAGACGATCCTGGGCGGGAAGTTCCTCGAGGGCCCATGGCCCGACGTCGCGCAGGCGCTCCAGGTGTCGGCGTACTCCTTGAAGGCGCTGGCCATGGCCTGCCGCCCCCTGATGGGCCCGGGCGGCTCGGTCGTCGGCCTGACCTTCGACGCCACGGTGGCGTGGCCGGCGTACGACTGGATGGGCGTGGCGAAGGCCGCTCTGGAGTCGACGTCGCGGTACGTCGCTCGCAACCTCGGCCCCGAGGGGATCCGCTGCAACCTGGTCAGCGCCGGGCCGATCAAGAGCCTGGCGGCCAAGGCCATCCCCGGGTTCGAGGACCTCGAGTCCATGTGGAACGACCGCTCCCCGCTCGGCTGGGACGAGAAGGACCAGGAGCCCACGGCCAAGGCGATCTGCGCCCTGCTGTCCGACCTCTTCCCCGCCACGACCGGCGAGATCGTCCACGTCGACGGCGGCTACCACGCGATGGGCGCCTGACTCCTCCCCTCGCCCTGGCGGTGAGTGAGCCACCTTCCCGGGCGACGGGAAGTGGCTGGCTCACCTGGCCAACCCTGGCGGTGAGCAGGCCACAGTCCGAGACCGTCAGAGTGTGGCTGGCTCACCGTGACCCCGCGATCGCGGTGAGCAGGCCACCGTCCGGGCCCGTCGGAATGTGGCTCACTCACCGCCACGGGGGCGACCGCCGGCTTTCGGTAGCGTCACCCGCGTGACGTCGCTGATCGAGCTGCGGGTCCTCGAGGGACCCAATCTCTACTTCCCGCGTGCCGCCATCAAGGTGACCCTCGACATCACGGGGCTGGCGTCGGCACCGACCGCCACGGCGGAGCGGCTGGCACGCCGGATCGGGCTGAACGGCGCGCGTCCGGGCGAGCCCGACACCGGCTTCCGTCAGCGCTTCGCGCTGCGCGCGGTGGCCCGACTGGTCCGCGAGATCGCGGGCGACTCCGGGACGGCCCGGCTGGCCGTGCGGGTCAGGCCGAGCAGCGACCCGCACCACATCGTGGTCGCCTACCCCTGGCGCCACCGCGACCGGGCCCAGGAGATGGGTCGCGCCGTCGCCGACGTGCTGGACGCGATCCCGGGCGAGGACGTCGAGGCGGCGGTCGGCCATGCCGCCGAACGGGTCATCGCGTCGCCGGAGGGGGCCGAGCCGCACACGATCACGCCGACCATCCCGGTGGTCGCCGTCACCGGCACCAACGGCAAGACCACCACCAGCCGGATGATCGCCCACATCGGGCGCACCGGCGGCCAGGTCGTCGGCTGGTCCAACACCGACGGCATCTACCTGGATGGCGAGCTCGTCGAGGGTGGGGACTACTCCGGGCCCAGCGGCGCCGGCCGGGTCCTCGCGTTGCCCGGCGTCGAGCTGGCCGTCACCGAGACCGCGCGGGGCGGCATCCTGTTGAAGGGGATCGGCCTGACGAGGAACGACGTGTCCGTGGTCACCAACGTCACCGCGGACCACCTGGGCCTGCAGGGGATCGACACGGTCGACCAGCTCGCCGAGGTCAAGGCCGTCGTGCCCCGGATCACCCGCCGCGGCGGCTGGGCCGTGCTGAACGGCGACGACCCGCGCGCCTACGCCATGCACAGCGTGATCAAGGCGCGCCCCTGGGTGTTCTCCCGCGACCCCCAGTCGCCGGCCATCCGTGAG
>Ga0070679_100001646_pt1 | contig 20121 bp, 17 predicted proteins | sample KBSC63BmetaG_FD_65652 | JGI IMG/M metagenome (GOLD analysis project Ga0070679, IMG submission 65652) | Corn rhizosphere microbial communities from Kellogg Biological Station, Michigan, USA - KBS C6-3B metaG | ecosystem: Host-associated > Plants > Roots > Rhizosphere | place: USA: Michigan... | reverse complement strand
GCACCTGAGGCTGGGCGGCCAGTGGGCGCCGCGGGAGCTCCCCGGTCTCTACTTCGGATACCCCGACGACGGGCACTCCTTCATCCAGGCCGCGAACCGCTGCGTCGGCGTGGGGAAGTGCCGCAAGCACGAGAACGAGGGTGGCACCGTGATGTGCCCGTCGTACCAGGTCACCGGCGAGGAGGAGTACTCCACGCGGGGGCGCGCACGGCTGCTGTTCGAGATGCTCGACGGGCACGCCGACGGCGCGATCACCGACGGCTGGCGCTCCGAAGAGGTCAAGGACGCCTTGGACCTCTGCCTGGCCTGCAAGGGCTGCAAGACCGACTGTCCGGCGAACGTGGACATGGCGACCTACAAGGCCGAGTTCCTGGCTCAGCACTACCGGCACCGCCTGCGTCCGCGGGCCGACTACGCGACCGGGTGGCTCCCTGCGGCGGCGTACGTCGTCGCCCGGACCGGCGCCGCACGGCCGCTCAACGCGCTGACGCGACGCAAGGCCATCGCCCGCCTGGCCACCAAGGCGGCCGGGCTCGAGGACCGCCCGATCCCGCCGTTCGCCACCGAGACCCTCCAGCAGTGGTGGGCCCGCCGCGTCCCGCCCGCCGAGGACGCTCACCGGCCGGCGCCCATGGGCAGCGTGCTGCTGTGGCCCGACACGTTCACCAACGGATTCCACCCGCAGATCGGGCGAGCCGCCGTCGAGGTGCTCGAGGCCGCCGGGTGGGACGTCCAGATCCCGACCGAGCCGATGTGCTGCGGTCTGACCTGGATCTCGACCGGTCAGCTGAACATCGCCCGGCGCGTGCTGCGGCGCACGATCGGGCTGCTTGCGCCGCATGTCCGAGCCGGCGGCCTGGTGCTCGGCCTCGAGCCCAGCTGCACCGCCGTCTTCCGGTCCGACATGCACGAGCTGTTCCCCGACGACCAGGACGCCAACCGGCTGAAGGACCACGTGGTCACCTTCGCCGAGCTGCTGACCCAGCACACCGAGGGCTGGCAGCCGCCCCGGGCCGCGGGCGAGGTCAAGGCGCTCGCGCAGGTGCACTGCCACCAGCACGCGATCATGGGCTGGGACGCCGACCAGCAGCTGCTCGAGAGCGCCGGGGTCGACGTCGAGCACCTGGAGTCGGGCTGTTGCGGCCTCGCCGGCAACTTCGGCTTCACGGCGGGGCACGGCGAGGTCAGCCGGGCCCTGGCCGAGCAGACCCTGCTGCCGCGGCTGCGCGAGGCGGGCGACGACGTCGTCACACTCGCCGACGGGTTCTCCTGCCGTACCCAGATCCACGACCTCGACAGCGGCGGACACGAGGGCCGGCACATCGCCGAGCTCCTGGCCGACCTGCTGCGGGCCAACCCCGCCTCGCATCCGGATCCATCGACACCCACCCGAGGAGAGATGAAATGAGCACCACCGTTGCCGACCGTCTGCTCGAGCGACTGCGCGAATGGGGGGTGGAGCAGGTCTTCGGCTACCCCGGTGACGGGATCAACGGGACCCTGGCCGCGTTCGCGCGTGCGGACGACCAGCCACGCTTCATCCAGGCGCGGCACGAGGAGATGGCGGCCTTCGAGGCGGTCGGGTTCGCCAAGTTCGGCGACCTGCCGGCGGTCTGCATGGCGACCTCCGGCCCGGGCGCGATCCACCTGCTCAACGGCTTGTACGACGCCAAGCTCGACCACGTGCCGGTCGTCGCGATCGTCGGCCAGACCAACCGCACCGCGATGGGCGGCAACTACCAGCAGGAGGTCGACCTGCTGAGCCTGTTCAAGGACGTCGCCAGCGAGTACGTGCAGATGGTGACGGTGCCCGAGCAGCTGCCCAACGTGCTCGACCGGGCCATCCGGATCGCGATGAGCCGGCGAGCCCCGACGGCGATCATCATCCCCAACGACGTCCAGGAGCTCGCGTACGAGCCGCCCACCCACGAGTTCAAGATGGTGCCGTCGAGCCTCGGTACCAGCTGGCCGTCGGTGGTGCCGGACGACGACGCGGTGCGCGCCGCCGCGGACCTCCTCAACGCCGGCTCCAAGGTCGCGATGCTGGTCGGCCAGGGCGCGCGCGGCGCGGCGCAGGAGATCGAGCAGGTCGCCGAGCTGCTGGGAGCCGGAGTCGCGAAGGCCCTGTTGGGCAAGGACGTCCTGTCCGACGAGCTGCCCTTCGTCACCGGGTCGATCGGTCTGCTCGGCACCAAGGCGAGCTACCAGATGATGGAGGACTGCGACACCCTCCTCACCGTCGGCTCGAACTTCCCCTACACGCAGTTCATGCCCGCGCTGGGCCAGGCACGCGCCGTCCAGATCGACATCGACGGCACGATGATCGGGATGCGCTACCCCTACGAGGTCAACCTCGTCGGCGACTCGCGTCGCACTCTGCAGGCGCTGATCCCCCTGCTGGAGCAGAAGCAGGACCGGAGCTGGCGGGACGGCATCGAGAAGAACGTCGCCCGGTGGTGGGACGTCATCGACGCCGAGGCCCACGTCGCGGCGAAGCCGATCAACCCGATGCGGATCTTCCACGAGTTCTCCCGGCAGGCGCCGGAGAACTGCATCATCGCCGCCGACAGCGGCTCGGCCGCCAACTGGTACGCCCGCAACATCCGGTTCCGCGGCCAGATGCGCGGCTCGTTGTCCGGCAACCTCGCGACGATGGGACCGGCGGTGCCCTACGCCATCGGTGCGAAGTTCGCCCATCCCGACCGTCCGGCGATCGCCTTCGAGGGCGACGGCGCGATGCAGATGAACGGTCTGGCCGAGCTGCTCACCATCGCCAGGTACTGGCGCGAGTGGAGCGACCCCCGGCTGGTGGTGGCGGTGCTGCACAACAACGACCTCAACCAGGTGACCTGGGAGCTGCGGGCCATGGGCGGCAGCCCGAGGTTCGTCGAGTCGCAGGCGCTGCCCGATACGTCGTACGCCGAGTTCGCCGGCTCGATCGGGCTGGGTGCCATGACCGTGACCGACCCGGAGCGGCTCGAGGACGCCTGGCGCGAGGCGCTGTCGGCGGACAAGCCGTACGTCCTCGACGTCCACTGTGATCCCGACATCCCGCCGATCCCGCCGCACGCGACCCTCGAGCAGATGACCGACATGGCCGAGGCGCTGATCAAGGGCGACACCTCCCGGTGGGGTGTGATCAAGGAGGGGATCAAGACCAAGGCCCAGGAGTTCCTGCCGCACGGTGATGACGACCACTGAGCACGACGTCGCCGCGACGCGCGTCGACCTTCCCGTCGAGCGCGTCACGGCCGCGGCGTACACGATCCCGACGGAGCGGCCCGAGGGAGACGGGACCCTGACCTGGGACTCGACGACCTGGGTCGTGGTCCGGCTCGCGACGGGCGACCCCGCCTTGCCGGAGGGCCTCGGCTGGACGTACGCGCCCGCGCCGGCGGCCGCTGTCGTCGAGGGGCTGCTGCGCGACGCCGTGGTCGGCTCTTCCGCGCTGGACGTCGGCCGCAGCTGGAACGACATGGTGCGGGCCGTCCGCAACGCGAGTCGTCCCGGGCTGGTGTCCATGGCGCTGTCGGCCGTCGACACGGCCCTGTGGGACCTCAGGGCCCGGCTGCTCGGCGTCCCGCTGCACCGGCTGCTGGGCGGAGTGCGCGACGACGTACCGGTCTACGGCAGCGGGGGCTTCACCACGCTGACCGACGACGAGCTCACCGCCCAGCTCGGTGGCTGGAGGAGCCAGGGGATCCCGCGGGTCAAGATCAAGATCGGGGAGTCCTGGGGCAGCGAGGTGTCGCGCGACCTGGCTCGTACCGCCCTGGCCCGCGAGACGATCGGCGACGACGCCGAGCTGTACGTCGACGCGAACGGTGGCTACCAGGCCGGTCAGGCCGTGCGGGTGGCACGGGCGCTCGAGTCGTACGACGTCGGCTGGCTGGAGGAGCCGGTCAGCTCCGACGACCACGCCGGGCTCCGGCGCGTGCGCGAGGCCACCACCCTGGACGTCACCGCCGGCGAGTACGGCGACAGCCTGGCCTACTTCGCCCACCTGCTCGCGGCGGACCCGGTCGACTGCCTGCAGGTCGACGTCACCCGGTGCGGCGGCTACTCCGAGTGGCTGCGCATCGCCGCCCTGGCCGCGGCGCACGGGCTCGAGGTCTCGGGCCACTGCGCCCCGTCGCTGCATGTCCCTGTGGCCGCCGCGACGCCGAACCTGCGCCACCTGGAGTGGTTCGCCGACCACGTCGCCATCGAAGGGCGCTTCCTGGAGCCGGCGCTCGACCCGTCCGGAGGACGGGTCGCCCCGGTGCCCGACACCGGCCACGGGTACCGGATCCGTGAGCCGGACCTCGCGGCGTACCGCGTGGCCTGACCGACCGGACCCGATCGCCGCCTACGACAAGAACGAGAGGAGCCCCGATGTCCCGACACAGCGCGTCGACGCGCGGGCACACCCATCGGGTCCGCCCGAGATGGACCTGGATCGCCCTGCTGGCGATGCTGATCGGCCTGGTGCTGATCGCGATCGGCATCGTGGCCGAGACCTGGGCGTGGGCCGTCCCAGGCCTGGTCGTCCTGGTGATCGGCGGAGTCGCAGCTCTCTACGGCGGCTTCTTCTACGACGTCCAGGGCGGGACCTCGATCCGCGAGCATGTCCACGACGTCGTGGAGGGGCGGGAGTTCGACTTCCCCGGTGCCGGCACGAAGCGCAGCGAGGCCGAGGTCAAGGACGACGTCCACCGACGGTGGTTGTCCGACGGTGAGTGACTTCGACCTCACGCCGCACCCCGAGACCCTGCGGCAGTACGCCCTCCTGGCCGACGGGCACCGCGGGGCCCTGCTCGGTCCCCGCGGCGACGTGGCCTTCCTGTGCGCTCCCCGGTGGCACGACGACGCGGTGTTCTCCGACCTCCTCGGCGGGCGCGGGACCTACGTGGTGCGGCCCACCTCCGACCGGTTCGTGTGGGGCGGGAGCTACGAGCCCGGCAGCCTGATCTGGCGGAGTCGCTGGGTCGTCGGGCCCGACCTCGTGGAGTCGCGCGAGACGCTGGCCTTCCCGGGCGACCGGGATCGCGTGGTGCTGGTGCGCCGCATCGAGGCCACCCGGGGCCGGGTGGAGGTCGGCGTCCATCTCGACTGCCGCACGGGCTTCGGCTCAGAGGCGATGCGCCTGCGTCCGGAGCGGGACGGCGTCTGGTCCGGACGCACCGGCGACCTATACCTGCGCTGGAGCGGGGCGCCGGCGCGCGCCGACCGGGTCGACGGCGGGGCCGGTGCGGTCGCGGGCGCGCTGACGCTGGAGGAGGGTGCCCGGCACGACCTCGTCCTGGAGATCTCCCGGCACCCTCTGGAGGACGACCTTCCCGACCCGGACCAGCTGTGGCGCGTCACCGAGGACGCCTGGCGCCGGGCGGTCCCGACGGGTCGCGACTCCCTGGCTCCGCGGGACGCCGAGCACTCCTGGGCGGTGCTGCGCGGGCTGACCACCCCGGAGGGCGCGATGGTCGCCGCAGCCACCACGTCGCTGCCGGAGCGGGCGGAGCAGGGGCGCGACTACGACTACCGCTACGCCTGGATCCGTGACCAGTGCTTCGTCGGTCACGCGATGGCGCGTGCCGGGGGCGGTGAGCTGCTCGAGAGCGCGGTGCACTTCGTGCGCGACCGGCTGCTCGACGATGGCTCGCGCCTGGTGCCGGCGTACACGGTCGACGGCGATCCGGTGCCCGACCAGCGGACCCTCGACCTGCCCGGCTATCCGGGAGCCCCCGACGTACGCGCGGGCAACCAGGTGCGCGGACAGCTCCAGCTCGACGCCTTCGGCGAGGCCCTTCTCCTCTTCGCGGCCGCCGACGAGCTCGACGTGCTGGACGCCGACGGGTGGCGCGCGGCGGAGGCTGCGGTGGCCGCCGTCGTCGAGCGCGGAGGCGAGCCCGACGCGGGCATCTGGGAGGTGGATGACCGCCGCTGGGCGCACTCCCGGCTGATGTGCGTGGCCGGACTGCGCGCCGTCGCCAAGCGCCGGCCCGCCCGCGCGGCCGAGTGGTCGTCGCTGGCGGACCGGATCCTCACCGACACCGACCGCGACTGCCTGCACCCCGACGGACGCTGGCAGCGCTCGCCCGACGATGAGGCGGTCGACGCCTCCTTGCTGCTGCCCGCGCTACGCGGTGCCCTGCCGGCCGACGACCCGCGCAGCGTCCGCACCTGGCGCGCGGTGATCGACGACCTCACCGACGACGGCTACGTCTACCGCTTCCGCCAGCAGCCGGGTCCGCTGCACGACGCCGAGGGCGCCTTCCTGCTGTGCGGGTTCCACCTGGCGCTGGCCTCGCACCAGCAGGGCGACGCGTACGGCGCCGTCCGGTGGTTCGAGCGCAACCGCGGGGCCCTGGGACCGCCCGGCCTGTTCACCGAGGAGTTCGACGTGGTGCAGCGCCAGCTGCGCGGCAACCTGCCGCAGGCGTTCGTGCACGCACTCCTCATCGAGACCGCACACACCTTGACCGACGACATACCCGGGAGGGCTCATGAAAAGGGATTCTGACCATCCAGCCGTGATCGTGGTGACCGGCGCGTCCGGGGGGATCGGACGCGCCACCGCGAAGCTGTTCGCCGAGCGCGGCGACACCGTGGCGCTGCTCGCCCGCGGCGAGCGCGGCCTCGAGGGCGCCCGCGAGGAGGTCGAGGCGCTCGGCGGCAAGGCCGCGACGTACCCCGTCGACACCAGCGACGCGGCCGCTCTGGAGCGGGTGGCCGACCAGATCGAGAGCGAGCTCGGAGAGATCGACGTCTGGGTCAACGTGGCCTTCACCTCGGTGTTCGCGCGTTTCGTCGACATCGCGGCCGACGAGTTCGAGCGGGTCACCAAGGTGACCTACCTCGGGTTCGTCAACGGCACCCGCACCGCCCTGCGGCGGATGCTCCCGCGCGACCGGGGCGCGATCGTGCACGTCGGTTCGACCCTGGCCTACCGCGGCATCCCGTTGCAGAGCGCCTACTGCGGGGCCAAGCACGCGACCCAGGGCTTCCACGAGTCGGTGCGCACCGAGCTCCTGCACGAGAAGAGCAACGTCCACGTGACGATGGTGCAGATGCCCGCGGTGAACACGCCGCAGTTCTCCTGGGTGCTCTCGCGCCTGCCGCGCCAGGCCCAGCCCGTGCCACCGATCTACCAGCCCGAGGTGGCCGCGCGGGCCGTGGTGTACGCCGCGGACCACCCGCAGCGGCGGGAGTACTGGGTCGGCGAGACCACGATGGCCACCCTGCTGGTCAACGCCGTGGCGCCGGGGCTCCTCGACCGCTACCTCGCCAAGACCGGCTTCGGCGCCCAGCAGACGGAATCGCCCAAGCCGGAGGACCAGGCGGCGAACCTGTGGGATCCCGCGGACGGTGAGGACGGTCGGGACTACGGTGCCCATGGGCTGTTCGACGACCGCTCGCACGCGCACTCGCCCCAGGTGTGGGCCTCCCAGCACCACGGTGCCGTGTACGCCGGCTGTGCGGCGCTCGTGGCCGGAGTGGCCGCCGCGTGGGTGGGCAGGCGACGATGAGAGCCGCGACGGGAGTCAGGCTGCTCTTGGGCTCGGCCCTGACGGTCTTCCCGCGCGAGGTGCTGGATCTGGTCGGTGGTCTGGACCGCGACGACGGGCGGACCCGACTGATCGCCCGGGTGCTCGGCGCCCGGATGGTGGGACAGGCCGGACTCGACCTGGCGTGGGGGCCGCGCACGAGAACCCTCGACGTCGCCGTCGACGTCACGCACGCGCTGAGCATGCTCGCGGTGGCGGGGTTGGCACCCGCCCACCGGCGCTCCGCCCTGGCCAGCGCAGCCTGTGCGGGGGCGGTTGCGGCGCTGGACGCTGCGGGCGGCCGGGCACGCTGACGCGGGGGGGCCCCGCCCCGCGTCAGCGCTGTGCGGTCTTGGCGAGCCGGGCGACCACGCCCCCGGCGTACTGCCGGGTCTCGACGCAGCGCAGACGTCCGCCGCCCGTCTGCGCCAGCGCCTCCACCTGACCCACGTCGCCCAGCTGCAGCAGGGCCTGACCCTGGACCTCGAGGTGCCGGTCGATCACCTGCCAGCACCGGCGTGCCACGTCCAGGCCGTCGTCCCCACCGTCGATGGCGAACGGCGGGTCCTCGGGATGACGGGTCACCTGGCTGCTGCGCACCCAGGGCGGGTCGGCGATGACCAGGGGGAACCTCTCGGCCGGTGCGAGCGCGGCGTCGAGGCGCCCCAGCCGCTGCTCGACCCGGTCGCCCATCCCGGCCGCCTCCGCGTTCTGCCGGGCGTACGTCGCGGCCACCGGGTCGGCGTCGACGCAGACGAGTCGCCGGTCGTTGCCGGCGACGGCCGCCAGGCCGATGTGGCCGGCGCCCGAGCACAGCTCCAGCACCGGTCCGTCCGGCAGGGTCTCGAGCAGCTCAGCGGCCCAGCGTGACTGGGCGGCCGTCCACGGCCGGGGCTCCAGGACCTGCTCGTCGAACTCGATCGCGAGCCCGTCGAAGTCGATCCGTCGGGCACCCGAGTGCGCCGTCCGGGTCACGTGGGCCGGTCCCGCAGCGACTTGTGGGTCCCGTCGCACCAGGGTCGGCGACTCGACCGGTCGCAGGCACAGACGGCCACCACCGGGCGCGTGACCGGGTGCTCCGTGCCTTCGTCGTCCACCACGATCGCGGCACCCCGGACCAGCAACGGCCCGCCCGGACACGCCCGCACCCGCGCCGTCTCGCTCACGAGGCCACCTCCGCGTCCTCGCGTGGCTGCCACCGAGCGAGCAGCTCGCCGGCCGAGAGGTGGTCCAGGTGCAGGCAGCAGGCGGCACCGAAGATCACGTCCGCCCATGCCTCGGGATGGTCGGCGACGAACGCACCGCAGATGTCCTGGGTCGCGACCTGTTCGTGCACGGCGTCGGCCTCCACGTGCTCGTCGAAGTAGGCCGCCGCGCCGGCCAGCCCCAGTCGCTCCAGCCCGGCCGACACCCGGCGTGACGGGACCGAGCTGGACGCCTCGAAGGCCGCGAAGTGGCCCAGCCCGGCAGCCAGGAGGCGGCGGTTGAGCCCGAACATCGACATCACGTTCCCCGAGGCCAGGGAGGTCGCGGACACGTCGTCGACGTACGCGCCGTAGGTGGGGTCGAGGCCGGCGGCGGCGAGCGTCTCGGCGTACAGCTGCTGGTGGAGGCGCTCCGGGCGGCCGCCGCCGAACTCGTCGTACTGGATCTCGGCGAGCGCGACCTTCGCGCTGCCCTGCAGTCGAGGCAGCAGGAACGCCTGGGGGTCCGACTCCTTCAGCTGCTGCACGCTCCGCTCGCGCAGGTAGTCGCGCATCTGCTCCAGCGAGGCGTCGCGGCGCAGGTACGACGCGAGCTGGGGGCCGCGGTCCGTCTCGACCATCCGGAGCAGCAGCTCGCCGACCTGATCCGAGTCCTGGCCCGAGTCCTGGAGCGCGTCGGCGACCCGTCCGCGCGTGGCCGCCCGCAGCTCGTGCTCGATGCGGCGCTCCAGGGCCACCCGCAGCCCGACGAGCTCCGGATCCCACTCCAGCGCAGGATCGACATCGTCGAAGCCCCGGTAGGACAGCTCGTAGATCATCCACAGCCCGAGCTGGCTGTCACGGTCCGTCAGCAGGCTGCCGTCGGCGAGCGCCACCTCGGGCGACACGGCTCTCCCCGCGAGCACCTGGCTCACGCGGCGGCTCACCGGCCCACAGGCCTCCGGGATCTGCATGGCCCTCTCCCTCACGACGACGGCGGTGCGGGCTCGTACCCGCGCGACCCGCCGGGCATGCCCGAGGTGAGGTCGAGGGCACCGCACTCGTCTCGCGCGTCTGCGGCTCGGTCAGCTCACGGTGATCAGCTGGGGTGCGGACTCCTTGATCCGCGCCAAGGCCCACCGCTGCGTGCGCAGGGTCTCGGGATGGCACTCCTGCACGAGAGCGAGCAGGCCCTCGTCCCGGGCAGCCTGGGCTGCCTGGCCCAGCACCACCCAGTCCACCGATGCCCCGGCCGCCGCGAGGTGGACGCGACGCAGGTCGGCCAGCAGCGCCGTACCGCTGTCCGGACCGGGGCGCGCCAGCTCGCCGGCGGGCGCGTCGGCCAGGCCGTCGGCCGGGCCGAGCTCGAGGCCCTCGGCGGTCTCGGCGATGCGGCGTACATGGCGGGCGGTCCAGCCGCCGAGGAGCTGGCCCACGTGCACCGCATCGGCGTCCGACCGGTGGCGATCCACCAGCGCGGCGAGCCGCCGGCCGAGCTCCGTCTCCGACTGGTGCACCTGACGCAGGACGAGGTCCAGCTTCGTCACGACTCCTCCTCGATGCGCACCACGGCCGCCGCACCGGCCTTGAACAGGGGCTGCTTGGAGGCCGGGTCCCACGTGGTCGGGGTCAGCTCGTTGGCGGCTCTGGCGCGGTCGGCCTCGCGGGCATCGTCGACGTCCCAGTAGCCGTAGTGGAAGGGCAGGAACACCACTCCGGGCCTGATCCCGGAGATGCGCAGGCGGGCCTGTACCCGACCGCGAGACGTGCTCACCTGCAGGAGGTCACCCTCCCGCCAGCCTTGGTCCGCCGCATCCTCCGCACTCGCCTCGACCCAGACCTCGGGGGCGGCCGCCTGCAGCTCGGGTACGCGTCCGGTCTTGGTGCGGGTGTGGAAGTGGTAGATCGTGCGCCCGGTGACCAGGTGGAAGGGATGTTCCGGGGTCGGCTGCTCAGGCGGCGGCCGGAAGCGCGCCGCCTTGAGCATCGCCTTGCCGTCGGGATTGAGGGAGCGATACTCCACCACCTCGACGGGCGCGCCGGTCTCGAGGTCCCGGCCATAGCTCTCGCAGGCGTCCGGGCGGGCCGCGAAGTCGGCATGGACGTACAGGCGGTCGGTGCCGTCGGGGGCGTCGCTGGTGCACGGCCACTGCACCCCTCCGTCACGGAGCCGGGCATAGGTCATCCCGCTGTAGTCGCAGAGCCGTCCACGACTGCACTCCTTCCACGCCTCGAACGCCGACTCCGCGTCGTGCCACTTGATCAGCGGGCCTCCGTCCCGGTCGCGCAGGTCGAGTCGGCGGGCGTAGTCGAGGAGGATGTCGAGGTCGGCGCGCGCCTCGCCGGGCGGGTCGACCGCCTTCTCCGAGAGGTGCACCGTGCGATCGGCATTGGTGAACGTGCCGGTCTTCTCGCCCCACGTCGCGGCGGGGAGCACCACGTCGGCGAGCTCAGCGGTCTCGGTGAGGAACAGGTCCTGCACCACGAGGAAGAGCCCCTCCCGGGTCAGTACGTCGCGCACCCGGGCCAGCTCGGGGAGGGACACCGCGGGGTTGGTCGCCGACACGTGGAGGAACCGGATCGAGCCCTCTTCGACGTACCGCAGGATCTGCATCGCATGTGTCGGCGGCCCGTGGTGGGGGATCACGGAGGGATCGACGTGCCAGAGCTCCGCGAGCTCCTGCACATGGGCGTCGTTGGCCCAGTTGCGGAAGCCCGGGAGGTCGCCGTTCGCTCCGGTCTCGCGGGTGTTCTCCGCCGTCGGCTGGCCGTTCATCTGCAGCACGCCGCAACCGGGACGGCCGATCATGCCGCGCAGCAGGTGGAGGTTGTTGACCTGCACGGAGGCGGCGGTGGCCTGGTGCGACTGGTAGAAGCCCTGGAGCACGGTCGAGAGCAGGCGATCCGCCGTGCCGAGCAGGCGGGCCGCTTCCCGCAGGTCCGACTCGGGGACGTCGCAGACCTCGGCCGCCTCGGTCACCGTCACCCGGCCGAGCTCCTGGGTGAGCTCGTCGTACCCCACGGTCGCGCGTGCGACGTAGTCCTCGTCGACCCAGCCACGGTCGACGATCTCGCGGAGCAGGCCGTTCATGAGCATCAGGTTGGTCCCCGGCCTCGGCGCGAGGTGCACGGTGGCCGCTGCGGCCACCGGCGTACGACGCGGATCGACGCAGACGAGCGCGGGCGGTCGGGGTCCGGCCAGGCGGTCGAGCATCCGTGACCACAGCACGTCCTGGGTCTCGGCGACGTTGTGGCCGAACAGCGCGATCACGTCGGCGTGGTCGACGTCGTCGTAGGAGCCCGGCTGACCGTCGCACCCGAACGTCTCCTTGAGCGCCTCGGAGGCCGTCGCGGTGCAGAGCCGGGTGTTGCCGTCGAGATGGGCCGTGCCGATGCCGCCGCGCGCCAGCACCGCCATCGTGTAGTACTCCTCCAAGAACAGCTGTCCGCTGGTGTAGAAGCCGATCGCCCCCGGTCCGTGCTCGTCCAGGGTCGTCCGGGTGCGGGCGGCGACGAGGTCGAGCGCCTCGTCCCACGTCGTCTCGACGAGCCGGCCCCCGCGCCGCACCAGGGGGTGTCGCAGGCGGTCCTCGGCGTGGTTGGCCTGCCAGCCGAACAGGTCCTTGGGTCCCAGGCGTCCGCGGTTGACCCGGTCCTCGGCCCGACCGCGCACTCCGGCGATCCGACCATCGAGGACGGCGATGTCCATCGCGTCACCGTTGGAGTGCAGCAGCGACGCGGAGGGCACCCAGCGCTCCACCTCGCCGGGGTCGATCCCCTCCGCGAGGTGGAGGTCGACGCGCGTCGGCCACTGGTCACCCGGGCCGTAGGGCGTGCGCTCTCCCCACGGCTCGGTGATGCGGTTCTGCTCCGGCACGTGCGGTCCCTTCGACTGCGGTCATCCGGGGTACCCGATCGCGCGCCGCGACATGCGTCGGGTCCGCGACGGGTCAGTGCTGGGCGGTGACCACCGGGGTCAGGGGCAGGGTGATCTCGAAGGCCGCGCCGCCCGGGTCGTCCCCTTGCCGGTACGTCGCGTCGCCGCCGTGCCGTCGGGCGATCTCGCGGACGAGGTACAGGCCGAGACCGGTGCCGCGATCGGGTCCCGCGGTGGCGAAGCGCTCGAAGAGCCGCGCCCGCACCTCGTCAGGGACCCCCGCGCCCTCGTCCCGCACCCGGATGGTCGCGACCGCCCCGACCTCGGCGCTCAGGTGCACCAGCCCTCGGCCGTGTCGCAGGGCGTTGTCGAGCAGGTTGTCGAGAGCCTGGGCGAGGCGCTCGGGGTCGGCCCTCACGATGGAACCCGGTGGGGCATCCACCACGACGAAGGCCCCGTCGTGGGCCGCACGCGCCCGGGCGGCAGCGGCGCGCAGGGCGGAGCCGAGCGAGACCCCCACGATGTTCAGGGCGAGCAGCTCGCCGTCCCCGCGCGCGGCGGTGGCGAGGTCGGTGGCGAGACGCCGCAGTCGTTCGGCACTGTTGCGGATGCCGTCGAGGAGGGACTCGCGGTCGGCGGGGGAGAGGGTGTCCCACTCGCCGGCGAGCGCGGACGCCGAGCCGTCGATCACGGCGGTGGGCGTGCGCAGCTCGTGGGCCGTGACGGCGAGCACCTGGATGCGTTCGTTGACGAACCGTTGCCGCTCCTGCTCGTGCTCGCGCTGCTGGGTCTGGTCGCGCGTGACCTTGGCGAAGCCGATGTGCCGGCCCTCTTCGTCGTGGACCGCGGTGATGACCACGCTCGCCCAGAACGGCGTCCCGTCGGACCTGATCCTCCAGCCCTCCTCGGCGTGGCTGCCGTGGCGCAGTGCCGCCTCGAGGTTGGCCTCCGGGTGGCGCGCCTCGCGGTCGCCCTTGGGATAGAAGACCTTGAAGCTCCGACCGATGATCTCGTCGGCGGCGTACCCCTTGATGCGCTGGGCGCCCTCGTTCCAGCTGGTCACGGTGCCGTCGACGTCGAGCATGAAGATGGCGTACTCGGTCACCGCGGTCACGAGGCGCCGGAAGTTCTCCTCGGTACGCCGCAGCTCGCGCTCGACGGTGCGTTGCACCGTGACGTCCTGCACCTGGGCGAACACGTACAGGACCTGGCGTCGCCGGTCGCGGATGGGTGCGAGGGTCACCCGGACCGTGCGGGAAGGCGTCTCCCCGTCGGGAGCCGGCAGAGGGTGCTCGAACGTCGCCAGGTCGGCGCCGAGGGTGATCAGGTCGTCGAGGCGCGCGTCCAGCTCGTCGCCGTGCCCGACCGTGAGCCGGCCGTAGTCGATCCCGACGAGCTCGTCCGGCGCGGCGAACACCAGCCCCGACATGGCGCGGTTGGCCCGCACGATCGTGCCGCTCACGGTGAGCGTGGCCATCCCGATCTCGGCCCGGTCGAAGAGCTCGCGGAACTCCTGCACGTGCAGGTCGAGCAGCTCGCGGTCCGCCGGCTCGGGCAGGATGCTCGTCGCCATCTGCCCCGGGGCCGACGTACGGTCACCGAGGACGTCGAGGAGCCGAGCGGGGAGCTGGTCGATGGGGTAGGACTTCTCCACGAAGTCGGCCACCCCGAGAGAGCGCGCGCGGGCTGCCAGCTCGGGCTCCTCGAACCCGGTGAACATCACGACCCGGGTGCGCGGGCTGAGCGCCAGGATCGCGGGCAGCGCCTCGATCCCGTCGGCGGTGGGCATCGAGACGTCCAGCAGCATCAGCTCGGGCTGGAGGCGGTGGGCCAGCACGATCGCCTCGTCGCCGTCCCCACCCTCGCCCACCACGTCGAACCCGGTGGACATCAGGATCCGGCGTACCAGCGCGCGCACGTCGGCGGAGTCGTCGACGAGGACCACCGACGGTCTCCCGCTGACGGTCTCCTCCTCGCTCATCGCGCCGGCCTCCTCGAGCGTCACTGTCTGTGTCGTACCCGGGACACCTCGACACATGCTGCACCAGGTGCGGTCCCGGTACGGTCCGGGGCCGGGCAGATGGGCTCCGGCACCCGAGATCGGAGACTACTGAGCCGCGACCTTCTGTCGCGCGGCGGCGGCGCGGTGGCTCGGCTCGTGGCGCGGCGCTCGCTGGGTGGTGGGATCGAGGCGAGCCAGCACGTAGAGCAGTGCGGCCATGAAGCCCAGGAAGGCGATCACCAGGAGGACGGAGTTCAGTACGTCGTGCACGACCTCACGTACCCGTGTCGCGGCGAAACATCCCTGGCCCGCGTCGGCATCGACTGATCGCCGTTCAGCGGGGTACCGACGGGTCATGAAGATCGGGTACTTCCTGTCCACCGAGGAGTACGACCCCGTCGACCTGCTCGCGCAGGCCGCGGCGGCCGAGGACGCAGGGTTCGAGGCCCTGTGGATCAGTGACCACTTCCACCCGTGGAACGACGAGCAGGGCAACAGTCCCTTCGTGTGGGGGATGATCGGCGCGATCAGCCAGGTGTGCTCGCTGCCGGTCACGACGGCGGTGACCTGCCCGACGGTGCGGCTCCACCCGGCGCTCGTGGCGCAGGCGGCGGCGACGTCCGGAGTTCTCCTGGGAGGCAGGTTCACGCTCGGCGTCGGCACGGGGGAGGCGCTCAACGAGCACATCCTGGGTGATCCGTGGCCGACCATCGATCGCCGCCTGGAGATGCTGGAGGAGGCCGTGGCCCTGATCCGGGAGCTGTGGACCGGCGAGGTCGTGTCGTGGGAGGGCAAGCACTACCGCACCGATCACGCACGCATCTACAACCTCCCCGACGAGCCGCCCCAGGTGTTCGTGTCCGGCTTCGGTCCGAAGGCCATCGACGTGGCGGCCCGGATCGGGGACGGCTACGTCAACACCGCCCCCGACGGCGACATGGTCGACCGGTTCAAGCAGGCCTCCGGTGGCAAGCCGGCCGCGGCGGGAGCGAAGGTGGCGTTCGCCCCGACGGCCGAGGAGGGATGGGCGCACGCCCACCGCCTCTGGCCCAACGCCGGACTGCCCGGGGAGCTGGCGCAGGTGCTGCCGACCCCTGAGCACTTCGAGCAGGCCGGCGGGCTGGTCACGATGGAATCCACCCGCGACTCCGTCGTCGCAGGCTCCGAGCCGGCCGATCACCTCGAGCAGGTCCAGCAGTACCGCGACGCCGGCTACGACGAGCTGTACGTCGCCAACATGGGCCCGCACTTCCGCGACATGATCGCGTTCTACGGCGAGCACGTGCTGCCGGCCCTGCGGAGCGCGTGAGGGCCTCGGCTCCATGCCGGAACATCGCTGTCGATGCCCCAGCCCTCAGCCGTGCTGGACGGTCGCGGCGGCCACACGGAGGTCGGAGACCAGCGCGGAGTAGTCACGCTCGCGCTCGCGGGACCTCAGGACGGCGGCCGGGTGAGCCGTCGCCACGACCCACTCGGGACGCGACGTGTCGCTTTGCCCCTCTCCCTCCGCTGAGGGCCAGGGGAGCACGTGCCCGCGCGACTCGCCCACCCGGAAGCTCGGCCCGAAGACCGCGGAGCCCGCGGTGGCGCCCAGGAGCACGACCCCTTGCGGTCGGACCATCCGCAGCTCCGCCAGGAGCCACGGCTCGCAGGCCGCGACATGCACGCGGCTGGGCCCCTTGTGGATGCGCTTGCCGGCGCGACCCGGGTCCCACCGGAAGTGCTTGACGGCATTGGTCCGGAAGACCGAGCTCGCGTCCAGGCCGGCCTCCTGCAGCGCCCGATCCAGGAGGCGCCCGGCAGGTCCGACGAACGGGCGCCCCTCGCGGTCCTCGCTGTCACCGGGCTGCTCGCCGACGACCATCACGCGAGCGTCCAGGGGACCCTCGCCGGGCACGCCGTGCGTGGCTTCGGCGTACAGCTCGCACCCCCGGCACGCGTCGATGCCGGCGGCGAGCGACTTCTTGCTCGGCCGGTGGGGGACCCAGGCGGCGGCTCCCGGTCGGTCGGGTCGTGAGGACGTGCGTCCGGCCACGCCCACCTCCTCCCGATCGGATCACCCGACTCCGTCGGCGGTACCCGGCGGCGGTCTCTTCATGCTGGCGACGCGACGGCGCATGGCGGCGAGAGACGCCGGGTACCAAGCGGCTCCTCGCCCAGAGCGAGGGCCCGGCCCGACGAGGAGAAGAGGTCCGACCATGAGCATCAATCACGCAGCAGCATCACGACCGCCCGCCCACGCATCGCTGATCGGCGCCCTACCGTGGCGTTCTGCCCGCCCGGTGGCGACGCGTCGGACGGGTGCGGTCACGTGAAGGCGCTGGTGTGGCACGGGCGCCGCGACGTCCGCGTCGACGAGGTGCCGGACGCCCGGATCGAGGAGCCGACCGACGCCGTGGTCCGGATGACGAGCACGGGGCTCTGCGGCTCGGACCTGCACCTCTACGAGGTGCTGGGCCCGTTCCTGAACAGCGGTGACATCCTGGGCCACGAGCCGATGGGGATCGTCGAGTCGGTCGGCTCGGCGGTCACGAACCTCTCGCCCGGCGACCGGGTCGTGATGCCGTTCCAGATCTCGTGCGGGAGCTGCTACTTCTGCGAGCGTGGGCTCCAGACCCAGTGCGAGACCACGCAGGTGCGTGAGAAGGGCATGGGCGCGGCCCTGTACGGCTACACCGAGCTGTACGGCGCCGTACCCGGCGCCCAGGCGGAGCTGCTGCGCGTCCTGCATGCCGACTACAACCCGATCAAGGTGCCCGAAGGCCCGCCGGACGACCGGTTCGTCTACCTCTCCGACGTGCTGCCGACCTCCTGGCAGGCCGTCGCGTACGCCGACGTGCCCGAGGGAGGCACCCTGCTGGTGCTGGGAGCCGGGCCGATCGGCGACATGTCGGCTCGGATCGCGCGGCACCTCGGCCACCGCGTCATCGTCGTCGACCACGTGCCCGAACGGCTCGACCGGGTGCGGGCGCGTGGTGCCGAGACCATCGACCTGGGCGAGCACGCCGACGACGTCGGCGCCGTCGTACGTGACCTGACGGACGGCCGTGGCGCGGACTCGGTCATCGACGCGGTCGGCATGGAGGCCCACGGCGCCGGCATGGCCAAGGCGATGCAGTCGATGGTCGGGTTCCTCCCCGATGCGCTCGCCAAGCCGCTGATGGAGAAGGCGGGCATCGACCGCCTGAGCGCGGTCTACACCGCGATCGACGCGGTGCGACGAGGTGGCACGGTCTCCTTGATCGGGGTGTACGGCGGGGCGGCGGACCCGATGCCCTTGCTGAAGATGTTCGACAAGCAGGTGCAGTTCCGCATGGGGCAGGCCAACGTACGGCGCTGGGTCGACGACCTCATGCCCCTGCTCGGGGACGACGACCCGCTCGGCGTCGACGACTTCGCGACTCACCGGCTGCCGCTCGAGGACGCGCCCGAGGCGTACGCGATGTTCCAGGAGAAGCGCGACGGCGCCGTGAAGATCGTGTTCCAACCGGGCTCGTGAGGGAGAGTCCCGGCCGACCCGTCGCCGACGAGATTCCACCCCCAAGGGTGCAAGGACTTCCGGTCGGCGCGGGTACGTAGACGTCGTAACCGGACAGGCCGACGCGACAGCACAGGGGCAGCGTCGGCCGAGGCTGGCCTGCTGGGGGAGCGACCTCGCACCGCGCGCCCCCAGCAGGCCGCCGACTCGTGTCACCGTCAGTCAGGGCTGGACCGCCGCAACTGGTGAGGCCGCCCGGACCTGGACGAGGACGTCAGTGGACTTCGGCGGCCAGGGCGACGTTGAAGCCGGCGCCGTTTCGCGCCAGTCCCATCAACAAGATGGCGGCCCACTCGACGGCGTAGGTCATGTCCAGCCCGCCTACGTCGAAGGGCCGCATGCCGAGGCTCTCGAGGAGATCCGAAACGCCTGCCTTGGCAGCGGCGTCGTCGCCGGCGATGAACGCGTCCAGGGGCCCGTCCTCGGCGATCACGTGGCCGAAGATGGTGTTCAGTGCCTTCACGACGTGTGCGCCCTCGGGAGCGGCGGCGGCGATCTGATCGGTCACCGAGTTGCCCACGGTGGTCACGACTCCGGTGCCGTCCGCATTGAACGGGTTGGTGATGTCGACCAGGATCTTGCCGGCCAGCGCATCGCCGTAGTGGGCCACCACGTCCGCCGCGCTCTGGTAGAGGACGGCCACGATGACGATGTCGCCCGCCGGCCTTGCGCCGTACGTGCCGACGGTGGCGCCCTTTCCGATCCGGTCGGCCAGTGCTTGCGCCTTGGCGGTGTTGCGGCTCATGAGCTCGATGGTGTGGCCGTGCTTGGCCGCGCGGGCCCCGATCGTCGCGGCCATGTTGCCGGAGCCGATGATGCTGATGGTGGTCATGATGGTGTTCCTCTCGTGGTGGGGTGTCAGACGAGTCCGCCGGCGACCTCGTCGAGAGGACTCCGGCTGGCCGGTCGGGTCGGAGCGTCCAATGTGAGGCACCCCTCCGGTCATGGGGGACATAGCGGAGGGGTCCCTCACCTTATTCCGGAGGGGTGCCTCGCCTTTCGGTGAGCGACGGACTTCGTCGCTCGGCAGGGCTCCGCGCGTCAGCGCGGAACGGCTACGGCCCTGGGCGGCCCCAGAAGCGGAGGCCGCCCTCACCATCGTCGGTAGGATGGGGGAGTGAGTCAGAGCGACATCGATCAGATGCAGCGGCCCCTGCGCCGCGACGCTCGTGAGAGCCGCGAGAAGCTGGTCGCCGCCGCGCGCGCCGAGTTCGCCGCCCAAGGCGTGGATGCCTCCTTGGAGAAGGTGGCGCGCGACGCCGGGGTCGCCATCGGCACCCTGTACCGCCACTTCCCGACGCGCATGGACCTGCTCATGGCCGCCCTCGCGCCTCGGCTCCAGGAGTTCGTCGACGGGGCCGACGCGGCCGTGAGGATGGACGATCCGTGGGAAGCGTTCGTCGCCTATCTGGAGAACCTGTTCGCCGTGCAGGCGGGAGACCGAGGCTTCAACGACTTCCTGTCCCGTCGTTTCCCCGGAAATGCCGAGACCGAGCAGATCCACGATGCGATGTGCCGGCAGATCGAGGACGTGCTTGTCAGAGCCCAGGATGCCGGCAGGGCTCGCCCCGACATCACCCGGGCCGACATCGTCAACCTGATCTGGGCCAACGGCCGGATCATCGACGCGACCAGCGCCAAGGCGCCTACGGCCTGGCGACGACAGCTCTCCCTCATGCTCGACGCCTACCGGGCTGAGCGTGCACACCCCATCCCCGAGCCGCCGATGACCGACGAGCAGCTGTACGACGCCATGGTCCACCTGAGCAAGGTGAAGTAGCGCTCGCTCACCCCGCCGACCGGACGGTTGTCGCCTACGGGGGTCTGCCGGTCAGGAAGCCGAGCAGGCCGCCAAAGACCTCGCGCTCTCCTACTGTGACTGGTGCGATCCGATCGACGAGTAGGCGTATAGTTGTGTGTATGCCACGCATGCAGGTCTACCTACCCGATGCGCTCTACCGAGAGGTCAAGTCGCGTGGACTGCCGGCGTCCGAACT
>Ga0070679_100001645_pt1 | contig 20128 bp, 15 predicted proteins | sample KBSC63BmetaG_FD_65652 | JGI IMG/M metagenome (GOLD analysis project Ga0070679, IMG submission 65652) | Corn rhizosphere microbial communities from Kellogg Biological Station, Michigan, USA - KBS C6-3B metaG | ecosystem: Host-associated > Plants > Roots > Rhizosphere | place: USA: Michigan... | reverse complement strand
CAGCTGCAATTAACTTCGTATCCGTAAGCTTGGCAACTCGCAGATCAAGTTGGCCATGTTGCATGGTTCCATAGATGGCACCGGGCCCGCGGATTTCGAGGTCTAGTTCCGCCAGCTTAAAGCCGTCTTGACTGGCTTCCAGTGCACGCAAGCGCCGGCTTGGAGCGCTACTGTCGCTCATAAGTAGATAGCAGTAGCCTTGATGTTCCCCCCGCCCTACCCTTCCGCGCAGCTGGTGTACCTGCGCAAGGCCAAAGCGCTCGGGAGCCTCAATAAGCATGACTGTAGCATTCGGCACATCGACGCCAACTTCAATAACGGTTGTTGAAACGAGTATATCGAGCTCATGATTTACAAACTGTTCCATTACGGCAGCTTTATCTTCTGCTTTCATCTTGCCGTGGAGTAGGCCGACTCGAAACTGCTTAAAATCTTTTTTGTGCATTTCGTCGTATATTTTTTCGGCCGAATTAACAGTGAGTGCTTCGGATTCGGCTATAAGCGGACATACCACGAACATCTGCCTACCGGTCTTAAGTTCATTGGTAATCTTGGCGTACAGCTGTGCCCGAGAATTAGGTGAAACAATCTCGGTAATTATTGGCTGCCTACCAGCCGGTTTTTCACCCAGGATAGATACGTCCATTTCGCCGTAGAGCGTCAGTGCCAATGAACGAGGTATGGGCGTGGCCGTAAGACTTAGTACGTGTGGCATATGTCCTGCCTTGGCCATCAGCGCCTTGCGCTGTTCGACGCCAAAACGGTGCTGTTCATCTACAATTATGAGCGCCAGTTTGTGCATGTCGACTTGTTCCTGAATCAGGGCGTGCGTACCGATAACAAAGCGTACTTTGCCGTCCGCAATTGCCGCCTGTGACGCTTTCTTTTGTGCCGGTTTCATGCTGCCTATAAGTAAACCGACTTGGTCTTCAAAACCAAGTGGTTTGAGCATGGTATAAATGCTTTCGGCATGCTGCGAGGCGAGTATTTCGGAGGGTGCCATGAGTGCAACCTGGTAGTCTTGCTCGAGTGCCATAAGCGCAGCCATAACAGCAACAACTGTCTTACCCGACCCGACATCGCCTTCGACTAAGCGGTTCATGGGTTGATCCTTTTGCATATCAAGATATATCTGCCAAATAACTTTACGCTGGGCATCGGTTAGCTTAAATGCAAGATGGCTTACAAACTCCTTGGCGAGCGATTCCTTGAACGGTATTGCCATGCCGGTTTCGCTTTGGTTTTCCTGCTTATTCAATAGGCTTGCCAGGCTCAAACGGAAGACTTCCTCAAAGCCGAGTCGGTGCTTAGCGGCTTCAATGTCTTCACGGCTTTTAGGAAAATGCATGGCTTCAATGGCTGCGGCACGCGGTATAAGCCCTTGCTCCCGTATAAGCCAGTCAGGCAATGTTTCGGGCAAATGCCGCATAAGCGGCAGTGTACTCGCAACAATGTTACGAATCTGGTGCGACGTTATGCCTTTGGTCTCACGATAAAGCGGTATAATGCGCGCTGTATTGACTGGGAAATCACTAGCAAGTTCCACGCTCGGGTTTTGAATAGAAAAACGTTGGCGCCGTAATTCATAATCACCAGATATAAAGTATGTCTGACCAGACTTGAGGCCGGCGGCTCGGTACGGTTGGTTAAACCACACTAGCCTTGTGCTGCCAGACTTATCCTGGGCTATCGCTTCAGTTATGTGCATGCCGCGGCGAACATAGCGACCAGCGGCGTGAGTAATAACCGCTTCTATAGTAACTTTGCCAGGACGCAGCTGGGCGATAGGTGTTAGCTGCGAATAGTCTTCGTATCGCCGGGGTAAATTAGCAATGACATCACTCGCATTCTCTAGCTGTAATGCGTACAGCTTTTTAGCCAATTGCGGTCCCACACCCTTTATATCCGTTACCGGACTACTCAATGTCATATAACAAGTATAGCTACTTGTCGGCTTTGCGGACTAAGAAAAATACGCTTGGTCCAAAGTACACGCCAGAGAGTGGTCGCTGCATGGCTTTTTCGAATGCCAGCATAAGTCCGCGTGGCACGTGCTTCTTCAGTGTTGTACTACGCAGGTTGGAAACCGACAACGTGGATTCCACTTCAAGGCCTGCATGAGCCAACTGCCGAACAACCGTGTATGGATTGTGGTTCACGAATGCTATTTCGTCGTCACGACGGTTCTGAGGAGAGCGGATATCTACCGGCTTAACTGGCATGCGCTCACCCCGCAGGACATGCTTGAGCCGGTTGCGCATATGGACATAGTTAGCAACTTCAATGATTGCGTAGCCGTCAGACGAAAGCACCCGTGCAATTTCACTGAATTCCACGCTGGGGTCGGGTAAATGGTGCATGACGCGAATCATTGTAATTAGGTTTATCGAACCATCTGCAAACTTTAAATCATCAGCCTGCATAAGCTTTCTTTCTATAGCCGGGTGGTCTTTTAGGTAGTCCTTTGCAATATCAAGCTGTTGCTGGCTCGGTTCAGCCAATATGACGTTATCGGCGTACTTTTCGAGAAAAATACACAAGCGACCGTAACCGCCACCTATATCAACAGCCGTACCAAAGTGTTTATTGCGCAAAAGCTTCTTTAGCGCAACTTCTTCGGCGGCATGTTCGTACTCCCGGCCTTCCCAATACTGCAAATAGTTGTGACTAGGGTCATTATATTGGTCTGCTTTCTTCTTTTGCTTGGTTTGCGCCACAATATTTCTCCGCTTATTTGATTACAACGACAGCAAAGCTGTTTTTACCACGTTTTACTAAATTATCACCTTTTCTCAGAACAGCACGGTCGCCCCCGGACACTTTTTGACCATTAACCGATATGGCGCCTTCGTCGAGAAATCTGTTAGCTTCGGTATTGGACGAAGCAAGTCCGGCCTCCACAAGTACCTGCAGCAAGTTATCGCCCTTACCTGCCTGCACTATCGGTAACTCACCTTTTAGCAGCTGGTATTCCTCAGCACCAAGGGCACCCGGGTCAGCACCACCAAACAACACTTCACTAGCAATCTTGGCAGCTTCTGCCTTTTCCTCGCCGTGTACGAGCGTAGTCACCGCATACGCCAGCGTCTTTTGAGCTAGTCTATCCTTTTTATTTTTTTTGAATTCTTTCATTACGCTATCGATAGCTTCTTTGTCGAGTTCAGTAAAGATTTTTAGGTAACCTTCCACGCCTTTATCGTCGGCGTTGAGCCAGAACTGGTAGAACTTGTACACGCTTGTTTTAGCCGGATCCAGCCAGACAGCACCGTCCTCGCTTTTGCCAAACTTCTTGCCAGTCGCCTTATTAATAATGAGCGGCAGAGTTATCACATGCGTCTCGGCACCACGGGCCCGACGTATAAGGTCAACACCAGACAGGCAGTTTCCCCATTGGTCAGAACCGCCTAGCTGCAGCGTACAGCCATAGGTATCATAAAGATACAAGTAGTCCATTCCTTGTAAAATGGTATAGCTAAATTCGGCATAGCTTATGCCGTCACCCTCTTCGCCGATTCGCTTCGCAATGTAGTCGCGCTGAATGAGGGGCGTCATGCTGAAGTGTTTGCCAATGTCACGCAGGAAACTTATAACTGTAAGCTCGCGAGTCCAGTCTAGGTTATTTACCAGTTGGAAATCATAGCCTCGAAAAATCTGCTGCAGCTGCGCTTCGGCTTTAGCGACATTGATAGCTATAGTTTCTTCGCTTTGCAGGGGTCGTTCAGCATCCTTGCCGCCTGGGTCTCCAATAAGGCTTGTTGCACCCCCAGCCAATATTATTGGGCTGTGGCCGTGGCGCATAAAGCAGCGGTCCAGCATCATGGCGGCTAAGTTACCGACTGTTTGGCTATCGGCAGAGGCATCAAAGCCATGATAAAACGTCCACTTCTCGGTATCGAGAGCTGTAAGGTTGGTGAGCGTGGTCTGGTTAATAAACCCACGCCATGAAAGTTCTTCTGAAAGTGTCATATATTTTACAGTTGTTAATCTGGTAACTAGTATATCCTAACGGCTATGCAGAATAAAATTTCAGGTAGCTTTAAGCGTGGAGATTTATGCTTTCTGTAAGCGCTGATTTTGCTATAATGCTTATAGTTCGTGAAAAAGAAGAGACTACATGAATAATTCCAAAGGTTCTGGTGGACAGCGGCGTAGTCGCCGCTCCCTGACGACGCGTAGCGGTAAGACACTGAAGCTTAACCAAAGCTTCGGTGATAAACTCAAATCACGCAAGCTGGGTCGAGCAGCTGCCAAAGCAACCTATTTAAGTACCCTCCCTAAAGATCGCTGGAAACGTATACTATACCGTTTGCAACCGAAGCGTGTCGCTGAATACTGGTTTAGCCGCGAAGGCGCTATTATGGCGCTCAAGATTGTCGGTATCGGCATCGTTGTCTGCTTCTTCCTTACTATTGGCCTGTTTGCCTACTTCCGAAAGGACCTACCGAAGGTTCGCGATATATCTGGCGATAAAATCGGTGGCAGTATTACGTACTACGACCGCACTGGCCAAACCATTCTCTGGCAGGACTACGATGCTGTTAAGCGCATCCCAGTTAGCACAGACAATATGTCACCTTATATAAGACAAGCCACCGTAGCCATAGAAGACAAAGACTTTTATAAGCATGGCGCATTCGATGTCCGCGGTATTATGCGCGCCGCCACGCATGACCTTGCCGGCGGTGGAGGTGGCGCCGTCCAAGGAGGTTCCACGATTACTCAGCAGCTTGTTAAGCTAAATGAGCAATGGACCGATAACCGCACTATTACTCGTAAAGTTAAAGAGCTCATTCTAGCGGTTGAACTGGAGCGAGAATACTCTAAAAGCGACATATTAACTGGTTATCTAAACGTCGCCCCGTATGGAGGTGTGGAATATGGAGTGGAGTCGGCTGCTCGAGACTACTTCCATACTAGCGCCAAAGACCTTACGCTGGCCCAGGCCAGTATGTTGGCTGCTATACCGCAAGCACCAGGCATATATTCACCGTATAGCAGCACCCAGTTTAACCCTGCAGCTGGCGACGCCTTTAATAAGACGGCGCTATTAAATCGCCAACACTACATTCTCGACCAAATGGTCAAGCAGGGCATGATAAAGCAAGCCCAAGCTGACCAGGCTAAGGCAGTCGACGTTTTGGCACAGGTACACCCACTCGAATCCAAATACAACGGCATAAAGGCACCGTACTTCGTTCTTGCCGCCAAACAAGAGCTGGAGCAAAAGTATGGTCCAAGCACCATTCAACGAGGCGGCTGGAGCGTAACAACCACTTTGGACCTGAGTCTTCAGGATCAAGCAGAAAAGGCCGTGAGCGACAATATATCGAATATGACACGCCGTACTGGCGGACTGGCAGATGAAGCCGCTACCGTTGCAGAAGACGTACAAACAGGCCAGATCGTAGCGCTGGTGGGAGGTACGGACTTCAATAATACAGACCACGGCAAGATTAACTATGCTTCGTCTTCACTTATCCCACCTGGCTCAAGTTTTAAGCCGTACGACTACGCCACGCTTATAGACAACAATAATAATGTCGGTGCCGGTTCCGTGCTGTACGACACGCAAGGAGCCCTCCCAGGCTACCCTTGCACCAACAAACACACGCCGAAGGTTGATGACAACGCTAACTGTTTGTGGGACTACGATTTTATCTACCCTGGTCCACTCACCTTGCGCTACGCCCTTGGTGGTTCACGTAACGTACCGGCCGTAAAGGCTATGCTGTCCGCAGTGCCCAACGACAACAGTGACGGCCATGTAAACTCCATAAACAAGGTTATAAGCACAGCTTCTTCCATGATGGACAACACCTACCTGGCCGAAAAGCACAAAAAGACCTACAACTGCTACAACCAAGGCGTAGACGTTAACAATGCGACCGATAAAGACATTACACAGTGTTACGGTGCAGCAGCCATAGGTGACGGCGCTTTCTTGCACCTTGACGACCATGTAAATGGCCTGGCCACACTTGCACGCCTTGGTAAAGCCATTCCGCGTACATACATACTTAAGATTTCTGACGCCGCCAACAAGACAGTCTATAAGTTTACACAGCCGAAGGGTACACAAGTTATTAAGCAGGACTCGGCATACATTGTCGATGATATGGCCAGCGACCCGAATGCGAGCTACTTGCCAGGTAGCTGTAGCGCCACGAACTGTACACGCTTAAGTCAAGGTGGTTACAAGTTCCACCGCGACAATGGCTGGACTTTCGCCATAAAGACCGGAACTACCAACAATGGTTTTGATGGCCTCATGACAAGCTGGTCAAGCCGCTACGCGGTAGTAAGCTGGGTGGGTAATCACACCCGCAACCAAAACATATCGAAGTATGGTGCATCCATGGAGCAATTGACTGAGCCAATAACTCGCGCGGTTATGGAAGCTGCGCACGCCAATATCAAACCAGTCCCATGGACTAAGCCATCCGACATGAAGACCCTACCAGCGTTCGTAGTGCGTAACCACATACACTTTGGGGACATTGAACCAAGCCCAAGTAACGACCTATTTCCTAGTTGGTATGCCGGCGGCAGCAAGGCCAATAGTTCGCAAACAATCGACAAAGTTTCCGGTAAAGTTGCCACTAGCTGTACTCCTCCTGCTGCACGGGACAATGTCTTTAATGCCAATGCCGCCAGCTGGAATGTCGATATTTTCAACGGTGGACATGCAAGCGTCGGCAGTAGTAGCAGTAGTAGTGGTAGTTCGTCGCAAGCAACAGACGATGTGCACCAGTGTAGCGATAGCCCACCGTCCGTCACTCTTACCGCGCCTGCCAGCTGCGATACCAGCTGTACTATTACGGCAACCGTCACACAAGGTACCCATGCCCTCACCGATGCCGCATATCCAAACTTCCCTGGTTCTGTTACATTCACACTGGACGGCAAGCAGATATACTCGGCTAATGTCTCCGATTCACCGAGCACCGTTTCGTTTACCTATACACCGACAAGTAGCGGTAGTGGAAGCCTTGTAGCAACAGTAACGGACAGTGTCTTGTACCAAGGCTCTGACTCGGCAACTATAAATTTTACTTCCGCGCCGGTCAAACAAACGTTGACGCTAAACCTCAGCGGCCACACAAACACGGCGGCTAACTTTAGCTGGAACAGTATAAGCGGAGCGACAAGCTATAAGCTCTGTGTTACTGGACCAGGCGTCAGTAAATGCCAGGACTTTTCTGGCACTTCAGGTACTATTAATGCCATATATCAGAATGGTAAAGGCTATAGTGCTACGTTAACGGCGAACGATAGCGACAATACAACTTCCAATACTGTTACTTGGAATTCTTAGCTAATCTTTTTCTAGAAATTGGTTCAGGGCCGTGCGCACATCCCGCACACCACTTAAGAAAGCAATCTTTTTGCCACTCCGCTGCATAGGGCCTATGGCCGCTTCAAAACCAAGCTTCTTGGCTTCGGCCACACGCTTTTCTATAAATGGTACGTGGCGAACTTCACCACTTAGACCCACCTCTCCAAAGACAACAGCGTTCTTTTTTAACTGCATGCCTTTGGCTGCAGATGCTATGGCCATGCAAACTGCTAAGTCGGCAGCCGGTTCACTTAAGCGGATACCGCCGACAATGTTAATGTATATGTCTTGTTCGCCAAGATTAAGTTTTGTACGTCGCTCAAGCATAGCAACCAGCAAGTTCAATCGGTTCAAGTCCATGCCACTAGCAGCCCGTTTCGGGTAGCCGTAGCTAGTTTTGTTGACTAGAGCTTGCACCTCAACTAGTAATGGCCGTGTGCCCTCCATAGTGGCAAGTACTACCGAACCATCGCTTATCTGTCGCTCAGCCAATAAAGCTGCCGAGGGGTTATCTACTGGCTTCAGACCGTCTTCTACCATTTCAAAAATGCCGGCTTCGTTTGTGGAACCAAAACGATTCTTTATAGCCCGCAGTATCTTAAAACCCCCATACCGGTCACCTTCGAGCTGGAGCACAACGTCTACTACATGTTCAAGCACTTTTGGCCCAGCTATAGAACCTTCCTTAGTCACGTGTCCAACAAGTACAACCGCAGTATCGCTGTGTTTAGCTGCTGAAGTTAATAATTGCGTACTGTTGGTAATCTGGCTTACCGTGCCGGCAGCGGAAGCAATAGTGCTTACACTCACGGTTTGTACGGAGTCAACAATGACTAGTTTGTACTCTCCGCTGCTAATAGTAGCAGCAATGTCATCCGCCGAATTGCTGGTCACTAGCTGCAGTTCCGGGCGAGAAGTGCCCAGCCGTTTGGCACGCATGCCCACCTGATGTACCGATTCTTCACCACTCACATACAAAACAGGCACATGGGCCGCTACCGCATACGCCAATTGCAATAAAAGTGTACTTTTGCCTATACCCGGCTGACCGGCAATCAAGTTCACACTGCCTGCCACTATACCGCCGCCAAAAATAGCATCTACATCGGCAATACCACTTTTGAGCCGTACGTGGTCTTGCTTTATAGAACCTTCAACTGCTTGCGCACTCAATACGCGGCCACTCGCTATACTGCCAGCAATTGCTTCAGGAGCAAGTTGCTCCTGCAAGGTGTTCCATTCGCCGCACTGCGGGCATTTACCACTCCAGGTAGCGCTTGTTGAGCCACAGTTACTGCAAACATATCGAACACTCGGTCGTTTCGCCATTCCTACTCCTTTTTCCTAGTGTAGCAAACTATTACTGACTACCTATTGGCGTAGCACTGCTGATATCACTATTTAATTGCTGCAATTGCACAACTGTTTGGTTATATTCGTTCACTAATTCTTTGTATTGCGCTACAAGGCCATTAACATAATCTACCTTGGCATTGTAATTATTTACTTTGGAGTTAAATGTATCAACATCTTGCTGGCTTTTCACATTGCCGCGTGTCTTATTGAGCGATGAGTACTCTGCAGCTAGCTCATTGTTCAGTGCTTCAATCTGGCTTTTGAGACTGTTTATTTGCGCCAGCAAATCATTAGATTGGTTCTTTAAAGACGTAAAAACGGCTGTATAGTTGCTGTACTGAGCAACTACTTTTGACCTGTCAGAAAAATACTGCTCGTAGTACGTTTCAAGGTCGGAGGGTAAAGTAGCTACCTCTGTACCAATTATAGAATGCATTTCGTTTACTAAGTCATTTGGTTCGGTTTTCTTGTAGCTATCAATTTGGTCACGGATGGTTTTGTCGGTTAGTGTCGCATAGTACGCGGTCAGCCAGTCGTTTACCTGCTGTTTTTTGCTTGGGCTCAGGCGGTCGTATGCAGCATGCAGCATTTCGTGCGCAGCCGTTACCTGCTCAATACCTTCTAAACGCGTATCCGTAACCGAAAGTACATATATGCCACGCTGGTTTGGTATGTAACAACCAAGTACAGCCGTTTCTTTAGTGCCATTTGGGCACACCTGTGCAAAAACAGGCTTTTGCTCAATTACCGGATGGTTCACATAAAAAATGTGTGTTGCTTTGGGCGTTAAACCATCGTCACTAGCAATTGACGCTATTTCGCTAGCTGGCTGATAGTTCCTTAATCGTAACCAGTCATATATCGCTAGATGTTCGTAAACTATTAGAAGCACGGCTAGTAGGCCAAAAAGTAACACCGCACTTATAAAGCGCCGACTACTTCTTTTAGGAGACGTTTGGCTTTGAACCATTATTTATATTGTATCTAGAAACTGCAGTTTAATGCGATTATTCGTTGGCGGTAGCGTATTCAAGCTGTCCATTCTTCGTAGCAACCTGAATGATGTCACCTTTCGCGTACTTATCGTCCAACAAATCAAGCGCCACATGGTCTTCTATAGTGTCTTGAATAAGACGACGCAATGGACGAACGCCATTTGGGGCATCATAGCCGTTCTCTAGTAGGTATTGCTTAGCTGATGGCGTTAATTGTACGGTAAGACCTCTGCGCTGTAAGCGGCTCTTGAGTTCATCTATCTGAAGGTCAATAATCTTGTAAATATCCTTCTTGGTCAGGGCTCGGAACACAATAACCTTGTCTATGCGATTGAGCAGTTCTGGTCGCATCATCTTCTTAAGCTCATCGCGAACCTTGCTTTCATTAGCTTCATGCAATTCCGCTAGCTCTTTGAGGTCATCACTATGGTGGGCATGGAAACCAAAATTAGCTTCTTTTTGCAGCTTTTCGGCACCAATGTTGCTCGTCATGATGACGATGGTGTTTGTGAAGTCTATGCTACGACCTTTAGCGTCAGTAAGGTGCCCGTCTTCAAGTATTTGCAGTAGCATATTGAAAACATCTGGATGAGCCTTTTCTATCTCGTCGAACAGCACCAAGCTGTAGGGCTGACGACGAATTTTATCGGTCAGCTGACCACCGTCATCGTAACCAACATACCCGGCGGGCGCACCGACGAGGCGCGACACATTGTGATGCTCGCCAAACTCCGACATATCTATTTTCACCAGCGCGGATTCGCTTCCAAAGAACTCTCGTGCTAGTACTCGTGCCAGCTCAGTCTTACCAACACCCGTTGGCCCGAGGAATATAAACGAGCCTATAGGGCGCTTTTCGCTGCCAATACCGCTACGATTACGGCGCACAGCCTTAGCAACTGCCTCAACAGCTTCGTGCTGGCCTATAACATACTTTCCGAGCGTTTTTTCTAGGTTAAGTAAGTACTTCGCTTCACTGCGGATAACCTTCTTAACTGGTACGCCAGTCATACGAGATACTACCTCAGCTAAATCTTCGCTGGTAACCGTGAGCGGCTTGTCGGATTTGGTAGCTTGCTGCAACTGCTTTAGTTCTTCGGTGATTTGCTCAGCACGGGTCTTGTAGCGGGCAGCAGCTTCATAGTCTTCTATATCTACCGCTTCTTCACGGCGTGTATTTACTAGCTTCAGCTCCTTTTGCAAGCGACGAACGTCCGGGCTCGTTTTGCCACGATCTATACGCAAATGTGCTGCAGTTTCATCGAGCAGGTCAATTGCCTTATCGGGCATATAGCGGTCTTGGATATATCGCTTGGCTAGCGTAACGGTGTCATCGAGCACTTCATCGCTAATCTTCACTCCATGGAACTGCTCATAGTGCTTGCGTAAGCCCTTCAAAATTGCCAGGGTTTCACTTGGTGTTGCTTCGGGCACTTGCACTGGCTGAAAACGGCGCTCAAGAGCGGCGTCTTTTTCAACGTGCTTCGTGTATTCAGCGGTCGTTGTAGCACCAATTACTTGTATCTTGCCCCGAGCCAACGCTGGCTTCAGTATATTGCCAGCGTCCATAGCGCCTTCGGCGGCTCCGGCACCAACTATCAAGTGTAATTCGTCTATAAAGACAATTGTCTTCTTGTCTTTTTCGAGCTCACTCATCACCTTCTTCAGGCGCTCTTCAAACTCACCACGATACTTAGTGCCAGCAATCATGCCAGCTAGATCGAGCATAATAATCCGCTTATCGAGTAAGCTATCCGGCACATCCTCGGCCACAATCCGCTGAGCTAAGCCTTCTACAATAGCAGTCTTGCCCACTCCCGGTTCACCTATGAGCACAGGATTATTCTTAGTTCGGCGGTTCAAAATAGTAATAACACGGCGAATCTGGGCTTCACGGCCAACTACTGGGTCGAGCTTACCAGCCTGCGCCTGGGCAGTTAGGTCAGTACCGTAAAAGTCTAGTGCACCCTTACGCGCCTTTTTACCGCGGCGCGCAGCACTAGCATCAACTTCACCATCCTCGTATTGTTGCCGGTTTAAGAACTGCTCTAACTCACCCATAAGCGTATCGACATTTACATTCATATCACGCAGCAATATAGTCGCGCGCGCATTCTTTTGACTGAGTATGCTATATAAGATGTGCTCTGTGCCACAGAATTCTTGACCATAGTCTTGGGCAACATCATATGCCATCTTAAGTGTCAATTTGGCGGTTTCACTAAGCCCTTTTGCGCCCATATTTATAACAAGTGTTTTAGGCGTAAGATTAAGTGCCAAACGGGCGCGGTCCAAGGTTACGCCCACACCTTCCAGCACCTTTGCTCCCATAGAAGAGTCTTGCGCTAACACGCCAAGTAGCAAGTGTTCAGTGCCTACATAGGCGCTACCGAAACTACGGGCAATAGCATCTGCATGACGCAAGCTTTGCAGTGCATTATTGGTCAAGTGATTTAAAAATTCCTGAAAGTCAGGGCTGTTTGGCATCATAGTTTTCTTATACCACCTTTTCTTTAGAAAATTCTGTGAACTTTCTCATCTTGCTTACGTAAATCTTTTATGCTTTACACGGCATGATTTACTACTTCCATCATAGTAAGTTAGCACTCTCAAGTCAAGAGTGCTAACTATAAGAAATCACTATCTGGGATTACATCCTGCACTTCTTTTTTTCTGAACATGTCTATTGTCCTGTCAGGTAATGGCTTTGCACAGTGGAAAGAGTGGTAAGTCCTGGGTTTATCGGAACCGACAGCCCAAACACCCATCTTTTCAATTACCATCAAGCGTTCATGTAGGTTTTCTTTGCCCTCCAATCCTATACGGTACAACTTGCTTATTTTCTCCAAGCTAGGGTCTGCTATGCCAAAATCCTGCATATTGCGCAGAACATAAGGTTTGTCAAGTTCGGCACTTACGCAATCTCTGCACACCTTAGGAATATCTCGCTCCCAGGCGACGGACTGATTACTCTCTCCAAGAAATACACGCAGCAAACACTGTTCATTCATGGCAATACCTCAGTTTGGTATTAGGCAGATTCAGTAGCAGGTTCAAGATGGCATGAGCCGCCGAATACTTTGCGCAAGTTTACATCCTCTATTAGTTCGGTTTCACTTACCTTCGTACCATCAGTAGCCTCTAACCACCCGGGCGTATAAGGCGTAGGCTGCACTACCTGTTTCAATTCGAACTCACTCTTGACTTGCAAGAACAATTCAAAGTCATTCTGAAAAACTACGGCACCCATATTGCCATAATTTTCAATTTTCTTAGCGCTATCAGAATAGGTATACGGTCCATTCATTACCGTAAGCTGTTCATTTTTGGGCACTGATGGTATGAATGGTACGAAATCTATAGTTTCGCTTCCATGCACGTAATTGTAGATGGCGGGATTACGAACAACCGTATCGACACCATGAAGCGCTGCTGGCCAGTAAAGACACACGCCTTTTGCAACCAGCAAACTTACTTTATCCTTGTTTGAAACCTTTTGCCTAAGTTCATCTAGTGCATTGACCCAGAGCTGCTCGGCTTTGTCTTGAAGTACTTCATCTGAGCCCTTTGGTGCAGGAACAATGCGGTCTGCTGTCGAATGCTTAGCACTATTGCAGCCCGTTATAGCCACGGCGGACAGAACCATGCCAGCCAATAGACGCTTTGGGTAGCTGCTACTATATAACTTCTCTCTCATTAGTGTTGTATTATACAGCACTACCGAGATGAAGGTACCTTATTCGCCGTGTTCTTCGATGGCTTCGAGCAAACTGTTTTCGAGGTCACTCTTCTTCTTGAGCTTTGGTGCAGCTGGTTTAGCTTTTGGTGCTTCATCGCTAGCTCCAGGGGCGGCGCCTTCACGCTCAGCTTCTATATCGAGTTCATAGCCTGTAAGCTTGCTCGCGAGGCGGACGTTCTGACCGCTCTTACCAATGGCAATACTCAATTGATCTTCAGGCACAAGCACCTTAGCCTTTTGGTTCTTTTCGTCCAGAACAACCTTGGCTACTTTGGTAGGACTAAGTGCGTTAGTAATGTACTCTACCGTGTCTTCACTGAAGATGATGATGTCTATCTTTTCCTGTTCGCCAACTTCGCTCATAACGGCGTTGACGCGAGTACCGTGGCCACCGACAAATGTACCAACAGGGTCTACGCCTGGCACATTACTCCAGACGGCAATTTTACTGCGTACGCCAGCTTCACGGGCGATACCTTTTATTTCTACAGCGCCACTTTCCATTTCCGGAACTTCACCACGGAACAGCCATTCTATAAATTCCTTGTTGCCACGGCTAACAACCAGCTGTGGGCCACGGAAGCCACGCTCAACGTCCTTCAGATATACTTTGAGGCGTTGGCCCGGGTAGTAGCGCTCGCCCTGGATCTGTTCGCTCCTGGGCATAATACCTTGGGCTTTGCCGAGATCTATACGCACAATATTGCCTTCCACACGAGCAACAACCGCATTTATAACAGTGCCGATTTTGTCCTCGTATTCTGCCATGACTATTTCGCGCTCGGCTTCACGCAAGCGCTGTAATATAACCTGCTTAGCAGTTTGGGCGGCCACACGGCCAAAGCTTTCAACCTTTTCGTGCACTTCAATAGTTTCGCCGACTGCAGCATTCTTGCGCATAACCTGCGCGTCCTTCAAACTAATCTGCGCGCTTGGGTGTTCTGGCGCACCCTCAACAATTTCCTTAGTTATGTAGGCGTCAACCTCACCCGTGTTTAGGTTCATGGTTACGCGAATTTCCTGCTCTCGGTCGCCATAGTCACGACGGTAAGCAGCAGCTAGAGCTTGTTCTACAACTTCCTGCACTGTTTCTTCTGGTAAGTTCTTTTCTTCGGCAATAGCTCGGATGGCTACGCTCAGTTGCTTAAAATCTAAATCCATATTTTCCTTTCTTTAAAATTCCAAATTGTAAGTCTCTTGAATTAAAAAATCCGACCACTTGGCCGGACAACACTTAGAAGTATAGGCTTGTTGCACCTAAATGTCAAACTGAGCAACTTCTTACGGGCATGTTAAAATACTCTGATATGGGGAAGAAAGTTGCGAGACTTGTAACGCAGTTTGTGCCGGAAAATTACCTACTTCATTTAGTGCCCGACCGGGACAAAATGACGTTTACCGGAACCGTTACTATACATGGCCAAAAAGTCGGGCGACCGAGTGAGCGCATTACTTTCCACCAAAAAGACCTCAAAGTTACCTCAGCCAAGATAACCAAACACGACAAAAAGGGCGAGCAGGAGCTTGCCGTTGCACGAATCAATAACCAAGATAGCTTTGATGAAGTACGCATTCATGCCGTCGATAAACTATTCCCCGGTAAGTACACCGTAGTTCTAGAATTTGAGGGCACAATAACCAAACCGATGCATGGTATTTACCCGTGCTATTTCAAACACAATGGCAAAGACAAAATGCTCATTGCTACTCAGTTTGAAAGCCACCATGCCCGTGAAGCTTTTCCTTGCATAGACGAGCCAGAGGCTAAGGCTACCTTTGACCTCATACTTACTACACCAAGCAGGGAGACAGTTATTGCCAATACTCCAGTTAAAGAAGAGAAGAAAGACGGCAATAGCGTAGTAACGACATTCGAAACCACCCCACACATGAGCACCTATTTACTGGCGTTTGCATATGGAGAGCTTGGCTATAAGGAAGCTAAAACCAAAGATGGCGTGCTAGTGCGCACCTATGCTACACCAGGGCAGGTTGAGCTTACAAAGCATGGGCTGAATGTAGCGGTGCGCGCACTTGAATTCTTTAGCGACTACTTTGGCGTGCCTTACCCACTGCCAAAGCTCGACATGATAGCCCTGCCCGACTTTAGTAGCGGCGCTATGGAAAATTGGGGCTTAGTAACTTACCGCGAAACAACTATGCTTGCTGACGAAAAAACCAGCAGCATCGAAAGTAAGCAACTGGTCGCCTTAGTCGTTGCCCACGAGCTCAGCCACCAATGGTTCGGTAACTTAGTTACCATGAAATGGTGGGATGACCTCTGGCTCAATGAAAGCTTCGCAAACCTTATGGAATACCGCGCGACTGCCGCGCTCTACCCCGACTGGAACATTTGGGAGCAGTTTGTCGCTAGTGAGGAAGGTGCCGCTAAACGACGTGATAGCCTGGCGGACGTGCAGCCGATTCGCACGGGCGTAAACCACCCGGACGAAATCAGTACCCTATTTGACCCAAGTATCGTCTACGCCAAAGGCGGCTCCGTACTATACATGTTGCTTAATTACATTGGCGAGGAAGCGTTTCGCAAGGGTTTGCAAGCTTACTTTGAAAAGCATAAGTATGGCAATACTGAGGCCACTGACCTCTGGGAAGCGCTCGGAGCAGCATCATCGGAAGACATTACTCAGTTCATGGCCGGCTGGCTTAACCGCCCAGGCTACCCGCTCGTTAGCATTACCTGGACACCTGGCAGCAAAACCGCGAAGCTCGAACAACATCGTTTCTTAAGTGACCCGAGCGCAAAACAAAGCAGCTCCGAACCCTGGCCGGTCCCGCTCGCCTCTACCTACCAACTTAATGAATCGCTACTGAGCGAAACAGAGACCGAACTTACTATAACCACCCAAGCTGGCCCTATGCTCCTCAACCACGATGGACATAGCTATTTCCTGACACGTTACGCCAATAATGACCATCTAAAGAGCATTGTTACTGCAATAAAGTCAGGCGAAGTTAGCGCAACCGACAGGTTACTTTTGCTCGACAACTACAACTTATTGCAGCGTAGTGGCGACATCACTACGGTCGAGCTTCTAGAGTTACTGCAGGGTTACGAGGGCGAAGAGAATGAAAGTGTTTGGGGTTCTATGGCCTTAGCCATTGCCGAGGCGCGGCGTCTGGTAGAAAACGACCCAAGTGAAAATAAGCTCGACTCATTGATAGCCACATTGGTTGCACCGCTTGTGAGCAAGTTAGGCTGGGAAGACACTGAGGATGATAGCGCACAGACACTACGACTGCGCGGCCTGGCTATTTCCCTGGCGGCCGGTGCAAAAGTGCAAGCTGTGCTAGATGAAGGCTTAAGGCGCTTTGCCGCTTCCAAGAAGCCCGCCGACCTTTCACCAACCGTTCGCGGCACTATTTACTTCATAGCTGCTCGCTATGGTAGCGACGAAGACTTCGCCAAGCTGCTCAAGCAGCACAATGAAAACACCAATGCCGATGAGCGCGATGAATTGGCTAGCGGCCTTACTTCCACCAAAAAACCAGAGCAGTACAAGCAACTTTTTGAGATGCTCACTGGCAACGAAATCCGCCGCCAAGACCTCATGCATTGGTGGGTCTGGCTGCTCCGAAACCGCTACAGTCGACAATCAGCCTGGGAATGGCTAGTTGACAAATGGGCATGGATAGAAAGGGAGTTTGCCGGCGACAAAAGCTACGGCTTCTATGCACGCTATGCCGGAAGTATTTACAGTCGTGAAGAAGAACTAAAAAAATTCCTAGACTTTTACACGCCAAAGAAGGATATTATTGCCTTGAGCCGAGACATTGCACTTGGTGAACAAGAAATCCGCAGCCGAATTGCTTGGCGCAAGCGCAACGAGCAAGCAGTCAAAGACTGGCTCAATAAGTTATAAAACGTTTTCTATAAAGCTTAAGATTACAAAGTCATTACCGGCTATTTCTATAGCACTAAGCTGGTAGTCGCCCCGCCATTTGTATTCTTCCACCCACGTTTCGGCTGCAAACTGCATTTGCCGTAGTTTGGTTTGCGTTACATATTCTAGGCCACTGCCTTGGCTATCGTTCCGGCGGTATTTAACTTCCACAAAGTACATAGTATTGTTCTTTTGGGCAACAATATCTATTTCGCAACGGCTGCGTTTGTAGTTCTGCTCGACTATTTTGTAGCCGCGCATTTCCAGGTAGACTTTAGCAGCTTCTTCGGCCTTTTGACCGGTCTTTGTTGAATTCATGTCAGGCTATTGTACCAAAAGTGCTCGAACAGGTTTGTAGCTTTTGCGGTGCATGTCGCTCACGCCAAACTTTTTGAGCAATTCTAAATGTAACGCGGTGCCATAGCCCACATGCTTAGCAAACTGGTAGTTCACATAATCGCCAGCAAGTCCCTCCATATACTTATCGCGTGCCACTTTAGCCACAATGCTTGCCGCACTTACTGATGGCACACTGTCGTCGGCTTTTATAACCGCCTTGGCTTTTGGGTTGTCGGGAAAGAAGTTGACATTGCCATCTATAATCAATTCATCATAATCAACTTCTAGCTGTTTTAGGGCCTGCTCCATAGCCATCTTGACGGCAGTGCTAATACCGACCTCGTCAATAGTTGTCACATCTACCCAACCAAGCCCTACCGCCACTGCCTGTAGTTCTATTTCGGCAGCGAGGTTTTCGCGTTGCTTTTTACTCAGTTTTTTTGAGTCTTTTAAGCCAGCAATGGGCTCAAGTAAAACGACTGCACCGGCAACCAGCGGCCCGGCCCAACAGCCTCGCCCAACTTCATCAACCCCCACAGTAACCATAAACCCATTATACAAATAAAAATCCTCCTGAGAGAGGAGGATTATATTGCAAAACTTAAAAGATTATTCGGCTGGCTTTTCGCCGTCTTCATGCTTGGCGACTGCTTCGGCAACCTTAGCTTCATTGGCAGCTTCTTCTTCGGCCTTTTTAGCAGCTTCGGCTTCTGCAGCCTTCGCGGTTTCTTCGCGGAGCTTTTCTTCCTCAGCTTCGGCGGCTGCGTCATGGATTTCGTTCACGCCCTTACGGTCAAATTCTAGGCCTGTCAGGCGAGCGCTCTTACCAGTACGTTCACGCATGTAAGTAAGGTAGTTACGACGGACTTTACTGCGCTTGGTAACTTCCACTTTAAGAACTAGGGGACTATGTAGCAAAAAGCTCTTTTCTACGCCCACGCCGCTTGCAATACGACGAACAGTTATGCGGCTTAGGTGGCCGCCCTTTTGGTCAGTACGAATAACTAAACCCTGGAAAATCTGAACACGTTCTTTGTTGCCTTCGCGAATCTTCTGGTGCACTTTTACAGTGTCGCCAGAGCGCACGTCAACAACCTGCTTTTTAGCATAGCGAGCATTAATTTTCTGAACCACACTTTCCATATCTGAACTAGCTTACACTATTTCCGTATCTGTTGCAAGGGCTACTGGCTAACCCAATCCCAGAAATGTCTTTGCTCACGACGGAGCCGACGTTGGGCTTTTCGGCCATCCACAAAGACATACGGAACAAAGAAGTCCTGCTGCTCGGCACTCTCAATTGACGGGTACAATACAACACGAGACCGTTTGCGTACTACGATTTGTTTTTTTGACGCAGTATCTTCCATAATACCATTCACCGTAATCGAAGCAGCCAGGTCAACAGCCATCTTGCCCACCTTTTCATATACGGTAAATGTAGGTAGTCGCAATTTTTGGCCAGCCATTTCCGCTGTTGCAAAATCATAATGTGGGCTTAGCTGAACACGCTGTACAGCACTGCGTGCCTCGCCGACACTTAAGCTATGAAGGCCGTTAACTGCATTAGCTAAAGTACGCAGGTATGTATTGAGACTAACAAGTGAAAAGGCGGGTTCGCTAGGTGCTACTTTGTACATTCTTTCTAAAGCGTCTAATGTATTGCCATTTTGGCGGGCTCTCCATAGCAACGCGCTAAGCTCTACATCATCTTTTTCCAGAAAAGCATTATAATTTACACATTCAACTGACTGCAGGTCCGGCTGGGCTTTAATAGCAGATTCTACCCATAACTGGCCTGTAGTATCTTGTAAGCCTGCTCTACCAATTTCTAGCATTTGCTGTATACTCCTACTTTTTCGGTAAGACGTCAAGTGCTAATGAACTGTATTGCTGTATAGAATTGCAAAAATAATTCTAGCTAGCTTCGGCGAAGCTACCGCTTCCTGCGTCGCCATCGGTGCCTGCATGAAGCGCGAGGTGACCAAAGCGCCGCCGTAATTGTGGTGCTGAGTGAACATAGCGGTCATGAATCTCTTCTATGGCAGGTATATTCGCGCCACTATTTGCCATAGCTGCCCATGCATCACTGTCGGACCAATCTTGATAAATTATCCCAGCATCTTTAGTATCGAGTTTAAAATCTTCCTCAACTTGCGGATCGTCCATAGGCAATAATTCCGGCTTTACACTAAACTCCGGTTCAACTTCCAATGACATGTTTGTCTCCTCACTTAATGCTTACGCTTTTCATTAAGCTCTCAGAAACAGCAATTGTCAAGCTTCCTGGGCATCGTAGGCTCGGTCAATCTCACTTTTAAGATAACCTATTCGTTTAGAGTTCCGAGCGGTAGCTCCGCCGCCCGGAACTCCTGTTTGCGGTTCAATTGGTCGTTCAAGATACAACGAGCGTCCAATCCGCACTTCAAGGTCAGCCGGATGTTTAGACATAGCCCCGACC